>Ga0194063_10000234_pt1 | contig 41119 bp, 41 predicted proteins | sample SepL3720m_MetaG_FD_155459 | JGI IMG/M metagenome (GOLD analysis project Ga0194063, IMG submission 155459) | Anoxic zone freshwater microbial communities from boreal shield lake in IISD Experimental Lakes Area, Ontario, Canada - Sep2016-L373-20m | ecosystem: Environmental > Aquatic > Freshwater...
GTCTCTCTCATGGCGCTGTTGTATCACAGGCCGATGCGGAACCAAGCAAAACACGGTCTAGGCAAGAGCAAAAAATGGAGCCGGCTATCAGAGTCGAACTGATGACCTACTGATTACAAATCAAACTTTTTTTTAATTACTATTCCTTATTTCATAAGGTAATTTTGAAAGCCCCGGAGAAGAAAATCTTGCGGTTGCCAAAACGGTTGCCAAAAAGGATGCGTGGCAGGACTCAAAAAGATCGAAAGGTTCCGGATTACGGTGCATGTGAACCGCTCGGGCACGCAATCCTGGAGGGTTACCGGCACCAATCCGGACGGCTCCCGGGTAAGGCAGAATTTCAAGGATGAGATCGATGCGATACGGGTTCGCAACGACCTTGAGATGGATGCGGCCGGGGAACCCGAGACTTCACGAGCCATGCGTACGATACTGGACGGGAGGCAACTCGCCGACGCCGAGGCGGCGACTCGGCAGGCCGGCGGTCTGAGTCTCACGGATATAGTATCCCACTACATTGGTTTAAGGAACCGCGCAATCGCGAAGGGCACGAACCTCGACGGCGCGATCGCCTTTGCGGAATCCCGCTTCCGCCCGGAGACGATGGAAATCTCCATCCTCAACGGGCGCGCCGAATTTCTCAAGGCAAAGGCCGATCTGGCTCCAAAGACCCTGACCTACTACGAGACGAACCTCAATTTCCTGCTCAAGCCCGACCCGAACAAGCCTGTCCACGCTTTCACAGTCACCGACATCGAGAAGGTCATCGGCAACTATAGGAACGCGAACAGTCGCCGAACGCTGCGGCAGGCCGTATCGGTGTTTTTCAACTGGGCGGTGCGGCACCATTACTGCCTAGAAAATCCGTGCAAGAGGCTGGACAGGCTGCAGAAGAACACCACCCGCATCGGCATCCTTACCCTTGACGAGATCAAGCGCCTGCTCACCGCAGCGATACAGTATCAGGACGGCGTAGCCGCCGCGTCCGTGGCGATCGCCCTTTTCGCCGGGCTACGACCGAGCGAGCTGGCCGATTTGAAACCAGCCGACATCCGCAAGGAGTCGATCCTTATCCGCGGAGGCAAGATGCGTCGCAGCGGGAACCGTGTGGTGCCGCTGCCGGAAAACCTGAAGGCGTGGCTCGTAGCGTTTCCCTTCACCGGGCTGCCAGGAGGATGGGACTACAAGATGAAGCAACTGAAGGCGGCCACGAAGGCGAAGCACTGGGTCCAGGACATCTTGCGGCACACGTCGATCAGCCACCAAGCCGAGCGTGACAACAACGAGGGTTTGACCGCCTTCAACAACGGCACCTCGAACGGGATGATGGACAGACACTACCGGGATCTCATCGGCGACGCGGTAATCATCTCGGCTTACTGGAGCCTGACTCCGGCGGCGATCCGGAGGGCCGGGGTCAAGGTCACCCTTCCGAGCGGCGTGAAGCTCAAGTGGCCGTCCAAAGCGGCGCTGAAAAAGCTGGTCTGGCAGAAACCGCTGATCCATGCGGCCAAAGACATCGGCGTTAGCGACGTGGCACTGAAAAAACGCTGCGTGAAGTTGGGTATCGAACTACCCCGGCAAGGACACTGGGTGCGCGCGTAGCTCTCTGTTCTCCAAATTTCTAGTTTGACAGGCTCCCTGCGCAATGGTAGGAGCGGTTTGCACTGCTGGAGAGAAACCAGCCACAGCACCCGAGACATTACTGAATTTGAGCCCCGGAGGGCAGACTAGAAACCCGCATGAATACTTCCGCACTGATTAAAAAATAGAATCTTGCGGCGCTCTACACACGGAAGGGAGATGGGTTCCCTTGGTAGGAATACCAAACCACGACTGAAATCGACCGAGAAAGAAATGACCTGAAATAGCAAGCTGGCAGCGTAAGCAGCCGGCCTATTTTTGTGTAATCGTTCCGACGACTCACCCATGTAGTTTGATGAATCCTGAGGAAGGCTCGGGGCGACATGCCGCCCGCGACCTGTGCGATGTGGGAGCCTTATGAAGGCTTCTGGTTTCAGTGCGCCGTCAGGCGCGATTTAACAGCAAAAAAGATTAATTTTATGGACTCTAACTATATCCAAAACATGGCGATGGACTTTTCGATCGCCCAAACAACGATTGCAGGTAACGGACAAAGTCAATGCCCGATGCCGGCAGCTGCCAATTGCCCGGCTCCGAACGAACTAAACAGCCATCTTATGCAATTGCTCGGGGATGACGTGGTTTTTCTTCCTTGTAAGCAACGTCAGAAGGGCAGCCGTGATCAAGAATGGCAGAAATATACCGTCGAGCGCATGAAGGATCCAGACTACATCCGACGACTCAATTCGGCGAGCAGCTTGGCAGTTTCACTCGGCGCTCCATCCGGGGGGCTATGCTCTATCGACATCGATGATGACGCAGATGTGGAACCGTTTCTTGAGCTTAACCCTGCATTCCGTTCCACCCTGATGAGCCGTGGTCATCGAGGCGCAAACATTTGGGTCCGCATCAAAGGTGATTACCCGGGGTTGGCAATGCTCAAGCGAGCTGATGGTTCAGAATGGGGTGAATGGCGAGCTACCGGCGGGTGCACCATGATCAACGGTCAACACCCGAACGGGGTGTGGTATTCACGTGCCCCTGAAGTGAAGCCATTAGACCTCCCCTTCGCCAATATCGTTTGGCCTGAAAATATTCTTCTGCCTTGGCATGAGTCAAATGATCAGGAGTCTCAGACCGATGAAGAAAGCGATGATCAATTGGTGCGGCGTTACGGGGAACCCGTATTCTTTGCGCAAAACAAGGCTGGTGTATCGTATGTGAAGTCTGTCAATGAGCCGTATTGGGCTGGGCTTTATGCCGCTGAACATGTGGTTCTTTACGAGCCCGACGAGAGGAAATTCTACGTTTACGAACACTCTAACGGGCTGTATGTGGTCAGGTCGGAGAATTTGATAAAACAGGAAATATCCGCGAGGATGTTGGAGGTCTCGCGCGAGAGTTCCGAGCTATCCGGTCTCGAAAAAATGCGAAGCGACAGAACTCTTGCAGCAATCATCGCCCAGCTTCGGGGGATCGTCGAACGTCGCAACGCATTTGCAGACCGCCCAAAAATACTTCATCTGCAAAACTGTGCACTTCGAGTTGTAAGAATCCTCGCGCTAAGAGAGGAATTTTCACCAGCTTTCCTGAGCCGTAATCGTTCGCCAATTGCCTACGATCCGGATGCGAAATGTCCGCGTTTCTTGGAAGAACTTGTTTTGCCCGGTATTGGGCGAGAAAATGTGCTACTTCTTCAAAAGTATGTCGGGCAGTGCTTGCTTGGTGAAAACCTGATCCAGCGTTTTCTGATTCTTGATGGTAACGCAGGGTGCGGGAAAACCCAGTTGGCGAACGTGATCCAGGCCTTGATCGGGAGAGAAAACATAACCCAGTTGCGCACAAATCACTTGGGAGATCGTTTCGAGCTATACCGCTTCATTGGCCGGACTCTGCTGGTGGGTGTTGATGTTGACGCCGACTTCTTGTCGACCAAAGGTGCTTCAGTAATTAAAGGACTCGTCGGAGGTGACTGGTTCGATGCTGAACAAAAGGGAGGGAACGGAGCATTCCCATTGCAAGGGAACTTTAATGTTCTAATGACATCAAACAATCGATTGAAAATACGGTTGCAAGGCGATATTGATGCGTGGAAGAGGCGGATGTTACTTATTCGTTACGAAAATCACCCCCCGAAGAATAAAATCCCCAATTTCAGCGAGAAGTTAATTCAAGAAGAAGGTCCGGGTATTCTCAACTGGGCAATTGAAGGCCTAAACTTACTGATGCTCGATATTACTCTGTGTGGCGGGATTATTCTCAATGGTGATCAAAAGGGCGTTGTCGATTCTTTGCTCGCGGAAAGCGATAGCTTGCGCAGCTTTCTTCTTAAGAATTTGGTGCAGGCAACTGGATCAGACCTGACAGTAAACGAAATTGTGCAGGCGTATGCACGCTATTGCCCGGACATGTCTTGGGATCCACTACCGGAAACACAGATTCACCGCCAGCTTCCATCTTTGATGTTGGAATTGTTCCAGACACCAAAGTCCAACAGCATAAAGCGAGACGGGGTTTCGGCCCGCGGCTTTCGTGGTGTTGCGTTCAAAGGATTGGAGGTGGTGGCATGAGCCTCGATATTTCCAAGCTCGAACTCGTTCGAATCAAGCATGGCAGAGGCACAAGCATGAAAAAAGTAGCTCAGTGTCCAGCATGTGCGGAAGAAGGAGGTGACAGCCAAGGGATCCACCTTGTCATATTTCCGGATGGGAAATTCAGTTGCATCAAATATCCCGGGGCGTCTGGCAAAAAACATCGCCAGCGCATTCATGAGTTGGCGGGTGACGGCGAATCAACACGCAAGCGTATTGATGAGTTACCAGGTGACGGCAAATCAACACGCAAGCGCATCCAAATTAAAATACGCCGTCCGACCTACCTCGCGCCGCCCCAAAAGCTCGATCACTAAATAGTGGGACGCTTGGGACATGATTAACGCTACTCCTTATATGTTATCCGTTATCATACATTAGAACTAAATTAGTTCTAAATCTTGATCACTTACGCGTAAGGAGTAGGTGTATTACGTCCCAAGCGTCCCGCAGCCCTCCCACGATTCCTCGGGGGCTGTCACCTGGCGATAAGGCGCTAACGAACGCTTGTTTTGATTTTTACACCCCTAAGTTCATTACCACGGTAATAAACTACTCTGCTGCGGGGGCGGGGCGTGAACGTCGGATGATTCTGGCGGTTTAAAATCGAATACCAAGTGAGGCCTCTGAGGAGGGAAGAAAGGCCATATTTTGAAGGACTGAGAAGAAGCGGGCAACGGTCGGGTCGATGATCTTGAACCCGATGTATTCGGGCAGAGCAGGTGCAGTCTGAGCAAAGCCGGATTTGTATCCTCCAACCGCTCTGAACTTGCTCGAAAACCCACACCCCGCTAGAACGTCCGTCTGCCCATGCCGCACCGACTCCACATCCGGCCCGCCCGGAACTACGCGCCGCCTTCCTCACGGAGCCGCGTGATCTATGCAGCCCTGGCGCTCGCCGTGGTCGCATGCGGTCTGCTGTGGCGCTCGGGGATGATTCCTCTACCCCAGTGGCTGGCGAACAACGGCGGCGATGCGCTGTGGGCGCTGATGGTGTTCTTAGGCTTCGGATTCCTGCTTCCGCGTGCGTCCACGCTCATGGTCGCCCTGCTGGCATTGACCTTATCGTGGGGCGTGGAGTTCTCTCAGCTTTACCACGCGCCATGGATTGACTCCATACGCGCCACGATCCCCGGCAGACTGGTGCTGGGTAACACCTTCAACTGGCCTGACCTGATCGCCTATGCCTTGGGTATCACGCTTGGTGCATTTGCAGAGCGGCGACTGCGGAACTAAGGATCAACCACCATTCACAAGCTCCATCTTCCCCTTAACTCCCAGGCGCTTGATCCTCAGCTCTTCCTTGCTCGCCTCGGAGCGGCTGCCGATTTCCTTTCGATAGACGATCTCAAGCGGCAGCCGTCCGCGCAGATATTTTGCCGCTTTTGGCCCTTGCGAAACGTGTTCACCGAGACGCCTCTCCACGTCGTTTGCGATCCCCGTGTAGAGCGAGCCGTCGCCGCAACGGATGATATAGACCGACCAACAGGATTCACTCATGATCTCTGCAAGGCGTCTGACACTTGCCACGGTCATTCGTCCTCACTCTCGTCTTCATCCTCCAAAAGGATGTCGAGTTGGGCATTCACCTCGTTCTCCAGCGCATCGATAAGTGCGCTGATACGTGGATCCATGTCCAGACCCAAGCCGATAATGCAGTATCCAAGCCAGTAAAACAGCTTCTCCGGATCAAAATTGGTGATGTCAATCGTCGCATTCGCGAGACCCACCATGACCTGAAAGTCATAGTGCTCCGCATCGGAGGGGCCTTCCTGTTCGCGATGATGCAATTCACCGAGCTGCCCGGCGAGTGATCGAATTTCGTGGATGAGTTGCTCTTCGCTCTTGTTCATAAACTGTCAGTTGCCGGGTGCTTCTTAGCCGTTGGTTCTGGTGAAAATCGCTACGGTGCCATGCGCTACTTACACTTTCCCCGCAACCTGCACGCCTCCGCATACTCGGCGGCGATGTCGAAGCCCATGTCCACGGTCGGGTCGATGATCTGGAAACCGACGTATTCGAGGCACAGCAGGTGCAGCCCTGAGTAATCCCCGGGCAGGTGGCGGAGCTTGTGCTTGAGGGAAGGGTCGGTGACCGACAGGCCGCTGGCACCGAGCATCGCGATCTCCATGGTGATGCGCTGCACTTCCTCCTTGGGCATGGTTCCGAACATGCGGAGGGCGTCGCCGCAGTAGGTCAGAACATCCAGCCTGAGTTCGCCGCCGCCATCCTTACGAAACTTGACCTGTGTGATGCGGTTGCGGGCGGCCTCGGCTTTCTCAGCGAGGTGGCCGCCGGGGTCGAGGTCGATGACGCGCTGGTAGGCGATCTCCGCCTCTGCCGTCTCCCCGGACTGCTCCAGGTTCATGGCGAGGTTGAGCCACGCCTGAGCGTCGGACGGCAGCAGCACGACGGCGGCCTTGAGGTGGTCGCGGGCTTCGTCGAGTTGCCCGGTTTGGGAAAGCGCGGCTCCGAGGTTCTTGCGGGCGAAACCATCCTGCGGGTTGCGGGACACGGACACGCTGAACGACTTGATCGCTGCGTCCCACTGCTCATTGCGCCCCTGTGCGACTCCCAGAGCCACCCAGGCCCCGGGATAGCCCGGTTCGGCAGTGACGAGCCGTTGCAGCAGCTCCAGCGCCTCAGCGGCCTCCCCAGCGCCACCGAGGCTCATGCCAAGGTTGAAGAGCGCCGCCGCGTCGTTGGGGTCGCGCTGCAGGGCGAGGCGCAAGGTCGCGACACCTTTCTCCGAGCTGCCCTTTTTTAGCAGGTTCGCTCCCTGCTCAGCCAGCGACTCAGGCTTCCCGGACTCTTTCCAGCGTATAATCACCCGGTCATTGGTGACGGCCACTTCCGCAGCTCCGCCCTGGCCGACGAACTGCTCCGCGATATGCTCGCGGATCGCTTGGAGGTAGGCGTCGCCCTGAAGCTCGCGCTGCTCCTCGGGCAACTGGCTGCGGTCGAAGTCTGCGAGGGGAAACTGGATGTCGTGAGGAATGTCCGGCATCAGTCGGTCGAGTAGGTTTTGAAATGAAAGTATCCCGCCAGCCCGACGACCGGTGCCCAGCGCTCAATCATGACTCGGTCACTCGCCGGATCATCTGGAAGTTCGTCGAGGATAGCTCGTAGCTCCTCGGCCTTGCCCCTGTAGCCCATGGCGACGAACGGGATGGTAAACCTCGGCTCATGTAGCCTCACGCCCCACAGCGTGGCAAACAGCGCGTTCATCGAGGTATTGGCGTCCACCAGCGGCTTGGGAAACTTCCGGCGGGTCTCCGGTGCCAGCGCCCGCTCGTTTTCCGCAAGCTGCGAGCGGATCTCAGCCTCCTGCTGCTCACGCAGGCCGGGCAGGTTGTTCCAGATCCAGTCATCCGCCCGGCAACCAATTGAGTAGCTTCGGAGCTGGGTGATAATGGTGGCGATCATCATGCGGGCAAAAGGTTCCTCGAAATCCGCAAGCCCCATGGCCTTGATGCCAAGGTCGCGCTCGGCGTCGGTGGACACGACGTCCCAGCGCCCGGCCGGCGGGCATGTGAACGCGCGGATCAGAAACTGCAACTGGCTCGCCACCAGGTAATCAAGCGACGGCGATCCCGGCCGGAAACGTATGATGTGGCTCGGTGCTCCACCGCGTGCAGGTGTCACGGTGGCTCTGTTCCTCAAGTCAGCCTCCTCCATCACATGAACCGGGCGATCGGAAAGCCGCTCAACTTGTTGGATCAGTTGTTGGACGTCGGGAGAGAAAGGCATGGGGAAAAGGCAACGGTTGCGGTCGGCTGGCTACGGCCAACCTGACAGTGAGCACGATCGCAGGCAAGCTTTGAGGTCGGATTCTCTGGTCAAACTTTCGCCCCGTTGGTTTCGTTTTCTGCATGCCTTCGGCGCTGGCGGACGATGCACCTGACCGCCAACACGCTGGCTAACTTTCATCGCGACCAAAGTGGCCGCCCGGCATGGCGATACTTCGAAATGCCACCCACCCGAATCGGCACGCGACAAACCCAGCGATCCTGTTCTAAACTCGCCGTGTGACCGTTTCCTTCTCGCTCGACGACCTCAAGCAATCCATCCCCGGTGTTTCCGGCTTGGTCGATGTCGCGGAGGACGCGCTCCCGGATGCCCTGCGCACCCTCCTTGGTAAGGCAGCCGATGGCGCGACAATCCGGGTCAGCGGAAAGATGGTCAGCCTTGATTACGGCGATCTCCCAGAATCCACGCTCATGGAGGCTCAGCGGCTTTGCGAAAAGGCCGCAGTGCAATCGAACAAGGGACAGTTTTCCAAGGCCGCGTCCCTCTACCGCCGTGCTATCGAGTTGAACCCTTCGTTGCAAAATGCCCGCCGCGAACTGGCGATGGTGCTTTTCGAGACCGGCAAATCCGATGATGCCATGGATGCGCTCCTGGATGCCCTCAAGACCGATCCGCGCGATCCCCAGTCGCTCGTCATTCTCGGCAACCACTACGCCCGGCAGGACGGCCAGCGGGATGTAGCCCTGCGCCTGATCCGCCGCGCGTGCGAGGTCGCCCCCGAAGACGCGGTGGCCACAAACAGTCTAGGCGGGCTGCTCCTCGAACAAGATCAGCCGGAGGAAGCCATCGCGGAGTTCAATCAGGCGCTCGCGCTCGACCCGTCGCTCGCCAACGCATGGTATGGACGCTCGGTGGCGGAGATCGCCCTCCAGCGGTGGAGCACCGCGCGGGATTCCCTGCAGCAGATGTTCGCCGTCGCCAGCCTCACCGACCGCCGCCTGGAGCCAATGCTTGAGCAAGCCCGCGACAGCTTTCGCCGCGTCACCAACATCATTGGCAACGACCGCGCCACCGAATCCCTTGCCGCCGCCGCTGATCTTGGCTCCCTTCTCGGCGAGGCCACCGGACGATCCGTCACCGTCCGTGAAACCCAGGTCGAAGGCTTTCTTCCCTCCCGATCCTTCCCGGCCTGGTTGACCAGCAAGGATCACCACCTCGTGGAAATCGACAAGCGCCTCCCCGCTGAGATGGTCAAGCATCACCTCGCCTGCCGCGAGTGCTGCCGGATGCTGATTGCCGTTGAAGCCGGAAGCTCACAGCAGGGCCGGGACATCGGTTTCCCGCCAGATTGCAGGAGTGCGATTCTCAAGGCACTCGACACCGACATCCGCCGCATTTCCACGCGCAAGGGCTACGATCCCGCCAAGTTGTCCGAGGTCGCACTGGGGTTGGCGGAATCCTCCATCATCCAGATCCGACATGTCATTGAGGACATCGCGGTCGAGCGCCGCTTGATGGGGATCGATGCTCTCCGCGAAGCCCAATTCTGCGCACTGCTGCTGCAAGCCCATGCGGCGGTGACTGCCACCATCGGATCGCCTAACCGCGACATCGTGCCGAACAAAATCAACACGCTTAGGGACACGGCCGCCGCCGTGGTCGCGCTGCTCCTCGACCGCATCAGCAATGGTGCAACCGACTACACCAGCAAGTTCGCCAAAGCCGGCGTCCTGCCCTTAGCCCGCCGGATCGAATCGACCGTCTGGGAGCAAGCTCCTGACGCGTCGCAACCAAACGACCCGAACCGCCAGTTCGATGAAATCGCCACCCTCCTGGACATCCGGGATTGGTATTCCTGGACGACCACAGTGAGTCAGGCCAACCCCTCATCCGCCGAATGACCATGCCCCCGGGAAAAGACGCCATCGTAGTAATGTTCAGCAAGGAGCAGGTGCGCCAGCGCAAGCTCAACCACTTCCTCAAAACCTTCGGCGCGGACGCGTTGCCGGAAGGCGCAGACTTGGCCGCGATGATAGGCAGCTTCCAGTTTCTGGTGGACGGCTGGAACGACGACCCCAACGAACTCTACGCCATCCCGGAGATCCGGAAATTCTACCAGCACTTCCACAACGTCTGGCCGTATTGGTTCTACTTCTGCGACCTCCACACCGAGACGCTCCAGATGATGACCCTCTGCCTGCTGCCCAATCTCCAGGGCTTCAAGCGCCTCGGCGAACCCAAGGCCGCCGTCGAGTATGACCCGCTGGATCTGATCACGTTCATCTCGAAAAACTTCATCCCCCTCAACACGATGATGGAACGCGCCGGGATGAGCGAGATGGACATCTACAACCGCACCCGCGACATCTTCCTCTACTTCAAGCTGCCGTATGACGCAGAGCCGCCAGAGGAGTGACGACGGCGATTGAGCGGATGCGGATTGGGTGAGTGGGATAGCTCAGGCCATATTTTAATCCGTCACACCATACGCTTCAATACTTGGGATTGCCGAGGCTGCCCTTTCGGTTAGCATGAACACCTGCCTAATCAGGATGAAAACCCGCGCCAACACATCCTCGTCGTCCACCAAGCCGTCTGCTGCCAAAAAATCCGCATCGTGGGAGCCACGCACCCGGCGACCGATGCACCGGATTTACGAAATCCATGCGAGCATCCGCAGCGGAGCGCTGCCCAACTGTTCAACTCTTGCGCAATCTCTCGAAGTGGACCGGAAAACCATTCAGCGCGACATCAGTTTCATGCGCGACACGCTTGGGCTACCCGTGGTGTATTGCGATGAACTACACGGTTACCGTTACGACGGTGATGTTGCGGATTTCCCGGTGTTCCAGATTTCCACCGAGGAACTGGCCACGCTGTTCTTTACACGCACCGCACTTCAGGGCGTTCGTGGCACGCGCCTTGCCGATGCCCTCGGAACCGCCTTCGCGAATATCACCCGCAACATGCTGGGTCGGATTCAGTTTACGTGGTCTGATCTCGACGAGGCGTTTTCCCACAAGTCCGTGCAACAGGATCCAAGCCAGATCAAACCCTTCGGCCAGCTTGCCAAAGCGATCCTGGATCAGACGGAGACGACCTTCAACTATCACAAGCTGGCAGGGAAAGGCGCGGAACCCCGCAAGGTGCGGCCGCTTCACCTCGGCGAAGTGGAGGGCGGGTGGTATCTCATTGCCCATGACCTCGACCGGGACGCATTGAGGACTTTCGCGCTGCCACGCATGTCGCAGCTTCAGGTTCTGCAAACCCGGTTCGAACGTCCGGCGGATTTCAATGGGACGGCTTACCTCAACAAGTCGTTCGGAGTCTGGAATGTCGCGGGAGACGATTCGCGCTACATCGTGCGACTGGAGTTACGGAACTACGCCGCCCGGTTGGCGCAGGAGAGGCGCTGGCACCCGACCCAGGAAGTGACGGTTCTCGATGACAAAGGCAACAAGGTGGAGGTGCGTTTCGAAGTGGGGCGCTTGGAGGAAGTCATGCGCTGGGTGCTGAGCTTCGGCAGCCAGGCGAAAGTGATCGCGCCGCCCGAGTTGGTAAAAATGATCCGCAAGGAAGTGCGTGCCATGCAGAAGGGGTGAGCTTCGGTTGTTTCTTTGAAATACGCGCGGCAAGTAAAGCCGCCCCCTTATTTGTAGGCCAAGCCACGCGTGGACATCCAACGCATGACTCGGCCGTTTCAAATCATAACAATGTCTTATCTGGAACCTGATCGGTCCAGTTTCACATCGTAGAAATTAGGATCATACTTCCAAAGCGCGCCGGAAGCCGCGTCCACGCCCCAGAAGAGGAGATTGAAGAGGTTGAGAACCGACACCGGGTTCATCGTAGTCTGGGGCTGGAAGGTTTTTGTTTCATAGCCCTTAGACAGTAGAGTGACGCTTTGGCCGCTGCTGCCTTTTTTGAGCTTCACGCTGGTGGGAGTGTAGCCTCGATCGATGCCGTCGACCTGGACGCGTGCGCCTGAGGGCTGCGAATTGATCTGCACATTGGAGGATGTTCCCGTGAATAAGGTGGAACAATTCGTCAAGCTGCAGCAGATACCTGTGAGCAGTAATATTTTCTTTGTTGGATGCATTTTAGTTGGGGTTGGGGTTGGTTCTTGGCAGCACATTTGTGCCGAGAATCGTCTAATTCCAACATGAGGGGTGGGGCATTTGTAGGGTCACCCTAAAAAATAGTTGGTTTTTTGGTGGCTGCCACTTTGCAGCGGCTATTCAAGACGAATGACGATTTCTGGTTTTGCTAACAGACTGCTTTCTTTGATGCGATTTTCGTCAAATTTTGTCTTCAAAACAAGATCGCGCACCACCCGTTTCCAGAAATCCGAAAGTTTTGGGTCGATGACCAACTCGTCGATCCATTTGCCTGCTGTGCCTGCGCCAATCTTGATGTCCATGTGGTCTGGCTCCTCTGGGGAGAACTTCAGATTGTGCCGCTCAATTCCGGGTCGCCGGTTTCTGTCATCAAAATCATAAGCGACCAATCGCACTTCGTTTTCATGAGTGTAAAAATCGCGTTTGATCATCATCGTCTCATGATGACAGCGGATGGCTTCGACGATTTTCTCCCGTGTGCTGAAGAATTCTCTGATTTCATCTTCTTTTAGATAAGAAACCCTGCCGATCTTGAACAAGATGGAGAGATTTTTTCCAAGAGGAATAGCGTTATTTGCCGCCCCTAAAAGCTTTTCTGCTGTCGTGCGTATTTTGACACTGCGATCACCCCCATAGAGTCGCCACATGGCATCGGATTCAGGGACATGTGTCCAACAGTGGACATAGGTTTTTCTGCCATCTGTCTCCGTGTCGATTTGTTTCTCGTCGCGATAGATTTTGGTTTGAAAAAGCACGTTCTCCCATCGATCACCGCCATCCGCCTCCACCCACTTGAACGGACATGTCAGGCGCAGGGTGCCATTCATGAGGCTCTGAAATTCATCAAGCCCCATGTAACGGAAGATTGGGGTGTCTCTCTCGATTCTCACAAAATCCGCTAGTGATAGGTGCGTGCTCATATCATTTCCAGCTACCGCAAACGTTCCTGCGCAGCCGTCGTGTTCGATGGCTTGGACGATCTTAGTCATGAGGCGGCAGGTTTTTAATGGATTGGTCAAAGTCGGATATGAGCATTCGATCTCTCTCGAATGGTTGATATGCCCAACATTGATTCCTCATACTCGATTAAAGCATCTCATCCTCCTGCTTTGCTCGTTGGGGCTTACCGGTTTTGGCTGCTTTCACCGAGAACTTTGCTGCTTCTTCGGTGGCGCGGGAGTTGGTTTATTCCCATTCTGCGGTGTTAAAGCCCAAGGTCTTTGCATTCTCGGCGACAGCACGTTTGGTTTGATCCTGTGCACCGTTGGCGAAGCTGGCCTCAATCTCGATGCGGACATTAACCTCGGCATTTGGATCGGCGGCAAGTGTTGCGATTATTTCTTCGGCGATCTGCACGAGGCGCATCTTGGCGGCGGCTGGGGCGACTGTGGCGGAGCCGTGAAATGATTTAGCCTTGGGCGAAGGAGGTGGGCCCGGTGGCGTTGGGCTTGGAGGTGTTTGGCCGGACGGAGTGGGAGCTGGATGCGTCGAGCCGGGCGGCACAGGTCCCGGTGGCGTTGGGCTGGGTATTGGCGCGGGCTGATTCGCCGCTTCATATGCCTTGGCCGCTTCGGGTTCGATCAGCAGTAATGTGTCGTCGAACTGGACATTTGAATCACCGAACTTAAATCCGTCGAACTTCCCTTCGTGTTCGCCGTAGGCTGTGGCGAAGAAATCGCGGGTTCCAGCACCTTTGACGATGGCTTGTGCGATCACGCCCCGATCCGTGAGGCGCGGCAGATAAAGATAGCGCTGCGTGTCCTCCCAGAAGTCCGCTGCTTTGACGGCAGGCTTGTCGGACTTCCAATAAAGCTCCTTGAGCTTGGTGCGCAGGTGGATAGGCGACCATGTGGCGATGAGCCATTCGTTGTCGATGCACACCCGTTCAATCTCGGGTCCCAAGGCGGCACCGCTGGTGTTGAGAGGGACGGACTCCACGCTCGGCTTGCCTGTGGGACTGTCCTGTGACGGGCAGAGTAGCCATTTGAAACATTCGCGAGCCACTCGCGGCAATACGTCCTCGGCACCCTTGAGCTCTTTCTTGGCTTGCTCGGCTTGGAGGTTGTCCAGCACGAGACGCATGGCGGCGACATCCTCGACGATCGAGTTCCACGCGAGGGCCACGCGGATGCAATCGCGTAGTCGAGTCAACGCACCGTGATCGGGCGCAAGGAAAAGCAAGCGGTTGCCTCGATACCTTGGCTTCGTGCCATTGTTCCGCATGTAGTCCAGCACGGCATCGTTCGCGAGACGTGGTTCCTCCTTGGAATAGAACTGCTCGGGCGGCAGCACGACGAGACGCAGCGCACTATCGTCAGGCACATCGCTGTGCGGGGTGAAGATGTGGGTGCCATTGAAGCAGGTCGCCCCGACGGCGAGTTTCTTTACAATCTCTGCCATGCGCCCGCGCACTTCATTCTTGTCCTCGAAGCGCTGTTTACGCTCTTCCATTTCGCGACGCAGATTGGCACGGGTGTCGAACCAATAGCGGGTCGTATCCTGGGATTTGTCACCGGAGGAACTCATGTAGTGGAGCTGATCCGCGAGTCGATTCAGAGCGTCAGTGTAGAGCGATGAGGTTTGGCCTGGCTGGAGGCAGCCAAGCATCACCCTTGCCCGGTCAATCCCGCGGGTTCCTGGTCTCATGCTTATGGATGAGGGGGCGCTGCTCAGGAAAACCGTGCGTGCCACGCGGCGAGCAGCCTGCACTGTTCCGAAGCGAGCCTCTTTAGCTTCCAGCATCGTGGTCTCAGCCCTCTCGCCGTCGATGTCACGATCCATCACTGCGTCCCATCCGGCATCAAGGTAGTAAATCAGTTCATTACGCGCACTCCCGTCGTAGAGTGGCAAACTCCCGGGGAGGATCATGAGGTCTTTGTTGTTGTCCTGCCAGAGGCGGAAAATCGTCTTGGCCATGAGCTTCAGCACACCACGAGTGCGTTGAAACCCTTCGATGGTAGTCCATTCTTCGTAAAGCTGCGCGAATACTTCGGGATGGATCGGATAACTCTGAATCATCCGGTCGTAGTAGCGGGACTCCTGCGTTTCCTGTGGCACCTTGGCACCTTCTTCCACATAGGCGTCAGCAAAAGCGCGGCAGACTTGGTCGCGTGCCTTGGCGTCCTTGATTTGCTCAAACAAGCGACGCCGAACGATCTCAAATGCCTCCTCGGGCGCTACTGTTTTCCACAGTGCTTGAACTCGGTTGAAGACGGCTTCCAGCGCCTTCAGTGCGGAAACACCACGCGGGCCACCGGCCTGATTATCGGACTCCGGCAATGATGCCAGAACGACTGCGTTCGGAACCAACTTGGCGGCCTCTGTCAGGGATTGGATGAAACTCAGGTTGCTGTCGTAGGTGCCGCCGCTCAGCGCCTGACTCTCTACAAATTGACGGATGTAAACGACCAGCTCGTCCAACAGCACCACGCAAGGCGCGAACCGGGACAACAATTCGATGAGAACTTCTTTGCCTGGAGAGGTTCCACTTTCATCCGCATCTTTGACCATGGCATAGCCTTCGGCCTTGCCGAGTTGCCATGCCATTTCGCCCCAGAGCGTGCGGATCGCCTGTTTCCCTTGCTTCCACGGTTGCCCGGGTGCATGGAGAGTTCCATCCAGCACGGCGATCTGCGCCTTAGGCACGTCCATCAAGCCGGCCTGGTCGAGCAACGCAGGGATGCCCATGAGATCACCCAACGGGCACTCGCGAGAGGCCAGATGATACACCGCGAGCATGGTGTGCGTTTTGCCACCACCAAAGGCCGTTTGCAGTTGGATGACAGGTTCTCCACCTTTGCCGTTGAGTCGATGCGCCACCTGCGTGAGCAGACGCCCCATCCCTTCCGTGATGAAGGTGCGCTGGTAGAACGACTGCGCGTCACCATATTCCGGCGTTGCCCTGCCGGTGCGCACGGCCGTGAGGTCGGCGGCAAACTCGGATTGTTGGAACGTGCCGTTCAGCACGTCCGGATGCGGGACGATGATTTCTCTCCAAGGTTTCAGGCTCATAAATTTAATAGGATTGAGGGTTAGCTAAATAGGTCTCCCTGCGTAGGGTCGGGAATTGAAGCAGCGGCGGATTCGATGCCGGTCCAGCTGGTGATGAGTTCGTTGTAGGCGCGGGCGTCTTCGGCTTGGCCGAGGCGTTCGCAGAGGGTGTATAGGCGGTAGGCGAGTTGGCGCACGGCTTCGGCTTTGCCGCCGAGGGCGGCGAGGAGCGCGCCGGATGCCGATTCGCCGCCTTGTTTCAAGGCGCGGATGAGCTGGTGCAGGGCTTCCCAGACGGGTGTGCGGGTGTCGGTGCGCGGGTCCCAATCGGTGGGATACTCGGCCCACTTGAGCAGGCGCACTTTGCCGCTGCCGCTTTGCAGCACCCCAGCGTCCTTCATGGCGTCCGGGCTGGTGCCTTTGGACTGGGCCAGCACGAGGGCTTCACCAAATGCTCCTTCCATCCAGCCGTGTTGCTCGAACCAGTGCAGACAGAACTGGGTGTCGGCGTCGAAATCGTCCTCGGCGAGGAAGCGGTTGATGAGCTGGAGGGCGGTGCGCACGCTCATGGGCGAGCCGTCGGCCTCCAGCACAGCGGCGTATTTGGAAAAGACCGCCATGCCTGGTCCGATGATGGCCTGCGAAAGATCCACCGGGGCCACGGGCGAACGCTCGTCGCCGGAACCTTTGGTCATCTCGTCGAGCGCCTCGGGCAGCACGCCGTTCAACTCGCGGATGAACTCGCGGCGGGAAATGGATGGGGCGTTAGTGGGGCGTTTTCGGCAGACGAGGATGATGCTGGAGGCGAGGGCGTTGGAGTCCTGCCCACGCATTCGCCTTTCCAACTCAGTGCGAATTGGCCACGTGCCACTAATGCCGAAGCCTACCCGAATCACAGCATCGAGAAAGGTCTCCCACCCAGTGCTGACCGTTGAATTGTCATTGCTGGTGTCTGATTGCTTGAACGCATAATAGATGGTGACGGGGAAAGCTACATGCGCTTGTTCGGCTAGCCGTTGCATCGCTTTTGTCATTCCATCGAGGAAGAAGATTTCTGCCTGTTTCTTCCCCCCATGCCTGTAGGATGTGGCAACTAATTCCTCTGCTTTTGGCACAGCCATGGTGGCAAAAAGGTTCGGAAAGATCAACCGCAGCGATGGCCGAAGCCAAACGTAAAAAAAATCCGAAAGGTCCGCATAAGGGACGTTGTCGTAATACGGCGGGTCAGTTGAAACTACTTTTTGAGCGCTTATGCACTGTGTAGAGGCGTCGGCCTGCTGAGAAACACCTCCAGTCGAATAACCCAAGGAGAGTAATGCGTTGTGGATGCTTACAATGCCTCCTTCAAAATTTCCGCTTGAATCAGAAAATATATTACATTCAGAATAATCCCACGTCATGGCAAGTGCCTGACGCTTAAAAGTATTAGAGACATGTTCTCGTAAAGCAGCCCATGTGTTGAGCGAGGAGTTTCGGTCAGCAATCTTCGACACAGCAAAAGAAAGAAATACTGCAATGGCATCTGCATAAGCGAGGGCGCCCCTCCCACTTTCGCCTAACGACTTCTTGTCGTCTTCTAAACCACTTGTAATTGCATCGCGCCGCACTTTTTCACGCACCTCTGCAACCAAGTCCGACAATGTCGTCAGTCCTACTAATTGCCTATCTGTAAATAGTTTCCGCCATGTATTCAACCCGTATATGAACGGAGTGAATGCCCGTGCATCCTCGACAAATGATCCTTCGGGATGCCAATTAGGTTTCACCTTGCACGCAATCATCTCTGCCTCGGGTGGTGGTGCGAGGTAAACCCGACCGCGTTGGCCTTCGGCCACTATGCACATAAGGCGCGCTCCCATTCGACCGGCCATCCCCTCATCCTTTATATGATCGCCAGAAATCGGAATACCAGAAACTAAACATTTGAAGTTCGCGCCACGAGCGAGTTTCGTTCCATTCGCTAGTTCGCCAAGAGGTTTGCCAACTTTCAAGGTGAACCAATAGCTATCACCCTTTACGACAGGGTGCACATACACTTCCTTCCCCTCCTTGCTGCATACGATGAACGTGGAAGCCAGCGGCACATCCACATGCGAGAACGCCGGGTTGGGACTCTTGACCGTTCGCGCCCACAGCCACGCGATGACGGTGAGCTTCTGGCCGACGAGCGGTTTGAGGTCGGGCCGTTCCTTCGCCATCTCCGCCGTGATTTCCACCGGCGGATAGAGGTGGCCGATCCGCTTCTGGGCTTCCTCGCGCATCCAAGCACCGTAATGGCGCACGTCTTCCGCCAGACCGGTGGCACCGGGCCAATTGCGTTGAGAGTTGATGGTTGAGAGTTGAGAGTTGTCGGACGGATGAACCGGCGGCCTGCCCGCGAACTTGGGCGGGATCTCGATCATGGCCTTGTTGATGAGCACGGCCACGGGGTTGAGGTCACTGGCGTAAGCCTCCAGCCCCAGCCGCTGCGCCTCCAGCGGGATGGCTCCGCCACCGGCAAAGGGATCGTGCAGGGCGGGCAGCTTGTCGGGATTGAACAGTTCGGCGGCCTGTGGGTGGTCATGGTTCAGCTCACACACCTCGCGCCACGAGCGGCGAATCTCGGCGCGGGCACGCTCCAGCACGACCTCGTTGGTGGTGTTCTCCCACAGCACCAGGTCTTCGATGATTTTGAACAGTTCCTGCCTCCGCTTGGTAAATGCACCGCGCTGCTGCTTGTTGGGACGTTGGCCGGGATTTTGTGTTTCCCACAATCCAGCAGGATCATTGACGAGTTGGGAAAAGATCACCGCCCGCGCCGCCGCCAGGGGTCGCCGTGCCCACCAGAGGTGCAGCGTAGAAGGATGCCCATGCCGGATGGACTTCTCCCGCGCACAAGCCGCATTAATGGCGTTCAGCGGCAAGGCGACTTCGATGAGTTTGCGGGGTGATTTGATGGAATGGTCGGTCATTTAGGGAATGGTGATGCCAGCGGCGGTGCCAAGTTTGCGTGCCAACTTCAGAAAGTCATGATGGCAATCAGTGACCGCTTGGACGTGGGCTCCGATGGCTCCATCAGCGGGTTTGAGTCTAAACATTGGTTTATTAGCCTCCATGGCCAAAGGCATCAGGCTGCGGTAATGCTTCAACTGGGCCAATAGATAAGGATCTTGCAGCACTGGGGGCATCGTGCCGGAGATGGGTTCGTTGAGGACGGCATTCCGATAGACTGGCGGGATTTTATCCATCCAACGCTGATAGGCTTTTACGGGCCGGTTATCACGCATACCATGTTGCATGACAATGTAACCTGCTGGAGTCATGTCACCCGTCGGAAGTGAAAGATCGGCAGGCGCTTTCTTGATCAAGCTATCCCAAGTAGATCTCCATTCCCTTAGCGTAGGACCCAGATTCTTGAGCCCTTGCAGGGAAAACAGGTCTGGAGCCAAGGGGAGGCAGACGTGATCGGAAGCAATCAAGGCAGATCGGTTGATGGCACCTAGATTCGGCCCCACATCAATGAGAATGATTTCAGCCCTATCACGCGCAAGTTCCTCCATGAGTCGATGAAACGCAGTCATCGTGCGGAAGGCTGCTTCATCGGAGTTGTGGCAGCGCGGCCAGGCATCGGATAGCTTGTCCTCAAAGCGGGAAAGGCCAAGATCACCGGGAAGTAAAAAGAGGTTCGGGGCGATTCGTTCGACTGGAGGTGGAGCGATGTCTCCGATACCTCTAAGAATGGGGCGAACCGCGCCATAGATGGTGAAAGGATGCTCTTCCGAGTCCGGCCAGACTTCCTCCAGACGTTCCTCTGAAAGGAACATTGCTGATAGGTTTGCCTGCGGATCGAGATCGACAGCCAAGACCGGAATGCCTCGCTCGGCCATCATCCAGGAGAGGTGATAGACGAGGGATGTCTTGCCGACGCCGCCTTTGTTGTTGAAGAAAGCAATGGTTTTCATGGGTGGATGCGAAGGGTAACGCCGAAAAAGGTGTCGCCGAATTCAAATTCGGCGGGTGGGCTTCCGTTCTTGGCCAGCAGTGCCTGAGCGCGTTCGACGCCACGACCGTAGCGGTTGATCGCACCCAAGGTTTTCATCGCTTCGGCAAGGATGGGATTTCGGTAGCTGGTCTGGCGGGGGAAATTGTCTGGACGGGCCTCACCATAGAGTGTTCCCGGATTTTGAATCTCGATCCGATCCGTGAATTGATAGAACCGAACCGGAGAAGCGGACTCGTAGGAACGATGCAAAAGGGCATTCATGAGAAGTTCCCGAACCGCCGCTTCAGGATAATCGGAGACGAGTTTTTCTTCAAGGGGAGAGCTGCGCTCTGGTCGTGTGTTGGTGATCAGGGAAACAAAAGAGTTGAGGTCGCGAATGACGGAAAGCAAGTCACCCTGGAAACGTTTTTCTGAAAGGGGGTCCGCGCTCATGTCTGTTCCGTTGAAATGAACGAATTGGATGTAGGCGTTCGGCAACCAACCCAGGAGGTCTTTGGCGAACAAGATCATTCCGGCATGGGTTGGCAGGTTGCGCCCGAGATCAAAAAAACGCAGGGAGGCGAGTTGGTTTTCAATCGGGCGGTGGTTCTCGGCAATCGTCTCTGCGTCGATGGCCTGAGGGCGGTAGGTGGACGTGAACAAGTCCAGCGCAAGATCTGAAAGACTCGCGCCAACGCAAGGCTGCGCATCAAAAGTTTTCGCCGCCGCCGTCCGGCGTTCGATGAGTATTGTTTCTTCAGCCTCGTTGGCAATGCCCTTGGCTGGACCACGTCGAATCCACGCCTGGCCTTTGTAGCGCACCGGAGGGAGGGTGGATGGTTGGACCTCGACAACAGCGATCTCACCGAGGCCGGACGAAAGCGTCATTCGATATGCAATCAGTGCTGGCGCAGGCAGGATGTTTCCATTGGAAGCCAAACTTGCGAGAATCTGAAGGAGTTGGTCCGTTACGTGTAATCCGCTTGGTGTCCCCGTTTTATCATCGGCGCCAATCAACAGATAACCTGGCAATCCAGATGCAGCCATGTCATTGGCGAAAGCACAAATGGCCTGAGCGAACTTGTCGGTTTTATCAACGGACACGGTGCGCTCGATGCGAAAGGATTCGATTTCGCTAAGTAGCTTCAGGAGTTCTTCTTCGGTGATCATGTTTTTATAGAGAGTTCCAGCAACGCTTTAAGGTCGTAGTTCACGGAGGAAGCGCCCCAAGGTGGTTCTTCCTTGAACGGATGCGAGATGTAGTGTGGTCCGTCGATGCTATCATCCTCCCCCACAAGGACGATGGCGAGGTGATACTTGGCTCCCTGGTTCCAACTGTGGAAAATCTCGTTTTTGGTCACCGTGACGGTGGTCGCACCTTGGACGCGGCCTTTGACCTCGATGTGACGGGATTCGGGTATTTTGCCATCCACGGCAGGCGCGTAGGAGGTGATGTCCCAGCCGCATTTCTGGGCGGAGACATCCACCACGCGGCAGCCACGGCCTTCTTCGGCAAGGCGAACGGCGTTCATGGCAAGCAGCTCGATTCGGGAGCGGGCTTCGGGGTCGGCGGAAAAGTTGGCGGTGGCGGCATCCGGCGCAGGTTCGCCGCGCAGTTTTCGCAGCAGTCCAATGGGGACGACGAGGGCACCGCCGAGCACGACGGGCGTGCCGTTGGTGACGTGGCGCATGGATTGCAGTTCCTTCTTCCGGTTTTCCAAGCGGCCTTCGAGGTCGTTGATGGTGCGCTGGAATTTATCGAGATTGGGACCAACATCCAGTCCTGCGGCTTTGTCGTCGGTAAGCTTCACCCAGCGGTCTGACCAATAGGCAATTTCCTTAGTCAGGCGCTCGTGGACGGCCGCCAGGGTTTTGTCCACATGGGCGATGCGGCGACCGGCGACTTCGGCATAGTGCTCGGGGACAAGCGTGCCGGCGGCGAGGGCGAGGGCGCGATGCTCCTGATCGGCGCGAATCCAGTCGGACGCCAGCAGGCCGGCGAGCAAATCACGGTCCGCCTCGGCCAGCGGCTCGTAATCGAGGTGGGGTGCCCAACCGGCGAAGCTGGCCTTGCCATCGGGCGTGACGCGGATGAACTGGAGCCGCTTCGAGAGCACGGTGCTGTCACCGGATTTAATCTCATGGGTTATGAGGAAGAGCAGTGAGGGGTCCGTGCCATCGTCAGAGGGATCCACCAGAATCGCGCCCTGGCGCATCAGATTGCTGTGCTGCTCCAGCACGATGTCGCTGACGGCGAGCATGAGGGGATGACCGGGGTGGATCATCTGAGCGAAAGCAATGTTAGGTTTATCAATTGGGCGGACGGCTTCTTTGGTGAAGCAGACGCGCTCGTAGCGTTTGAGGACAGGGGCAAGTTCGCGGCGGTTGCGGCCGCTGATCTGGCGGTCGCGCTCGCGGATGAGGGCTGGGACGTGGGTGATCTCGAAACGGCCGGACTCGCGTGAATACATGCCTCCGTTGAGACTTTCGAAGGCTTTGGCGAAAAACGAGCGGACGAAATAAGGCTGCAAGCGGCGTGCCTCGGCGGTTTCCATTTTCTCTTTCACCTTGAATAGTTGATCGGCGCTCATGGTTTCCTGCGCGAGGGCATTGCGTTCGAGCAGATTCTTGATGTGGGCAGCGTCGAGTGCGTTGTCGATGCTCTTGAGGCGATCGGCATGGCGCTCGGGTTGGTCGTTGTAGCGGATGGCGTCGAGCAGGAGGTCCTTGAGGCTGCGCTCCTCAAAGACTTCGCCGAGGATGTCGAAGACGCGGCCATTGAAGGCTTCGTTGATCGTTTCCAGCTTGGTGAGCAAGCGGTGATAAACCTCGCCCTCGCGGGTTTCCTTGGCGACGAGGTTCCAGAGATGGCAGACCTGCTGCTGGCCGATGCGGTGGATGCGGCCGAAGCGCTGTTCTAGGCGGTTCGGGTTCCACGGCAGGTCGTAGTTGACCATGAGATTGGCGTTCTGGAGGTTCACGCCTTCACCAGCGGCATCAGTGGCCAGCAGGATGCGGACTTCAGGATCGGAGCGGAACATTTCCTGGCGTTTGCGGCGTTCGTCGCGATGCACGCTGCCGTGGATGGTGGTAATGGCGTCGGGGGAACCAAGCACGCCGCCGATCCTCCGTTCCAGATAGTTCAGAGTGTCCTTGTGCTCGGTGAACAGGATCATCTTGCGCTGACGCCCGTCGGCATCGCGCATGTGGGGATTGTTTTGGAGGATCTGGGAAAGCTCGTCCCATTTGCGGTCCATGCCTGAATCCACCACGCCACGGGCCTGCACGACGAGGTCAGCGAGAATGATGATCTCAGCTTCCAGTTCAGCGATGGTCGCCGCAGCAGTGGCGGTATCAGTGAGCTTCTCCTCCAGTTCTTCCTGCTCCTCAGCGGTAAGATCGTCGTCGTCTTCCGGTGGAGATTCTAGAGCTTGGGCGGTGACCTGCTGGCCTCTGGATAGGAGTTTGTCCTGTTGAAGTCGGTTTTCCAAGCGCTCCTTGCGGCGTTTGAGAGATTGGAAGATGGCCTCGGGACTGGAGGCGAGGCGGCGCTGGAGCGCGGTCAACGCGAATCCTACGGAGCCTTTGCGCGGACCTTGGAGGGCATCGGCCTTGCCCATCTCGGTCTTCACGTATGAGGTGACCGCCTCGTAGAGCGCGGCCTCGATGTCGGAGAGTTTATAGTTGGCGGTGTAGGCTTTGCGCTCAGGGAAGAGGTGTGTGCCATCGAATCGGAGCATTTCCTCCTTGATCATGCGGCGCATGAGGTCGCTAGCATCAACCTTGTGAGCGCCATCGCCACCCCCGCGGAATTTCCCGTAGAAGCGGTCAGAATCGAGCAGGGAGAGGAAAAGCTGGAAGTCCTCGTCCTTTCCGTTGTGGGGCGTAGCGGACATCAACAGAAGGTGCCGGGTGCGTGCACCAAGCTTTTCCGCAAAGAGGAAACGTCCGGTTTTCTTGATTTCGCTGCCGAAAAAATGGGCGGAAAGCTTGTGTGCCTCATCAAAAATCACCAAGTCCCAGCTGGTGGCGAGGAGCTTCTCTTGGAGCTCTTCATTCCGCGCCATCTGGTCGAGCCGGACAATGAGGTGATCGAGATCCTCGAAGGGGTTGCCTGTCGGCGTGGCGGCTTCTAGCGCTGCGGAGAAGACGTTGAACCGAAGCCCGAACTTTTCCAATAGCTCATCGCGCCATTGTTCCACCAAACTGCCGGGGGCGACCACCAGAATGCGACGGGAGTCGGCACGCATGATAAGTTCACGGATGTAGAGCCCGGCCATGATAGTCTTGCCAGCTCCAGGGTCGTCCGCCAGCACGAAGCGCAGCGGCTGGCGCGGCAACATGGACTCATAGACGGCGGTGATCTGGTGCGGCAGCGGCTCCACATTCGACGTGTGGACGGCCATCATGGGGTCGAAAAGGAATGCGAGGTCGATGCGCTTCGCTTCGACTGCCAGCTTGAAATCCTCGCCGTCGCCATCGAAGGACCAAGGACGTTCCGAAGTGGCAATGCTGATATTCTCCTCATCGGCGCGATTCAGCAGACGGTCCTTGATCGTGCCATCCGGGGTTTTGTAAAGCACCTGAACAGCACCCTCGCCGATGGGAACGACCGCCACGACGCTGCCAATGGCGGTGGGTTCGAGCCCAGTGAGAGCGAGGCCGGGGGTGATGTCTTCGAGGATGATCATTTTAGTTCTATGAAATCGGCAGATATGCTGAGGGCCTTATTTGTTCTCCGCCTCCCAATTTCCCAAGACTTCGCCGAGGACGACGGTGTAGGTGAGGTTGCCGTGCTCAAGGTCTACATCGGGCAGGAACTCGTCGTCGAGGGCGGAGAGCAGTTGCTCGATATTAGATTCGTCGAGACCCGACCCTTTGAGGATAATCACCGTGCCGGCGACGGTGCCATTGGTGAGGTAGTGGAGATCTACGGCAGCAAGGTCCTTGCCATCGCGGAGGGCGAGAAAGCGCTCAGAAGATGCCGTGCGTAGGGTGCGTTTCCAGGTGAGGTTCATGAGAGTGAGGTGAGGATCCAGTGGGACAGTGCGAGTGAGGAGGGGATGGCGGCGATGAGAATCAGGCAGCCGCTAACTTTGCTGCTGCTACGGTAGCCCACGCCGGTGCCGGGGATGCTGAAAGCCGTGTAGTTCCGACCGCGCGAACTCTTGCCGACCCGGAATCCCCGACCGCCCACGGAATAGCCGATGCCAGAGCCGCTCAGGTTCACCCTGAACGGTCCTAGATTGATAGATTTGCGGTAGATAAGGCCCATGGGAAGTTACGGAGATTGCGGTTCTTACGGCCAGCTTTAGCAGGTGGGGTGGGACATCTACGGGGGCAGGCTGTAAAAAAATGCGATTTATGCGGAAAATCTGAAATTCTACTTCTGGCGCAGTTCACCAAATAAGTGGGGGTTCCCTCAAGGTTAATCGGCCAGAAGAGCGCTTAGTTCCGCCAGTATCATCGTGCGGCTGTTGTGGATACCTTTGTCGTCCGAGCGGAAGCCGAAGATGGAGTTGAATCGAAGGCTGCTTATTTCTACTCAATATCGAATAAATCCCCTCCCCGCCCGTCCATCCCTGCATGAAGGCCATTCTGCTCCCTGCGCTGTTGTTATTCGTTCTCTCCACAGCTTCACGCGCACAGACTTGCCGGGAGGTGGTTCGTGACGCTTCGGGGCGCGTGGTTCAGACCATCGAGCGCCAAAAGCAGGCGGGCAGCACGGAGCGAGCGGTGATCCGCGATGCTTCCGGGCGTGTAATCGGAACTGCTACGACCCAGGTCAGCGCGGGAGGAGGTGGGCAAACCACTTTTCGCGATGCGCACGGAAGGGCGACAGGATCGGCGACTACGCAGGGAAGTTCATCCGGTTCGTCCCGCACTACATACCGGGATGCCAACGGGCGCACGACGGGTAGTGCCACCTCGAACAATTTTTCGGGGAGTGGCAGCCGCACCCAGTATCGCGACGCATCAGGGCGGTTGACAGGCACCGAAAGCACCCAAGGCACCAGCACCATGACCACCACGCGACGCGATGCTTCGGGTCGCTACACCGGAAAGATTACAGGGAGCGGTGCATGCGTGACCGGAACGCACGTGCCGGTTCCGGCACCCGCCGCCAAAAAGTGAGCAGGCGGGAAAACAGCACTACCCTGCATGGCCGCAGATGTCTCAAGATTCCCTGTAGAGTTATCCCGATGCCAGCGAACAAGAAAGCCAATGACAAGCCGCTCGCCGGGGAGGCATTGATCAAGGAAACCTGCCGCCGCATCCGCGTGGCACGGAGTTACTGGGAGGCCCACAACAACCGAGCCTGCCGTGGGGAACGGGAAAAAGCATTGACGCTTTACGCATCGCTGACTGAACAGGAACGAGAAAAAGTTCCGCAAGTGCTGCGTGTCTGGCTGCGCTACCGGAGCGAGAAATACTTCGGAGAAGGCCGCACCCCGCCTGGGAGTGAACGGAAATAACCGACACATGTGTCGGTTTTCTCCCTGCCCTATTTGGACTTCTTTTTTCCGGGCCACTCGCTGATACGGTTCCAGTGTCTACCAAGCCATTCAAGGTATGCGTCCGAGTCGGGTTGGCTTTTGGCCACCTTCTTTGAACTCAGTGCCTGATGGTCCGGCCACAGGTGCAAGCGGTCGAGTTGACCGGTGGCTTTCGCCGCACGCTCGGCATCCTTGAGCGACTGGATGGCGTATTGAATCCACTTTTCTCCGCCGTCGTATATCGACATGTCCATCTCTACCCCCAGCTGTTTTGCATTTCTGCCAATGCGCTCGGCGATCCCCAAGCGCAGGTTGACTGGTTCCATGAAAATGGTGAGCGGTTTAGCTGCTTTCACGGCTTCGAACACGTCCCGCATCCCTTGGTAACCGACTTCGGGGAAAACCGGGGCAACCGCCACGTAGGTGGGGATGCCGGCTTTGTGTGCTTCGAGCAGTAATTTCAGGCGCTGTTTGGGATGAGGAACACCCGGTTCGTAGAGCTGACGTAGTTGTTCATCTAGGGTCGGCAGACTGGTGCCCAACAGCAGACGGTTGCCGAATTTCTTAAACAAGTCGAAATCCTTGCACGCCAATGGACTCCGCGTGAGAATCCGGACATTCAACGTCGAATGATCGAGAATCGCAGTTAGGGCTTTTCTCAACACGCTCCGAGCTTGGTCGTTGAGCATATTCTGGATGTCAGGATCAGGGTTGCGGATGGTCTGATAGGGATCTGTAGTACTACATAAGAAAACGGCGCGGTTTCCATCGGCATTGAGTTGGCTGACGGGCGTTTCTTCGGCCTTCCTAAGCGATGCCATAAACTTTTTCTCATCCCATGGCCTCACCAAAACATAGCTGCCCCAGTCGGCAACGGGGTCGGCGACTCCATAAGATTTCAGAAGGCCAGCTTGATACTTGATGCTGGTTTCAGTTACATAGCAAAACCGGCAGCCGTGAGCACAGCCCATGAACAGGTTCAGCGCCCAGCAGCTGAGGCTCTTATATTTGAAGTGATTGCGCTCGATCGTTGCCGGCGCATCATGCAGCGCCGAGATAACAGGGGTCTTGTCGGTATTCATGGCTGGTCAGTTGAGGATCTGCTGGAAGAACTCGTCGATCTGCTGCTTCGCCAATTTGAGTTGAGTTTTGTCACCGGCACCTAGCTTGCCTTTTAATCCATAGAACAAGCGTAGCTTTTTCTGTATGCCTGTGATACTCGACAGTAGCGCCTGCCGCTTGATCTCGTCGGCATCAGACTCCTCATCCGCTGCCCGTTCCGGAGGCTCGGGAAGGATGCCGCAGGCGATGTAGGCTTGCCTGAGACTCGGACTCCATTCCAAGAGCGCCCTGACATCTTCATATCGCTTCGCCAACTGCATGTAGCGCTGTGAGGTGCGCTCGGTGATGTCGTCGCAAAGGTGTTTTTTCCGCCAGTCTCCGAAATCCCCACGTCCGAGTTTAGTCTTTGCCGCGTTGAGTAGCTTTCCGCTACCCCACGCATAAACAAGGGCCGAGGCCCCGGACTCCACCGCAGTATGAGCATGCTTGGTCGCGCGACTGCTGTAGTCCTTGATGCTTGTCACAATCTTCGCATCCGACATCGATGAGGCTCGTGCAACCGTTTCCTCCACCTGCGAAAGCTGTTTTACAACGGCCTGTGGTGTCAGTTCGGGAATGATTTCAACTTCGATTATTTGTGTTCGGGGTTTCATTACAGCTGATTTCTTGGCTTTGGCAGGCATTGATGAATGAGATTGTTATTAAGTTCAATACCGCAGTGATCATCCGAGGTCAATGATTGAAGGACTCCCTCACGGCCAACAACGCGGCAGTCTTGGGAGCAGGTGGAAAAACTGCTGGCGGATCTGGAAGCGTTGATTTGATACCCGCACGTGGGCGTCACGCTCACCCTTGCGCAGGTGGTTAGCCCTCCCAGTTGTCCGCGCAATTCCCGGCCCCGCCGTGTCATAATGATTTGCTAAGGCACTCCGCCTAACATCACCCAAACCCTAGCAGCAGCCCGCCCGGTTCATTCCGTGGCGGGCTTCTTCGTTTACACCCGAACCAAACACCAAACCAATGATACCCACCATCGCCTCATACCAACTCGCAGCCAAGCGCTGCTCCTCTCAACACCACGTCTCCAAGTCTCTGCTCATCCTACCGATCATCATGTGCGCTCTCACCTGCGTTTCATGCACCGAAGATGCAGCATCACCCCTCGTGGACGTCACGCCACTTGGCGACGGCCTCCGTGTTCTTGCTTATGCCGTTGTCGCCTTAGGCGTTCTCGGAGTCTTAGGCAAGCTCGTGAAATAACCCACATCATAACCACCACATCCAATAACAACACAACCACTATGAACCCATTCTTCTACATCAAGATATTCGCTTGGATCACGATCGTAGCACTCGCCTGCACGATTTTCAGCGACTTCTGGCTGCCCATGATCTGCGGCGCAGCAGCGGTCACTTTGCTGGGCAGTCTCGCAGCTACCCCCCGTAAATAAATTTGAGCGAACTAACACCATATACCGAATCTAACCTTATGGCCATCAAACTCATCGCCAATTACAGCAAACGCCTCGGACTTCCCGGTTACTCATCGCATCAGTTCTCCGTTTCAGTCGAAACCGAACTCATGACTACCGATGATGTCGCCGCCGAATCCGAGCGCCTCTATCAACGCCTGCAAACGACCGTTGATCAACAAATGCTCCACACCGGCTTCGTCCCCCCGGGCGACTACGGTATGGATTCACCCACGGAACAAACCCCAACCCACCATACTACCTCCGCTCCAACCAACGTCACACATGTGGCCAACTGGCAACGCGGGCCGGCATGGAGATGCTCCGACAAGCAGAAGGATCTGATCCTGAAACTCGTCGATGAACATAGCCTCGATAAAGCCGATGTGGAGACCCTAGCGGTTGAACGCTTCGGCAAAGGTGTGCTCCAGCTCAACAAAGTGGAAGCCTCAGGTCTCATCGACGAGCTGCTCGATACATACGGCGCTGGCCAGCGTGAGCGGCGCAGCGGTTCTGCTTACAACAGCAACCGAGGTAACCGCAATGAAAGGAACGCCGCATGATCGCTACCCTAAATCCACATGAAGCGCCGTTCACCACTGGACTGACACCTTGGGCACAGACGTTGCCTCAGCACATCAGTCCTTCGGCGGCTAAAGCCTACCTCGGCTGCTCGCTCAAGTTCTACTTCGAGCGAGTGGCCTGTATTCGGAAAGCCACACCTGTCGCTCTGCACCTCGGCAAGGCGGTGCATGCCGCTCTGCAATCCTTTCACCTATCCCGTTGGAGAGGTGGCGACGACTCGGTAGAGGCCGTGGCCGAAGCATACGAACGTGCCTTCCTCCGTCTCGAACGCGAGGAGGGGCCGGTCAACTTCGACGATGAGGCCGAACGTGAAAAGTGCCGTCAGGACGGACTGCGCGTGGTCGCCGCCTACCTCGACTCCCCGGAGGCGATGAAGGAAAAGCCGCGTGCCGTCGAAGTGATGCTCAAGGAAAACATCCCCGGGCTATCAGTTCCGCTGACAGGTGCCATGGATTTAGTAGAAGGCAATTTCACGCCGGTCGATTTCAAGTCCGCCGCCGCGAAGCCCGATCCTACCAACGCAGCGTTCGACCATGAGATCCAGCTCGTCAGTTACCAGCTGCTGATGGAGGCCGCCACCGGCGAGACACCGCCTTCGTTGGACCTAGTGTTCTTGGTGAAGACCAAGACCCCGCAGGTCATCCGGGTGAAATCCCCGCCCGCAGACAAACACCGCAAGCAACGCGTCACCGCTTTGCTCGAAACCGCCGTCCAAGGCATCTCCGAAGACCGCTTCCACCCGCAGCCCGGCATGCATTGCTCATGGTGCCAGTTCAAGAACGAGTGCAAAGCCTGGCTGCCGAGTATGACGGTAGAGGACATCCATCGAAAGCACGCGGCATAAAGCAGCATGTATCTAACCTACGCCCGCCTCGGTCCCTGTGATCGCGGCGGGCGTTCCATTTTCCCCTGAAAACATAAACCAACAACCAAACTAAAATTGAATCATCATGAATCCAAATAACAACACCCACCTCCTCGACGCCGTGTGCCGCCGGGGCGTCCTTGTCGCAACCTCCGTCCGTTACTGGAGGGGTTGCAAAAAGCTCAGTCCCGAAGACCTCGGTCTCGATCCCGCACACGTATCCGAAAGGCTCATCCAACTCGGACACAAGCGGCTCATCCCGCGCGATGCACTTCAGGCATTCGCTCTGATTGAATCACGCGTGCAAGCATCTGTCGAAAGTGCCAGCTTCCCGTTCCTGGGTGGTATCGGTCGCTTCGTTCCGAACCCACGTCTCGGCGATTTGACCGACACCCTAGACAAGCTGCGCGACGAGTTTCGTGAAGCGACACTCGACTTTGTCGCTGGCTATTCGCCATTGCGTGAAAACGCGATGGCTGAGTGGCGTGAGGCAGCTCAGCACATGAACGGCAGCGCAGAGCGCTTGATCGCTACCATCGAGCAGTCCTTCCCGCCCGCCGGAGAAATCGCCAAGCGCTTTGCGTTCGAGACCCGGCTATTCCAAATCGCTGCTCCCGATAGCATCCGCTTGGAAGTTGTAGAAGGCGTCGCTGAATTTGAAGCCGTGGAAGACCGCCGCCGGATCGCAGAAGATGCCACACGCCGCATGCAGAACGACCTCGACGGATTCATCCGCGAGAGCGTCGCATCGTTGCGCGAGGAAACCGCACGCCTCGCCGGAGAGGTTTTGGCTACCATCGACGGATCTGAAAACGGCGTTCACCAACGCACGCTCAATCGCCTCACGACGTTCATCGATAGCTTCCGCACGTTGAACTTCGCCGGCGACCAGCAGTTAGAGCAAACGCTCGAACGCTTCCGCCGCGATCTCCTCAGCCGCAGCGCCGAGGAATACCGCAATCAACCCGGAGCCATGGCCTCGCTCACCGACGGCCTCAGCCGTCTCCGCGAAAACGCCGTGCAACTCGCCCGCAGCGACGCGCGTGAAGTCATCTCCCGTTTCGGGCAGATGGGCACACGTAGGCTCGCAGCTGTCGGCTGAACCAAAAATCCGCTTCCGGGTGTACCGCTTCAGCGGGATACCCGGAAGTCTTTGGCCTTGGACGCATGCCATTAAACCCCCAATATTCTTCCAGCCTAAGTTCCAGTGAAAAGGCATCACCGCTTTCCGAAACCGTAAAAACTATGAGTGCTAGCCAACCATTCGAAAACCCTGAGGACTTCAGCAACCGTCTGAAGAAACTGCATACCGAGCGCCGCACGAACAAAGGGAAATCTGGTAGCGGGACAGTCCGCAAATCCCTGACAGCAGCGGAGAGGAAAGATATCTATTTGAAGACGCATGGCCGTTGCCACATCTGCGGCGGCACCATTGATGGCCCATGGGAGGCGGATCATGTGTTCTCTCACGTAATGGGAGGTATGCATGATCCCGGCAACTACCTGCCGGCACATCCCATCTGCAACAATTACCGCTGGTTCTACAGCTCCGAAGAGATCCAGTGGATACTTAAGTTAGGGGTCTGGCTGCGTACGCAAATCGAAAATCGGACCGTGATTGGAAGGCTTGCTGCTGCGGGCTTTTGCAAACACGAGAAGGCGAGAGCACGGCGCACCTCCAAAACCGCGCCGTAGCTGTCGAGTTCCTTCAGATAACAAAGCAACGAACTTTTATCGCCCGCCTGGCCACCCACCCGGCGGGCTTTTTCGTGCCTGTTGACTGGCACGAAACTTTCTCCCAGCAAGCTGACAACCCACCCATCACGCCGACTTCGCCCTCACACGCCCTAATTTTCCAACCACCACCAAAACAACCAAAACTCCCAACACTACCCCCTCCCCTAGCAAGCCCACTCCCATCAAATATACCCCTAACCACCCGCGCGAAAGGCGGCTCCTCCACACCGGACGAGCCGCCTTTCGCGTTTCTCCAACAACCCCAAACAACAAACAACAAAACAAAGAATCATGTCACACTTCACCACCATCCAGACCCAGATTCGGGATCTTGAAGCCTTGCGCGACGCATCCGTCGAACTCGGCCTCCAGCTCCTCGCCAACACCAAATGTCGCGGCTATGCCGGCGTCACCAGGCTTGCTCCGCACGTCATCAAGCTGAAAGGCCCGTATGACATCGCGGTCGAGCCGGACAAGGAGAACCCCGGCAGCTACGGCCTGACCACCGACTGGTGGGACGGCCACGTCGCCAAGGAAGTCGGCACCGGCTACGGCCGCCTGCTCCAATCCTACGGCATCCACAAAACGATGCGCGAAGCCCGCACCCGCGGACTGCGCGTTTCTCGCAAACAAGAGCAAGACGGCAGCGTCCTGCTCACCTTGGAAGGAGGTTCGCTATGAGCCGCAAGATCCACGTCCGCGTTTCCCCAACTGGGGAAATCACAGTCGAGGCCGAAGGCTTCCAAGGTAAAGGCTGCGAGGCCGCCACCAAAGCTATCGAGGACGCACTCGGAAAGCCTAGGGAGCGCACCCGCAAGCCCGACTTCTGGCGACAAAACAATCGCCAGAACAACCAACAACAACTCGGAGGCGAGGGATGAACTCCACCCTCCGCTTCGACCCGGGCGGCCACATCGGCTGCCTATACACCGAAGCGATTGATCTCCGTGCGCTCGGACGACTCCACGTCGTCCGGGCCACGGATATTCGTTTCTGTGAAAAGACCCAAAAGTGGGACGTGCATGACGCCGCGACCGGCCAACTGCTCTTCTCCCACCAATCACGCAACGAGTGCCTCAACTGGGAACAAACCAACCTCCAGCCGCAGCCTCTACCCCAATAACTTCTAACCAATAACCAATAACCGATAACCAATAACCACATCTCATTATGAACCTCACCACCTACCTACGAGCCGGCTACCCCGGCCTCGCTCTCATCACCTCCGAAGAAGCGCGCGCCGAGGCGGAAGTCTCCGCCGCCTGCACTTCGCTCAAACGCAGCCTCCATGCCTGGTCATCCACCGAAGGGTTGGTTGACACCAAGGAAGGCCGCGTCACCGCATGCCCCGATCCGCTGGACGCCCTCCAGTTACTCGAAGGCATGTTTGCCAGCACAAGCCCACGCCACGTCGTGCTGATGCGTGATCTTCAACTCCACATGGAGCAAACCGATCCCATGCTCGTCCGTCGATTGAAGGACACACTGCGCATTGCTAAGACCAATGGACACGCACTCATCCTGCTCGGCTGTCGCTTGAAACTACCGCCGGAACTTGACCACGAAATTACACACGTGGATTTCACGCTACCCGGCCCTGCCGAACTCGGCACGGTCCTCGACGGCATCGTCAAATCGGCGAAGTTGAAAAACGTCCAAGAAGTCGTCCGGGAGTCCGCGTTGCAAAGCGCACTCGGCCTGACGACGACAGAAGCTGAAAACGCGTTCGCCTTGTCCGTCGTCGAAACCAAAGGCATCGATCACAAGGTTATTGCCCGCGAAAAAGCACGGACTTTGAAAAAGAACGGACTCATCGAAGTAGTCGAAGCCACCACGTCCCTAGAGGACATCGGCGGACTCGGCCTGCTCAAGGAATGGCTGCAACGCCGCTCCGGGGCATTCAGCGAATCCGCAAAAACCTACGGGCTGCCCGCTCCGAAAGGTTTGCTCATTGTCGGCATTCCCGGCACAGGCAAATCGCTCACCGCGAAAGCCACCGCCGGAGCCTTTGGGCTACCACTGCTTCGCCTTGATATGGGCTGCGTGTTCGGCGGTATCGTCGGACAGTCGGAAGCCAATCTCCGCTCCGTCATCCAGACCGCCGAGGCCATCGCGCCTTGCGTCCTGTGGATCGATGAAATCGAGAAAGGCTTCTCCGGCAGTTCGTCGAGCGGCAGCACCGATGGCGGAACCTCCTCCCGCGTCTTCGGCTCGTTCCTGAGCTGGATGCAGGAAAAGACCAAAGCCGTGTTTGTTGTGGCTACAGCGAACGATGTTTCCAAGCTCCCGCCCGAGTTCCTGCGCAAGGGAAGGTTCGACGAAATGTTCTTCGTCGATCTGCCCGACACCCTGGAGCGTGCGCAAATCTGGGACATCGTCATCGCCCGGCACAAACGCAAGCCCACCGACTTCGACACCGTCGTCCTCGCCCGCGCCTGCGAGCAGTTCACGGGTGCCGAAATCGAGGCGGTGTTCATCGACGCCATGCACGAGGCCTACGCCGAAGGCAAGGAGCCGGGAGCGAAGGAGATCCTAGAAGCCATGACCCACACCGTGCCACTGGCACAGCTGATGGACAGCAAGATCGCCGCGCTGCGCCAATGGTCGAAAGGCCGCGCCCGCGAGGCAGCAAGCCGGAGCGCTACCACCGCTACCACAACCGGCTCCCGCCCCAGCAGGCGGATGTCGGAGATGAACTGAGCATCAACGGTCAAACTGCATCGTTGTTCACTACGGGCCTGATGCCAGAGTCTGATTGGAACCGCCCTGTACGTAGCCATACGCAGGGTGGTGTGGGACCGGGGAGATAATCACTCCCCGGAACCCGAATCGACTCTTTCATTTCTTCTCCAGTGAATCCAAATATTTCTGATACTGGATCTGCTGTCGCTCCCAAGTGTCGAGAACCTTTTTGAATTTGGGAAATCATCCAGCTCACTTTTGAGCAACTGCTCCTGCGAGCCAAGTAGCACCTCGGTAAGCTTGTGCATAACTTCCTGCTATTGAAGCATGTCATCTGCTCGCTTGTGCACGGCATCCTGTGCCTGAATTCTTCCGCGTGCTTGGCCTGCTCGTCGTAAGAATCTCGCTGTGACTGCAGCTTCCTGAACAGCTCGTGATAATCTTTCTGCGCCTGCGACGTGGCCGTGCCCGATGCCGCAGAGCTATCCCTATGGCGGGAATAGGCAATGATCAGGCTGTGATCAGGCTGGAAAGTACCAATAGGAATGAATCAATCCTAGGAAATTGCTTTTTCACTCAGCGCGGAGAATAACCTGAAGGGTCGGTATGTGGAAGGGGAAAGGGGGTTTCCCGATCCTAAATCCCGCTTGCACGGCAACCAACTGCCCCGGAATGTGAATCCGTGCACTCTAGCCCCATTCAGTGCGGATTGGGTTCATTGGGGGGGCTTTCGCCAATACCAACCGGAAAACCAGGGTCCAACGGCAACAAGAGGTAAAAACATGTATTTTGGAAAGCCCAGACTTAAGAGTGTTCCCCCAACAAAAATGATACCAACCACGATCGCGATGTATATCACCACTTTCGTAGACTTACTCTGGACAGCCCTCACGGGCAATCTGTTTTCCAATGCCGCTTCGGAGATTGAAGTGGATACAACAGACGTGGCGACATCCACAGGCATGGTCGGTGGATGGATCGGGTTTGGCGGTGGCGGTGGACCGAAGTGCGATTTGATAGAACTCTTCGCTGCATTCGTCCAATCGTCCATGGTCTCGTTCCAGACGAGGGTGTTTCGCGTCACCGAGCCTAAGGAGATCAATTCCACGAGTTCCTGTTCACTGACCGGGCCGGCCCTTTGTTGTTCTTGAGTGAGATAGAACCAGTTCATTTTTGATATTTTTCAGTGAACGTGTAGTGTGGAAGACATTCCCCATATAATACTAGGAATTTATTTTTTCACCTAGGGCGGAAAATACCCTAAGGGGCCGGTCTATGTAAGGGGAAAAGGCGACCCGGAAAGGCAGACTTCGTCCAGCGACTTCTGAGCGGTTGTTTTCATCACTGAGGCTTATCACAGCCACCTCCCTCCCGACAAGCCCGGATATTCCCAGCTCTTCCGTAACCGCCCAACCGCGCGGTGACCCTTTCCCCGCATAACAGACCCGCCCGCACGACGTGCCCAGCGCGGCGCGGGTCACGACAAGGCCGCCACGGACTCCCTGGAGAGGGAACCCGTGGCGGCCATTTGCTTTCCATCCCCTCTCCCATGGAGAACCCCAAATACCAACCACCAACCCCCACAGAAAAATATGGCCAACTACTACGCAACAGCACGCAGCAACTACTTCGCCGTGAAGGACGAAATGACATTCCGGCAATGGGCGGAGTTCGCAGGACTCAAAGTCCTCGATCCCGACCACAAGAACAAATCCGCCGACGGGATCCGCCGGTTCGCGATCACCCCGGATACCGGGGACGACGCGGGCTGGCCGGATCACCGCGAGAACGGCGAAACCGGGGAGTTCGACGAAGTCGATGTCCCTCGCGAACTCGCCGCCCACCTGCGGGAGGGCGAGGTCGCCGTGCTCATGGAGGTAGGCAGCGAGAAGCTGCGATACCTCTGCGGCTACGCCACCGCCGTCAACAGCGATGGCAAAACCGCCAGCATGTCCCTCGAAGGCATCTACGCCCGCGCCGCGAAACTCGGCACCCATATCACCCGCGCCGAATACTGACCACCCATCCGCCTAGCTCAGGGCGGAGTCCCCAGGCCGCACGACTTGCCATAGCGCAGGCCGGGGCACGGCAAGGCCGTCATGCGAACCACTCTCACGGTTCCATGGCGGCTACATTTTCCTTCAAAGAATCCCACTGCAATAGCGAGCCACCTTGTCGAACTGCAAATCGATGCCGCCATCGATCCCGCACTCTGCCGCAAGCTTTGTAAATACCGGCCCCCAGAACCCGGGCGGCGGCTCCAGCACACTCGGCACCGGATGTGTTTGCCTTCGCTGAAACGTGTCCACGATGTCCCGTCTGAGCCGCTCCGGATCCATGGCGGAAGTATCGATCAGCAGAACCAGATCGACCAAATCCTTGACCCGTGTGTTTGGCCGCTCGCCGCGTGGCAACGTGTAGGCATGGATTTTCTGCGCAAAATGCTCCTCACGCGAAATCGATGGAAACCGGCCTGCGGTGATTCCGGCAAACCCCAGCCAGTCCCGTGGCTCCGTCCACTCATAAGGCTCGCGTTGAATGTCGCCCATTCCAACATCCAGGTGAAACCGCGCGAACAACCTGCCATCCAGGCTGCACTCCACCGGATGGCGTGAACCGCCATAGGGCGCTCCGTCCAGATCCATCATGGGCTCGCCGATCACATAGACAAAGAAGTCGCCCGCACCTTTCGCCGCAGCGGTTTGGAGAGATTCCAGAAGCTGCTCACCCGGCGGCATGCCTGCACTGAGACCCAGATCCAGATCGCGGGTGGTGCGGGCGACGGACAGCTTCAGCTCCAGCGCATAGCCACCTTTGAGCCGCCATGGAGGATTGCCCTCGGCGAACAAACGCACCAGCAGTCGATCAAACGCCACTTGCCGCCGCATGCGCTGGAGATCCACTCCCTCGGCCTTGGACGCGGCGTTGAGCCGGTCTTCCAGCGCGCGACGAAATGCGAATGCGGTCGAGTAGGATTTCATGCTTCAGAATTTATTCAGGATTCGCCTCAGCTCAGGGTCAAGATCCACGCGTGATTTCGCCTGTTTGATTTCAGTCCGCGTAATCAGCCCACGCCGCAGACCTTGCCCGACGGCTTCTTGCAGCATGTCCATGTCGGCGTCACCTGATGCGGCCGAGTCGAGGATCGCGCGCATCGCCGTGGTGATCGCGTAGCCGCGTTCCCGGATCACCTCGTGCGTTGCCAGCCTGGACTTGTGCAGCACCAGCGCGGACGGAGTCTCGCCGTTTCGGCGGAAGCCGGGTGGCACCGTCATGTGTAGTTTGGAGGGATTGGCATCGGACAGATCGCAGAGCGAAAGCGCCGTGGTGTGCGAATACACGCCCTGCGGTTCGCCTTGACGATCCCTCGACCACAGCGACCACAGCACCAGGTGGCCGTGCTCCGTTTGTGGATACTGGCGCAGCCGGTAGATCCCCCGATGCTCTCGGAGCCAGTTACCCTCCTTCACATGATAGCTGTGAGTGCTGCGGCCAAGCCCCGCCTCCAGCGCCTGTGCCATCGTGAAATACCCGTCCTGACTCTCCGCGATGGCGAAGAGATGGTCATGGTCGGGTGGTGTAGCGAATGCACGCATGTTCAGGATTGCTGAACATATATGCGCGAGAAGGAAGCCGCAATCCGAATTTTCAGACCCATTTCCGAGGCATCCCGCCAACCGAAAACCAAACAAACCAAACAAACCAAACAAACCAACCCCATCCAAACAAACACATGACAACCAACACCCCAACCATCCAAGCCGCCTCGCTCCACTGCCGCGAAGGCAACTCCGACAAGGAATACCACGTAGCCGTCGAACCGGAAGGCGAGGGCTACATCGTCACCTACGCCTACGGCCGGCGCGGCAACACCCTCACCACCGGGAGGAAGACCCAGCACATTGTTACCCTCGCTCAAGCCAACGCCATCCACGACCAGCTGGTCCGCGAGAAAACCGCCAAAGGCTACCGCCCTGTCGGTGAGACGCGCCAACCTGATCGCACTAGCAGCTATGACGGACAGGACAGCGGCATCCGCTGCCAGCTCCTCAACCCGGTTGATGAATCAGAACTCGATCGCCTCCTCGGCAACAATACCCATTGTCTCCAGGAAAAGCACGACGGCCGCAGGCTGATGGTCCGTAAGCAAGGCGACAAGATCACCGGTATCAACCGCCGGGGTCTGCTCATCCCTGTCCCGGAACGCATCCGCCGCGCTGTAGCAGAAATCCCCGTTGATGTAATCATCGATGGCGAGGCGGTCGGCGACATGTTCCACGCCTTCGACCTCCTTGAGGTGAAAGGCTACGACATCCGCACGAACGCCTACCTCTCGCGTATGGCCGGGCTGATCGCACTACTCGACCCCGAGCACAAGCACCTCCGCCCCGTGAACACCCACATGGAACCGGAGGAGAAACGCGCGATGTTCGAGACCCTCCGCCTCTGCGGCAGCGAGGGGGTCGTCTTCAAGGAGATTGACTCACCCTTCAGCGCTGGCCGCCCCAACTCCGGCGGTTCGCAACTGAAGTTCAAGTTCGTCGAGAGCGCGTCCTTCGTCGTCACCGGGGTCAACGCGAAGCGCAGCGTAACCCTCGGTCTGCTGGCCTCGGATGGCAACGGCATCGTCCCAGCGGGCAACGTCACCATCCCGCCGAACCAGCGGATCCCGGAGGCAGGCCGCGTCGTGGAAGTGCGCTACCTCTACGCATTCCGGGAAAGCGGCTCCATCTACCAGCCCGCCTACCTCGGCGAGAGAGCCGACATTACCACCTCCGACTGCACCGTCGATCAGCTCAAATACAAGAGCGAGTCGGCAACAGCAGCAGCCGCAGCCTAATCCCAAACCTTCTGGCAAGGACCCACGAGGCAAGCCCGCGTCGCACGACACACCAGCGCGACCGGGGAAACACGGCCGCCATGAAGCACATTCCATGCTTTGTGGCGGCCATCCCTTTTCCACCCATCCAACCCACCACTAACCATCATGAAAATTAAATCTGTCATCATCACCCCCATGCCACCCCTAAGATGATCGGTCTATTCAGATACAAGAACACATCGAAATCCATGTTCCAGACCTCGCGGACTTTCTCCATCCCAAACGAGCCGATGCGAGAGATAGTAATATTCTTTAAATTTGGGGTTTAAGTCGGGCCAACAGTTTGGTCCACGTGTTACATCAAATAACTTTTCATTTTTATCAGTGTATGTGCACACTTCTGAATTATTTCCACCCATGTCGTAAAGTCCGTTTTTATTAGGTTTAAAACTTCCGACTGGCGCAGTATGTTTGTATCCATCTGCTACTCCTCCAGTGTTTTCATGATTCATCGGTGGTGGGAAATCATATCCCCATGAGAATTTTTTTATCTTACCGATTTTTTCTTTCGGAGTCTCTTCTGCATTCTCATCTTCTCCGATACCTGCTGCGCAGCTCCATTCGTGATCCGTAGGTAAGCGGTATTTTTGATTACCTTTGATAACCCCTTTTTCTTTCTCTATTTTGGTTAGCCATTTACAAAACGCTTCCCCATCCTGCCCGTTTAGCAGACTTACTGGATGATCTGGTGTTATCTCCCAGCTACAGTCAGCCCAATGGATTGCCATCACCTTGCCGTCTTTCTTTTTCGTGGCATCGTAGCCGGTGGCATCTACGAACGCCTTGAAATCCTTATGGCGTGTCTCCCACACACAAAACAGCACGCTCTGACCGTCGGTCTTGCCTCCCTTAATTGGTACGGGAACAAATTTCATACCAAGGCTGTTCACGAAAGGTTTCGTTCTGGTAGCAGCATCGATATTTTTGGCACCAGCATCCTTTATTTTTTCGCTCTTTATCCCAGGTTTCGTTCTGGTAGTCGCATAGATATTTTTGGTCATTTGCCGCTTCTCGGCACGCGATGATAACACCAAGAACACTCCACCTATCATGACAATCGCGGCAGCCACGAGCACTCCGATGAGCATGCCTTTCCCTTTGCGTCGCCCGGCGGGTGTCTTCACCCCGGTGGGTGTCTTCATTTGTGGTGCTTGGTAAGCTGGTTGTTTCAGAGCATTCTGCCCGAGCGGTTGCGGATGTGGCGCTGATGAAACTTTGATCTCCTCCTCAATACGACGTGCCGCGGATAAGAGTAAGGGAACGACAAAGTCGACTCCACAGGTCGGACATTGGACGTTCTTCCCTGAGTAGTCTTCTTCAGCTGAAATGTTTTGCTGGCAGTG
>Ga0194063_10000237_pt1 | contig 40905 bp, 41 predicted proteins | sample SepL3720m_MetaG_FD_155459 | JGI IMG/M metagenome (GOLD analysis project Ga0194063, IMG submission 155459) | Anoxic zone freshwater microbial communities from boreal shield lake in IISD Experimental Lakes Area, Ontario, Canada - Sep2016-L373-20m | ecosystem: Environmental > Aquatic > Freshwater...
TTTCATAATTGTTCATATCTATTAATAGGTAAAGGTTTATCGAGTTTCATTTCATTTTTAGTAATACCCCAACCAAATAAGTCTAAAGCCTCAATTGGATTAAGTTTTAATCCTTTCGTAAGATTTATGACACTTTTAAATGTTATTTTTGATGCTTTATCATTTTCTATTGTTAAGACTGTTTTTAGACTCAAATTGCTTTCTACAGCAAGTTGCAATCGAGACATTTTTAAATGCCGTCTGTATTGCCTTATTGTATTACCCATTGTTCTTAAATTACTTTTAGCCATAACAAAATGTTACTTTTATAAAGTATGTAAAAAGGAATAAAAAACCGTCTTGAAAATATTAGTGAAGGTTCACAAATGAATCTTATTGGAGCAGTAAGATTATTTTTAAATTGACTAGATTTCATAACAGAATAAATCTTGCCAACTCGTTGAAGGGTACTACCACTAGATAACTAGTAGCAGATTTTGCTAGAATCGCTGTAAGCTAATTTCTACATTTTAGCTTAAAGCAATTCCGATCAGTCCCATCAAAGAAGCTGGTCGGTTTGCTTATATATACCTCAAATTGTTATATAGATTGTAATACAATAAAATTGTGCCTGACAAGAACTGGCACTTAATCAAATTTATGTGAAAACCTTGAACGTAAATGCCTTTACTGCTATACTTTGCTATTAATATATTACCGCCAGAATACTATGGCACTAAATAATTTTTTGAGTGAAATTAAACAATTAAGTGATAATGAAGCACTTAATAAATTAACCAATTTATCTGAAACGGAAATTGAAACCTATCTTTATTTGTTATCTACTGGTGCGATCACTGCATCTGCTTTATCTGAACAATGTGGTAAACCAAGATCGAGTCTACAGGCTAATTTAAAAAAATTAATTTCGTCTGGTTTAGTTTCAAAAACAAATAGAAATAATAGAACATTATATATTCCGCAACACCCTAAAAAACTTGAGATTCTATCTATGCAAAGAAAAATTGATTTAGAAGCAGAAATAGAAACTATAGAACAAGGGAAGAAAATTATTAATGGATTCATTGATTCAATCTTACATACAATCCCGAAAGCATCTGAAAGTTCAAAAGTTTTAGTAAGTTATTATGAAGGTGAAACAGGATTTAAGGAAATTTGCCAAAGATCAATTTTTAGTTCAAAAAAAGAAGTGCTATTTTTATCTAATTTAGCTGAATGGCGAAAAGCATACAGTAAGGAATATGGGAAAAAATATTATGTTCCAGAAAGGAAAAAAAATAACATATACCTTAGAGCATTAGGTGTCGATAACAAAGAAGGTAGGGAAATGAAGAAAGAGGATAATGTTTCATTCAGAGAAACACGATTTTTACCAAAAGAGTACAATTTAATCCAACCAACAATTATCATTTGCGAAGATGAGGTATCCTATATGCTTTCTAGTAAGCCCTATAAGGCTATACTTATTCAGGATAAAAGCCTGACTGACGTATGGAGAATAATTTTTGAAAAATTATGGAATGAAACCAATTAAACCTCTACTATTTTAGTAGAATTAGTTTCTACCTGAGCATTATTAGCTTCCAAAATATAATACTTATAATACCAATTTTTATCAGTATCTGTATTTGGTACAACAAATCCATCTGGTAATTTTACTTCTTTTTCTGATCTTTCTACCCATTCAACAGCTCTTAACACTTGCCCAGAAACAATATCCAATTTTACAGTTTTATTACCTTCGGGAAATGGCACTGTAACCAATTTTACTATATGTCCATCTGGTGAACTAGCTTCACAAATTGGGAGTCCTTGTTCATCTTTTTGATAAACCCTAAAGTCCATATCTTGCATTTGCGATCCTATCCAAAAGGCCATATATGGCCCATGATATTCAGTGATTATCTGTTCTTCTTTACCAATACCATATACATCAGAATTAATAACCCCCCAATTGCCTTGTCCCCAATTATCGTCCATCATTTCGATTGTTAGCCTATGACCATGTCGTGATGAACTTGAAATTATCATTTGTCCTTGAGGCTGTAAATGATTTCGACCTTCGGTAATTAGCCTATCTAAAACCATTCGTCCATTACGTCCACTTTCATTGGTTTTATAAGCTGGGTGATCTTGATGCACTGGTAACTCTGGCTGTACAGGGGGATTACTAATAATATAATTATACCTTCCTGAAATATTTACAAAGGCATCTGATTGAACAGCTTCAAAATGGTCTCCTTCTTGATAACCATTTAGTGAGGCATTTCGAGAAGATAAAGCAACTGCATCAGCACTTAAATCTGACATTGTTACAAACCTTGCTCCTCTTTTTAATCCTGCAATTCCTAAAATGCCACTACCAGAACCCATATCAAGCAGACTTGTTCCTTGCAATCTATCAAAAACTCTATTTTCTTGAAGTATATTTAAGAAATAACCAGCACTATACGGATCCCAAACTCCGTCACGATGTTCTAATAGTATCCCTCCTTGAATCGTTGGTATTTCATAAACCTTAAAACCTGCCGAATTTTCTTCTCCTCCATTAATAAGCTGTGTCATTAATTACCGCATAATTAATTAATTTGTGTAATACACAATGTGTTTTAAACGATGGGAATGGATATTTCCTGTGTAGAAAACAGGATTTAACCTCTTTTATATATTAACCAGAGCCCATCATTAGTTAATATATTCTGTTATATATGAGGTATATAAAAACAGCTATCTAATTATACTTTTAGTATACCTATATTGTCAATATATATGACCAATGCTAGATATTCTACATTAATTCAAAAACAGTTTACTTCACTTGCTATGGAAATTTCAATATTACAAGTTTTCTAGCCTTTCTTTCATTTTAATTTCGTCAGGGTGTGTATACCTCATCGTTGTTCTTGTGTCGGAGTGTCCTGCAAGATAAGCAATTTCTTGAATACTCGACCCATTATCAGCGAGTTCGGTACAGAAAAAATGTCTTAACTGGTGTGGTGATATCTTTTCACTAAATTTTGAAAATATTTTACTTATTACTGTTCGATCTATTCGATTATTTAATCTACTTTTAAAAAGTAAGTCATTTTCAATTAATACTTGATTGTTCTTTGATCGTTCTTCTAAATAAATATTTATAGCATTTTTTGCTTTAGTATTTATAAATATTTTTCTGTCTTTGCTTCCCTTGCCTTTCCGAATGAGACATTCACCAGATTTAAGGTCAATATCTCTGATTTTAATATTTAAACATTCGGAAATTCTCATTCCTGTATAGCGAAGTAAACTTACTATTGCAAAGTTTCTTTTGTTACCTGTTTCTAGTATTGATTGCATAAACTGATTAACCTCTTGTTTATTTACCTTTGTTGGTGAAATAAAATCAGCTTGATATTTTGCAAAATCTTTCTTCCCAATAACAAAGGTATCTTGTACCCCCTCCTCGACTAAAAACTGGTTTAGAGCCTTTAGAGCGAGGAGTTTTCTATTAACACTTTTGTTTTTAAGATGTTTTGAAGTAATTAGGTAAGATTTGTAGTCTAAAACATTTTCTTTAAATAATTTCTCTGGATATTTTCCAAAACTAGTAAAAAACCAGTTAAAAAATCCACCTACATCGGAAGCATAATTTTCTATAGTATTTAAACTTTTATTATTCTCTTTTAAGTATTTTTTAAACTTTAAAGTTGTGTCCATTGGAATTATGTTGCATTCACTTTCAGGTATATCATACTGTAATTATGTTGCATTGGGAAGTAGAAAGGTTGGAGAAAATAAAACTGTATGCAACATAAATACTGTTATGTTGCATAATATCACGAAGTGACTTATAATTCTATATACTTATATAGAGCAAATTATGAAAAGCCCAAAAACTGTTGAAATTCCAATTCATATAGAAACTAAAAAACCTCTTACAAAAAAAGGTATTACACAAATTATTGAAAAAATTTATAAAACAACGAACTGTATTAAACTTGAGGAATTATACATTTGTGCAGGTACAGGTATTGAGGCTGTTGTAATATGCAAGAAATAAGTTATCACTATTATTACCCCCAATAATAAGATATATTTTTAGCTTTTATGATTACTATTACGCCAACCCTATTACCGAATTTATCTCAAGTTTTATTTGATGGAATAAAATACTCGTTCTCTAGCCCCTTCGCATGTTGGTATGTACCTTGTATTTTTTTGATAATTGTTTTTGCCCTTATTGTTTCAAAATTAAGCAAAAAGAAAAGTAACCCACGTTATCAGCCCTCTGGATATTTTAAATCAAGATACTATTTATTATCTAAAACTGAGTTAAAATTTTATAAAATACTGAGGCTTTCTATAGGTAACGAGCCGATTTTAATTGTTCCAAAAGTAAGAGTAGCAGATATTATAAAACCTGTATCAGAAATAAAATATGATTGGAATTATAAATTTAACCAAATTAAAAGCAAACATCTTGATTTCTTGCTATGTGACGTAAACAATTTAAAAATAATTGCTGGTATAGAATTAGACGATAGCTCACATTTAGAAACCGAACAATCACAAAGGGATTTAATTAAGGATAATATATTTGAAGAAGCTAAAATAAATTTAATCAGAATAAGAACAGAAAGCTATTACAATGTTGATGATCTGAAAGATGAATTATTTCAAAATGAAATTATTTCATCTCCAAAATAATAATATTATGATGCCTTTATTTTATAAACCCCGCAATAGCTCCTGTTGATAATATTACTCCGACAAAAGCCCCAAAACAGCCTGTGCAACCAGTCTTTTTAGTACTTACTTTTTCCATAGGCAACACTCTTGGTTTTTGGAAAATATCTTTTTTAGGTTTTTTAATTCTCAAAGGAATTTTTTGATCATGAGGAATATTCTTTAATCGTGTATATTCACCGCTAAATACTTCTTTTAATATTTCTATTTTCTCTGTTGCTTCTAACGAAGGAGTAACAGAAAGCCTTCCTAGATCATCAATGAGTGCAGAATCAAGACCTAATTCTTTAATAGAGTTCTTAACAGGAGACGATATCATGTAATTTTCAGTTTTCATTAAATCATCAAAAGTAAGTTTCATACCTAATTTTTGATATTCTTTAATCATGTCATACGCTGAAAAATGGCTACATAATAAATAGAACTTAATACAATCTTTATAATGTCCCTCTGTTTCTGCGATAACACCCATATTAAGATAAATTGAAGCAACATCGTCAAATTTACCTTTCATAGAATAATTGAGAATGGCTTGATTAAGATCAAACCACAATTCATCTAATGTTTTTGCTTGGTTAACACCCTCTACATTTAGATATTCAAGCCTTTTTTTAGAATCCACCAATATTCCCTGATTTATAGTCAACGCCTGTTCCTTGCGAATTACAAAAGTTTTACCACAATATCGGCATTTACCTTTTCTTTTTGGATCATTTTCAAATACTTTATTGCAATAAGGACACTTTTTACTCATTTATCTAAAATATAATTGTTTAAACCTATTAAATTTGTTTTTTAATAATTTTGATTATTTTTAGTAGTTTTTTTACATTAATTTCTTCTGCTATCTCATAACTACCCTTTTCATCTTTAAAATACAGGGATAATAGCAAAAATGTATTGCTAAAAACGCTGGAAATTCATGTTAGAAAAGTGTATACATAGAATATTTCAAACATGACTAAAAAATATGTCCAAAATGTTACGCAAATTCTTCTAAGAAGAATGGAAAAGTAAGAGGTAAACAGAGGTATTTTTGCAGAAAATGTAGTCATACATTCGGCATAAAAAAACGAGATCTTTTAAAACAAAAAATATGGGATAAATATTCTCGAGGTAAACGAACTTATTCAGAGCTATCAAGCGAATTAGGGATATCTATTAGGTCAGTTCAGGATAAGGTAGATCGACAAATTATCGTAATACCAAAGATGAAGCCTCGAAAAGTGCTTATTGTAATGGATACCCTGTACTTTAAAAGGACTTTTGGAGTAATGGTATTCAGAGATTGGCTAAATCGGGAAAATCTGCTCTGGCACTACGTTCCGTATGAGACGATTGCTTTGTACCAGCAAGGAATCAACGAACTAAAGGCAAAAGGATTTGAAATTTTAGGCATAGTGGTAGATGGTAGGAAAGGACTAATGAAGCTGTTTAAAGAACCTGTGCAAATGTGCCAATTTCACCAGCTACAGATCGTTAGAAGATACATCACAAACAACCCGAATCTTGAAGCTGGAATTGAACTAAAAGCACTATGTGAGAAGTTAATTAAAACTGATAGGTTAAGTTTCGAAGGGTGGCTAAACAAATGGTTTTTAAAATGGAGAGATTTTTTAGGAGAAAAAACAACAGATCCAAAAACCGGGAGCAAACATTTTACACACTCCAGGCTCAGGAGTGCCTACAGGAGCTTAAAGACAAACATTCCATATTTGTTTGTTTATCAGGAACACTTAGATATTAATATGCCAAACACAACGAATACGCTGGAAGGAAGTTTTGCACACGTAAAAGATAAAGTGAGGTTGCACAGAGGTCTAAAAATTGAACGAAAAAAGAAATTAATTGACGAACTTTTAAAGAAAAAATGATACGTATTAGCAATACAAATTTGCTATTAAGCCAAAATACATAATATCTAGTTTTTTCAACAACTCTTTAACTTTCTCATTTTCCATAATATTCATTTAATAAATATTATGGGATTATGGAACAAATTTATAAAACTTTCATTGTATTACAATACAAAACTATTTCTTTTCTTCCATTTCTTTTTTTAATTGAGCAAACTTGTCCAAAGAATTCATAGCTTGAACATTTGGATTTATTGGCTGGTTAGTATATTTGGGAATCATAACACAAAATATTGATCCTTTGTTTACTTCACTTTGAATGTTTATAGTGCCATTCATAGCTTTAATTAAGCCAAAAGTGACATATAAACCAAGACCAGTTCCCCCTGGTCTTACAATTTCCATACCGCCAATGCTCCCTTGTGATTTTAAATAAGTATCAACACGATAAAATTTCTTTCCTAAGTTTGGCAAATCTTCACTTGGAATGCCTGCCCCTGTATCCTTAACGCAAAACTTGATATTTTGCCCATCTTCATTAATAAAAATTTCTACTGAACCTTGATTTGTGTACTTTATTGCATTATCTATTAAATTATCTGAAATTTCTTGCATACGGTTTCTATCTCCATAAACCCATGCTTGTTGAGGAGGTACAAACTTTAGTTCAATACCCTTTTTACTAGCTTTTTCTTTAAATCCATCAAATGAATCATTAATAACATCAAGTAAATCCACCTTGTCAAAATTAAGCTGTAATTTATCTTTATCAATTTTTGTAGTAGATAACATTGTTTCTAATAATTGCACTTCTCTTTTAACATTTTCCTCCGCCATATTTATATATTGGACTTGTTTTTCATGATCCATTTTATTATCGACTATCCCACCTTTTAATAGCATTACCGCATTTCTAGCAATGGAAAGTGGTGTTCTAAGTTCATGCCCAAGAATATCAAGCATGTCTCTTTCCTTTCGTAAGGCTTCTTCTAAATCATCTTTTTGTTTGGTAATCTCTCGGGTGGCTTCATCTATTTTTTGTTGTAATGTATTATTGAAATTTTCAACTTCTTCAAATAACAACGATCTTCCAACTGCAATTGAAGTATTTATCAATAAATTATCTAATAATTGAATTTCTTCACTTGTATAAAATTCATGCTTCTTGCTTGAGCCAACAATAACTATTCCGTTTAGCTTAACCTTACGATTTAGGGGTAGAATTAATTCAAGATGATGTTTGTTCATCAAATTGATTACATTTTCTACTTCTACTCCATCGTGCAAATTTTTTGACTCCTCTTTTGAAATAACAGTGTTTTTTTGAAGATGATCCCAATATCTCGTAACTGCAACTAATTCTTCTGGTAACAGTCCAGTACTCAAAAATGATTTGATATCAGAAAATATTACTTTTTCTGATTTAACCTCAAAAATTACTACTCCTACATTTTCTACTTCATAGGTTGTCTTTACCGTATCAATTGTAATTTGAACTAATGTTTCTAGGTCTAATTCAGTACTTATTTTTTTTGCATAAGTGGCTGATAATTCAGAAGGATTTAAACCCTTATAAGCAAACTTACCAAGAAAATATTCTTGTGACCTATTTCTAATTATTGAATAGGTAACAGCAAAAATGATTGAGATGATAGTTCCTGCGATATAAGCAGTTGATGTATATGTTCCACCGAAAAAATTTTCATCTATTGCTAAAACAAGATAAAAAGACAAATAAGGTAATGAAGCACCTATAAGAAAATTAATAAATTGCCCGATAATAAACTTAATACCAAATAAGCGATACTTAACAATAGAAAAACTAGTAAATCCAACAAAAAAAATTAAAAAACTCGGGCCAATATTAGACAAGACGAAAATATTAAAGAAGATGGGGAATATTAAATTTGTTACAAAAACACCAATTGCGGTTAACCCAACTCCTAGCAACAAATATTGTAATTTTGCCCTCTCAATTCCACTTGTTCGTTTAAATTTAGTTGCAATCTCCTTTATAAAAAGGGCAAAAACAATAGCTACGTATCCAACATAAACCCCTATACCCCATGCAAAATTAATTTCAGAATGATCTTGAAATATCTTAATTTCACTTACAATAAAAGGAGAAACTGATAATGCTACAGACAAAATTGTAAACAAAAGCAAAATAGTCTCAAAAACTCCGTTTTTTTCTCTTTTTGTTTCTGGATAAAGAAAGGCAAATTTATAAAGATAATATAATAATAATAAAGAAAAAATAAAAATGAATTTGTTTGACCACAATACTACATAATAATCTTTAGCTTCGTTGGATATGAAATTTATTAAAATCCAACAAGCTGTAAATAATGTGAAAAGAAAAAAATATCTATTGGTATTACTTCTCCAATTCTGTTTTAAAGCTAAAGATCCAAAAGAAATTAACGCTATACTAAGAAGTACCAATACTATTATTTCCATATTAAATTCTTTAATTAAAATATTTTATATCCCCTGATACCACTGGAAACCATCAACTCCATTTTCTCCTCTAATAAATCTTGCTATTCCTGCACTACTTTCGTATTGTTGTGCGTTATCTAAGGACTTTTCAAAATCAAGATATGTAGGAGTTGACGAAGAACCCAAATAGTCAACAGAGGGGCCGATTGTTGGAATACTAAAATGGAAGAAACTTCCATTTAATAATTTCACTACAAAATTATCAGTTGTTGCAACCCAAGCATTTAAACCTAAAACATCACGACTATAAAGATGTGCATTTCTTAATATTCCAACGGACACCCCTGGGGGAGAACCTTTTTTTACAGCAAATTGAGAAAACTCCGCTGGACAAGCATTTGCTTTTTCTTGCCATTCTTCGTTAATTTGAATCCTCGGATCAGTCAATGTAGGAAGCCCATGTCCATTTCTCACAATCACCCTTGCAGAACCAACATAACCTTCATTTGTTTTTGCAACGATAGGAACAGAATTCCAGTGGTATTTATCAACGTATAAACTTTGACCACCTTCAAATTCCATAACTAAACCCTCTTTCTCGAATGCTTCGTATAAATCTGGTGATAATAATTGTTGTACACTGGTTAAGCCATCAGCATTTAACACTACTTCTGGTTTTACAGGTAAGGTACACTTTTGTACATTAGCCAGATAGCCTTGATGATTGTAACGTTCAGTTACAACACCTAATCTACCAATTTGATCTTCAATACTAGTAGCTACACCAATGGCAATTTCGCCATCTTTTAATGTTTCTGGGACAGTGTATATTGCTTGTTCTAGCATTTTTAATAATTAATTATTTAAAATATCAAGTGTTTGGTGAACCCTTTTACCTCTTGCTTGTATAGAACCCAAAGCCCTAAACATAAGGCTTAATTTTCGGATTACATTTGGATTCTGTTTTCTAACTTCTGTAGGTAAATCTACTGCAATTACTTTTTTTACTTCCTCACCATTCAAAATTCTCCTTACTGTTTCAACTGCCAAGGCACTCAATGCTCTTGATGTTGTTCCTATTTGATACGTTCTAGTATCACCTTCTTTTCTGTCAATAATTTCTTGAAACTGCTCCACAGGTACATCAAGAGGATTGATAGGGCCAGTGAAGGATTCATATACATAATCCAAGAAACTCGCTTCATCAATGCTTCCCTGTTGATGTAATTCCTTAACGTGTCTAAATTCAGCAATTTTTTCTTCGGTTAAATCTCCCGCTAGTGGTTTCATATCTTCCTTGTCGTACCTATAAACTGCTAACATCGCTGTACCTGCTAGATCATAACCAACTACAACTGGTTTTTTCTGTTCTGCGGCTTGTTTATGTAATTCCCAAATTACATCTAATGCACGAATATCTACCGCATCAATAACAACATCAGCTTTTCTAACATATTCTTCTGCGTTTTCTAAAGTAATACCCTCTTTTTCGCTTGTAATGGTTTTAGATGCATGGGGATTAACTAATCTCATATTTAAAGCTGTCATTTGAGCCTTATTTTTTCCTGTTTGATAAAACTGATATTCTTGCCTTGCAAGATTACTTTCTTCAACGCTATCAGGATCAGCAACGGTTATATTTTCAGCACCCGATCTAATAGCAGTCATGGCAATCGGATTACCTATACTTCCTGCTCCCGCAATTAGAATATTTGCGGTTCTTAATTTTTCTTGTAATTCTGGCGGAACAAATTGTTCAGCCGAAATTGTTAGTTGTCTATAGAATTGATCTCTTGTTAAAAGTTCAACTTCATTTGCTTGGGGCAATGGTTGAGGTTCTAAATTACCTGCCATTATTGTTATTTAAAATTTTATTTATTGGTTTATTAGTAATAAATTTTTTCAAAACTTTTCCGTCCGAATTCACAACTCCTATTAAAATCAATCGTAATAATGCAGAAAAACTTAACCCGTTATTATTGGCAAGTTCTTCAAGTTTTACTTTTATTTCCTCATCAATTCTAGTTTGTACAAATACTTTTGACATTGAACGATATATAATTAACAATGTTATATAGATGTATAATTATATCAATTTACATACAATTCTACAATATGCCAAGATCATTTTTACCTCTATATATTACATATATCACCCCATAATCCCCTACCCTCTTTTTTAGCTTTTAATTCCGCCTCTTTAAATTGTTTTTGATAAAGATAAGGAACGCTGTAGGTGTATTCGTTCGCAAAGCCTTCTTGGATAAGATATTCATTTATGAATAGATTATCCTCTGCTCTCCAAATATAAAGTAGACTTCTTCCGTATTTATCGTATTGGGCTTGTGATTCATCAAAATTGAAATAAACCTTCTTCCCTTCAATAATCTTTTTCATCTTAGCTGACGCCTCTTTTCCGTAACATTCGACATTTTTTCGTGGGTCTTTAGTTTCTGGGGTATTTATACCTATTAACCTTACTGTAAGGGTGGTGTCATCTATAGAAAGTTCAATAGTATCGCCATCAATCACACGCTTAACTGTGTAAGTCGTGGTATTTTTAAAATCCTCAAGCTGTGCTTGAGTAAAGGGTTTATTTTCATTTGTATTTTTATCTATAGGGGAGGGAAGTATCTCAAATACTACGCCTAGAAGGAGGAATACCACTATTACCCCCATAGAAATTATTGATTTTTTCATACACAACACGTTTTAAATAGAACGCTGTCGTTCTATTGGTATTATAAACTAATTAGTTTTTAAAATATAGTAAGACGCTTTACCTTGCTCTTTTCGCTCTATTAAACCAAGATCAATAAGAAATTTAAAATCAATTATCCTTGTTGCCTTCTTCCTCCCTGAGATTTTTTCATATTCAACAGTATTTATTGATCCATTCTTTTCAATATATTTCAAAATCTTTTTATGATGATCTTCAAGTCTTGGCTGATAAGAAGGTAAGACCTTTTTCACTCTCTTGAGTTCATCAACAATGCCTTCCGTAAAGTATTCTAACCAAAATGTAAAATCAAGATTATTTTTAATATCATAGTAATCACCGACTACTCCTACATTTTTGAAATACTTGGAAATATTATTGTTGTAATAATTTTCAAAACTGAATAAATGAAATGTATTCAATCCCATATTTGCAAGTAACAACTTGGTAATAAGTCTTGCTGTTCTTCCGTTTCCATCAACAAAAGGGTGAATTGTTACAAACTGTTTATGAAAAATTCCTGAAAGAATTAAAGGATCAATATTTTTATTGTTTGAGTTGATAAACTCAATTAAATTGGTCATCAAAGAAGGCACATCTTGATGATCTGGTGGTAAATAAACAGTTTGTCGTGTTCTGGGATCGTTTACAACAACTGGTTCTGCTCTGTACCCTTTCTCGCGTAACAATAAGCCTTTAACCACAACCTGTTGTATATCACAAATAATTTTATCCGATATTTTAATATTATTTTCCTTGTTAATTCTTTCATCTAGCAGGATCAAGGCAGTATTATAGTTTAATACTTCTCTTTCACTATCCCTGATATTTTCTGGTTTGGATTTTAATATTTTTTTAACATCAGTAAGTGGTAATGGATTTCCTTCGATACTTGTTGAGGAATAAGCCGATAAAGCCCTTGCATCTTTTTCTAATTTCACCAAAACAGAACTAGGAAATACTTTTGAATTTAATTCGCCAGTAAGCAACCCTATCTCTTTAATGTTAATTAAAAGTTTGTTTGAAATTGAGTATTTAGGTTTAAAATCTTTCATGTTATTAGTCGATAATTAGTCGCTTTTTAGTCGTATTTATTAATTGATTATAATTAAATCACTTTACTCTGTCAACTAAAAGCCGATTTTTTGCTTCTTTTTTAATGGCAATTGAAAGAAAAAAGAAGTTTTATTCAAAAGGTCATGACGTCATGACCTTTTTGAGTAGGGGGAGTAACCCCCTGCTCAATGTCTTTTAATTGATAGGATAAAAGGATTTGATATCGGTTTTGGCTGTTTTAATTACTACACTTTCCCCCGAATCATCGTAACTATCAAAGCAATTAAATTTTGCAACTTCTTTGGGGGAGTAGTTAGTAAAAAATACTTGTCCTTCAATGGTTTGAAACTCGAATAATGTCATGGCTTAAAAATAATATCTTAAATAAACGAAGTTTTTATAATGGTTAACCCCGCCACTTTTAAAATTAAGCAAATAAAAAGGGAAGTACTCCGAAAAGAAATGAAATTCCTAGCATTCCAAAACTTGTTAAAATTTCATTTCTTCTTTTCAATTTTAGTAATTCCCCTGCGTGTTTCCAGTCATGGTTAATAAACATTTTTAGATTGATAATAGTTAAAATATGCAAAATTACTGAAATTTTTTGAATTATGTTAAAATTCAAATGTCATATTGTTGCAAAACAATAATTCGACGAAAGACCAAAGGAAAAGGGGATACAAGCCCCTTTTTCATTTCATAAGTTCTTTTAATGGAGTAGGTTTAAAATATCTATCCCCTTCTATTGGCAAACCTAAAGCACCTTTTACGCTTTGAAGTTCTGAAAGCCTAAAATACCCCAATTCTTTTTCAAACCCATCAACTAAACCAAAAAACAAATCCTCCCCGTCAAATTCTGTTGCGTACCAAGTCCAGTTTGAATCTGGTGTAAAAAACTTTACTACTGCAACTGCATCAAGCCCTTTTTCCTCTTGAGAGTAAAGAGCAGGTAAAACTTTTAAATTCTCTTTTGTAAGTAACATCATTGTTATAAAAATAAAAAATTAAATATATCTCACAGAAAAACTCACCTCATTTGCTTCTGCACAATGGTTTTTAGTTACATCTTTCTGGCTATTCGGTTTTCAAAGAACCCTTAAAGTAAAAAAATTGCTCCTTTAAGTTAAAAGAAAATTCGCGTCCGATACCGCAATGCAATGTAGGTAGCGGACAGTACGATTAAGCAAAATTTGACAAAAGGAAATTGGAATAAATCGCAGTAGCAAAAATCTCTATGATCAACGAGAGAAGCGAGGTGGCGAATAGCAAGATTTTGCGTTATGAGAATTTATGCCGAGAAAACTTTTGCATAACCTCAAAGGCGACAAATTTTTCAAATGGTAATGCGGAAAAATGCAGTCGTTTTGATAAATCGTGCTAGAATTTCGACACTTAAAGGAGAAATGGAAAAAATAATATTGAATAGCTTTCGGCTATACCTTTTAAAAAATTAAAAAAGTCATGACGTCATGACCTTATAACATTTTCTTTTTGCAAAGCTTTTTCTTTTACGAAGTGAATCAAAAGAAAAAGCGGGGCTTTATGTTCCCCGCTTCATCAAAAAGGGGAGTGTTAAACCTCCCCGATTGTTTTTGATATTATTTGTACTGCTTTCACCATTTTTGAAAATGATTCTTTAATATTTTCGTCTAATTTCCAAGATTTTAAATAGAACTCTGATTTTCTTTCTACTCCGTAAATATTACACAAAATTGCGGTTGTTGTTTCTGCTTGTTGTTCTGCTAAACTTCGGCTTGTTTGGTCTTTATCGTCTGTGTGTCCTAGTTCTCCATGACATAATTCATGAATTAAAGTTCCGATATTTTCAGTTTCGTTAAGATTAGAATTTAAAACGATTTCTTTTTGAGATATATAACCCCCGCATGATACCTCAAGGGCTTTTTTAGACACTATATAGCCTAGTTTTTGAGCTGTTTTTAATAATGTTTCAAGTTCAATATTTGCCTTTGTAGTCATGTTCTTTTTTACTTCCTCGCCTTCGGTTTGTGATATGTCAAAAACTGGCACACTTTTAAATGATGTTATAACCTGTTTTTCTTCTTCCTTGTTTGTTTCTTTGTTAGTTACTTTTTTAGTAAAAACCATTGGTGCTAAAATCCAGATTGCACGACCACCTTTTTTTACAGTTCGGTTAAATTCATTTTTCCATTGATTAAAACCTGCAACTTGTGAAGCTCCTTGACTATGTAAAATTAACTGATTGCAATAACTGTAATTATGAAAATTCGCCATACTTTTAACAATAGATTTAAACTCACTTTCCGACATATCAGCAATACGCTTTAATATCTCATCTATCACTTTTTTACTCTCGGCTGTGATTTCCTTGTTGGTTGTTTTTTGCATTTCGCTTATAAATAAAAATTAAAATTTAAAGAACCTTCCGAAGAAGTTAATAGAACTTCTTTTGAGTACCGCAACGGAGTCATAGGTGGAATTGGAATAAATCGGAATAGCAAAAATCTCTATAAGCAACGAGTGAAGCGAGGAAGCGAATAGCAAGATTTTGCGTAATGAGAATTTATGCCGAGAAAAACCTTGACGTAGTGAGGAACGGAATACAATCCCAAAACCTTCTTCGGAAGGATAAAATTTCCAAAGCGTTTACACCTTATAAAAAATAGGGTTGTTAAAAACAATAAAAGTCATGACGTCATTACCTTCGGATTGGAAACTTTACTACCTACAAAATTTAATAAGGATTTTTACCATATTTATTTCTTTCTTCGGATTCCCCCCCTCAACCTTCTCTTGTCGCAGACGCTCTACCTCGCCCTATTCACTCGGGCGAGGATTAAATTGGGGAACAGGTCGAGGTGGGCAAGGCAAAGGGATTTCGGCGGATTTCAATTTTCAGAAACATTCTGACAGTATTCTGAATTATATTCTCATTTGTTTTTTCTTTTCTTTCTTCTTTTAGAAGTTATTTTTAATTACTTTTCTAGTAATTATACTCTTGTTACTTTAGTTACTTATGTAATCGGCGTCTTGAAATGCAACTGTATCAATAGAAACGAGGATTTTAGGCGACAGATTGAACAGGGTTGAGCGACAAAATGTACAGGGTTGGGCGACAGATTGAACAGGGTTAGGCGACAAAATGTACAGGGTTCAAATATGAAATTTTAGGAGAAAGAAAAGGTCATGACGTCATGACCTTTTTACATTTATTTTTGAATAATCAGGAGATATAGTTAGTTTTATTCCAAGATTCCTACTATTAAGATTTGCTACAGTTCTTCTAATAAAAGTATTTTTGTCTTTTTGTTTTGAATCTAAATCAATTCCAAGAACTTTTAATAGTTCATCGTTTATGCAAACAAAAGGAGTTTTATAACTTTCATATTTACTTACTAGCAGATATAACTTTATTTCTCTCTCTGAAAGTTCTCTAAGTTTCGTAAAAATGTCTGGTTTGTATTTGTTTGATTGATGAAGTTTGATTAACATATCAAAGAAAAATTCGTGCATTGTGATCTTAAATCCGTTCGCTTCTCTTTTTCCTTGTATGGTATCGAGTTCGATTTTAATTACTTTTATTTCGTATGGTCTAATTGCATCTGTATAGCTTTTTACCTTTAGATAACCTTCTGGTATATGTGTTCCGTTACCTATCTCAAGTGACAATCTCTCTCTATTAAATTTCAAAAATGATTGTAATGCCCTCATGACATTTCCATTGTTTTTCTTTCCCCATATCCATTCCCTTATTGTTGATGTTGGTAACACGATATAAGGTCGTTTAAAAAGAAAGTTTTCTTGAGGTTTCACTTCTTCATATTTAAGTATTGAAGTTTCTGGTTTTTGGTTGTAAATAGCGTATTGTTTTATAAATTCTCTATGTATTGCCATTTCAAGTAATACCTCTAACTTACCGAATGGCTTTTCTAAAATCTTTCGCTCTTTTTCATCATCATGCTGAGAAGGGGTTATTTCAAAGAGAACATTTAAGTAAGAGTTTAAATCGTTATTAAAAATCAATTTAACTTCATTTACAGTTTTTTTCTCATATCTACCAAGCTCTAAGAACATATCGGTATTACAAAGAAGGTCATTGTCTTTGACATGTAACGCCTTATAAATCCATTTTTCTGTTGCAGTAAAAGAATCACCATCACCTTTAATGCCCAATTCTTTTAAACATCTGCTAATGAAAACTGCTGTTTTACTTCTTGTGTTAGAATTTGAATCAGCTTTAACCTCACTTCTGATTTTCATTAAAAGATCAGTTTTATTTGTTTCAATAGCTCTTGATACTAGAAATTGCAAATTATCTTCTGTTTTGGGATTCCCATTGCCAAAGTCGTTTTTAATTTCGGAGTAGTAGTACTGAACTCTGTTTTCTGGGGAAAACTGAATAATCTGATTAAAACCACCTTCGTTTAATATGTCTTTCGCTGATTGTATTTTATTCTTGGGCGTGTTCAACGATATTTAATAAAAAGTAACCTGAACTAACTATCAAGTTGGAATAGCAATGAGCAGTAGAAGTTTGGGTGCTAATTCTATTGTAAACTTGTTTTAAAACCATGTCATTAAAAAAATTAAAATAGTAAGGTCATGACGTCATGACCTTTTATTCCACTTTTCCAAAACTATCAATATTTATCCCTGCCTTTTTCATTAAATATGCTGAATAATCAGTTATATAAGTTATTACTTCTTGTTCGCTCTTTAAATCTAAAAGTTCATTGTATAGTTTATCTAGTGTTTTAAACTGTTCTTCTTTCTCTAATTCCCTAAACTCTTTCGGAATAGAAATTGTAATGTTCTTTTTGTTTTTTACAGCAATTTCCTTTTTCATTTCTGGATTTGCTTTCTCCTTATCTTCTTTAATCATTTCTTTAATTTTTCTTTCACCCATTTTTTCTTTCTTTGCTTTCTCTCTCTGCTCATCGGAAAGTTTATTGTTTATTGAGATAAGATTTTTAATATAACCCTCTTTCTTCCCTAATTTTTCAGCAATTTCTCCATATGTTAAGCCTGTTTTTGCTTTTATCTGTGCTATAGCCTCTGCTTTTTCTACAGGTGTTAGGTCTTGTCTATCAATATTTTCTAAAAATGAGTCGTACATAAGTTTGTAGTCATAGGTTTCTTTAGTCAATCTGTCAATTGGTACTACTACAGCTTCAATAGCGTTATATTCTTTTTCTCCTGTTTCTTCTGCCAACCTCCTATATGCTCTATATCTCCTTTCACCAGATATGATGAAAAATTTGTCTTGAATTGGGCGAAAGTTTTCGTCCATTTGGGGTATTACTGTGATTTTTTGTATTAAACCAACTTTTTTGATACTTTCTGCCATCTGCTCAATTCCTTCTTCTGGAAACTCTTTTCTTGGCTGATATGGGTTTGGTTCAAGGTTATTTAAGTTTATTCTTTGAATTTCTGAAATTATTAGCGACATAGTAAAATTTTTAATAAGTAAAAAAGGTCATGACGTCATGACCTTTTAGTAAAGTAAATTATTAACCTTTTTTAAAAACTCCTCCCCAAGATCATTGATTAGTTTTCTGGTATCTTTATCTCCCGATATATAGGCTGATTCTTTTCTCTGGAATTCAAAATTTGCATCTAAATCTCCAAGCGATAAATTAACAGTACTAGGAAGTACTGTGTTAAACATATACTCTTTATAAGTGGTTTTATAGAATTCTAGGGCTTTTTTAGATTCGGTAGTTTGTGATCTAAAAAAATTAAGAACAATTCCTAAAATTTTAGAGTCGGTATAAGTTACATTCGTAAAAATCGCCTTCACCCCATCTATAGAAAAAAGTCTAGCTTCTGTTGGGATAAGTACACCATGAGATGCTGACATTGAGTTAAAAACGAAAGTTCCCAAGTCTGGTTTATTATCAATCAATACAAAATCATATTTTGAAACAACTCTATACGATTCGGGTTTACTTAAAGCCCTTTTAAGAGTGTCATCACCTCTAATTTTACTTTTAACCTTTAATTCAATTTCAGCAAGTGCTGTATTTGTAGATACAATATCTAAGTTCTTATAATCTGTTTTATCAATTTTTGATTCGTCTAACAACTCATCTTCATACAACATCGCCATTCTGTTAGTTCTACCGCTTTTTTTATCAAATAAAAAATAATTACTAACATTTCCTTGTGGATCATTGTCAAGGATTAGAGTTTTGTAACCATTTTCTGAAAGAAAATGAGCAATATTAATAACTACAGTAGATTTTCCTACTCCGCCCTTATGATTAACGATAGTAATAATTTTTGTAGAACCTCTTTTTGAACCTCGTTTGACCATATATCTATCAATTTCGGCTCGAGTAAAGAAAGTTTCATAATCCGTTTGTGATTCGGGAACAATTAGCCCCTTTTTGATATCACTTGTAAGCGTTGGTCTTGAAACACCAGCTATTTCAGCCGCTTTCGTCATATTTATTAGTGTATTTCCCATATTTTTTGTTATAAAATATAAAGGCAGAAAAATTTTCCTACTTATAGAATACAACTTTGTAAAACTTTGTCAAATTTATTTTTCTATACCTTTACAATATATCTATAAGTCTTTTCTATATTGATTTATCAACCTTTGCAAGATCAATAAAGTACGCAAAAGGATTCCTAATTTTAAATAATCTTCGATTTTTTATTTTTATCTTTTCATCTCCATACATAGTGAGACATTGTTCATTAAGCTCTAAAAGTGCTTTGTAGTCGTGGAATACGTCAATCTCGTCAGTGTAATTGATAGTTTTGAAGCTCATAAAGGCAACATCGTCACCACTACTTGTATTCAATGTTCGTAAATAAGCGTTAAATTTAGGTAAACTTACAATATCTTCTGGCTTAATTTTATTTTTAAACATTGGTGCGATTGTTTCGGCTTCATCAAGGTTTTGAACTTTAAATGAAAAGAGGGTAGAAACATTTCCTAGAACAGATTTTCGTATGTTATCCCATAACTGACCAAGAAATTGATTACCGAAAACAAGTCTGATTTTAAATTTTCTTGCCTGAGCGAGTAAATCGTCAATTATTTCCAGTTGTGCCTCTTGGAATTCATCAATAAATATCACTACTTCACTTCGTTCCTCTTTAAGAGTAATGCTTTGTGCTTCTGACCAAACTTCATTTAATAAAAATTTGGTTACTAATTTCTTTGAAATTCTTCCGAAAGACTGTTCACTAATAGGCATAAGAACTTTTTTGTGATTTCTTATAGCTTCATTAATGTCAAAACTTGAGCCTTCAAAAAGATCCACAAGACTATCCTGCAAAACAAAGCCTAATCGGTTATCAACTCCATCAAGAACACTTCTGTTTGTAATATAATTTTCAAGCTGTAAAGACCATTTTATACCAATATCTTCATCGTATTCCTCAAAAACTGTTTTCATTACTTGTTGATATTCAGAATCTTTTTGAAGTATGTGAGTAAGGTCTGAAAAGGTTAGTTGTCTTTCTTTTACAATCTTTTCTGCTTCAATTTCAACAATTCCAGTTTTTAATAAATATTGAAAGTAAGCATCAGGGAAGTGTACTGCGGTTTGAACAAGGAATTTAAGTAGTTTTTCAATAGATGTACCTAAATCTTTATTTTTCTTTTCAGCTTCTTCACTAAGTATTTTCATAATTTGCTCAACTTTATTATCTTTATCTTTGAGTGATTTCCTAAAGCAAAATAGGGGGTTAAAGGTAAATGTTTTACTACTTTCAGCTAAGTTGAAGTAAATAACTTCGTTCCAATTTTTAATTCGGTAAGCTATTTCAAGTAAATCCTCGCCATGAGGATCAAAAAGAACAAGTGAAGTATCGGGTTGTTTTTCTATAAGGGAAAGATACAAGCGAATTAAGACAGTAGATTTACCCATACCTGTTGATCCCGCAAGATAAACATGTCTTTGGAGAACGTCAAGGGGAAGATAAATATTAACTGGTTTTCCAGTTCGTAATATTGATTTCCCGATAAGGATATTATTATCCATATCTTCTACAAATTCAGGTTTAGCTTCCAACACTACAGTTTCCTGAGTTTCGTATTTACCTCTTTCGAGCTTGGAAGGGTGAAACATTAAAGCTAATTCATAAGCATTAAGGAAACTGCCAAAATTCTTTCTAAATAGTGGTGTAAACAAGTTTTCAAATGGGACATATCTTGTTTTAAGTTCTTTTTTGGTTTTCCCATTTTTAATGGAAAAAGTATTTTTTGAATTCAGTCCTGTAACAATAGAAACTAATCCATCTCTTGTGTTTAAGCTATTTCCAAAAACATTTATATCGACCAAAAACATACTATTACTAGCCTTATTGAGCATATTTTCTTTTTCATTTTTAAATCGCTCAAAATTCAATCTTGATTTTTCAAGTTTTTTATCTCGTTTGCTTAGTTCCTCCTCAATTTTGGAAGCCTTTTCTGTAGCCCTTATTGATATAATTATACCTGCTTGTTCTTTATCTTCAAGACTGGCTAGATAGTCAACTAATTGTTTGAAAAATAAGGTCTGGCTTGTGTTTATACAGTAGTAATCTTTTGTTAAGACTAATTTTTTTGAAAGAAAAGGGGAATAAGTGTCAAGTGGATCATCTTCATCATTTACTTCTTCAATGCTTACGCCTTCAATGGAAGTAAGATAATTTTTAACTGATTCCTTTATTTTTATATCACTGTAAGTAAGCATTAGTTCAACTTTAGATTTTGCCTTATGAATTTCAATAGAAATTCTTTCGGTCTTTATCAGATTGTGAATTGAACTGAAAAATGACTGCATTTCGTCAATATGCCCTTCCTCATCTCTTTTATCTGGATTGGGAAACTTTATTCTAATTTTACCTACCTGTTTTCTCCTGTCTTGTATGGGTCTAAGAATTATGTACAAAACGTATCCGATAATTGCAAAAATAACCAGAACTAATAAAATTATAAAACTTGTTTCTTGCTCTTTAGGAATAGTCATTTTTGGGGCTGTAGGGGCTGTGTTTTGAGTCGTTATTGCTTGAGTTGGCTCTTGGCATACCTCTTTAAATACAAACTTTAAAGTTGAATCTTTACAAATAGTGTCTTTATGCTCTATAGCATACGGTTTACACTCTGTTGGGTAGTTTAAAATATAGGTATAATTTTCGCATTTTATATCGTTTGCCATCTTGGTACTTTTTTAAATAAACCAGAAATAAAATCAACCTTTTTAAAATCATCAAAAGGCTGATCGAATGTTCCTGAATAAAATATGATCTTTTCCTCTTTTAAAAGGGTAATGATTTGTTTAATCATCATAGTTGCCCTTGTTTTAGACTTTTTGAAATTATTAGCGTCTTTGAAAAAAGCATAAATATTTCCTTCTTCCAAGGAAAATATTGAAGTAAATCTATCCATCGAGCCAAATACGAAATAGAGGTGAATATGCTTTACTCCTAAATCGTTAATACTTCTGGCGATAAGAAAATACTTGAGTATTTTTTCAAATATTTCCAAGTGTTTTTCCGTATGTGTATCTGCTTCAAGGGTTATTAAGTTTTCCGTATCTTCGTTAGGTGGAATTATTATTGCATCAGGTTTAAGAAAATATTTCTGACCAAACTCGTAAGTTTCAAGGGTACATTGCTTGTCATAATCTGTATAAATATTGGTTAATTTGTTGAAATGCAATAAATAGTTGAGTAAGAATCGAAAGATGAGGTAGTGATGATTTTCTCCCATTGTTCCTGCTCTATCACTAGCTTTACTCCAACTCACATATTTATAGGAAGAAATATTGCTTTGATTAGCTTTTTCATATCCTTTAGGTGTTAGGGTTAGGAATTTTGTTCCTGAAAAAGTTTTATGAATACTTATGTATTTTGCATCTTCCAAATACTTTACAAAGTTATAGACAGTTTTTTGTTTTAAGGGGTCATCATTATAAAGTTCGTAAAGCCAACTTAGGGGGAATGTTCTTAAAATCATTATTAAATAAAGTGTAATTTCCTTATTAAGCATTTTTTTGTTCTAATAATTTATTTGTATCCGCCGAAATCCCTTTGCCTTGCCCACCTCGACCTGTTCCCCAATTTAATCCTCGCCCGAGTGAATAGGGCGAGGTAGAGCGTCTGCGACAAGAGAAGGTTGAGGGGGGGAATCCGATTCTGGTTTTTCTTTTTTGGTAAAAATTCATTAGTAAATAATTGAAAGATTATATCTATATCCATTTATGGGCTGTAAACCATTGCTGATTGTAAATAGTGAGAATTGTTTTAATTTTGTATCGAATGAAGTGTCGTCAGAAATATTTGATGTTTTTAAGACGTTCAGTATAGCTCGGGTTTGCTGTGCTGTTATTATGCTTGGTACTCCTTCGATTTCGTATTTTGCTGTAGGTTTATCTATGGTAGTAAAATCACTAAATTCATAAATATAATTTTTAGGGATTTCATCGAAAGTAGCAAGGGATATAAATAGCTTGGATTTCTGATAATCAGTTTTGATAAGTGAGGCGAAAAGGTTTTCAGAACCTTTGACTTGAACAAACTTATCGTTTTCTAATAGAAGTAATTTTCCTGTTTCATCAATACAAAAATATTGATCCTTGAAGGTTTCAAAATCTCTGCAAAGATTGGGAAACGTTTTTGTTTCTCCGTTCTTGATTAGATTGGTATTCCCCTCTTTAATGTAGACAAGATTTTTTTCATCAGAAAATCGTAAAATGGTGTTTGGTGATTTATAAATTTCACTTAAACCTTTTTCTAAATCTACCTTGTAAACAACATCATCAAGGGCTTCTTGCTCGTTATTTCTTTGTTGAATGAGATAATCCCCATCTCTTAGAAAACTATCATAAGCATTGGTTTTAATGTTTTGCTTTAATTCCCTTCCATCACTTCTGACGACAAATACTTCACCTTTTTGATTATCAAAAAGAACCTCTCTTACCGAATATTCTTGGGTGAGATTGATAATTAAAAGGGAAAAGCCAATAATGGCTAGAAATACTGAAATGCAAATTATCAGTATTTTGTATTTACTCGCAATGTTTTTGATTTTTGTCATTAAATTATTTATAAAAAATATTAATTATTAAGGAATGGCAAAGGATTCACAGGTTGCCCATCTTCCCAAATTGCGTAATGAATGTGAGCTCCGTCAGCCATTCCTGTTTCTCCCATAATGGCGATTGGTTGCCCTGCAACAATATCGACTTCTTTTCCGTAAGGAATAAAATTTACAGAATTATGTAATGACATTGTTTTATATTTTCCTCCCTTACAATAGATCATTATATAATTCCCCCCCGCACCATCTTGTTTTCCCTGTGCCTTTCCACTACAAGTGGCAAACATAATCGGTTTTTTAGTAAGTTGATACGCTTTATTGTTTTTGTAATAGTTATAGTTTGGAATTAAATCAAGTGCTTTATGCCATCTTCCGTAATGTTTATAATAATTCGGATCCATGAAATAGGAAGTAATAACAGTATTTGTAGTCCCTGTACCACCAAAAGGTGAATGTTGCGGTGTTCCAGTATCCGTAAAACCTTCTTCAATGTAATTATAAAGTTCAGGTGGCAATCCCTCGTAATTATTTGGATTTCCTGCACTTCTAGTATTACCAAAAAGTAAGAAACTCACTACTAAAACAACTCCAACAATTATTAGACCAATTTGCCCTTTGTATTTGGCGACAAGATCGCCTGTGTATTCCCCTAAAATCGGGACAGGAATAAGAAAATCAACGATTAGTTTAATAGATTTATCTAATATTGCCTCAAGGGGATTACCTATATATTCTGTACTTTGACGAGCCATTTTTCCAACTTTCCCGACTGCATTTCCAACGTCTTTTCCAATACCCGCTCCAATATCAGCCCCACTTTTAATTAAAGGTATAGCTGCTCCGCCTGTGGCGGCCGCTACACCTGCCCCTGCCAATGCACCAATACCCGCACCTGCAACTGATCCGCCTAGTTCAGAACCTTTTTCAATTCCTTCATCAAGTGCTTTATTTGTTGGTGTTCTATTATCTTTTGCCATGCTAATTTATCCTTTCTGCTCTAACAACAAACCTGCTATTTGCTGATTCAAGAGGAATACAGGTATATAAAGTAATTACGCTATTTGGTGTTTTCTCATATGCAAATTGATCTTTGCGGTGGGTATCAGACGTTTTTGTGATTTTATAGACGTATTTTTCTTTTTCCCAATACATAATGATAAAATCCCCTTCTTTAAGTTCGGGGAGTAAATAAAAAGTGTTTATGTTAGGTGGTAAAAATTGTCGTCTATGCCCTGCAATCACCATATTACTACCTCGTGTCGGGATACTTGTTTGTGGCTCTCTCCATACTCCTTCTTGTTTATCAAGAACGGAAAGGCTATCACCTTCAAGTATTTCAGCATAGACGCCGATTTTTGGAATAATAAGGCTATTTTTTTCTGGAATTTTCTTATCTTCTTTCTTTTCTGAAATAAATTCCTCGATAGGGGTATTTATTGTTTCTTTTGTTAAATCTTCACCCCGAAATTTGTATTTTAAAAGCGGATAATAGGCATAAACCAAATAAAGTAAAAAAAACACTATAATTATTAATGTTACTGTCCTAACCGCCTTGTTTTTTAATATTAAGTTTTGCTTCAAATTGTAGTTCTTCATAAAATTAAGGGTAGATTGTTCTTTTTGAAAACGCCCAAAAAGAACCAAAAAGGCGATTCAGTCATTGCCACAGCAATGCCTTCATCGTTTTTTAAAAAATTTGAAGGCAAAGCTCTTTCAAAAACTGATTATTCAGCTTTTTCTTCCTTTTCTTCGCTGGAATTTTCATCTCCACCAATAAAGAGGCTAACCATTAAGTCATCAAGAATGACTGTACAGTCAACCTTAGGCTCACTTTCTTTTGAAAGATAAGGTTTAATTTGAAGTCTACCCTCTGCTCTGACATATTGACCCTTTTTTACATTGCTGTAAATTTCAGCCGCCTTGTCAAAGGCTAGAAGATTATAAAATGTGGTAACTTCTTCAACGTTACCTTCTGCGTTACGGAGTTTTTCATTTACTGCAAGTCCTATCTTGAAGTATTTTTTACCCCCTTCAGAAGTTTTAACTTCTGGATCGTTTACTAAACGACCTTTAATCGCAACTAATTGGTTTGCTTTCATATAAATAAAAATAAAAAATAAAATAAACTAGTTGTCTAAAATATCATTGATTGTTTTAAGTGCTGAGAAATACTTTTCCTGATTGATATGTTCGTCCTTGATTTTTCCTAATTCTTTGATGTCTTTTACCCATATTTCAGAAGTAGTGGCAAAGTATTCAATATTATCTTTTAATGATTTACATTCTGCTTTACTTCTTGCCTCTACTCTTTCGCAATTAACACCTGATAAATGTTTTTGCATTTCTATCATGCTTTCGTTAAGGTAAATGAATTTGTCATTATTATTAGGAATTGAAGCGAATTTATTACTAAATTCCTTGTATCGAACTGAAACTGTAGCTTTCTGTTCAAAGTATTTTTCTGTTTGGTTGCCAAATAGGGTTAGGAAGATTGAGATACCGCAAACTACAAATAAAATTAAAACAAGAAGCCCAACTCCTATAAGAGCAATAATCTTATTGTTCTTTTGCTCTGAATGAATTTTTTTAATTGTTTCCTTCATTGTGTTATTCACGATTAAAATAAATAAAAAGTTAATTAGTAACCTGAAAAGTTACGCTTGTTTTAAGAGAACTATAACTTGCAGTTAGTACTGTAGAACCTCCAATAGCTTCAACTGGGAATGAAAAATCGGCAATACCGCTACCATTAGTCGTTTTGGAATAACTTTTAGTTACTCCATTGGAATATTTAACTGATAAATTTATAGTTTGAACTGAGTACCCGCTTCCATTTCCGCAAGTTAATTGAACTGTGGCAGTTTGCGTTTCCGAAGGAAATACAGGAGTTTGTACGTTAGATACTTTTATGGATACTGAACTACAAGAATTTGAGGGATTTGTATTTCCGCCAGTATTATTGTTTGTATTGTTATTATTAGAATTATTGCTCGTCTTTTTTGGTGCTTCTTTTCTTTCAACTGAATAATTCTGCTTAGTTTCATTTCCCGCATTATCTTTTCCAATAATTTCAAAATCATTTTTACCAATGTTGAGAGATACTTCAAAGGAAAAAGTGCTTTCATCAATCCTTTTAGCCTCAAGTCCTTTTACTGTTGCTATTGAAAGTTCTTCATTTCCCTTAATAGTAATTGCGACTTTTTCTTGAAAGGTAGGGTTTTCTGAATTAATTTCAAGGGTTGGTGCAGTTTTGTCTATAGTAACCTTAAACTTCTTTTCAAGATTATTTCCTGCTAAATCGGTTACCAAAAATATTACATCGGTATCTCCTGAAATATTTAATTCGCATTTAACCTTATCTTCTAAGGTTAAACAGTCCTTTGAATTTATTGTAACCTTGCTAGGCTCATTTAATTCACCTTCAATAAGAAGTGAATCAGTATTGATTTTTGTGTCTTTGAACTGGAAAGCAGTTGTAAATTCTGGTGCTTTCGTATCTTTAACGATTGAAATTTTCTTTTCAATTTCTTTTCCACGACCAGAAAGTACAAAGAGGAAATTGTTTTCTCCTTCTTCTAGGGTAACTGTAAGCTTATCCCTACTTGCTATTCCATTGAAGAAAATATTATCAACGTATCGTTTGTTAATAATTTCGATTGTTGTCTGATTTTGATTTGTTCTTTCCAAAAAGTTAAATTCTGCATAAGGGGAAAAGTCTAAGTATCCTTTAACGAATGCACTAACTTGAGTATTGAAGAAACTAAAAAACGAGAAAACTACTATCAGCCCAAGTATTAGGTCTAATACTAAATTTGTTTCTTTGATTGTAATAATGTTTTCGTACTTGAGCATTTTTTAACTTGTAAAGACTAATTCCTTCTCTGATTCAAAAGGAAAAATATCCATGTAGATATGTTCTCTTTCTCTGATAAATAAGACTTCCCCGATTCCGAAAGTCGGTAAATCGGACATTTCCCTTTCTGTTAATTTGAAAAGCTCGTGTCTTTTAATAAAATTGATACTAGCGGGTGCTTGTTTAAGTAGTATTGAAGTTTCAGCCTGTGTCAGAATAGTTTTACTGTTATTACCCTCTTTAAAATCTTCTGGATTTTGGGTGATAGAAACAACACCTGCTTTTCTCTTTCTAGCAGTCTTTACAAGATCAACATAAAATTGGGTAGTAGCCTCATTTACTAAGAGTTTGTGAGCCTCATCAATGAAAATCATTCTTCTTTTACCTGATTTATCATCAATAAGCCTGTTAATAATTGTACCTAGTAAGTACATTGCGGGTATTTTCTTTTCATCTGTTGTAAGTTGGGATAAATCAAAGCAGATAACATCTGCGTTTAGATTGATTGATTTTTCAGAACTGAAAATTCCTGATAGTGAGCCATTTTGTAGCTGTTCCAAGTCCTCTACAAAATTTATATCTTTATCTACTTTCGCCTCTTTTTTAACTATATCCATAAACTCGCTAAATACTGGATTTCCGCTTTCATAAGTCCTCATAAGTAGTTTGTCGAGTTTAGCAGTATCGTGTCTTTTTTCCTGAATGAAAAAGGAAAAGAAATTTTTTAAAACGCCGACATGATCTCTAATACTGTCATTACTTGCATTACCGATAAAAAATGGATTTATGCCATTTTCTCTATTGAACTCAATTACTTCTCCGCCAAGTGACTTGGCAAGTTTTCCATACTCCCCTTCTGGATCGAGAATTATTATCTGTACGCCTCTTAAAACAAGTCTTTCCATGATGATTTTAGATGTAACTGATTTTCCAGAGCCAGAAGTACCAAAAATGTTCATGTTGGCATTTCTAGCTTTAAATAGATCGATTAAGACGAGTGAGCTGTTGTAATGATTTGTTCCGATAAAAATACCTGTAGGATCGTTTAAGTTTCTAGTTAAAAATGGAAGCATATTAGCAACTGCGGAGGTCTGCAATATGGAGTTTTCCTTTACAGAATCTTGAGCAAGGGGCATAACGCAATCTAAAATCTTTTGCTGTCCGAAAGTATATGTATTGAATGTAAATTCAATATCACCTGTTTCATCTTGGAATTTTTGATCATACTCTAAAAGTTCCTTTTTAGAATCAGCAGTTATCATGGCGTAAACACTTATTAAGAAAGTTCTTTCAATATCGTGTGTTAAGTTAGTGATAAAGGTATTCACTTCTTCCATTTCTCTATCAACGCCATGATCTGTTGATTTTCCTTTTCTGGCTCTTTCGTTTAGGATACTTTCAAGTACAGATAATCTTTGCCGAGCCGCTTTAATCATTGCTCCTTTATTAGTGCCTTTGATGTGATAAGAAAGTGTAAGTGGAATAGGTAAATTGATTATTTTAAAAAGTGTTGTAGCAAATATTACGTTCGGTAAATCTGCCAAGTAATAAACTCTAACAAATTTATCCCCTATCTCCATAAGCCTATCTGCTTCTTTAATTGATTCCATTTTGTACTTTTTAGACTTTTTATTATCAAAGTCTTTGTCTAGTTTGATGTATTCGTTAACTAGCTTTTTAAATTCAGACATTTCTTTTCTGAATTTGAGGTAATTTTTAATTAGTTTTATTGGATTTCTTGATTTTTCAAATTTTGGAATTAAGACTTCTTTAGCCTTACTCTGTATGGTTTCTCCGACATATTCCTTTGTACTTTTTAGTACCTTTATTTCACTTTCCAAGATTCCGATTTGTTCTTGAAGTCTTTTGTATTCAAGAGCATTTAAGGTAACAGTTTTATTATTCTTTTCCGTTATTGCCATTTTGGATTGCTGTTGCATTACATACTGCCTCAACATATTTATTTCGCCCTCTTTATCTTTATAATCCTTGATAATTTTATCTTTATCATTGATTTTTTCTTTTAGTTTTTTATTTTCCTCCTGTAATGTAACGAAAGTTTCCTTATCGATGTTTTCAGCCTTGAGTAATATTTCAATATCGGCAATCCTGTCTTGATATTTTTTCGATTCAATCTCAAGTTCTTTCCTTTGGTTTTCAAGTTCCTTCTTCATGTTTTCCAATTTGGCTTGTTCGATCTTTAGGTGTTCTTTTGATTCATCAAAAGAAGAAAGGAATAAGCCATAAAAAAATTTATTTATTCCTTTAGCTATTAAAAACCCTATTAGTTCTCCAAAATGAAAAATGTTTTCAAAAAAGTTAAAAAAGTATTTCATAGACGTATAAATGACTTAACTAATTTCTCTAATTTTTTATGTTCAATAACTGTTTCCTTGTTATTGATAATTGCATTGTCATAATTTGTAGTGTGTTTAATATCAATTCCTGCTTTTTTGAAGTTACTTGAAACTCTTTGTACTAATCGTTCAAGTTTTTTCATTGCCTCAATAAGTTGTGTTTTGTTTTTGGTGTTTACCTGCTGTTTGAAAACTATGTAATACTCCTTTACAGGAATAATGTTGTTTTCTAATAGATTTGATAATTCTGAAACATATCCTTGAATTAGTTCGGAAGTTTTTGATTGTGTTTTTAAATTGGAAAATTTGATATTTTGAGTAGTTAAATCTCGAAAATGTCTATCCATATCATTTGCTGTGGCTTTTCTAGTTCGCATAATAATCTGAATATGAACATCGCCAAGACTATTTAAGAGTCGGTGCATATCGGATTCAAAAACATGCTGTTCTTCTTCTGGAAGTAAAATCAAGTCAATCGGTTCAATCTCAAATACTGCAATTAGTTGATCTTTTGTAATTAAAAAATTATCCTGAATTGTAAAATTGATCATGGTTAAATATTTAAAATCTAATAGACTTGCTCCTAAACGTATATTGAATAGCTCTTACAAGAATCTTGTAAGTTGGTTGCCTATCAACACGAGCAGTTAAGCCGACAAGTAAAACCCCACTAAGAATTAAGGTTGTAAAAACTTTTATCTCTATTGCAAGTCCGTTTCCAAGTATCCAAACAAGAACGCCAACAAGTATAATCAGCCCTAAAACAATATTTCTATCTGTAAAGATAAGTTGTCTTAAAATGTTTTCTCTAATATTCACTTTGTAAACTCTTGCGGGTGTCATTTTTGTTCTCCTTTTAATAATTCGTTATAGACATAAAACTTAGTGATTCTTCCGTTTGGATCACCTTTTGGTGCGTTGTTCGCAAACCTTTTAACTACAACTCCATGTACGTTTTGAGCTTGATTTAATCCTCTAGCCACCTTTAAATTTGTGGCTACTCTTTCACCTGAAGTACTTTGATTTAAATGTACTTTTGATTTAATTCCTTTATCTTTTGCAAATTTTCCGACCTTTCTGTTGTATTCCTGTGTACCAAGCTTATTGGAAGTATCACGAACACTCATTGAAGGAATACTTACTTCTTTAATTGCTGATTCTTTTACTCCGTCTAATTTAGCGTCAGATTTAGACATATATAATGTGCTTAAACCTTTCTGATCGCTTTCAGAGTTTGCGTAGAATGATCCACCTGTGGAAATTACCCCATTTGTCGGATCGCTACTTGTTACGTTATATCCGCTCTCACTTAATCCTTGTGCAATAAATGATTTTGTTCCATCTTCCAATGCTGTGTGTTGGACTTTTAATCCTGAACTCGAAGCAGACTTCCCGCCCGAACTGGCTGTTATACCTGAACCTCCTGCGTTTCCGAAAGATGACTTACCGAATGTGTTTACTGTTCCTAGTTTTTCACCTGTCTTTCTACCTGCAAAAGAACTAAAATTATTTACTAATCCACCTAATGCCCCGCTCTTAAAGCTTTGAGACATACCTGAAACTTGTGCTTTAGGCTTGTCATATAGCATATTCTTTGCTACACCTGCTCCAATAGCTGACTGGATATTTGTTGAAAGTGCTGTATAAACATCTCCCCAAATTCGTGAAGATACCATATTGATAGTTGAGAGGAATAAAAGCATAGCAAGGAATATAAGGATTTGTTCAATACTTGCTCCTTTATCGAGCATATCGAAAAGAAGTTCCTGAACAATAACGTAACCCAAAACAAAGACTGGTTGGTGAATTAGAAAAGATACCCATTGTTTCCAATAATTTGAAGCAATTCCTTGAGTTTTTGGGTGAATGGCAAATACTGTCGTAAATGGGTAAATTGCTGTTAGGAAATAAAGGTTTAAAAACCTTAAAATAAATTGGAATGAAATATATAAGAATAAAAGTAAAATAAGAATAAAGGGTAATATTATTGGTAATGACTGAATTAAAGCAACTATGTTTGAAGTTCCGCCTGTGGTGATAGTCGTAATTACAGTAACAATTTGATCTTGAGTATTTGATTGATAGTTTTGTTGAATTTTATCTAAAAATGAAACCATAAATTGCGTAACTGGTTTTCCATCAGTAAGATACCTAGTTAAAAGATTTGAGCCAATTAAGGAAAGACTTAGTATTTGGGGAGTGAGAATAATCAAGGCAACTGTATAAAGAACTCTATATATAAATGACTTCAATTCTTCTGGTTTTTCTCCATTTATGAAGTTAAAGCCTTGAATGACAATAAGTACCACAAGAAGTGGTGTCACAAGAACGAGTAATTTATTTGAGTAATAAGTTGCAGGTCTAACAGTAGCCCCTGAGTAGAATTCAGTATTATTGTTCGCAACTGGATTATACGAAAAACCATTACCAGAAGGTTGGCTTTTTCCAGTTGGATCGGCTGTGCTTGTTACAAAGCCATCGAAAATGGGTGTAAAAAGCTGAACTGTTGCTTTATACGATTCGAGAAAACTTGTAACGACAGTTTTTTGTTCTGAACTTTGCCCAAGAGGCATACTGTTAAACTCATTTAAGTTGGTTTGCGTACTTGTTGGATAATCATTATTGAAAAACCAAACGGAAAATAATATTGATAGTGCGATTATTAAGACAAACGCAATCAATAGAAAAATAGCCTTGATTCTATCTTTCTTGTAAATTTTAACGTAATTACCTTTAGCCTCTTTAACAGGTTGAGCAATAACAACATCAAGTGCTGAATAAAATTTATTTAGATTATTTCCTATTTGTTTTCCAATTTTCATAATTTTCTCCTTATCCTCCTACTGCTGATTTAAGTAGTGTGGCAAGTGAAGCCGCTCCGAAAATCACGATTCCACCAATTAGGATTTTTATTATCCATGATTTGATTGAATCTTTTGCCCCTGTATCATCTCCACTTGTTAAGAGTTTTACGCCAAGTAAAACAAGTGCTATAGCCATTAAAGGTAAAGTATAGTATTGAACCGTTTTTACGATTGACCATAAAAGGTTATCTAAGTTTCCGAATTGGATCGCCTGACCTTGAGATTGTGCAAATACTTTGGAAGCCCCCATTGGGAGTATTGCCAAAGCAGTCAAGGCACTTGCTACAATCTTTTTGCTTTTTTTCATAAGCTTTATATAAAAAATAAAATTAAATAAATTGATCTTCTCCCGAAGGGGTAAAGGTAATTTTCTTTTTAAGTTTTAACTTTAAAAAACCAAGTACCCCTTTTATAAATCCACCTGTGAACAATAAAATTGTTCCAACGGCAATTATTTTCGTAATAATTTCAAAGTACCCTTCCATTTGTTGTTTTGAGCAAAATTAAGAATAGTTTTTCTATTATGTAACCCAAGATAAATGGCTATTGTCGAAAAAGCCATGCCAAGAAATGCTGTTAATAAAGCACTTCCAGTTTGAGACATAGTAGAGATTCCTAGAACACTTCCGCTTGAAAGTTTAGTCCTGTATAAACCAAGATCGGCATGACTAAAATTTGTACCCGCCCATACCCATAAAGTATTTCCGTTTTCGTCTAATTTATAGATTGTAGAATCGCCTGATTCTGTAAGCCTAACCATGTAATTATCTACAGTAGTTTGACCTACATAACCATTTGGTCTGATTAGATCAACGGAAATGTTTTGCTCATAAGGTAAGCAAGTTGCAACATAATGTCCTTCTTTATCTGTTACGAACTTTGCTCCGTACTTGTCAAAATCCTCAATGGAAACATCAATGATTGCATTACCAATTCGTAATTCTCCTTTATCAATCATTGCGTCTTTATCTGAATCCTCCCAAACAATACCTTCTAAATAACCGCAAGATATTTCTGATTCAACTGTATTTGAATCGGTATTGTCTGTTGTGTCATTGATTACTGTAACCTTGTTGTAAATCACATCTCTATTTTGAATTTCATCTGTAAACTTGATTCTTGCTTCATAAGTACGAACGATATTTCCGTTACTTGCTAGATCGCCAATATTCCAAGTAATAGTATGAGTATTTACGTCATAAGTACCTCCATCTGAAATAGTTTCTGGTAGTACGTCAAGGAATTTAATATCAATAACATCTGTAACACTAGCGTTAAATGCAGTTCCCTTACCCACATTATGAATCTTTGCTGTGTATTTAATGATATTAAGAGGTGTAACTACTGTAGGATCAAGTTTTTCCTTAACTACTTCAATGATAGGTGCGATTGCTTCCACCTGCTTTTCTGCGTTTACGTCTGGTCTATCATTTTTGTTTTCATTCTCGTAAATATAGACAACTTTGTTATCAAAGAATGATCCATCTTTTACAGGAGTATTGAATTTTGCGGTTATCTGAATGGTAGTTGTTTGCCCTGCATCGAGTGTAATATCCCATTCCATTACATTATTGAGAATTCTTGCAACTGTAGGATTTGAAGAAACGTAACTCATACCTTCTGGAAGTGTATCTCTAACAATACCTACCGCTTTGGCATCACCATTGTTTGATACAGTAATTTCATAAATTACTTTTTCATTTGACTGGTAAATAACCTTATCGCTGTCTTTGGTGATTGAAGCTACTGGTTGATCTATTCTATAAACTGCATTATCTTCATCACTTTGAACTTGTGGATTTTCCGATTTAATATCAGAATTATTATCCAAAATTCTTTGAACATCATTAGTAGTGTAATTAACGCTACTATCTGGATTTATTCTGACCTGAAATTTTTTAACTTGGTATTCTTCACTTACGTTAAAATCACCAATATTCCAGATAATGTCCCATGCAGAACCATTTTGAACAGGGGAAATTCCATCATCTATACTTATAAAATCTTCTCCTCTGATAATTTCAAATTGATTTCCTTGATCGTCAAGAATATAACGTGGTAAATGGTCTGCTACCCAAGTTTTAGGAGAAGTTGCATTTCCAGTATTTCTGTAAACGAGTGTAAACTCTAAAACATCACCTGCTATTGCTCTAACGTCATTTTCATTATCAAACCAAGTATCAGCATCAGCTCCATAACTTCCATTGTTTCCGTTATAAATCCTATTCTGCTCAATAGCGGTAAGGTTTTTAACATACTTTTCAATATCAAGTTTAGGTAGTGCGATTACTGTAGTATTGTCATCGCCCGAAACAGGTTGTTGTGTAGGATTTTCAACTGTTGCAATATTATGCAAAATAGTAGTACCAACTGGCATAATATTTGGGATTGTCACCTCGAAGGTATAAATAACTGATTGACCATTATTCAATGCAATTCCTTGCGGATCAGTTGTATTATTCCAAATTATAACCCTTGTATTACTATCGTAAACACCATTGTTACTTATATTTCTAATATCAGTAACATATTCAGGTAATGTATCTTTTATAATGAGATTGTAACCATTACCTGTGCCTGTATTTCTGATAGTTACTTGATATGTAAGAGTATCGCCTGTGTTAGCAGTATCTTTGTTATCAGTCTTGTTGATAACAAGCTCTGGTGTAAGGATTGTTGTATTGGTCATATCAGTAACAGGTGCGGTTTCATTAGAATCAATCGTGGTTGTGTTAGTTAAGTTTCTGTCTATATCACCTGAACGATTAAGATAAATCTCAAAAGAAACTGAACCACTCTCTCCATCACCAAGATTACTAATATTCCATGTGATAATATGAGTATTACTATCATAAACTCCGCCATTACTAATATTCTCTACCCTATTTAACAATCCTGCATTTGAGAATTCACTTAAATTATCAATCAATACAACACCTGTAGCATCTGCGTCACCTGTGTTTGTGTAGTTGATATTAAATGTTAAATGCCTTTCATCTTCGCTGTAATGATCTCCCTGAACAGTATTTGCATTCACATTGTTTTCATCGCTATCTGTAACTCGTTTATCAAGTGTGATTGTAGCTCTAGCATTTACATTTGTTGTAGTTTCATCTGGTGGCGTTTCGGGATTTGTTGTCTTAGCTGAATTTTTAAACGTATAATTACCATGTGCCAAGTCTTTGATTTTCGCTTGTACTGTGTAGTTTACAGTCTGGTCATGTTCTAAAGCGGGAATAGTCCAAGTAATCGTGTCACCATTATCAACTCCTCCATTACTATTAGTAATAGTAATATAGTTTTGGTCATAATCATCAAGAACATTGACATTCAATGTTCTTCCGCCAGTATTTTGAACAGAAACATTATAGGTAATGTTTTCTCTATTAACAGAAGTATTTGTTTTGACATTAGTTTCGTCTGCATCACTTACTGTTTTATGAATTGAAACATTAGGTGTTAAATCTAATTGGGTTGAACCAGAATTAAACCAATAAGGAATTAGAGTAACTTCCATAGGTGGATTTGTTATTTGTCCCCAAGTTGGCTGAGAGGCGTTCCAACCTGCGGGTGCATTAGAATCATCTCTCATCGCTACTGCTGGTCTTGATTCTGCATTTCCTCCATCGTAAATATTTGGCATAGTTACGTTTGGTGATTCTGTATGTGAGTTATTATCCCAAATAGTAGCAGGATCATTAATGATTGAAGCAGGGTAACTTGTTCCCCAATTTTCGCTATAGGAAACAGTTATTGATTGACCTGAATTTATACAATGGCTTTGATCATAAACTGCCCCACTAGGCATTACATCTCTTACTCTAATATTGCAAAGGTTATAGGTTGAAACATTCCTTAAAACCATATCATACCTAACAGAAAGGTTTGCTCCACTCCATATGGGAGTAGCATTAAATGATTGTAGTTGAACAGGTTGAATAGTATTAAATGAATAAACAATTCTTCCTGCATCATTTGTTCTAACTCCATACGTTCCGGGATAAGCATTAATTGCTTTCCCTGAACGTGTTGGAAAACCATTCATGCCAACACTTACATAAGAACCACCTGCTCCAAGTTGTGTAAGATCACCATTATTGGGATCAGCCCTTGAGGTAAAAATAACAGCTGTATCTACAGTCACATCATGTCCTGTGTAATTCCAAGCCCAATATCCAAATTCAACTCTAGTATTTGGTGGTACTGCAACCACATCAGCCATATTTGGATATCTGTGTGCGTCTGGGTATGTAATATCAGCAATGTCTAGTGTTCTAACTGATTGAATCCAGTTACCAGATACACCTCGAACATTGGCGTTATCCCATTGAACACCATTTCCTCCAATATCGTTATATTGGATACCCACCATTGAAGCGAACTTACATTCGCCAATAGAACCGCCTGAATTATAAAATTCATCGGCTTTTACCTTTTGTATTAAAGGCATTATTGGGCTAAAATACTGTAAGAGAAGGGAGAACAATACCGCCAGTCGCAAAATTGTTGGTAAAATTCCCCTTCTCCTATTTGGGCGGAGTTTGGAAAATATCCCTTTCATAAACTTTTAAATAATAATTAAATCGGGGCATTTTTAGTTTGTTAAATAAAATAAAAATAAATTAAAAACCGACGTAACCTACTACCCATTTGCCATAACTAGCCATTCCCGTATTTTTAGCACTACTACTTCCGATAATATTCCAATGAGTTGAACTTGCTTTAAATGCGTCAGTGTAAGACTTTGCACTTGAGCGATTAGCTGCAATCACCTCACCGCCATAAGGCTTTGTAGTAGAAAAACCTTTTCCAGTCATACAGTCGTTTACTTCTTTAGTTGGATTATGGGGATTGCTACTAATTGAAAAACCAGTTGTTTCCAAGCAATATGCGTAAGCATTTGCGTAATTTGCTGTTGAACTATTCCAACTTAAATCGGGGTTTCCTTGATCGTTTCTATAATTATTCAAGTAACAAAATATGTTATATCCGCTCACTCCGTTATTACAGGAGGTTGTACCGCCTGTATTATTATTGGAATTGTTATTATTTGTATTATTATTAATTTGGGTTATTCTTCTACTTGAAGAAACTTTTCGCATAACGCCTTTTTGTGCTTCAAAAGAATTGTTTGCCTTATCCAAGGCAACAATTTTGATCATATTATCTCCGTCTTTATAGTCTGCTTTAAAACTATAAACTCCGTTAGCATCGCCTTGAATTTCATTTTCGCCGGCTGTAACCTTAGCAATTCCGTTTTCATCAGTTATTTTAAATTGAAATGTATCTGAGGCATTGTAAGTTTCATTGTATGTAGGCTTAATCAGCTCGATTTTTGGTTTGGTAAAGTCAGTTATAAACTCATAAGATTCTTCTTTACTGTTATTCCACTCATCAGTTGCAATAATGGAAAAGGTGTTTTTGCCTTCTTTTGTTTTAACAGGAAATGCGTTATCAAAGACTTCTTCTGCATTATCTGTGCCTACTTCTTTATTCTGCTCATCGAAAAAATAAACTGTGTATTTGATCTGGGTAGTACCTTCTTCATTGAGAGTAACCTTAATAGGAACTTCAATTTGATTAGTAATTAGAGGGTATTCAGTAGTAATAACTGGTGCTGTTCTATCAATTTCATATTGATAATTAAGATTATCATTTCCAACTTTAATATTGATCTTGTAAATTCCATCTTGAGTTAAATCTAAATCAATATTTTTTGAAAATGGGCTTAGTGACACCTTCTTAAATTCTTGATCGTCTTTGTAAACAATCATTTCGCCACCAAATACTGAGTAACTTTTGTATTTGATGTTGTTCTGGTCTTTGTTAAATTCAATGCTTACATTAGGTCTCACATACATATATATGAGTGAGGCTGTTAGCATTAAAACAAAAAGGGATATGAAAAATATCCCAATAGACAGTTTTTTTCTTTTTAGGAATAAGGATTTTATTCTTTTGAAAAAAGAATTAACTTTTTTTAACATATTGAATTGTTAATAAATAAGGATAGTTAACGCCATGAAGAATTCGGCGGATAGTTTTAATTCGCTTAGAAATAGGAGTATTACACAAAGGGGATAGCTTTATGTATCTGGACAGTCGTTTAACTGTTATTAAAATTTTTATATTCATGCAACAACACGTTAGTTTAGTTGTTTAATTGACTTTGCGTTTTTTGTATATCTCTTTAACTAAATTAGCTAGGCTTACAGCTTCTTTTTCATTGACTACCCACATATAACCAATTTTTTGTAAGCCACTGATTTTACCTTGCATTATATATCTTCTTATAGAACTTGCTTTTATCTCAATACCACATTTATTTTTGATAAATTCAGCAAATTCCGTTAGTGTCAAAAAACCCTTAACACTACTCATATAACGGTAAAACCAAATTAAAAGATAACGGAACGCAGTCGTTTAATTTGAATTATATCACCAAGTTTTTAAAAATCAACTATATATTAAAATTTAATATATACTGCTATTGTTTAATCTATAGTACTCTATAGAGCAACAATCTGCTAAAATAGACTTGTGTCTGGATAACCACATTATCCATGCACAACACGTTAGAGGGGAGGGCTATTTATAGTCCTCCCCGATCATTTGAGCAGTAAGCTAAATTCAAGTTTTTATCAATAAGGTTTAAATCAATTTTGTTAGCCGATAACATAACAGAACTTTTGAAATATAAGTGTTAATTCTTCTGATAACTGATCCGTTGGATTAGGAACAGAAAAATTTATTTTTCTGTTTTCCCCAACTTGAATTGTAAAACCTTTTTGTTTAGCTTCTTCTCTGCTAACTGCCGATAGACTTTCGAGAATTGATTCTAATGCAAGATCAAGAGTATTATTCTCTTTATTCTCATTAAAAAAATCTATATCAATTTTTTTGACAACAATTTCGTTCATAGTTTTTATGAATATAAATAGTTTTATTTTTATCGACCAATATAACTTTATTAACATTGCCAATTTGTTTTCTATATTTTAGTAAAAGTAGTTCTGCCTCTAACAAACTCATCTGAAAACTAAGCCTATCTAGCTTGTTTTTAATGTCTGTTAAACTCCTTTTTTTCGTTTCTTTAGTTAACATTTAGCTATGTAATTATAGTACATTCTATAGTAATACGTCTATTGGTGTACAACTATAGTTTTTCATATACTTAACATATATAAAACTTAAATATTATTTTGTAATAATGGTTTCAAAAGCTTCTTACCAAAAAAAATTTGGTAAGAATGTCAAAAAAATTAGACTTGAGAAAAAATTTTCTCAAGAAAGACTTGCATATAATGCTGAACTTTCCGTATTTACTATTAGTCAAATAGAACTAGGAAAGCTATGTCCACTTCTTACAACTGCTCATCAAATTGCAAAGGCTCTCGGTGTATCTTTAAGCGAACTTACTGAAGACATAGAAATTTAGATGGGATTTCTAATCTAAAGTATTTAACCAATGAGCCTCTGCTGATTTTAAAAGAACACTTTCCCATAAATTTTTACTTACCTTCCAATTTTAAAAAATTACAATACTCAGTATCGTTTTTTATTACTTCAAGCAATGCTTCTCTTATTACATAAGCCTTGCTTGACTTGTTTTTATCTTTATTCCATTCAAGATACTTATTCATTTCACTAGGAAGAATAAAAATTAGTTTTCTGTTTACAAAACCAATTCCTGTTTTCACAACCAATTCCAACGCTTTAATAATTTCATTGCCAAGATATGAAATTTGAAAAAAATTCCAATTTTTATTGGGATTTTTCTTTAGTTTAAAATTTTTCCCATGTCCTTGAATGACAAATAATGGCTTTTTGCCTCTCGAATATTCGATGATTGGTAATACCAGATCATTATTTTGTGTACCTTCCCAAACAACAATGTCGGTATCATTTATTAATTTAGATATTTTTTTATTTTGATTATTAATTTCAGTCATTATTAATTTCCCATAGACATTTTCAATCTGAAAATATGTTGGAGTAATATTTTTTTCTTTA
>Ga0194063_10000238_pt1 | contig 40886 bp, 35 predicted proteins | sample SepL3720m_MetaG_FD_155459 | JGI IMG/M metagenome (GOLD analysis project Ga0194063, IMG submission 155459) | Anoxic zone freshwater microbial communities from boreal shield lake in IISD Experimental Lakes Area, Ontario, Canada - Sep2016-L373-20m | ecosystem: Environmental > Aquatic > Freshwater...
TATTCAGGTAAGAGGAATGGGTGCGGATAGCCTCTTTGTTCGCCAATGAAATCGGTAACCCTGTCTACTTCGGGTGTATCCACAAAAGCACATTGTAAGCGCACCAGTTCTCCATTATAGCTTATGAGCATATCGCCCTTACCAATTAACTGCTCTGCACCACCAATGTCCAAAATAGTACGGCTATCAATTTTAGACGACACTTTGAACGCAATTCGCGCTGGAAAGTTTGCCTTGATTGTTCCCGTGATAATATTGACGCTTGGTCTTTGTGTAGCAATAATTAGGTGGATACCAACAGCCCTTGCCAACTGTGCCAAACGGGCAATGGGCATTTCAATTTCTTTTCCGGCAGTCATGATTAAATCCGCAAATTCATCAATTACCAATACGATAAAGGGAAGAAATTGATGCCCTTTTTCTGGATTCAATTTTCTGGCTACAAATTTTTCGTTGTACTCACGAATATTACGACAACCTGCTTCTTTCAATAAATCGTAGCGATTGTCCATTTCAATACAAAGTGCATTGAGGGTATGCACTACTTTTTTAGTATCGGTGATGATGGCATCTTCTTCCCCAGGTAGTTTAGCCAGAAAGTGATTGGCAATAGTTTTATAAATACTCAATTCTACTTTCTTAGGATCTACCAATACAAATTTCAGTTGACTAGGATGCTTTTTATACAAGAGTGAAACCAAGATGGCATTCACCCCAACTGATTTACCTTGCCCAGTTGCACCTGCCATCAAAAGATGGGGCATGGTGGTAAGATCAACAATGAAATTTTCATTGTCAATTTTTTTACCAATGGCTATGGGCAATGAGAATTTATTATTTTGAAATTTTTCTGATGCTAGCAACGTGCGCATACTCACTATCGTTTTCCTAGCATTGGGCACCTCAATACCAATCGTTCCCTTTCCAGGGATTGGAGCAATGATACGAATACCAAGGGCTGCCAGACTCAAAGCGATATCATCTTCCAAATTTTTAATGCGAGAAATCCGAACCCCTGCGGCGGGGATAATTTCGTATAAGGTAACCGTTGGTCCTACTGTTGCCGAAATTTTCTGGATGCTGATATCATAATTTTTCAGGGTATTGATGATCTGATTTTTATTATTTTCCAGTTCATTGGTATCCTGTACAATTTTATCGGTACCATGGTTTTCCAGCAAATCCAGTGTCGGGTATTTATAATCCCTTAAATCAAGAATAGGGTCATATGGCTTGGAGTTGGGTAATTTGGTATTATCAATGGCTGTTTTTTCCAGTTCTGTAATTTTATCTGGAACAGTTTTTATTTCCAATTCAATGGCATCTGGAGTTTTTATTGCAGCAGTAGATTCAAGGACAATTGAATTTTCCACCGATTTGATCGGCTCTGCCAATACTGGCATAGGCTCTTCTTCTTTTTCTAACACATTAAGGCTAAGATCTGCTACTGGTTCTTCATCGAGTACATATTGCATGCCAGTATCCGACTTCAAACTATTGATTTTTTTAATGGGCCCATCCGCCTCTACTGTCCATTCTGCTTTTATTGCTTGCTCTTCTTCGGTTCCCTTGATCTCCTCCTCATTCAAAACATTATTCAAGTCTTTTTTGCCTGGCAATCTGAAAACAGGGTTGAAGCGCCAGATGATATAAGACAATACAGCCACTGCCAATACACCAATGGTTCCTATTTCGCCAATAATCTTGTACATCCAGTCGCGCGACATATCACCAACTGCCCCACCCCAGGCAAAATTATTTCCATTCATAATAACGGAAATGGCTACACTAATTACAGGAAGTCCAAGAATTAGATACTTGATATTGCGGGCAATGGAAAATACTTTTTTTCCGAAAAAAAGATTAATGCCCACTACAAAAAACAGACTACAGATTAAATAAGAGGCTACCCCAAAACCTTTATAAATAAAGAAATGTGCTATAAAGGCTCCAAAAGTGCCCAGCAAATTCGACACCCGCACATCAGTTCCCCATAGTAATTTTTTGCCCAATTGAAAAACCTTGTCTTGGTCATCTTGCCAAGTAAACAGGTAAGAAGTAAATGCTACAAAAAGCAATACGGCAAATAGCAAAAAAATACTACCTGCAATTTTATGGGTGCGCTCATCTTTCAGCAATTCTTTTATTTCCGTTGTCTCCTCCGTTTCCTGCGGAATAACTGCTGGTTCGGCTACCTGCTTTTTGGATGATTTTAATTTGTTGGCCATGGTTAACAAAGATATAGAAATCCCTTGCTGTAAAACAGCTTTTACACTGAGTTCCTCGAAGTTTTTTCAACATTTTTTTGTAGGTTTGGGCAAAGGCCCTAATTGAAAAAACTAACTCTTTTACTGTTTACCATACAGCTATCAGCTTTGTTGTGTGCGCAAAATTCAAGTTCCACTGCTATTTTGGACCTTGCAACCCTAAAAGACTCTGTTGCTGCAACCGATTTTGCCATGCTATTTATTGATAGCAACAAAATTGCCAATCTAGATAATCTAAGTACACAAAACTTTGTTCCACTTCAATCCTACGATAAAAGAAGAAGGCTTCCTATCCCACTCATCACCAAACCTATTTATTTACACATTCACATTGTTAATGGAAGTGATAAATTAGATAGTCTTTATTTTTATCCAGGCTTTATATTTTTAGAAGTAATCATTTATAAAAAAAATGTCGCTAACCAACTAGAACGATTAAGCGTATGGGGAGCTAATACCGGCTATACGGGATTTCAATTGCAACCGAGGGAAGAAGCAGAACTCTATTTTAAACTAAAAGCCTGCAAAACAGATGCGGTGGGAATTGTACCACAATTTATCACAAAAAAATATTTATCTAATTATGTCGCCCTTCGGCAAAATAAGAATGTCAGTGTTCGAATGGTTGGATTTGTACTAAGTGGCGTTTTATTGATGATGTTTTTTTTTACTGCTGCAAATTATTTAAACAGCAGAAAAAAAGATTTCCTATTCTACTGTTTATATTCCTTATGTATTTTTCTCCTTATATACCTCTACGCCCAATTCCACAACCTGCCTTCAATCTATAATGCTGTGTTTCGTAGTTATTTTGATTTTTTTCTACTATTAGTAGGCACTATATTCTATGTGGCTTTCACCAGAAGCTTTCTCGAATCAAAAACAACCTATCCCGTATTGGATAAAATATTCAAAGCGGAGCTCTATTTTTTATTTTTTATCCTATTCTCCTATACCTATTTGCATTTTTTTACCGATATTTTTTGGCTAGAAAACATCATTGAAAATGCCATGAAATTTATAGCACTTGCCATTGGCGTGGTATATGTTGTATTTGCATTTTTTCAGAAGAAACGAATCATCAATTATATTGCCATTGGCGCTGCAGCCTTGATTGCTTTCTCCTCCATTTCATTGGCCTTAATATGGCTGAAAATAAATGACCTTTCTATTTACAGCTCCTCTCTTTTTTACTATGATATCGGATTGGTACTTTCCTTAATATGCTATTTGCTGGGTTTAACTTACAAAAACAGGGAAGAACTTATTCAAAGAACCAAAATAGAAGAATCGCTGAAAATGGATGCTAAGAAATTGGAATTTGAAAATCAACTGGCTGTCATTAAAGCCCAACAAGAAGAACGCAATCGCATCAGTGCCGATATGCACGATGATTTAGGGGCAGGTATGACTAGTATACGATTGTATAGCGAGCTCGCGAAAAGCAGGGTGAAAGATCTAGACATCCCTGAAATAGACAAAATATCATTCTCCGCCAATGAGCTCTTGAATAAAATGAATGCCATAATCTGGAGTATGAGTAGCGCCAACGACTCTTTGGAAAATATGATTGCATACATACGCAGTTATGCGTATGAATATTTTGACAATACGGGCATTCAGTGCACCATTCAATTACCTGAGCAAATTCCACATGCACTAGTAAATGGCACCATTAGAAGAAATCTATTCCTAGTGGTAAAAGAGGCGTTGAATAATATACTCAAACATGCAGGAGCTACTGAAGTTGGTATTACACTAACGGCAAAGGATAAACTATTAGTATTAACCATCCAGGATAATGGAAAAGGCATCGATTTCAACAACCTTCGTCAATTTAGCAATGGACTTAAAAACATGCAAAAAAGAATGGATGATGTAGATATCCTTTTCAAAATCGAAAATAATCATGGTACTTTGATTACCCTTATCAGGGAAATTAAAAGTTGATTATTTTTTTGAAGCGACCCCTATTACCAGGAATAACCAACCCAAAATAAAACTTACCCCACCGAATGGTGTAATAGCGCCCATCCATTTATAGCCGGGCTCCAGTAAACTCAACAGGTATAAAGAACCACTGAATAATACAATACCCACAATAAATAATCTGCCCGACCAACACAGCCATTTAGAAGGAAAAGCCTGATAAATAATGCCAACCAATATCAATGCAATGCAATGATAAAATTGATATCGTACGCCCGTTTCATAGGTTGTTAGCGCAGTGGCAGATAAAATAGCTTTTAAAGCATGGGCACCAAAAGCCCCCAACCCTACTGTAAAGGCACCTATACAAGCGCCTATTAAAATAAATTGTTTGTTCATCCTTTTTCTGTTATTGTGCTAGTAATATTTGCAATGAATCTTTGTCAATAAGTGTTGAATCTAGTATATGGTCGGCTGTCGCATAATAAGGCAGTCTTTCTTTCAGTTTTTGCTCAATAAAAAAAAGCAACTCTGCCTTGTTCAAGTTTTTCAATAAGGGACGTTCTGCCTTTTCTGTCAATACTCTTTTTAATATGTCGGCTGAAGTAGATTGAATATAAATGGTAATTCCATTGAACTTCATCCATTCCATATTATCGGCATAACAAGGCGTGCCACCACCACATGCAATTATACCAAATGGAACTGCTTGCATTTTGCGTAATTGCTCCATTTCTACTTGGCGGAAATAAGCTTCTCCTTTTTTTTCAAAAATATTTGCAATGCTATCTTGTTCTGCTGCTTCAATCAGCTTATCCAAATCATAAAACGGAATACCCATCGCCTCCGACCATACTTTACCCCAATAGGTTTTACCTGTTCCCATAAAGCCAATCAGAAATATTTTTGCTGGTCTGTTAGTAATGGAATGCATGTTTGTATAACACTGATTTGAATAGAAACAAAATTACAGCAATAGAATGGGGCAAAAAAGTGATTGTATCACTAATATAAAAGGAGTTGATTATCTTTTTTTCTTGTAATCCCCTCGCTTCCAAGCCTTGATAAACTCTGCCCATGCAAAAGGATTGAAAATATTTTGTGGAGCAGCCTGTCCCGCATAATAATACTTATTGGCCGACTGGCGTAAATAACGATTACCCGCTTCTCTACCATCTGTTGGTAAGCTACTCATCAATATACGTCGGGTAGCTTCATTGTTATTTTTCCGAGCAACTGTTAAATTATCATCCGGAATCTGTGTGGCTAAAAAATCTCTTTCAAATTGTTCGCGGCTAGGTCGAGGCTTTAAAATAGTGGCAGGTAAATAAATGGTATCATTGACCATTAATTGAATTACGCTGTACTGGTTGCCTACCATATTTCCGGGAATGGTAATGGTCTTGGGCTTGAAACCAATACTAGTAAATTCTACCTGATCGCCCTTCAATACCACAATACTAAAAACTCCTTTCTCATTGGTTATCGTTCCCCTATTTTGCCCTTTTACTACTACACTCACACTTTGCAATCCTTGTAAGCTATCGGCAGTCATCACCACTCCATACAATTGTACCACCGAATCGCGGAAACCCTCAAATTGCGCATGCACCTGCGTAGGCCGGATAAAACAACATAAAAAAACAATGGGTAAAATTCTCTGCATTATATCATGTATGAATCAGCAATATCAACTGCCCGCATGCCAGGTTAGTTTCCCCACAAGCCAGCTTTCATCAAAAATAACAACATTCCTCAATTAATAAACAAAGTAAAGGCATGGTTCTTTAAATTTGCAGACCAAAAGGTTTTTTAACAAATAATTGAACGATGACAAACGAAGACATTCTGAAGGCGCTTAGCAATGTACAGGAACCCGATTTGGGAAAAGACCTGGTAACACTGAACATGATAAAAGACATTGCCATAGACGGTAATAAAGTATCTTTTACCATCATATTGACCACTCCTGCCTGTCCCATGAAGGATATGATGCGCATGGCGAGTGAAAACGCCGTTAAACTACTGGTGAATAAAGAGGCCATTGTTACGGTCAACTTCACCTCTAATACCAGTAGCAACCGACAAGATGCCAAGACGGTACTGCAAGGAGTAAAAAATATCATTGCTGTGGTGAGCGGAAAAGGTGGTGTTGGTAAAAGTACCGTAAGTGCTAACCTTGCCCTTGCTTTAAGGGCTGGTGGCGCCAAAGTAGGCTTGATGGATGCCGATATCTATGGACCCAGTCAACATATAATGTTTGGCATCAGGGGCGAAAGGCCGATGATGAAAGACGATGGCACCGGCACTGGCAAAATTGTACCCATCGAAAAATTTGGCATTAAAATCATGAGCATTGGTTTGCTGATTGATGAAAAACAAGCCGTAGTATGGAGAGGCCCGATGGTTAGCAGTGCCATTCGACAATTTGTAAGCGATGTAGATTGGGGTGAACTCGATTACCTAGTTATTGATATGCCACCCGGCACTGGAGATATCCATTTAACCATTGTACAAACGGTACCAGTAACTGGAGTGATTGTTGTTACTACTCCTCAATTGGTAGCACTGGCTGATGCTAAAAAAGGTGTTGCCATGTTCGGACAAGCACAACTAAAAGTGCCCGTCATTGGATTGGTAGAAAATATGAGTTATTTCACCCCGGCCGAATTGCCCGATAACAAATATTATATTTTTGGAAAAGACGGCGGTAAAGACCTGGCAGAAGAATTTGATCTTAGTTTCCTCGGACAAATTCCCATTGTACAAAGCATTCGCGAAGGTGGTGATGCAGGGGTACCAGTAATGGAAAGTGAGGATAGCATCAGTAAAAAAGCCTTTGAAGCATTTGCAGGCAATGCCGTAAGGGCCATCGCTATGCGCAATGCCAATTTAGCGCCCACCGAAATACAGGAAATTGTAAGCAAGTAATCAAACTTTTGCGATAACATAAAATGATACATTACACTACATATGCCGGTTCTTCCAAAACCGGCATTTTTTATGCTGCGCACAATGGCCATACCATCAAGCCATTTATCCTTTTTTTTATTAGTCTATTTATTTTTTCCTGCTCTAATACCAGGCATATGCAAAATAGCCAACCCCCTACCCAACAGTCAGGCATACCCGAAAATAAAGCTGCCTTTGATGCACAGGGCCATCGAGGTTGCCGTGGTCTGATGCCAGAAAATACCATCCCTGCCATGTTAAAAGCCATGGACCTTGGTGTACATACCTTAGAAATGGATATTAGTTTTAGCAAGGACCTGCAAGCTTTTCTATCGCATGAGCCTTTTTTCAATCACGAAATAAGCACCCAGCCCAATGGGCAGTATATTAAAGAGGAGGAGGAAAAAAAATACAATATGTATCAGATGAAGTACGATTCCATCATCCGATACGATGTAGGACTAAAACCCCACCCCCGTTTTCCGCAGCAAGAAAAAATAAAGGCCATTAAACCTTTATTGTCCGACTTATTCCTGGCAGTTAAAAAATATGCTGCCGCAAAAAATTACCCCATCCCTTATTTTAATATCGAAACAAAAACGCTTCCTGCCACCGATCAAATTTATCACCCTGCTCCTGCACAATTTGTTCAATTGCTGATGAAGGTTATTCAGGAGAATCAAATGGAAGCCTATACTACCATACAGTCATTCGACTTCAGAACATTGCAATACCTGCACCAATATTATCCTGCCATGGCAACAGCCATGCTCATTGAAGCCGATGATGGAAGAACCTTTCAAGCACAAATTGATGCACTTGGTTTTATTCCTACTATTTATAGTCCGGCTTATGCCTTGGTGAATGAAGGCCTGATAAAAGAATGCCATCAAAAAGGAATAAAGATTATTCCCTGGACGGTGAATGATAAAACTACCATTGAAAAATTAAAAGCCATGGGTGCTGATGGATTAATTTCTGATTATCCCAATTTATACCATGAATAAATTCCGGCAATATTTTTTTATTTTTTTAGCCGGCATATCACTGGCAGTGATGCTCTATCAAATATTGGCTGCCCTGCATATTTTTGAGCATGGGCCCGACTGGCAACATTATCTTTTTATTGGCATCGCTGCTATCTGCTTTGTTGGATTTTTAAAAAGACCCAAATGGTTTAATTGGTTCTTTGGATTACTTACCATTGTACAATGCTATGTACACGCACAGCATTTGCTGGAGGCTTATACAATGAAGCAGGTGAATTGGTGGGATGCCTTCATCCTGCTATGCTTTCCGCTGATAATATTGTTATTGTTGATGGATCGAAAACTTAAAGGCCAATGCCCAGCCAGTCTGTAGCGTTTTGGAATAATAATTTTTTTGTAAGTCCGTCTTCCATCGCCATCGATTCAATCAGCTGACCCGGATGATGCTCACCTAACGGAAAGGGATAATCGCTACCAAGACAAATTTTATCTTCCCCCATTACTGAAAGCAAGTATTGCATGGCGGCTGCATCATGTACCAGGCTATCTACCCAAAACCGGCCGATATAATCTCGGGGAGAAATGATATTGTCTATTTGTACCAAGTCGGGACGCACATTAAATCCATGTTCGATGCGGCCGATGGTAAAAGGGAAACTGCCTCCGCCGTGTGCAAAAGCCATTCGTAGTCGGGGGAATTTTTCCATCACCCCGCCAAATATCATTGAGCAAATTGCCCTGGCAGTTTCGGCTGGCATTCCTACCAACCAGGGCAACCAATATTCTTGCATCTGTGTTTCACCCATCATTTCCCAAGGGTGAATGAATAAAGCGATGCCCAGTTCTTCGGCACATTTATATAAGGGAAAGAATTTTTTATCCGATAAATTGACGCCATTGATATTGCTGCCTATTTCAATACCAGGCAAATGTAATTCAGTTGACAGTCGTTCCATTTCTTTAATGGCCAAATCAATATCCTGCATGGGCAAGGTACCCAGGCCAATAAAGCGACTAGGATTTTTTGCAACCGTATCAGCAATATGGTCATTGAAAAAGCGAGCCGTTTCTGCTCCATCTGAAGGCTTTGCCCAATAATTGAATAATACCGGAATAGTAGACAGTACCTGCATGCTTACTTCGGTAGTATCCATTTCTTTCAAACGAACAGATGCATCAAAACAATTATCGCTTACCTCTCTAAAAACTTTATCCCCCTTCATCATACAAGCCTTGCAATTGCGATGCTCCAGGTGAATAAAATCACCATAGCCAAATTTTTCAACCCAGTGCGGCATTTTCGCCGGCATAATATGTGTGTGAATATCTATTTTCATCTTAATCTTAATCTCAATCTTAACCTCAACCTTAATCTTAGTATCAACCCCTCAACCTTAATCTCAACCCCTAAACTCCTAAACTCCTAAACCTTATCCTCAATCTTAATCTTAGCCTCAATCTTAATCTTAGCCTCAATCTTAATCTTAGCCTCAATCTTAATCTTAGCCTCAAACCATCAACACCTAAACCGCTAAACCTCTAAACCCCTAAACCTCTAAACCCATCAACCTTAATCTCAATCTTAATCTCAACTCTCCCTCAACCCCTCTCCCTCACCCCTTCCTCACCGGCGGCGCCATCACCGTTCCGCATTTACTGCAGGTACGTTTTTGTTCGTCTTTATAAAATGCATCCATTACAGGAGGCAATTGCTTTACAATATCAGTAATGAGTTGGTATTCTTCGTACAACTGGTGACCACATGATTCGCAGTACCAGAGAAAACCATCTTTTTCTGTTTCTCTGATTTTTTCAATGACCAGTCCAACAGTATTGGCGCCTCTTTGTGGAGAATGCGGCGTTTTAGGAGGCAGTAAAAACATATCGCCTTCATTGATGGGAATATCTTTGGGTACTCCTTCATCAATTATTTTTAGGGTTATATTGCCCTCCACCTGATAATAGAGTTCTTCCGATTCGTTGTAATGATAATCCTTGCGGGCATTGGGACCGCCCACCACCATTACAATAAAATTTTCAGCTGCCGCGTAGATGCATTGGTTGCCTACGGGTGGTTTCAATAAATCGCGGTGATCGTCGATCCATTTTTTTAAATTAAAAGGAGGAATGATGGCCATAGCAATTGTTTTAGAAAAGGAAAGATAATATTTTTTTCAGCAGTATGCTTGCTTTGTGCCGTTGCAGGGCAGTATTTTGCCTGCCAAGAAAAAATAATATTTTACCTTTAAGCATGATGAATCTTGCTATACCATATCATTTAGAAAATTTTATCGGCGGAAATTTTATCGGGCCCCTCAGTGGGGAGTTCCTCGATAATTACAATCCGGCTACTGGTAGCATTGTAGGCCAAACACCCAATAGTCATAAAAAAGATATTGACCTGGCAGTAAAAGCAGCGCAGCAGGCCTTTCCCGAATGGAGTAATAGTAGCAATGAAAAAAGATTTTTAGTATTGAATAAAATTGCTGCATTAATTGAAGATCATCTGGAAGAACTTGCCATAGCCGAGAGCAATGACAATGGCAAACCACTTTGGCTGAGCAGGGAAGTGGATATTCCCAGGGCTGCGGAGAACTTTCGATTTTTTGCTACTGCTATCATGCATTTTGCTGCCGAGAGTCATGCGATGCAGGACAAGGCCATCAATTATACTTTGCGTCAACCAATAGGTATTGTTGGTTGTATTTCTCCCTGGAACCTGCCGCTCTATCTTTTCACCTGGAAGATTGCACCAGCATTGGCTGCAGGCAATTGTGTAATTGCCAAGCCCAGTGAAATAACGCCCATCACTGCCTTTTTGCTTGGCAAAATTTGCAAGGAAGCAGGACTGCCCGATGGTGTATTGAATATTGTACATGGCAATGGCAGCGATTGCGGAGAAGCCATTGTAAAACACCCTGAAATCAAGGCCATTTCATTTACCGGCAGTACCTTGGCAGGAGAAAGAATTGCGTCTATTGCTGCACCTATGTTTAAAAAACTTTCATTAGAATTGGGTGGCAAAAATCCGAATATCATTTTTGCCGATTGCAATTGGGAAAAGATGTTGAAGGAAACCATTCGTTCTTCTTTTACCAATCAGGGTCAGATTTGTTTATGTGGCAGCAGGATATTGGTGGAAAGAAAAATATACGATGCATTTAAAGCGGATTTTATTGAAAAAACAAAGGCATTGGTACAGGGCGATCCTTTATTGCCTGGCACCCATCAGGGAGCGGTGGTAAGTAAATTACATTTTGATAAAGTGATGCGTTGCATTGCATTGGCAAAGGAAGAAGGAGGCATTGTACTTTGCGGAGGAGAAGCTGTGAGTATCGAAGGCCGTTGCAAGGAGGGTTATTTTATTGCACCTACTATCATTGAAGGATTGCCGCAACAATGCAAGACCAATACAGAAGAAATTTTTGGACCGGTAGTAACCCTACAGGCTTTTGATACAGAGGCAGAAGCCCTTGCACTTGCGAATGGTACCAGTTATGGACTTGCTGCCAGTATTTGGACGCAGGACATCAGTAGGGCGCATCGTATGGCGGGACAAATACAAGCAGGCATTGTATGGATTAATTGCTGGCTGAAAAGAGATTTGCGTACAGCCTTTGGCGGTATGAAGAACAGTGGTGTGGGAAGAGAAGGTGGTTGGGAGGCGATGCGCTTTTTTACCGAGCCTAAAAACATCTGTGTACAATTTTAAACTTTAACTATGGCTGATCAAATTATAAATACCCCAAATGCTGCGTCTCCGCTTGGCAGTTACCCACATGCCCGAAGATTGGGCAATTTATTATTCTTGTCGGGTATTGGCAGCCGAAGGGCGGAGGACAATAGTATTCCTGGTTTGGAATTAGACGCCAACGGCAATAAAATTAAATATGATATTGCTGCAGAATGCCAACAGGTTTTTGCCAATGTAAAAGCGGTATTAGAAGCCAGTGGCAGCAGTTGGGAAAAGATAGTAGACGTAACGGTTTATCTCACCAATATGAAGGATGACTTTCCGATTTACAATACTATTTATGCAAGCTACTTCAATGATGTACAAGCCTGCAGAACTACAGTAGAAGTAAAGAGCCTACCCACTCCTATTGCGATAGAATTAAAAGTGATTGCAAGTATTGGATAATACTATATTACTTTGCCCTGGTTCGTGGCACACGAAACAGTTGCATTACTTGTATTACTGTGCCTTGGTTCGTGGCACACGAAACAGTTGCATTACTTGTATTACTAAAGATTTTCACCCTCCTATTTAACGCGATTAAAAATAATGAATAATGCCGTATATGTTTCGTGTGCCACGAACCAAGGCGAAGTGACCATATTTCAAAAAAAATTAAATTATTATGTAAATTTTTTAACCTTTTGGGGGCTGATTTTTATTCAGCCTTAATGTATGTCTTCCAATCAAAGTGAGTTAATTCTTTGAGAGTGTTTCGTGTGACACTAACCAAGGCGATGAGCGATTCTAGTATTATTTACTGCACCAACAATGTAACCCCCTTGCGCTGTATAATATTCCCTTTATAGTCCACGGCTTCGGCAATCCATACATATCCACCCATTGCTTGCAGTTTTCCTTTAAAGCTGCCATCCCAACCTGCGTTTTCAGTAGAAGTAGTGAATAGCACTTGCCCGTAACGATTATAAATGGTAAAATAATGCAATGTTTTCATGCCAATTAAAATTGGTTTTAGCAGGTCGTTTAGTTTATCGTTGTTGGGACTAAAAGCATTGGGTACATAAATGTCGGGGCCCTTAAATGTTTTTATTTTAATATTACCCAAACCAACACAACCATTAGCCGTACTGGCAGTAACATTGTACATAATTTCGGGAGCACTTAATACTGCTATAGGATGATATGCAATTTTTAATTACCACAGAGCACAATAAAATAACAACAATCAATGTACCGTAATGGTAAATGCTAAACCCTTTTAGAAAATTCAAGAACCTATTTTCCATTGGCTGTTTCGTTTTCCACTGCCCTGGTTCGTGGCACACGAAACAGTGGTATTTCTAAAGTTTTAGACCATCAAATTTCACGCTCGTAAATATAATGAAGAATGTCACTATATGTTTCGTGTGCCACCAACCAATGCGAGGCAAATAATATTTATTGATAACTAAATCTACAATTTCACTTCCATCACCTTATTGTGTTTACGGCTTTCTTCTGCCATAAAACCCATCACATGACTTTCGATGGATGCATCAATGGTAGATGTTAATAAGGCTGCGTTTTTTTGTGAAACAGCTTTGATAAAATCAGCTACCAGGCGCCAATCGCCACCACCATGCCCATCGGTGTCCTGCTTCCATTCGGTTTTTTTATTTGTTAAAAAATCGGTCATCACAAATGAACTCATATCCCCCACCACATCACCCAAACTTCCCATCACCCTTGTTCTTCTTCCATCATAAGAAGTAAATGCCTCCATAGAGAATGCCGCAGTAACACCATCCTTGAATAAAATATTGGTGGTATAATGATCGGGCTGGTCATTGTCCATTTTGTACACACAACGACCATAGTTGGTGGTCTTCAGCTGCTCCAATACATAGGCCGCTTGTTTGTCCTTGTCCTCGGGCAAATCGAACACATAATTGCGCTCCCGCTTTCTATAATATATTTCTAAAGCGCTGTAGACACATTTACCGTCTACCTTACATCCATCGGTACAGCGGTCGGTACTGCCCGCTGGTGCATTTTTAGCAGTAAACCATTTAAGGTTACCAAAGGCCTGTATATGCGTGCAGGGTTTTTCCAACATCCATCTTAATATATCCAAATCATGGCATGACTTTGCTAATATAATCGGCGTGGTGGCCTTACTGTTATGCCAGTTGCCTCTAACATAGGAATGGCTCATATGAATATGTTCAATAGGCTCCAAATGTTGCACGCTCACAATATCACCCAATACACCACTCTGCATGATTTCTTTCAGCTTAACAAAATAAGGAGCATAGCGAAGCACATGACATACTGCTACAATACGACCTGTTTTTTTGGCCAGTGCTAAAATATCCCGGCACTCTTTTTCACTGGGTGAAATGGGTTTTTCCAATAACACATCATAGCCCAATTCCAATGCCTTCATACAAGGACCATAATGTAAATTGTCGGGTGTTGATATGATAATGGCATCTGCAAACTTGGGACGCTTAAAAACATCTTCCCAGGTATTGAAACGATTTTCTGCTTTTATATTATGCTTGGTTGAATAGCGTTCATTGCGAATGGCAATGGGCTCAGCAACCCCTACAATGTCTAATTGATCGGGATATTGCAGGGAATAACCACCATATACATTTCCTCTATTGCCTGCACCACAAGTGATGGCCGTAATGGGCTTGTCTAATTTGCTTTTTTCAAGCGGCAATAAAATGCGTTGCTTATTTTCATCCATTGCCCAACCCGAAAAAGGAAGGGAAGCAGCACCCATGGATAAACCCAATGCTCTTAAAGCGTCTCTGCGTGACCAATTTTTTGACATAATAATTGTATTTAATAGAAGCAATAATCTTGTCACTAAAGCTACAAATCTTTAGTCAGTCGGTAAAAATGTTTATTTTTAAAACACAATTATCAAGCATGCCCGAGACTAACCAACGCTTTACTGCCCTTGATATATTCAGGGGAATGACAATCTGTTTTATGATTATCGTTAATACGCCCGGTAACTGGGCTACTACTTATAGCCCATTGCTGCATGCGCAATGGCATGGCTTTACACCCACAGACCTTGTATTTCCTTCCTTTCTTTTTGCCGTTGGCAATGCCCTTAGTTTTGTACAAAAAAAATGGCTGGGCCTTTCGCAACAAAAAGTATTGTTCAAAATTTTTAAAAGAAACTTTGTATTGTTTTTATTGGGATACCTGATGTACTGGTTTCCCTTTGTAAAACAATTGGCAGATGGTACTTATGAAACACTTCCCATTGCTGACACCAGAATTTTTGGAGTACTCCAACGCATTGCGCTTTGCTATGGCATTGCCGCACTGATTATTTATTACTGCAAACCAAAAACCAGCGTTATACTAAGTATACTATTCCTAGCAGCCTATCCTATTTTGCTCTATGTATTTGGTGCTACTAACCAACACCTGGGCCTGCAAACCAATGCTGGATTTTATTTAGATAAATGGTTGATGGGCGAAAAACATATGTATCATGGCGAGGGACTAGCATTTGATCCAGAAGGATTGCTGAGTACTTTGCCGGCCATTGTAAATGTATTAGCAGGTTATTTAGCAGGAAAATACATTCAGGAAAAAGGAAATTCTTTTGAGGGTTTAACCAAATTATTATTGGCAGGTGCCGGATTGGTCTTTTTGGCCTATTGCAGTAATTTTTATTTCCCCATCAATAAAAAATTATGGACCAGTTCTTTTGTGCTGATTACTGTTGGATTTGATCTTATTATCCTTGCTGCTATAATTTATGTAGTGCAGTTCAAGCAAATAACCAGGGGCACTTATTTCTTTCAGGTGATGGGACGAAATCCAATAGTCATTTACCTGCTATCCGAATTAGGTGTTACACTACTCTACTTTTTCAAAACAGACGCCAATACATCGGTATATAGTTGGTTGTACCAGCATATTTTTGAACACGCGGGTGCCTATCTAGGATCCTTTCTCTTTGCTATATCCATCCTGCTTTGTTGTTGGCTGGTAGGTTATTGGATGGACAAAAGAAAAATATACATTCGCGTTTAGACGAAATAGTTAGTTGAAAACTATTGACCATCATTCTTTGTACAGGTACTCCTGGGCCTAAGCATCATTATTAAAACCCAAGTTCTTTTTTATACAATGGTTGCCCATCCATTTTTACATTAAGGGAAGCAACCCGTTTGGTTATATTCAGTCGATATTCAAAAGCAAGCAAATGTGTTGAACTTGTAGCAATAAGGAATGAAGTAGGAATACTGGAGTAATGAATTTTGCTTGCCTTATCAGATAAAAGGGTATCAGCATGTATCAGTTTAAAGGGAAAATCATATTTCAATGAATCGGATTCCTGCTCCATAGGTTGCTCATTGAAGGACCAATTCAAAGTAGCAGTACCTGCAATACTATATATCCATTCAGCCGAATCGGTAAGCAATTGCATATTTGCAGAAAAGTCAATTGACTTAGAAGGGTAATCCTTCCCTGCAATAAATGTTTTGCCGGCAATAATTTTACCATTCTTAGTATCCACACTAGCATTAATGAAGAGTGCCAAATCTAAATTAGTTCTTTTGTCATACAATGGGAATATAAGATTCACGCTGGCAGTATCCTTTGCAACTTGAAGCCCTTTTTGTAAGATATCATAAGCAGTATCCTTATTATTAAATAATTCAAGCTGCTTTTGAAATTGAAGAAAATCGGCCTTATTATTAAATCGCTGATGCTGATAAGATACCAATTCATTCTTAGTAGAAACAATCGGGTTGGCATAAAAATAGTTTGCTTCCTGTTCATTGCAGGAAATCAAAAGAATGATTGCGTAAAAAAAGAACATTTTTTTCATGTTGTTAATTTTTAAAACCGGTTGGCATTCACGCAGAATCCAACCGGTTGTTGATTGATTATATACTGATCGGTCCATTATACAATATATTTCCATCCAACTTCAATTTCAATGATCCCACTTGATCGCAAATATTTACACTTAGTTCATACGATAATACATGAGAGCTGGTATTAGTGCCCGTATTGGTTAAGGTATTAGTTAATGTTGAAGTATAGTTTCCACTAGCGCCTGTACTTCCTGCTATAAGGCCTCCATTAAAGCTGATGCCAGCAGTAGTATTATTTGAATAGGTATTTGAAACGGTTACCGTAGAACTGGTACCTGATACCCAATTAGCAGTAATAGAACCAACCATATTGATATTGGTCCCATTGACAGAATAACTACCCGTAGAGGTTTGTGAATTAGGCGCGGAATTAGTACCGGTAATTAAACTGGTTACATTATCTACCTGAATACTATTGCCTGTTGAATGATAGAGAAAGCTGGTTCCAAATCCAAGATCTGTTCCAGTTAATTGTTGCATTACAGGAGCTTGTTCTACTCCACCAGATCCTACATGTGCACCAGCATCTCCAGCAGGATTATCGTTGGGACAGGGATTTGCTTCTGGATCATCCAGCACGGTGGTTGCCCCATTGGCATCAGTGGCAATTTTTTTAATACTAAACTTCATCGGAACAAATTGTAATTTACTAATATTTGATAAAAATTGATCATATTCCAGTTTGTTTTTAAAAACCCGGGTTTGCATTCCATTAATTTTTAAGTCAGCGCCTATTTTAGGGCTTGTTAAATAAATTGCTGCATCATCAAGGTGGTTCTTTTTACAACTGGAAAATAAAAAAGATCCGACCAGTAAAAGGGTGGCGACCAAGTTTGTTGTTTTTTTCATTTTTTTAAGTTTTAGGTTAACAATTAATAAGAAAGAATTTTATCTGCATTCCGTTTTATTTGTGTCACAGACAGAGAAGGTATTTTTATTTTCATTGACTTGATTTTAGCCGCCAATTGTTTCGCTACAACCGTATCTCCCATTCGTAGTTGCAGCATCATTATTTTATTTTTTGGTATAAAAAGATGGGGCAATATCCCTGATGCCTTTTGGTAATAAAGGAGTGCAGAATCATTTTTTTGTAAAGCACGATACACATTACCCTTATACAAAAAGAGATTGGTATGGCTGCTGTTTGCCTCTGCTCGGGACAAGGATTCCAAGGATTCCTTCCATCGATTCATTTTATATTCCATTGCCCCAAGATTATATAAATAATCAGGGTTATTGGATAGTGCGTTAGCAGCGCGTTGCATGTATTGCATCATCACCATTCCAGGATTGATTTCTTCATTCGCCTTCCACCAATAAAATTGTGCCCTTGCCCTTTTTTCAGCAAACTGCCATTGAAATACAAGAAGTAACAGCAGTAAAAAGGCTATTGCTGGTTTTCCCATTAAAGGTTGGCGAAAAGGCCTGCTTTTGAAAGGCATAAAAACGGAAAGCTGAATCAATGCCATTAATGTCAATTCGTAGGCATGAAACATATTATAAAAAAAGGAAGAAAACAATAATGCAAGCACTAGAGAAAGAAGCAAAGATTGATAGGGTCCTGTGCTGTCCTTAAGAATGCTGCGCAAGAAATAAAAAATCAAACCCAAGAAACCTCCCAAAACCAGTAGCCCTAGTTCAAATGCCAATTGCAAATATTCATTGAAAGCATGGGTGGTATTATCTATTAAATCTAGTTCAGCAGAAACTATTTTTTGTTTTAAATACGCTTCCTGATAAAGCGGATATAGCTTTTTAAAACTACTGAATCCATGGCCCATTATTGGCGCATCCATAATGCCTTGGAGTGTAATTTTATGAATGACCCATCTGCCATCGGCTGATGCTTTTTTAGAATGATACAAATAATTGCTTGCAGTAAATAAAACTAGTAACGCGCCTATTCCAATTATTGCATTTTTCAATCGCAAAAAACGAATTCCTTTTCGCAGCAGATAAATGAAAAGAAAACAAAGCATTGTTATGACAATGGCAGCAAGAGCGTTTCTACTATTATTTAGGAGCACTATTCCTATTATCAATACACTGTTTATCCCCGAAAGCAAACCAATACATATGGTAGTAACCGAACTCTTTTTTTTCAGCAAGTAAAACAGGTTGACCGGGAATAGCAATGATAAATAAGCGCTCAATAAATTTGGGTTTCTAAAATTGCCTACAACCGAATTAGCAGCTGAATCACTATACATGTATAAGGAAAAGAAAACGGTGCAAGTGCTTATTACAATCAATGTCACCAGCATTGCTTTTTGGCCTAACAATTCGTTACGAATTAAATTATTTATAAAAAAAGGCAATAGGAGTATTAAGAAATAATTTTTTAGCTGAGCCAATTCAATGCTGGCTGCACTCCACATTCCTGAGCGAAGCAGAATTATTAAGAATAAGCCAACAGCAAAGCCATCAAAAAAAGTATAGACGAGAATAGTTGCTGGCTTAAAAAACAATAGTAGAATGGCAATAATATAAAAACAGGACAGCCATCTACTCATCCAAATTTCATCATAATAAATATAGGCCATACGACTTTCCACATAGAATAAATGTGATGACAGTAGTAAGAAAAGCATGCATAGCAATAGCCTTGAACCCTGTTTAAAAAGCCTAGATTTGATATCGTTGGAATAAAGCAACATAGGATACAAAGGTTTCGTTTGTCCTTTGAATCTCCTAGTTGATTCACTCCAAATATTATGATATTTTTCTCTCTGTTGTAAAGTCCATTTACCTGGTAACTGGCAGAGAGATTTACAGATTAGGAAATAGCTAATTGATACTTATGGAGCAATCCCGCTAGCTCCTGTGCAGAAAATTTCGCATTTTTGATTCGATTGTAGCTAGGGTCGATGGAAAAATTGATGGCTTCTCTACAATCAGCTTTCTCTAAAATGCTATTATCAAAAATAGCTCCTGCCAAATCACCGTTTGATAAATCGCAGCCCTTAAATACACAATTTTCATATCCCCAAGTAGCAGCGATTGTTCGTGAAAATTAATATTTTCAAATCGCTGGTCTGTTGTACATGTTGGCCCCTGCTTGTAGTTGAATTTGTAATAAGCAAATAGATTGACTCATTTTCGGTTCGTGAAGACAGGTACCGAGGTGAGGAGAATTATTATTGTTCAGAAGAATTAGTAGCTGCACTTGAATTTATTGTTACACATTATAATCACGAACGTTATCATGAATCGCTAGGAAATGTTACGCCAGCTGATGTTTATTATGAACGACAAGAAGAGATTTTTAAGTACAGGAAAAGGGTTAAAAAGCAGTCTATTAAACGAAGGACCCAAAGTTATTTATGCTCAAAAATCACTTAATCCTATCAAGCATCTTTTAAAAACAAAAACTAAATAGTATCTTTATATTGAAACAATTTAAAATACGAAAAACGCTCTAAAAATTAGTTCACTTTAATTTGAAGACATACAAAATGTATTTTTTATGAAAAAAGTAGTACATCTCCTCCTCCTTTTTATTTTTAGTTACCAGTTAAGCCAGGCCCAACCTGCTAATGATAATTCCTGCGGCGCAGTATCCATTCCGGTTGAGAACCTGGGATGCGAACCTACCACAGTATACAGCTATACCGGTGCCACCTGGAGTAGCGGCAGTGCCAATACCTGGTGCGAAAATTTTCAGAACCTGGACGTTTGGTATAAATTTATTGTACCGGCAAATGGGCAAGCCATTGTAAATATTGACGCCTCTGATGGCAATGCCTACACTGCCGAAATGTATACCAGCAATACCTGTAACAACCTGGCTGTATTCAACAGTTTTACCAATGGGTATCCCTGTCTGTATACAAATGTTGCAGGAGAAAAATCAAGAGAATTCAATGGACTTACCCCGGGTGCAGAAGTGTATATGAGGGTATACCGGCGCTTTAGCAATACTGCTGCTTTTGCCAACGGTGCTGTTAAAATATGTGTAAGTAATAATAACATACTGGCCGATGAGCCCTGTAATGCAGGTTTCTTTCCGCTTGATTCGCCTGATCCATTGGGGCAGGATTGCACACCTTTTGATACCTACAGTTGGTCGGGCGCCACACTTACCCCATCTATTCCCAACCCTTCCTGTATAGCCCCCATGCCCGGCACCAATGTAAGAGATGTGTGGTTCAAATTAAGAGTGCCCGCCAGTGGTAAAATTCGCATCAACCATACTTATAACGGCACTTGCCTGGTAGCCTATACTGCTACAGCCTGTAATGGTACTTTTACAGAATTGGGTTGCACTTTCTTTGGATTAAACTGGACGAATCTTACACCCAACAGTATCGTATACATTCGCATGATGCGTTATACGGGTACAGGCACTGCGTTAGACAACGGAAGCGCAAAAATCTGCGCAGCTGAAAGCAACCAGGTACCAACAGCCAATAACAGCACCAAAGTGGGCATTGGGATAGATACCCCTTTTGCAAAACTGGATGTGGTGGGAAATGGAATTTTCCGAGATAAACTAACAACACTTGGCGATTTGGAAACCAGGGGCAACCTGATTGTAACCGGCAATATCCTTTCCAAATATGGCAATACAAAATTGCCGAATAATACATCAGTAGGAGGGCTACTGTCTATAGATTCTCTTGCGTTTAGTAATCGTTTAGGAAATCATATTTCATTGTATGGAGGATTGGGTAATACGCCTCAATATGGTTTTGGTATTCAAAGTGGTTTATTGCAAATGTATAGTGATGGTTCAAATACCAGTATCGGATTAGGTTATGGTAACAGCAATACATTTATCGAAAAGGCACGTACCATAAACAGCGGAGAGGTTGCCTTTCAAACGAATGGCCGATTGCAGATAAAAACCGGTTCACAAACTGCTGGTCTATGGCTATCGAATGCGGCAAATAGTGCTAATAGTGCATTCATAGGTCTATCCAGTGACAATCAGGTAGGTTTTTACGGTAATACAGGTGCGCTTTTTGGACTAACCATGAATACCACAACAGGAAATGTTGGAATAGGTATGAATGGTGCTGCCGCCCCGGCTCCATTAACTTTTGCTAACACTTTAGCACACAAAATTACTCTTTATCAAGGCGGAACGGGACCTGTAGGTATCGGTGTATATGGTGGAGAATTGCGCCTGCAATGCGATATACCCGGTGGCAAAGTAAGTTTAGGAACGCTGGATGCAGTAGGCGTTTATTCAGAAAATGCTTTAGCCCAACGAAATGGCGCATATGCTTTTAGTGTTCTTGGCAGTCTGTGGGTAAACGGTACTACTTATGCCAGTGATGAACGCTTTAAACAAAACATTACCGCCATTGAATCCCCTCTGGAAAAATTAATGCTATTAAATGGAGTGGAATATGAAATGAAACTGGGTGAATTTCCAAAAAATCATTTTCAAGCAGGAAGACAAATTGGTTTGCTGGCACAGAATGTTGAAAAAATTATTCCTGAAGCAGTGAATGAAAAGGATGGATATAAAGGAGTTGACTATGCAAGGCTGGTGCCATTGTTGATTGAAGCCATTAAAGAGCAGCAAAAACAGATCGACCTCTTAAAAATTAAATTGGAAAAATAAAAGATACACCTTAAAATAAAATATTGCATTGCCTTGGTTTGTGGCACATGTAACAGTTGTATTACTAAAATGTTAGACCCTTAAATTTAACGTGATTAAAATATTGGCGTTGTATGTTTCGTGTGCTACGAACCGAGGCAACCCGAGGCGATGGTATCTAGCATCCAATATCTAGTATTTAGTATCCAGCCAGCCTGACCGAGTCCTTCGGGCGAGCATCCTCCTTTCACCATAAAAAAAACTCCGGTAAAAATACCGGAGTTCTATAAACTGTTAGTTTGATCTTACGCTTTTTCTTCAGTAGCTTCTGTGGCATCAGCTGCAGGAGTTTCAGTAGCTTCGGTAGCTTTCTTTTTAGCAGTACCTGCTCTTCTGGTTTTCTTAGCTGGTTCGGCAGCGGCTTTTTCAGTGCCCTTACCATATATTTCATTGAAGTCTACCAATTCAATCATTGCTAATTCAGCATTATCACCAACCCTTGCACCCAATTTGATGATACGAGTGTATCCACCGGGGCGGCTAGCGATTTTTGGTCCAACAACCGTAAATAATTCCTTTACGGCAGCTTTATCATTCAGATAGCTGAATACCACGCGGTGATTGTGCATGATGGTTTCTTTGCTAGCTGTGTTCTTGGTTTTGGTAATGAGGGGCTCAATATAAGTACGCAATGCCTTGGCTTTTGCCAAAGTAGTGGTAATACGTTTGTGCTCGATCAATTGACAACCCAGGTTCATCAGCAATGCTCTTCTGTGACTGGCTGTTCTGCTTAAATTGTTGTTCTTGTTTCCGTGACGCATGACATTGTTTTTGTTTCGCCTCCAGTAAGCTGGATTTGAAGGATTAATTTCGTCTGTACCGTGTCAGGATTTACAGACTACTGATTGTTATTAAAGCTCCGAATATCGGAGGACATTCTTATTCGTCGTCGAGTTTCAATTTGCTCAGGTCCATTCCGAAGCTAAGGCCTCTTTCATGTAATACCTGTTCAATTTCGCTCAAAGATTTTTGACCGAAGTTGCGGAACTTCATCAGATCTTCTTGTTCGTATTGTACCAACTCGCTCAAAGAATTGATTTTAGCAGCTTTCAAACAATTGAAGGCACGTACTGAAAGATCTAAATCTTCTAATGGTGTTTTCAATACTTTGCGCAATTGCAAAGTTTGTTCGTCAACCAAATCTTCTTTCTTATCTTCTTTGCTATCGAATGTGATGTTCTCGTCGGTGATAATCATCAAATGCTGAATCAAAATACGGCTGGCTTGTTTTACCGCTTCTTCAGGATGTACAGTTCCGTCAGTAATCACTTCCATGATTAATTTTTCGAAATCGGTACGTTGTTCAACCCTGGTATTTTCGATTGTATATTTAACATTCTTGATCGGAGTGTAAATAGCATCTACTGGAATATATCCAAAATGGCTGCTTTTTTCTCTATTGTCTTCAGCAGGTACATAACCGCGACCTTTACCGATGGTGATTTCGATGTCTAATTTCGCACTGTTATCCATGGTGCATATTAGCAATTCAGGATTCATCACTTCAAAAGAAGGAGATGCTTCGCCAATATTAGCAGCTGTGAATTCAGTTTTATTTTTAATAGAAAGTGTTACTTTTTCAAGGTTCACTTCATGCTCTACTTTCTTCTTGAAACGAACTTGTTTTAAGTTCAAAATGATTTCAGTAACGTCTTCGGTAACACCTTTCAGTGTTGCGAATTCATGATCAGCGCCTGCAACGTTAATACCAATAATGGCATATCCTTCTAATGAATTCAGCAGTACCCTGCGCAATGAATTACCGATGGTAACACCATATCCTGGTTCAAGTGGACGGAATTCAAACAATGCTTCAAAATCATTTGCTTTTTGAAGAACTATTTTATCTGGCTTAACAAAATTTAAAATGGCCATATTAAATTTTTAGTTGTTTAATTTATAATAATGATCCGCTATCCTTATTTGCTGTACAATTCCACGATCAATTGCTCCTTGATATTTTCAGGAACACTTTCTCTTTCGGGGAAGGCGATGAAAGTACCTTGAAGGTCTTTCTCACTCCAGTCGATCCAGCTAAACTTCGGATTTTTTCCTTTGATGTTATCGGTAACAGCTTTGTTGGCTGCACTCTTATTTTTCAATCCGATTACATCTCCAGGTTTGCAACTGTAAGAAGGTACGTTCAACACGTCACCATTCACAGTGATGTGTTTATGACTAACCAACTGACGAGCAGCCTGACGACTTGGTGCAATACCAAGACGGAATACGGTATTATCCAAACGGGCTTCCAATAATTTAATAAGGTTTTCACCTGTTACGCCCTTCAACCTTGCGGCTTCCTCAAATGTTTTGCGGAATTGTTTCTCCAATACACCATACGTGTATTTAGCCTTTTGCTTTTCCTTTAACTGAACAGCGTATTCACCTAAGGTTTTACGCTTACGGTTGGCGCCATGTTGCCCGGGAGGGTTGCTATTTTTAGTAAGCCATTTACCATTACCTGTAATAGGTTCGCCAAAAATTCTGCAGATTTTTGTTTTAGGTCCTGTGTACCTTGCCATAGTTTTATTTCATTTCGATTTTTTTTAAATCGGCGTTGAGATCGGTAAAAAATCGTAAAAAATTAATCTAACGCCTTTTGTTTAAATGAACCGCCTTGATCCTTTCAAGACAATTATGACTTATGTTTATTCTTTTCTAGAAAGAAAGAGAACAATCTAATTGAATTATACCCTTCTCTTTTTAGGAGGCCTGCAACCATTGTGCGGCATTGGGGTAACGTCTTTAATCATTGTGATTTCAATGCCATTTTGTGACAAAGAACGAATCGCACCTTCTCTTCCACTACCAGGTCCTTTTACATATACATCCACTCTTTTCAAACCTGCATCACTTGCTACTTTTGCAGCATCAGCAGCAGCCATCTGAGCAGCATAAGGAGTATTTTTCTTACTTCCTTTGAAACCCATTTTACCAGCACTGCTCCAGGAAATAACCTGGCCTTGCTTATTGGTAAGACTGATGATAATGTTGTTGAAACTTGCCACGATATGGGCATCTCCGTAACTCTCTACTTTTACTACTCTTTTTTTAGAGGCAGTTTTTCCACTTGCCTGTTGTGCTTTAGCCATTTTTACAATAAATAGGTAATCTTTAAAAAATAGCCGGATAAATCCGGTTGTTACAACCCTCCTGCTGGCTTACACAGCGATCCGGCGTTGTAACATATAACGTAAGCCTTTAATTACTTAGTAACTTTCTTCTTACCGGCAACCGTCTTACGTTTACCTTTTCTAGTACGACTATTCGTACGGGTACGTTGACCTCTTACTGGTAAACCTTTTCTGTGACGCAATCCACGATAACAGGCGATATCCAGCAAACGCTTGATGTTCATCTGTGTTTCACTACGCAAGGCACCTTCGGTTTTGAACTCGCTGGAAATTACATTACGAATGGCGGTTTGTTCATCATCATTCCACTGATTAACTTTTTTATCAGTGCTTACACCTGCTTTTTCCAGAATGTAAAGGGCAGTTGAACGACCAATACCGTAGATGTAGGTTAACCCCACTTCCCCTCTTTTATTTTTTGGTAAATCTATACCGGCAATACGAGCCATATATAATTTTAATTTTTAATTTAAAATGAGTGTACCCAGTTAACCTGGATTATCCTTGTTTTTGTTTAAAACGAGGATTCTTTTTGTTAATTACATACAGCCTGCCTTTCCTGCGCACTATCTTGCAATCAGCGCTGCGTTTTTTAATGGATGCTCTTACTTTCATAATCTTGTTTTTGATGGAAGCTCAGGGCCTCTTATTTGTATCTGAAAATTATTCTTCCTCTTGTTAAATCATAAGGACTCATTTCAACACCCACTTTGTCACCTGGTAATATCCTTATATAGTGCATTCTCATCTTCCCTGAAATGGTGGCTAGGATTTCATGCCCATTCTCCAATTTCACCTTGAACATAGCATTGCTCAGCGCTTCTACAATGGTTCCATCCTGCTTAATAAGTGCCTGTTTAGCCATAATTTTTCGGGCTGCAAAGATAGGGAGATTTATTTTATATTTACAAAAATACCACGATATTTACCAACAAAATCCCATTTTTAAGTATGAAAAAGTTGATAATCCCGTTTTTTGGCCTCCTTTTACTGGCCATTTCCTGCAAAAAGAAGAGCTCCGACCCCGTGGTTCCTACGGACAAATTTATGAGCTTCACCTCCAACAGTAGCTGGAATTATGAGCAAATTAATAACCTCAGTTCGATTGTGAGCCTCTATACGCTTACTTCCTCTACCAGAGATAGTACGGCCGGCACCCGTTCCTATCACGTATTTACTAATAGTGTTGGCCCAAATGAATACTATGCCAATATCGGTTCCGATTATTTCACCTTCCGTAACCTGGGAGCCAATTTTGGCGGATCCTCGACAGAACTTAATTACTTAAAAGACGCAGCCGTTGGTACTAGTTGGGTACAAAGCGTTCCCGTTACCATAGCTGCTATTCCCGTAACGGTAACACTCACCAATACAATTACCGAAAAAGGCATCAATAAAGTAGTAAAACTGACCAATTACCTCAATGTAATACATGTGACCACTACCATGACAATCCCAGGAGCTACAGTTATTACTGATATACAATCTTATTATGCACCCCGGGTTGGACTAATTACCAGTACCAATAAAATAAATATTACCGTACCTGGTTTTCCAGCTCAAACAACCGATCAGGTGACCAACCTAATCTCCGCTAGTATCAGATAATTTTATTATACGCATAAAAAAAACTCAGCACATGCTGAGTTTTTTTTATGCAATATTTTATACTCAATCAAAGGGCTCTTCATTTAAATGCATTTTGGTCATTTCATAAAAATGATTTTGCAACTGATGCAAATAAATCGGATGCATTACATGGCGATGTTCATCGCGGTACCAAATTTCAAAAGCAGAAAAATCATCAGGCTTAGCTAATAACATCCTGAATGCCCCTTTTTTGTATTTAACTGTTCCATCTGCATTCGATTCTTTCGAAAATTTCAATCGGGTTAGTTGTGTTTCATCCAATGCAATTGGACTGAGCTGATCTATTTCGAACCAAAATTCCTGTACGCCGGTATCTACGCATACCTGCTTTTCGTTGTGGTTGAGATTCGTTACTTCTCCGAGACGTTGATCGCCATCGTTATCGGCAATCAGGTAATCACCTGTCTTGATTTCATTGAATTTTATCATAGAAAGTTTTTTTGTTGTCCGAATATAATATAATTCCGGAATAAATCAATGTGCTGCTGACAACTCAGTGGGGCCTTGCTCCTTTTTACTAAGCCAAAAAGTAATGGCAAATGAAAGCAAGAACCATCCAATCAAAACATATTGAATCCCGCTTACAAAACCACTTGCTCCAAACCAGTCGCCGGTATAAATAATAATACCAATGGCCATGGCCGCTTTCAGTGCCTCCCAAATAGGGGCATATTTATTTCGATCCATTAATTCAGTATAAGCATAGACGTAAATAAATACGAAGATTCCGTAGAGAATTATATAGGAGGAATCCAGCGACTTGATTAATCCTATATTGGCAAAAAGATAACTAACCAATAGCAAAAGGGTGGTCATCTGAATCCAAATCCATGTGGCAAAAAAGGGATTTCCCCCTTCATCATATTTTTCAAAATGGTACACATCTACAATTTTATACACTGGATATTGCGCTGCCACATCTGCAGGACGCCATCCAGTTGGCATAAACCAGATCCGCAATTTATCCCACCAACTATGGGCATGCCAAGCATCTTTTATCAATAGCCATACATGTTGAAAATTAATCCGAATGGGATTCCAAGTAGCTACGGGTCGGGTGATCCCATATACTGGAGGAATGTTTTTTTGTTCTTCCTGAAATGTACCAAATAGCCTATCCCAAATAATCAGTATCTGACTAAAATTCTTGTCGATATATTCGGGGTTGATAGCATGGTGTACCCGATGATGCGAGGGCGTTACCAGAAATAATTCTAGAAAACCCATGCGTCCGATATGACGAGTATGGTACCAAAACTGTGCAAAAAGATGCAAGGGAGCTACTATGGCAATTACGTTGGCAGGCACACCAAAAATGGCGGCAGGCAATAAAAACACGGCAAAGGTTTTTACAATGCCTGAAATACTTTGTCGAAGTGCACAGGCTAAATTATACTCCTCACTGCTATGATGTATGATATGACCATTCCAGAAAAAATTAAACACATGTTGTAGCCGGTGAATCCAATAACCTGCAAAGTCCAGTGCAACAAATGCTATCAGGTAAACCAACCAAGTGGCTTTTACTTCTACCAGTGCCAGGTGCCGCAGAAAAAAAGGATAGGATAGAACGATTAAATACAATCCCACCACGTCCTTGGTTACATTGGTAATACCCGAACTAAGGCTGCTGATCATATCCATATTACGGACGGTATCAAAGCCTTTGCGCCAGCCATACCATTTTTCGAAAAGTACCAGCAATAAAAAAGCTGGCATCGCTATGAGTAAAATTTTTCCATATGCTTCCATGGGTTAAATTTACATAAAATTATGAAGCATACCTTTCAATGTATCGATGCCCATACTTGTGGCAATCCTGTAAGGCTGGTGAAGTCAGGAGGCCCTGCACTCATAGGTAATAACATGAGTGAAAAAAGACAACATTTTCTAAAGGAGTTTGACTGGATCCGAAAAGGATTGATGTTTGAACCCCGTGGGCATGATATGATGAGTGGCAGTATTTTGTATCCACCTCATTCGCCTGAAAATGATGTGGCGGTTTTATTTATTGAAACCAGTGGTTGCCTCCCCATGTGTGGCCATGGCACCATTGGCACTATTACCATTGCCATAGAAGAAGGTTTGATAAAACCCAAGATACCAGGCATTATTAGGATGGAAACACCCGCCGGATTGGTGCCGATTCAATACGAAATGGAAAATGGCAAATGCAAATCGGTGAAGCTTACCAATGTACCTTCCTTTCTACATTCCAGCGAACTCACTGTTGTTAGTGCTGCACTCGGAGAATTGGAAATTGATGTGGCCTATGGAGGAAATTTTTATGCGATAGTTGATGTTCAGAAAAATTTCAAAGGATTGGAACATTACCGTGCTGACCAATTGATTGCCTGGGCCAGAGAATTACGTGTAGCCATTAACGATAGTTATGAGTTTATTCATCCCGAAAATCCCACTATCCATGGATGTTCGCATATTCTTTGGACGGGGGCTGTAATAGACCCTGCCTCGACTGCTCGCAATGCCGTGTTTTATGGCGATAAGGCCATCGATCGTAGCCCCTGTGGCACCGGAACCAGTGCCCGAATGGCACAATGGTATGCAAAAGGCAAATTAAAAAAAGGGGACCAATTTATCCATGAGAGCATTATTGGTAGTACTTTCATCGGCACCATTGAAGAAGAATTGCTAATGGCAGGAAAAAAAGCCATTCGGCCCGGTATTCAAGGCTGGGCAAAAATTTATGGGCAAAACTGCATTAGTATTGATACCGACGACGACCCCTATGCATTGGGCTTTCAGGTTATTTAATGAAAAATACGGTAATGCATATGCGATTTTAAATTAAAAAAAACTGACTTTATATTTCTACTATCAAATTCACTTATATGAAAATTACCATTATCGGAGGCGGCGTTATCGGATTGTGTAGTGCGTATTACTTGCAGCAAGAAGGCTATCAGGTTACTGTTATAGAAAGAGGAGACATTACCGATGGCTGCTCCTTTGGTAACATGGGTTATATATCACCTAGTCATTTTTTACCACTGGCTAGTCCCGGTATTATACAACAGGGATTGAAATGGATGCTCTCTTCTACCTCTCCTTTTTATATCAAACCAAGATTGAACCTCGAATTGATGCAATGGGGATTGAAATTTTGGAAGAGCAGCAATGCCAGCACAGTCGCCAAGAATGCGCCTCATTTAAATAACTTATTGCAATTCAGTCGTAGTTTAATTACCGATCTTAAAAATAATTTGGGGGACAATTTTGACCTGGAAGAGAAGGGCTGCTTAATGATGTGCAAGCAACAAAAAACACTGGACCATGAATTTCATGTGGCAGATGACGCAGAAAAATTTGGTCTTCGAGTAGAACGATTAGATCGTGCAGGCGTACAAGCATTAGAACCAGAAGTGGCCATTGATGTAGCGGGCGCTGTATTATTTAAAGACGATTGTCATTTTCATCCTGGTAAAATGATGCTGGCCCTGAAAGCTTACTTGGATAAAAAAGGAGTTGAATTTCGCTTACACACTACCGTTACTGGTTTTGAAAAATTAAATGGCCGAATTACTGGCATCCTAACCGATCAAGGCAAATTTGAATCAGATGAAATCATTGTATCACCTGGCAGTTGGATGCCAGTGATTGCGAAAATGATGGGTGTGAAAATATTATTACAACCTGGAAAGGGCTATAGTTATACTTATCCGAAGTTGGAGAAAAATATACATTACCCAGCTATCCTAGTAGACGGTCGTTGTGCCATTACCCCCTGGGGCAGGGCATTGCGTATTGGTGGCACGATGGAGTTAAGTGGTATCAACAATCGGGTATTATTAAAACGCATGCAGGGCATTTATGATTCTGCGAAGGATTTTTATCCAGGACTTGATATTGCCTTTCCGCCAAGTGACCAAATATGGAATGGCTTAAGACCTGTAAGTCCCGATGGCTTACCTTATATCGGAAGACAGAAAAATATTTCCAATGTTATTTTTGCTGGCGGACACGCCATGTTGGGAATCTCTATGGGAACAGGCACAGGTAAACTGGTGACAGAAATGATACAGGGCAAGGCGGCAAGGTTTGATTTGAGTGCTTTTTCAGTAGACCGATTCTAAAAATATTAGTCGGTTGATGACTGATTACATTAACTCAACCCAACCTCACTGTGCAACTCTGGAACTTCTACCTCCAAAAACCCTTTTTTGATAAGCCGTTTTTTAAATTCCCTTTGCACTTCATATTCACCATGTACAATGAATAATTTTTCTACCGCTTTGGGATTTTGGCAAGCTAAAAACTGGCAGAGGTCTTCATAATCGCCATGTGCACTCATGCTACGAATACTGCCAATTTCTGCATTTACTTCATGCAATACGCCATAAATATTTACTTCTTTTCTACCATCCATTAATTTGGCACCCAGTGAATGTGGTTCACAATAGCCAGTTAGCAAAATAGTGTTGCGACTGTTTTCAATATTGTTACTGATATGGTGCTTTACCCTTCCAGCATCAGCCATGCCACTGGCAGAAATAATTACGAATGGGCCATTGCGGAAATTGAGCATTTTACTTTCGTCGACTGTTTTGATAAATTTCAACCCTTTAAAATCAAAAGGATCACTATCCGACTGCAATACTTTCTGTATTGTTTTATTAAAATACTGAGGATAGCGTTTTACAATGGCCGTGGCTTCTAAACTTAATGGACTATCCACAAAATAATTCAGGTCGGGCAATCTTCTTTCCAATTCCAATTGATTCAGTGCATACAAAATCTCCTGTGTTCTACCCAAGCTAAATGCCGGAATAATTAGTTTCCCTTTTTTTTGCAAGCAAGCTTTTTCTATCCAGTGTAATATTTGATCGGGCGTAGTCAGTGCATTTTCGTGTAAGCTATTTCCGTAGGTAGATTCGATAATGATATAATCGGCCTGGTCGAAGGTAGCGGGTGATTTTAAAATCACGTCGCGGTACCTGCCCACATCACCACTGAAAGTTAATCTTTTGGTGACGCCGTTTTCTGTAATTCTCAAATGCACAGCTGCACTACCAATAATATGTCCGGCATCGGTGTACAATAATTGAATATGTTCATCGATGGTATACCACTCGTTGTAATCTACTGCAACAAAACTATCCATGGCATTCATGGCATCAATGGTATCATACAGCGGTTTCAAGTAAGGTATCCCTTCCTGTGCCCTGCGTTTGTTTTCGTATTTCACTTCATTCTCCTGAATACCTGCACTGTCTTCTAACATAACAGCAGACAACTCTTTGGTGGCAGGGGTGCAAAAAACTTTCCCGGCAAATCCATCTTTCACCAACTTAGGAATCAAGCCACTATGATCAATGTGTGCATGGGATAAAATCATATGTGTTATTTCGGAAGGCTCAAAACCAAAATTTCGGTTATACATATCCGTATCTTTCCCCAAGCCCTGAAACATCCCACAATCGAGTAGGTATTTTTTTCCGTTGGTCAATGTAATTAAATGTTTGGAACCCGTAACGGTACGAGCGGCACCATGGAATGAAATTTTCATAAACAAACATTTTGTACAAGTCGTGGTTAACTGCTGCATGTACAGCACCCGGCCTGTTTGTAAAAGAATGCTGATTCCAGTATAACTATTCCTATTTGCACTTAAAAATTGCCCTACTGTACTGCAATCCAAGCCATCATACCAACCCCTATTTCAATGGCATTTTCATCAATATTAAAAGTAGGCGTATGTACACCACTGCTTATGCCTTTTGCTTTATTGCCAGCACCTAAGCGAAAAAAACATCCTGGTATTTGATGAGAATAATAGGCAAAATCTTCTGCCCCCATTCTCAACTCGGTTGTCTCTACATTTTCAATCCCTCGATATGCTTCTCCTAATAAACGAGTGCTTGCATTCAGTTCTTCATTATTCAATACAAATGGATACCCAACGTCAATTAGAATATCTGCTTCTGCACCCATCAGTTTTACCAACTCATTGGTTTGCTTTTTAATTAATTCATGTGCTGCAAACCGCCATTCTTCGTTCATCGCCCTAAAAGTACCTTTCAATTTTACCTCACTAGGAATAACGTTGGTGGTATTACCCCCTTGAAAAGAGGTAATGGATAATACAGATGGATTAAATGGATTATTGTTTCTGCTTATAATTTGTTGCAAACTGATAATTAAATGAGAAGCAATTAAAATTGGATCAGCAGTTAAATGTGGAGAAGCAGCATGGCCCCCCTTCGCCTTGATCGTAATATAAATTTCATCGGCACTTGCCATGATCATTCCTCCCCTGAAACTTAATTTGCCAATTTCCAATCCGGGATGCACGTGCAATGCAAATATTTTTTCTGGCGCTGGATTTTCGAGTACGCCTTCTTTAATCATCAGGCTGGCACCACCAGGATTTTTTTCTTCCCCGGGTTGAAAAATTAATTTTACGGTACCCTCCCACTCCTCTTTTAGCTCATTCAAAATTTTTGCGGCGCCTAATAAACAGGTAGTATGTACATCGTGTCCACAGGCATGCATGATGCCTTCCCTTTGAGATTTATAAGGCAGTTCATTTTCTTCCTGAATAGGCAGGGCATCCATATCTGCTCTTAATGCAATTGCTTTTTTACCCGGATTTTTACCCTCAATCAAACCAACGACACCGGTGGTAGCCAATACCTTAAATGGTATTCCCATTTTTTTTAACTGCTCCTGTATAAAAAGAGACGTTTCAAATTCCTGGTAACTCAATTCAGGATTGGCATGAATATGATGTCTTATATCTATGGACTCCTGTTTATAAGCAGCAGCGAGTTGTTTTATTTTTTCTTTAAGCATATGTAAAAATAAAAAGAGTTTCTTACTGAAACCCTCTTAAAATAATATAATATTAATTCTCGTCTTTATTTTTATCAGGTTTTACTTCCACTACCTCGGGCACCAAATAAATACTGGTTGGTACTAATTTAGCATTGGTGATCATTTTCTGATATTTTTCAGCCTCTGTTTGCTCTACAAAATTGCCAAACTTAATTTTTATATAGGGTGCCTGAAAGGACATATAAATTTTCTGCTCTGAAAATCTTTGTAATAATTGGGCTCTTACCTTCATTACTAAGTCCTTGTCGCGGCTATTAATAACCATTAAACGAAAACCCTTCGCGCCAGACCTTAAATATTTATAATATTCTGCTTCCTTTGTTTTCAATATTCCCATCCGAGGATCTTGAAAGATGGTCACCTGATTGATGATGGTATCGGGAGCTTCCGTTGCAGATTGCGCAAAGGAGGATACCGAAAATAACATCGCCATTGTATAGAAAATTGTTTTCATCATTTTATTTTTAGTACCCGGCCTTAGCACCACCAATATTTTCAATCGGATGCCAGGTGGTTTTAATTTCCTGAAAATCCATAATCATATAAGGCGACTGTGCAGTAGCGGTTGACCATTTCATGTCATCCTTTATAATCACTCGTTTCATATTCATGGCTGCTTTATCTTTCAGCAATTGCTGTGCCGCATTGTCGGGCTCACAAAAAGCAACTGCATTTACATCCATATGCTCTGCAAAATAAGGAAGCAATTCCGAAACTTTTCCAGTCAAAATGTTAACAACGCCTCCAGGCAAGTCAGAAGAATGTAATACTTCTGCAAAAGTTATCGCAGATAAAGGCATTTGAGTAGACCCCAGTATAATAATGGTATTACCCCCGGCAATAATAGGTGCAATGAGGGATACCAACCCTAATAAGGAAGTATTTTGTGGTGCAACAGCTGCTACCACCCCCATAGGTTCAGGAACACTGAAATTAAAATGAGAAGAAGCCACCGGGTTGACAGCACTAAAGATTTGCTGAAATTTATCGCACCAACCGCTATAATAAATCAATCGATCAATGCAGGATTCTACTTCTGCGATAGCAGCCGCTTTGGTTAAATCTTGTTTAGTTAATTCTTCAACAAACTGTGCTTTTCGCCCTTCCAGCATTTCTGCAATACGGTATAATATCTGCCCTCTATTAAAGGCAGCCCTTGATGACCAACCAGCAAATGCATTTCGTGCAGCCACTACACTATCTTTAAAATCTTTACGAGAGCACAAACAAACATTGGCCAATGCTAGTCCTTTTTTATTGCTAGCAATATAATAACGACCCGATTCGGTTCTGGGAAATTGCCCGCCGATATATACCTTATAGGTCTTTAAAATTTCTAGGCGTGATGATGATATAGACATGAAAGGAAAATTTTAATTCGTTTTAAATTTTAAGTAGGCTTTTGTTTTAAACCAATTTCACGTAAGGAAATAATCCATGCAATCCTCCTTCTCTACCATAACCACTTTCTTTATAGCCGCCAAATGGTGAAGTAGGATCAAACTTATTATAAGTATTGGCCCATACTACGCCAGCCCTCATTTTAGAGGTAAGATTAAAAATCTTAGACCCCTTGTCGGTCCAGATGCCTGCCGATAATCCAAAGGCTGTATTATTCGCTTTTTCAATTACTTCATCATCGGTGCGGAAACTTTGAATAGCCAATACGGGACCAAATATTTCTTCTTGTGCAATGCGATTGCTCTGTGCAACATTGGTAAAAATGGTGGGCTTACAGAAAAACCCTTTTTTCGGTAAGGCACATGCGCTTTGATACATTTCGGCACCTTCTTGATTGCCTAATTTTATATAGCGTTGAATAGTGGCGAGTTGTTCACGCGAATTAATAGCCCCTACATCTGTATTCTTATCCATTGGATTTCCTACAATCAGTGTTTCCATTCTATCTTTCAATTTTTGAATGACTTGTTCATACACCGATTCCTGCACATACAACCTACTACCGGCACAGCATACATGCCCTTGATTAAAAAAGATTCCATTGATAACCCCTTCCACTGCTTGATCTAACGGTGCATCATCAAAAATGATATTTGCTGCTTTGCCGCCTAGTTCTAGGGTTGCTTTTTTATTAGTACCTGCAATGGCTCTTTGAATTATTTTACCCACTGCTGTACTACCGGTAAAAGCAATTTTATTGATATCGGGATGATTCACCATATCGGCACCTGTTGCACCTGCACCGGTGATAATGTTTACAACACCCGGAGGCAAGTCAGCTTCCTGTATTATTTCTGCCAATTTCAATGCAGTAAGTGGAGTTGTTTCAGCAGGCTTTAAAACAACTGTATTACCTGTGGCCAAAGCAGGTGCAATTTTCCAGGCAGCCATCAACAAAGGAAAATTCCATGGAATGATTTGTCCGGCTACACCCAAGGGCATGGCCTTTCTATTTGGAAATGCATATTCCAATTTATCGGCCCAGCCTGCATAATAAAAGAAATGATTGGCAGCTGTTGGCACATCAAAATCTCTGCTCTCGCGAATAGGCTTACCGCCATCCAATGTTTCGATGATGGCAAATTCGCGGGCTTTCTCTTGAATCATTCTGGCAATACGATAAATATATTTTGCTCTTTCTGCCGCAGGCATTTTCTTCCAGGTACGTTCATAGGCATTGCGAGCAGCGAGTACAGCTTTATTAACATCTGCTTTTCCTGCCATTGCAACAGATGATAAAATTTCTTCTGAAGCAGGATTAATCGTATTGAAATATTTTTTCGACAATGGTTTTTCGAATTTGCCATTGATAAATAAATCATAGACAGGTTTTATCTTGGCAGCAGATTTTGATTCTAGTGCTGGTTCATATACACGCGCTGAATCAAATTTTAACTGGATGGTATTTTTCTTTATTGCTTTAGACATGCGTTCAATTTTAATTGTAATAATAAGACTGATCCAAAAAATCAATCAATGGAGAAATAATTCGGGCTTTGATATACCCCAGTTCTTTCTTTTTCTAACTGCATCAGTATATCATTGGCTAAACTGCTGGCACCGAAACGAAACCAATGATTGTTCATCCATGCTTCTCCCAATACTTCATTCAACATCACCAAATAATAAAGGGCGAGTTTGCTTTTAGAAATACCACCTGCAGGCTTCATCGCAATTCTTTTACCGGTGGCATAATAAAAATCACGAATGGCTTCCAGCATCACCAATGTAACCGGCATAGTGGCTGCTGGCGAAATTTTACCAGTAGATGTTTTGATGAAATCGGCACCTGCATACATGGCAATTTCACTGGCTTTTCTTACTTTATCATAAGTACCCAACTCGCCGGTTTCAAGAATTACTTTTAATCGTGTATCACCACAGGCATCCTTAATAGCGGCAATTTCATCAAAAACATAATTGTATTCCCCTTGCAAAAATTTACCCCTTGAAATAACCATATCTATTTCATCGGCTCCATTGGCCAAGGCAAAACGGGTATCACTTAATTTAACAGCCCGGCTGCTTTGTCCGCTTGGAAATGCGGTGGCCACAGCTGCTACTTTAATGCCCGAATCGCCCAGGGCTGCTTTAGCCACTTTTACCATACTGGGATAAACACATATTGCTGCTACGGTAGGTAATCCAGGATAAGCATCATGCAAATGCATGGCCTTATAACAAAGCTGTTTTACTTTGCCATCACTGTCTTTCCCCTCCAAGGTTGTTAGGTCAATCATATTCAGCGCAAGCAATAAACCATTTAGTTTGGTTTCCTTTTTAATGCTTCGTTTTGTAAACCGACTAGCCCTTTCCTCCACCCCTACTTGATCGACGGGGGCAGTATGTCGGAAATCAGGGATGGCTATATTTTTTTTATCCGCAATCATATTTATTTTTCTTAGTCCAAAAGTACTACAATCCTTTTCTTTATTAATCTTTTCGGCCATTTATAAAGACTACTTAAAAATTCCATAAGCGGAGGCTGATTTTCCCATCAAAACCCTATCTTACGTTTAACATTCATTTTTTAAATATCAAAAAACGCATATGAAAATATTTACCTTTTACAGGGTATGGTTATTTTTATTGGTCTTTTTCCAAATAAAAGCCACCAATGCCCAGGTTAGTTTCCCCATCAATGATATTGCCAATCCAAAGGAAGGCTGTTATGCATTTATCAATGCCACGATTGTAAAAGATGCACAAACTACTTTACAGAAGGCGACTTTGGTGATACGCCAAGGGAAAATTGAAGCGGTAGGTGCTGATATAAGCCTACCCAAAGATGCCGTAGTGGTAGATTGCAAAGGCAAATACATTTACCCTTCTTTTATCGACATGTATACCGATTACGGTGCTGCTGCTGTTGCACCCAGGGCCTTTGGTGGTTTTGGGGGTGGGGGACAATCGCAAATGTTGTCCAATACAAAGGGCGCTTATGGCTGGAATCAGGCCATCAAGCCTGAAACGGAGATGTCAAAAAATTTCAATGTAAATGAAAGTCGTGCTAAAGAATTAAGAGGACTTGGCTTTGGCACTGTACTTACTCATCAGGCCGATGGTATTGCCCGTGGCACCAGTGCAATAGTAACCCTTGCCAATGAAAAAGAAAACAAAGTAATGCTGAAAGAAAAAGCAGCGGCACATTATTCTTTTGATAAAGGAAGCTCAACACAAGATTATCCTGGTTCATTAATGGGCTGTATTGCTTTACTAAGGCAAACCTATTTAGATGCACAATGGTATAAATCGAAGCCGGCCAATGAAGGCACCAATCTTTCTTTGCAAGCATGGAACGACAATCAAAGTCTTCCACAGATTTTTGAAAGCAATGATAAATGGAGCGATCTGAGAGCAGATAAAGTTGGCGATGAATTTGGCGTGCAATATATTATTAAAGGAGCAGGCAATGAATACCAGCGCATCAATGAAATAAAAGCAAGCAATGCTGCTTTTATTTTACCACTTAATTTCCCACAGGGCATGGATGTGGAGGATCCAACTGATGCAAGATATGTATCACTGGCCGACCTGAAACATTGGGAACTGGCAGCTAGCAACCCTGCTGCATTTGAAAAAGCAGGAATCAATTTTGCTTTAACCACTAGCGGACTGAAAGAATCAGGTTCTTTTTTAAGCAATCTGCGCAAAGCCATTCAAAATGGATTATCAGAAACCAAAGCGTTGGATGCTTTAACAAAAACACCGGCTACCCTACTGAATATGTATGATAAGGTAGGCAGCTTGGAAATCGGCAAACTAGCCAATTTCCTTATCTGCTCTGGCCCTCTATTTGGAGAAAGAACCAGTATCTATCAAAATTGGATTCAGGGAAATAAATACATTGTAAAAGAAGATGGCTGGCAAGATATTAGGGGTAGTTATACACTTGCCCTAAACAATACCAATTACAAACTATCAATTAAAGGAGAGCCTGGTAAATACAATGCAACAATTATTGATACTGATACTACAAAGGCAGATATTAGCATTCAAGATAAACTAGTAAAGATTAATGTAAGCTTTAAAAAAGACAGCAGTGCGCCTACCAGGTTATCTGGAGTGATGGGCGATTTGCAGTGGACAGGTACTGGTCAAGCTGCCAATGGTGCATGGTTTAGCTGGACAGCCATCAAAGGAGAAGCTGGCGGCCGACCAGTCGGCAACCGTGGAATGAATACAGACAGTAGCAGAAAAAAGAACAATGATTCTTTGGCTACTAAACCATCGGCGACTATTACCTACCCTTTTAACGGTTATGGATGGACGAAATTACCTGTAGCTGAAAATGTATTGTATAAAAATACAACGGTATGGACGAATGAAAAAGAAGGGAAATTAGAGAACACGGATGTATTGGTGAAAAATGGCAAGATTGCGGCTATTGGAAAAAATCTAATAGATGCTACTGCCCGTATTATTGATGGAAGTGGCAAACATCTTTCGGCGGGTATCATTGATGAGCACAGCCATATTGCTGGCACGGGTGGTATCAATGAATGCTCTCAATCTGTTACTGCTGAAGTAAGAATGGGAGATATTATTAACCCGGAAGACATCAATATTTATCGACAACTTAGTGGAGGGGTTACCTCCTCTCATTTGCTACACGGCTCTTGTAATACCATTGGTGGACAAACACAGCTAATCAAATTGCGCTGGGGGCAAAATGCAGAGCAAATGAAATTTGCTAACTGGGATCCCTTTATCAAATTCGCATTGGGAGAAAATGTGAAACGGTCTTCCAACTCACAAGGCAATAATCGGTTCCCTGATACAAGAATGGGTGTAGAAGAAGTTTTAATGGATGCTTTCACCCGTGCCAAGGATTATGATAAAACTATTCCTGGAAAAAGAAGAGATTTGGAATTGGATGCTTTGTCTGAAATCATCAACAAAAAAAGATTTATCACCTGCCACAGTTATGTGCAAAGTGAAATCACTGCTTTGATGAGGGTGGCTGAAAAGTTCAATTTTACAGTAAATACATTTACCCATATTTTGGAAGGATACAAAGTAGCTGATAAAATGAAAGCGCATGGAGCAGCAGCCAGTACATTTAGCGATTGGTGGGCTTATAAAATGGAAGTAGTAGATGCCATTCCCCAAAATGCCTATATCATGCAAAAAGTTGGTTTGAACGTGGCCATCAATAGTGATGATGCAGAAATGGCCAGAAGATTGAATCAGGAAGCTGCTAAAAGTGTAAAGTATGCAGGCATGGACGAACAGGAAGCCCTTAAAATGGTAACCCTCAATCCTGCGCTCATGCTACATGTTGCGGACAGAACCGGTAGTATAAAGATTGGTAAGGATGCTGACCTTGTTTTATGGAGCGACCATCCTTTAAGCATCTATGCGAAATCTATCATTACCATGGTAGATGGTATTGTATATTTTGATAGAGAACAAGATGCTGCACAAAGGATAGTTATTG
>Ga0194063_10000239_pt1 | contig 40855 bp, 25 predicted proteins | sample SepL3720m_MetaG_FD_155459 | JGI IMG/M metagenome (GOLD analysis project Ga0194063, IMG submission 155459) | Anoxic zone freshwater microbial communities from boreal shield lake in IISD Experimental Lakes Area, Ontario, Canada - Sep2016-L373-20m | ecosystem: Environmental > Aquatic > Freshwater...
CCTGAAATTCTACATGAGCATCCTTTAGGATTTCTATTCCCAAAACAATAACTATCACCTTTGATGCTCCTATATCTACCTGAACAGTAATCAAAGCTCCTGTAAAATATAATAAAGATGTCGCATACTCATTTACCTATGATGACGGCATTATTGACTGATATCAACCAGTTTTTAAATATTCAGAATGAGGACAAATAACATGATGAGGCCATGACTTTGTTGCACCATGATTGTATTATACCGATGGAGCTTGAAATGATGTAGCATTCAAATGAGCATATGCATGGTATTCTTTGAATGCCACATTTGGAGACAAACATATCAATACACCAAGTAGTATAACACGAACCCAACTTGCAGAAACATATATCAATTGACGAGATATTCTGAACCATTCCCTCAGACATATTACCAATCCAGCAACATGAACAACATATGATTATCCCGATAATCCTCCAGGTACCACGGGATTGGATTATCCATATGAAATACGTAAAAATGATGAATACGTGAGAGATCACATAGGACTTTCTTGAGTTCATCTCACCCATTTTGTTACGCCTAGTTGAGAAACAGATTACATACAACCAGCTCGAGACCTATGATATAAATCCTTAGCACATCAAAGCTATACCAATGGATTAAATTGATTGGATGTTTTCAATTATACAAATCTGTATCATCTCATGATGCATAGAAAATATTTCACCTCTCAAACATATGATTTTTCAAATATAACGGATGATATAGATTCTTTGATGGTAAGTGGATCTACTGCCACAATAAAGCTCCGAAGACAGGCTTCTACCCATTGAGTACCATTGTCCGGCATACCCAATGGATGAATGGATTTTCCCTTGTGGCAATATTTAATGGATTCTATAGCCAATAATTATGGTAAGAATTGAACGGATAAAATACGAGTTGCTTGATCACAAGAAGTATATGAGTATCTAACAACAAAACAATGAACTAATATATCCACTATCGTAAGTGGAAACCAAATGATAATCAATCTTGATACTTTGAGTCTTTCAGGTGATTTGAGAAGAAAAGCGTTATCACTAGTGATTACTGGCACAAACGCCAACATATCCTCAATAGCTTATCAAAACTGAGCATTTACCTACCACTCTGAAAACAAAACAGGATGACTGATAAATCTAGAAATGGGTGAATATTATCCAACAGATAGAAACCCAGATTCATTTAGTTTATGAAATCAATCAAACGCGAATAGATGACAGGTATACACATCAAGCATTATCACGTTGACATGAATGAGTCCATGATTAGACAATATCATCTATCTGAGTGGAGTTTGAACATTGTATAAAAACTGAGCCAGTATATGAAATTCTAGCACATGACGCAATGGGGACCAATTTTATGTTAGATTAACGAGTAGTGAGAATTGATGAGAAACTATTTCGACAATAGTAAATATTTGACTACAATCTCAAACATATGCAATAACCACCAACAATGATATTAGCAGTGTGCCAAATACTTTTACCTTTGTCGATCAAGCAGGAGTGGAGTTAAATAGTCTCTATACATCTAACATTATTACTATTGCATGAATGTCATCGAATATGTTTACGTGAATTTCTGTGAATGGTTGATATATGTTAAAAAATTGAAATAATATAGGACGGTCATGAACTGGTGGAAATAGTGATCAATTTGTTGTGGTGCTTACTTCTAGTATTGAATACGCTACCACGGTGAATGCTACCATGACTATGGGCGGGACACACGATACTTTTTCTATAAGCACCAAGGCAAATATTCCATCTGGGAATCCATGGAACAATGACTATTTTATCAATGATTCTTTTTGGAGATCTAATCCGACAAATACCCAAATCAAAGAAGCAATCTTTGGTAATGCGGGTGATCATAGAACGGCATATACTCAAGAACGAATTTCAAATCCTTGTAGTACCTGAACCATAAACATTGTGAATATACAAAATTATGCGGTCAGTGGGATAAATAGCCTACCACAATTATTGTCTGCAAATACGATATATGTATTGAATTCATGAATGTATATAACAAGCTGACAAATATATTATAATTGAAATTGTTCTGCTGTGATAGGAAAATGAACAACAACGATATATAGTAGTGTGGTTTTAAATTCTTGAGCTACCAATAGCTGTATATTTAAATCAACAGGTAAAGACCATATCATACTATCAGATATACAAATAGACTGACTACAAGACTGATTGTGAACTTATCGTTTTGCTGGCAATCTCTCTTCTGGAAATTCTTATGGAGCATACTTTTTTAACATAAAAAACGGTAGTATCCATGGAGTAAGTTTCTACAACAACAGAATTTGATTACAAATAGAAACAGCCGAAAGTGTTGTAACAACAAATGTATTATCTTATAATAATGGGGTCTATGGTGTACAAATATTGTCTAGCCCAAAATCAAACTACATTACCAATACCCAAATATTTAATAATAATAGTGTATGACTAAACATTACTAATAGTACCTGACAAGTATTGAATAATTTACAAGTTTATAATAATGTTTTCCAATGAATTATTTTAAGTAATGTAAACAATAGCATTGTATCGAATTGTATGAGCTACAACAATATGCGATACTGACTACGCTTTCAAAGTAACTCATCTAACAACATAATCAACAATTCATGGTTTTATAATAATAGCACTACATGAGTTTTTGTAGAGAGCTGAATAGGAAATACATATTATGGAAGCATTAAATTATTTAATAACTCTAATACTTCTTCTGCCAACACTTTGGTCTGATGAATAAGTGCGTGATCTTCTTGAGATACTATAGCGTCTTGATTATCACGAAGTGATGGTACTATGGACACATGATTGTCAGTATGATATCCATATATAACAAATCCTCAAACAAATGATTGAAGATATTTGATCTCTTGATCTGCTCGATCATCAACGAATAGATGAAGAAAAAATCGAACATGATTTGGATTTGTGAGCTTTACCTACGGAACATGACTACTCAAACAAATCAGCAACATCCATTATGCAATCCCTAGCTTATGATTGTCTAACATATTCCATGATACCAATAGATATATTGCAGAGACAAATTTCACAAATACCAGCCCTGATGGATTTGCCTTTACTAATATCATCTGAGTAAATTTACATCAGTCCTATACATCCAATATTATCACCTTGACGTGAATGGATACTTGAACGTTCGAATATGTGACGCTTACATGACGATGAACCATTTTCAAAAACTGAGTAGATATATGAACATCTTGAACTGGAAGTAATGGTGACGAATTTTCCATTCAAATACTATCTAGTACTGACTACGCTACCTTAAGATCAGGAAGCCTTATTATAGGAACCACATCTGCAGACTTTACACTGACCACATTAGCACAAGTAATCGATAATGTGCCAAATGATTTTTCTTTTGTAGTAGTCACATGAGCATCAGTAAATACTGTATATACCTCTAATATTGTACTACTAACATGAATGGATTCCGCTGCGGTAATTAATGTATCTTTGACATGACAAGGAATCGTATACAAGAATGGTGTCAGTATATGAATATCTTGAACAGGTAAAAACAATGATCAATTCAATATTCAGATGATTTCTAGTAGCAACTACAACACCACCACATCATGAACTTTCTTGGCTAATTCTATTACCGCATCTTTTGTGATTACCACTCAATTAGATCTCATATTTCCTAGCTTTTCATGAGTAATCACCTGAACAACCTATAATGAACCACTAAGTATTACTTTCTCTGATTCAAATCTCTCATGAGCTACGCTTAATGGCAGTCCATATACAAATGGAACGATGATATCTGCCGAATGAGATTATATCTTTGTAGTAAGCGATACTGCCTGAAATTCTACATGAGCATCCTTTAGGATTTCTATTCCCAAAACAATAACTATCACCTTTGATGCTCCTATATCTACCTGAACAGTAATCAAAGCTCCTGTAAAATATAATAAAGATGTCGCATATGGTATGGTATTTGATGATGGATTAGATGATTGATATCAACCAGCATTTAAATACCTTGCATGAGGACAAATATCCTGATGGAACAATAATTTTATCGCTCCAGGACTATATTTTACTGATTGAGCAGGAAATGATGTTGCCTTTAAATGATGATATGCTCGATATTCTGTTAATTCAGCATTTAGTGATTTACATATTAACACGCCAAGTTATATAAAGTGGGCTGAACTCAAAGAAACCTATACTAATGGTTGGGATATTTTTAATCATTGATGGAGTAGTGCAGCATATCCTGCTTCTGGACAATTATACAATTATCCAGATAATCCCCCAGGGACTACGGGATTAGATTATGTCTATGAGATCACCAAGGCCTATGAATATGTAAGAGATCGCATCGGCCTCTCTTGAGTATATCTGACGCACTTTATATTGCCCAGTTGAGATCAAGGATATACACAACCAGCTCGAGATCAAGGATATAAATCAGTTTCAGCACAATGAATCGGTACCTGAGCCAATGGAATCAACATATACAGTGCAATCAATCTCTACCATTTTCAAATGAATAGAAAATATACTACATCACAAAACTCTGACCCCTCAAATGTAACCAACGATATAGATGCTTTAATGGCCAATAGCTCTGGTGCTACGACTAAACTTTGGAGGCATGCATTTACGCATGGAATTGTCTTTACCGGTAATAATAATGGGGGAATGGACTTTAGTCTATGGAAATTTTTAATGGACCATATGGCTGATGTATATGGTAAAAAGTGATCTGATAAGATTCGATTTGCTGGTCCTCAAGAAGTATATGAATATTTAGCAACTAAACAGTGAACCAATGTAAGCACTATCGTAAGCTGAAATCAATTAATAATCAATCTTGATACTTTGAACGTTCCTAGTGATTTGAGAAGAGAAGCCCTATCACTATTGGTCACAGGTACAAATGCTAACATATCCGCAATAGCTTATCAAAACTGAGCATTTACCTACCATTCAGAAAATAAAACAGGATGATTAATCAATCTAGAAATGAGCGAGTATTATCCAACAGATAGAAATCCAGATTCATTTAGTTTATGAAATCAATGAAACGCCACTGTATGACAAGCATATAATTCAAATACTATAACACTTACATGAATGAGCCCATGATTAGATAATATAATATATCTCAGTGGCGCATGAACTATCTATAAAAATTGAGTAAATAAAGGAAACGCCTCTACGGGTAAAAATGGCGACCAGTTTTATGTAAGATTGACAAGCAGCAATAATGAGTGAGAAGCGGTTTCTACTATGTTGAACATATGATTACAGACACAAACATATACTGTCATCACACAAATACATTCATCTGAAAATGATATTATAGATTTGCCTAGTTCTTCGTCTGAATCCACTATGAATGACACATTGATTGCTAGCTGATATACTAATGGAACTTGAAGCATCAAAGCTAACCTAAATATTTTCGTAGTAGGAACAAAAAGAATTAGGACTAGAGATAGTGCAGGTAAAATATTAGCACCCGTAATCATGCAATCTTCTGGTATCAGCAACAAAATAGAAGCACAAATACCCGCGTGAACCACAGTAAAAAAAACTAATGATGCACTCTATACTGGAATCATTAATGTACCAGTAACAAAACCCATAGAAACTATCACCTCTTTGAATAGCCTTATTTCTGCCGCTAGTTTTGGTTCGACATGAGAAAGTATTAATTTCGTTGATTCAGGAAACACACCCATAGATATAACAATTAGAATGCCAGCCCCATGAAAGAATTCAGGAGATATCGTGAACATCTATTATTCTCAAGACAATTGATCTACCCGGAACTTCCATGGTATTGATACTGTAGAATCAATTAATTGAGAGCCATATGTAGAGTTTACTACCAATCACTTTACTGATTTTGCTATCACCCTTCCGTGAGGTAATTTTACATGAGCATTTATTATCAATGGCGATTTCACCACAACAACCTCAACTACCGTTACACTCAACATTTCTACTACACCACCAGCAATTCAAATGAGATTCTCTAATACCAGTAATGTCTGACCATGGTCAGATTGGTGACCTTATTCTACCACCACATGACGAACACTTTCCCCTGGATATGCATCAAAAATAGTCTATGCCGAATTCGATGCTAATGGTGATTGAACTGGTGATGTGGTCACTAGTGATAGTATAAATTATGTTGCACCATGATGATCACCAACCTGTGCTCCATGATCACAGTGTGGTGATCTGACCTTACAAATTATCTCTGGATATTCATATTGTGATTATGGTACTACTTTGGATTTTGGAGATACTGGTCATTCATACCTTTCGAGAAGTCTGATTACATGATTTCAAACCACAGGAAAAAATGATGCATGGTTTTGTGAGGATAATCAGGGATTAGCCAATTGGGCGCTTTCTATCGAATCCTCTGACATACTCAATATCACAACAAACAATCCTCTCCATACCATACCCGCCTCTAGTGTATTTGTAAGAAATCCCAATGCATATAGAGCACAAGGAATTTGTACTCACTCATCATGAGCTTCTTTGAATCAACGAACAGGTATCCTAACCCCTAAAGCTATCCTTGGTAAACTAGGTAATCAAGGTGAGTGATGTAAAATCATTACCGATAATGTAGATCTCAAAGTGGACCTTACCTGATCTCAAGCCCTTGGGGTTTATTCTGGTACCATCACTATCAGCTTACCTAATTTCTAGATATACCATCTCTCGATAAAAAAAACTACCCCATATCAGTATAGGGTAGTTTTTGAATTTTTTATGAATATATCTATTTTTGGTTGATCATAGATGCTGTCTTTCCTTCTAAATTCTCGTTAATATAGATGATTTTTGCATTATTTTGCCCTACCCTTTCCAAAGTCTCTATCCTACTACTATTTAATAGAAAATCTAAAATATCTTTTCCCGTAAGTGATGAATCTGTCGCCCTTATCTCACCGATTGAATTTTTAAATCCTTTAGCGATAGCTTCTCTCTGAAGCGCCATCCCTTCTCCTAATAGTTTTTTAACTTCTTTGTCTCCTTCGGCACTTAGTATCTGGCCTTGTTTACTTCCTTCTGCTTCGGTGATTGTAGCAGCCTTGTTTTTTTGACTAGCCACTACATTGTTCATAGCATCTACCACCTTTTGATCTAATTGGATATCAACTACCTGAACACTGTCGAGCTCCATACCAAATTCTGCCATCTTGATACATAGCGTCTCTTTGATTTCATCGCCAATTTCACTTCTTTTGCCAAATATCTCTTCGTGAGAAAATTCAAATATTCTTGCCCTCAATTGTTCTTCTGTAAGTGATGTTATCGTTTGTACAACGTTTGAGTTTTTGAATAATGAATCTATGATTGATGTATCATCACCCTTTACACGATAAATTACATTTATATTTACACTCGTTTTTACATTGTCCTTGGTGATTCCATCTACCTTTACACTTAAGTTGATCAACGCTAAACTTTGACGTTTGATAGATTCCAAAAAGGGGATAATAAGATTTATTCATTCTCTGAGTATCCTTCATGTTTTACCTAAGAACAAGACTACTCCCACCGTGTTTGGTTTGATTATTTTGATTGATAGTAGCAACAATAATATAACAATACATCATAGAATAATATAGGTAGTATACATTATATATATTATAAAATAAAACTTATCTCATTTAGTTTATTATTGATGTCTTGATCCAAATTCTCTATCGAATTTGGCACATATAATTACGTATTTTATGCCATAATAATCAATACTCAGATATTTTCAACGATAAATATGTTTTGTAATTATTGGGTGGTTTTCTATAATGAGCATAATCTTTTATCCTTTATTGTTTCTCGTATGAAAACACATCTCAAAACTCCTGTTGCGGTTGGTTTGGCTCTAGGAATCTATTTTGGAATAGGATTGTTGATATTTGCTCTTACCGCTCTGCGATTTGGATACTGCAAAATTTTTGTCAGCTTTATGAGCACTTTTTATATCGGCTATCATGCTACCTTACTCTGAGCGTTTTTGTGACTTTTACGATGATTTGTTGATGGTTTTATTGGATGATTTATTGTAACACGACTGGTAGGTTATTTTCAAAAAAGAATGAAATAGAGAAAAAAGAACAGAACGTCGTCCTATTTTCTGTATAAAATAATTTTTACTGAATTTTTCATCACAAAAAGCTCTCTTTTCATAGGGGAGTTTTTTAAAAAATGATATCATTCTCTTACAATATACATATTTTTTTATTACTATACCTATTGACGATACGATACAAAACACCACTATTGTATCATATGCGATATTTTTGTCAATTCGTATTTTGAAAAGTAGACACTATCGCCATCGCCATTTTTGAAAAAGATACATTATTTTTTGTTGGCTTCCTATCTATTTTTTTTATCAGAAAATATCTGTCAATATCGACACTCATCCATTTTTTATTTTTTCTGTCTACTTATAATTGGCTTGAAAAGCTGTATTTCTTTTGTATCTTTCCGACAATTACCTATGCTATCTAAACCCTTGTGAATGTGCTTGACTATACATTTATTTACATGATGTGCCAAGAATGCATTTGTTGTCAAGAAGAATACGCAATTTAATCCTTGGATGATGAACAGGAATATTCTTTTTTTTCCTGTCTTTTTTGTATGCAGACAATAACATGGTCGGTTTTTCAGAGTTTATGTTTTTATCCTGAGGCATTGAAGTTGATACACTACACCTTACCATGACTGGAGGAGACACAACTGGCCTTTCCGTGACGATATACAACAAAGAGGACATCTCTATGACCTATAAATTATGATTTGTTGATGCATGAATCACTAATGATCTATTTGCACAGAAAGCTTGTCTCAGTGACAATGAAATATGAAGCTTTTGAAAATATATCAGTGGCGATACTTCGTTTTTTACGCTTTCCGCTCATAGTAGTACCACAAAAACACTGTCGATAAAATTTCCAGAATTTTATAGCTGAATATACCACGGATGTGTTATGTTTTACCCCATACTTACTCCCCTCAATACCAATCCTGGAAATACAAGTGGTATGGCTTTTGATAGACATACCCTTCCTCGTAGAGGTGGATTTATCGATGCTTATGTTACCCCGTTGACATCCAATTTTACTTTAACTGTTAGACCAGCATTTCGTCCTACAAACACCACCACGTGATATTCTCTCTATAATGCTGATTTTTGGATTTTTGTATATGATAACGGTGCGTGGACGTGACGATATAATTCAGCTAAAGATCTTTGAGATCCCAAGGTATCTACCGATAAAGATGGTTTGGGTGTAGTTTCCTTCGTTCCACCAGCAGATGGAACACTGTACTTGATGGCATTTAAGGGTAGTGGAACTTTATCGTTATGATTTACTGGTATACGAGACAATACCATTACTTGATTCAATTTCTTCTCGTGAGGATTGGCTGATAGTTTAGACAACGAATTTATGTTTACCTATTATAATTGATGAATCACAGGGCATTATCTCAAAGTAGGAGATCTTATCACCTATAATAGCTGAACATATGATTTCATCAAAGATCCCGATTTTGCTATCATGACCAACAATCTGAGTTTATCATCAAACATATTGCATCCTTATCGGTTTGATCTGGATATAAACAATGTGATTAATGCTCTTGAACAAACTATGCTCTTGGACTCATATAATCGTATATGATTTATAGCTAGTCAGAACATGGTAAGCATTACTGATTTTGTGAACTTTTAAAGCATTTTAACTTTTTATAGTATAGATGGGAGTTAATAATATTTTACAGAAAAAATGCACATCAGCAATCATAGTATTGGCTGGATTCTTTGTGCTTTTTCTTGGTTTGGTAAATGCTAGCCAACTTTCTATTTCTATCGGAACTCCAGGCAACATATATCAGTGATGTATCCAACCCTATATAGTCGAAATGGATACCAATGGAATATCCACCAAATCAGTAGATGCAAAGCTTTTGTTGACATGATATTTTTCTATCAATTTCCCCTATACTACGATGTCTGATGCTGTTCTTACCGCAACATGATATGCAAAATACATGCCATGACGTTTTGATGTGACGACTATACAAACAGGTATAGCAACATCATGAGCCAATCAAAATCGAGAATATCTCTATATAAACGCCTATCAACTCTGATGATTTTCATCAGTAACTGGGGATAACATACCCCTTGCTACACTGTATCTTAAAGCAAATACGTTTGCTACATGATACTTGAATTTTTATTCTATCATGTGATGGAATAGTGATGATAGTAATATATCGTCTGGAATAAATGAAGGAATCATCGCTGGAAGCTATACTCAATATGTAGACTCTTTGGATAGTGTTACTAACCTAACAGCATCTTTTATTGCAGGAACCACCAATTGTACTAGTAGACCATATATATCTAGTGCACAGTATCGACAAACATGATATATTAGTACTCCTACAGGTGTACAAGCGGTTTGGACTAGCGTTGTAGCATGACCTCTGTATAGCTGAACTAGTAATCGAACAATATGGACTAAATGAAACGTTGCACTTGTTTTAACGGGAATTAGTGATTCATATGCTGGATCATGATGATTGACGGCTAATAATTTAAGTACATGAATCCAACTGACCTACGTACAAGCATTGAATCATCCATATATGTACAATGCTACTATAAGTACCTGATGGTTTACCCAATATTATGGAATAGGAATCTCTGGCAACATAACTACGTGATTTGTTTGATTTGATAATGTTATCTGAAATACTGGTAGTACTTACCTTTCATGATGACAAAAATACACAGACACATTCAATATAGATGTATTTTGGATAGATACCGTTACGCCTACTCAACCATGATATTTTACTTGATACATAGGAACTACTGGTGTGGGACTTACTCATTACCTACTTAGCGGGATAAATTTCTCTGGATGGGTTTCAAATCCCACCAATGGTTTTCATTCCGTTTGGACGGATATGGATGATCAATATAAGGTGATATCGTTTTCTGGAACCAATAGCATTACCCAAGATTGTATAGATCGTGGATATGTATGCACGAACACATGATATATGTCCTATCTCAACACCACAGGATATGTCCGAAGCGGTAATAATATATTTAAACTTCTCCACGACATATATGTTACAACGAGCTTCTCTGGATACGTAACCGTGATAGATAGAGCAGGGAATACTGGTCAGTGGTATATGGAAGTAAATATGGATGATCTTATTGTTGTCAATTATTGATTGCTAGCATATCCACAAGCTTGAGTTATCCGTAATGAAGTTTTTCTACCTCAACAACTTTCTGGTATGTTGATAAAGTTGGCCATATATAGTGGATGATTTGACAAAACCCACTTGCTTAATAATCTACTATATACGGGATTCGTAAAAACATCAAACACAGGTTGGGCTGGTTTCACAGGAAACTTTGCTAGTGGTCAATATCAAGTACTTGCTGAATGATCAAATACCTTAACATACTTACTTACTTGAGTGCAGCTTTCTTCTCTATGAGGCATGATAGACTATACACAAACATATACCTGATGATTTAAGTTTGGTGATACTTATAGTATTGTAACTACATTATTATCTAAACATGCTAGTTATTTATCAGATTGAAACAATAGGGATGGTGTCATAAATGTAGCAGATTTAGCTCATCTAGTATCAATATGGACAGAATTTGGAACAATAGACAGCAATCCTAGTATATGAGTATATAGTGGAAACTATTTTGTAGATATTCCATCAAATGGTACGTGATACAAAATCATACCCTATAGTTTACTTCAATCTACATGATATTCTAGTGAGTATATGCAATATCATCCCTATGATCTCAATGCAAATGGTTTAGTTGATGTGGCTGATTATATGTTAGCCAATTGAAATTATAATACCACGGGAGCGACTTATTGATGATTGTTAGATTGATTAACTACTGCTACTATGCCCTTTTAGTATGTAACACAATAATATGTTGAGAATAATCAAAACGCATTTGTTTTTATTATGTATATGCTTGGCATGTGCTTCTTTTTCTAGAGCAGCAAATATATATCTTGTGCCTGAAGCAGAAAATTTGATATCCAATTGCGACAATAACATAGATATTATGATAGATTCTGAGTGAGAAAGTATTTTCTGAGCATCTACCACTATGCAATATGATTGGAAAAATATACAGATTGATTGATTTTATATCAATGAGGCATTTAATTTACCAAGAAACGTCGAGATAGATGGACTCTGAAAGATCAAGAGCGCGGCCTTGAGTCTGATTAGAGATACCAATTATAAACAAACATGATTTAGTGGTAGTATAAAATATGCCACTCTTGTAATCAAAAACAAAGAGCCTATCACCACTACCCAGATAGATTTCCTATTTAGCTGACAAGGAAATACAAGAGATAATATGGATGTATTTAGACTAAAAGATGCTCAGGATATTTTGATGTCTGTAAACTGATGAATATTTTCTTTTGTAGACGGACAATGTTTGCATCAATCACCAGATGGCATCAATCAGATGGATCCCAATTACGATTATCAAAGCCATATCAATGGAAATCTTGAAAATATAGCAAAACTAGAGAAACAGATGGCGTACAAACAGCGAATTAAAAACAACATCAATATTATATCTTATGTATTAATATTCTTACTGATTATCATTTTGATTATTATTATGTGGAAAAAATGACTCTTGGAAAACCTACATCTACCTATTTTAAAAAATAAAAAGAATGAACATGCGTAATTTATATTTTAAAAAGTACTCTATGAACAATCTAGCTAAGCCTACCTATACACTGAAGGCTATACTATTGTTTTTTATGTTGGGTGGATTTGTTCTCACCTATACTTTTGCACAAAATAGAGTATATTTTTCTCCATCAAACATCTATCCGATATTAAATACTGCTGTGGTTTGAACAGCAACAGATCTCAACATCACTACAATTGCTGGCGTCGAATGATATTGAGTAGATGTGTATGATCAATCGAAGTGAGCATGACAACAATATCCAAACGACAAATTGTCAGTCACTACACAAGTACGAACACCCAATATACCAAACATTTCATCCCCAGATTTCTGACTTAATCAATATAAAAATACCTATTGGGCACGGGTGTATGCTGGAATAGATTCTGATTCTGTTCCTCCATATGCAACGTTTAATAATACCTCTGTAGGTAAATTAAACATCATTAATTCCTGAACCAATTATCTTACAGCCGCATATATAGGATACTATACATGATTCAGTAGCGTAACAAATATAGATTTGGTGTGACAAGCAAAAACATGATATGACTCACTTTCTTGACTTACTATTTATTTTTGGGCGTGTCCTGCTATCAAGGATACTACTGCACCAACATTTCCAAATAATCAAACAACAATCAACACCAATCCGGAATTTCCTGACAGACAAATTAACAGACAAAATAGAGATGATTTCCTTTGGACGTTCTGATTATTGGATAACACCAATCCAACGACTTGAAATAATGGTTGGATAGCTCCACCAGATTTTGATGCGGGAACTAATTTTAGACCAAATGCTTCAAATATATATGATAGTAATATAACCAATCAACACGGTATCAACTCATGATCATTTGTTGTACGAATCAAAGTAGCATCTGGCTGGAATCATAGCACTACTCAAACAGCTTGGTCTTCATGGGCATCAACAAATACCCTAACCAATGCTGCTTGAATCGCATTCACTCCTTGGGGAAAAACATGGAGATATTTGGATAAAAACTATACGGGAGATATAGATGCAAGTAATTATATTTCTGGATTTGGCATTGAAGAATTGGTCATGATTTCATGATACGTAGAAGATAGAAATATGGGATATTCTTGATTTAATGGGACACAAACTTGGGATACTATCAAAGGATATTCTTATCGGTCAGGAAAAAATAGTACAGATTTTGTGTACTACTTTAATCAAGGTATGAGACCTTGGTTCAATACTACTACATCATGATCATATACCCACACACCAAATTGTATCCTTGACTTAGAACAATCTCAAAGTGGATTTTTTATCAACGCTATGAGTGGATATCTTCGTGATGATTGGGCTGGTATCGACATAAATAGCATAGAAATTGTAGTCACCGGAACTATTGCAAACGTAATACAAACGCAAACATATACCAACAGTACGCTTCCACTGATACGATCTCCTTATAGTAGTACCGGTACGGGATGTAGAACTGATGCATGAACGTATTGAGATTATTCTCCTTGGGGGAACTCACCCCTAACATATCCTGGCAACTGAACTGTTGTGTGTGATGATTGAACAAAAGCCAGTACGGGCAACTATATTTTCTTATTATCTGATAGTACTAGAGTATATGACCCAGAAGATCCCTTGTATGTAAGCATCAATTACAAAGATCTGAAAGGCAAACAATGACGACCAGTAAGTTGTAGTTGGTGAGCAGAAAAAGCACCAAGATTTGTATGGACTGGTTTCTCTGTGGTATCTAATTTTCTATCCAAATTTTCTGAACTTATGGTTCTTTCCAATTATCCCTATGGAGCACTTGTCAAAAATATTGCTCTTCAATTACAAGATGACTGGGCAGGTGTCGACATAGCTACTATAGTATGATCACTTAATGGAAATACCTTGGATACACCTACCACTATCAGTGGCGTAAGTATTGATTTAGCATATAATCCTAATCTTTATACACAGGTATGATGATCTACTCTTTGGACTGGTGATACCTATCCAAACATTCCTAGTCCTAATCAATGATATATTTGGTATCTTATAAATGGAAGCTCATATACCACCTATTATAGAAATCGGTTGAATGTTGCGGTAAATAGCATTCCTATGTTTCAACAGCTTAATTATCAATTATCTTTGCGACAAACAGGGGTGTTTTCATCCTTTACTGGATACTTTGCACCAGAACAAAACATCAATCTTTCATTAACATTTAAAGATAAGGATAGTGATGGATGAAGTGGGAAAACGGTATATAACCCTATAAACATAACCTACACCAATAATGAAGCTCCCGTATTTTGGGAATATACTAAAACCACAAACTTCACGGGAGGTAGTGATCAAAAACTAAATTGAGGAAATGATCCTATAGGTATCTATTTAACTGGAGAAATGGCAAAATTGTTTAGTGGTAGTACTGGTGCACAAAGAATATTTCCATATGATTTGACATGAGACACTATAGCACAACTTGGTCCCATAAAACAGACCGATATAGCATTTAAAACTACAGATAATCGAGCAGGAGTAGATAGTGGTAGTATCGTTTTAACTATCACCTGAAATAGACGAGGCATGCCGTATGTCTATGTTTTCACAGCATCTAAACTAGATTTTACTGCTTTTGATAGATGAGATATATGATCTTGGAATCTGTTAAATTATTTGTCTATACTTGCAAATCATAATATCTATTTTGATCGACAAAGCCGATGAGGCTATGCTCCTGTACCATGAAGAGAGAGTAGATATACGATAAATATTCAAGCAAATGATCTCAAACAACCAACAGCAAATACTACAAATGTTTCATTTACTAGAGATATGGAAAATTTGAGTTGTCAGTATCTAGATCGTTGTAATGCGAGATTGTATTTTACCTATCGTTATAACTGACTCAGTGAACCCGTAGAACCTGTAGTACGAACCTGAGTACATCCATTCTTATGACAAACATTGTATGTTATTGCTAGTTGAGACAAAATTATATATACGGGAGTCAACGAAAACTATATAGCGTGTAATGGTGCTGGAACATTGATATCACCCATCACCATAGACTTCCAAAATGGCCTATTGGCGTGATGAGAAACTGATCCGTATACTAATTATCAATATAGCGAATTGGTTGTAATGGATGGTATGTTTGAAATTACAGGTACTACTTTAGTTTTGAAATAATTTATTTTATATAATTGTAAATCCAAATGCATTGATCAAAAACCTCTAGAATTATGTATGTACTATGATTGCTCTTGCTCTTGTATACATTTTCTTCTCTTGATGCAAATGCATATCAATATACCCTTTGAGTATCTAGAAAATATTATAGCGGTAACAACGCTTATATAGTAGGTACCTGAAATGGAACTGGATATGAGAAAGATTATTTTACTGGTCTATGATATTGTACGTGATACTATTATCTCAATCACAATAGAAACTTATTTACAGACAACGACATAACACTTGCAAGACAGGTACTCAAATATGATACTTCTAATGTGTATCTTAGCTGAGACTATATAAATCTTAAGCTAACCGGATGATCAACAGCATGGAACACTAATAACTTATACTGACCATTTACTGACTTATGATTTTCTCTTTTTCGTTTTAATATTCTTAAAACATCATGATCTCCATATATACCACTAACTTATACTTTATGAAGATTTCGATTGAATAGCTATCAAGCAATTTCTGGAACAAACATTTCATTGTATTACCTAAATCCTTCAAGTGTTGACGCAAGTACTTATATAGATCACACAAATGGTGCATGATTTAATACCAATGCAGATAGAGCATATAATGTAGATATAGTATACTATGCGCAACCCTGCGTACCTGATAAGCCTATACTAGTAAGCGATACAACCAGAATAAATGGTAATGCTGATGTGGCTTATAAGCTTGCTAGAATTCCTGCATTTAACTTTATCACAGGCGGATACTCAAATTCAAATTCATGAAGGCCGATTACTCTAGGATATGCTAATTTTGACAGCTCGTTTTTTGTCCCTGGAAAATTTAATATGGGGAGTTTCAATAAACACATATCATTTGATAGTGGGATATATCTTGCATGAATCAAAGAACCAGATGTAAATAGTCAACTCAATGAAGCGTTTAGTCAGGCATATTATTATAATGCATGAGCAGCCCAGCACTCGTGATTTAGTTTGATAGATACAAATTATGTTGCAGCGGTTTCTGGAACCTCAAATCAACGATGAATAAACCCCAATACTATCAAAGTAACTCTATCGTTTACTGGCGTCGATAGAACAAATTATGCTGATGTTGGTACACCGTGTACAATCTTTATCACCTGAGACACCAACCTATGACTGAGTGGATTATGATATTCGCGAAACAGAAATCAGTTGTGATACAGTATAGATATTTCCGCTGGAACTATTAGAACATTGGCGAAACAACAATGTTCATTTGCTGCTATCGCTACGGGAGATATAGATCTCAAGAGAGAAACTGTAGCAAATATACAATGGGATGCTTGGGATTACGCAAATAGCATGATTATATCTCAAGACAATAATACAGAAACCTATGCTCCAGCAAATCAAATCACCCAACCCACAGGATATACATTTAATGCATATACATCGACACCACTACTCTCTCTGGCTACTGATATGGTATCATTGATTACTTGATCTACCGTATATAATATACCTATAACTAATCAGAACCTAAGGTTTACCTGAACAGATGATTATGCGGGTATCAATTCTGGAACATTTTTGATTATCGTCAGTGGCTATGAGTCTAGCGTGAATGGATTATCTGATACGTGGAGAACCTCTGGGACACCAAATCGTTCGTATATTTTCAGTAATAGTGACGTCACTACATTCCCGTTTAATCTCCACAATGAAAGATATGATTATACATGATTGGTAAATTTTGCTACCAAGATAGGAGCAACTACGGGTACACACTTTACTATATCACTCAAAGCTACAGACTTTGTAGGCAACTCAAACACACACAATTACATATTCAGGACTCCTACTTGGCCAAATCGCCCGAAATGAACCGCATCACCTATTACAACTCAGACTAATACACCGATAAACCAAATAAACTTTATTAATAATATTACCCAAGATACTATAGCCGACTGAGCAGGATGATCTTCGTATAACTATTTGACCTATTATCCTAGTTCTAGTGGACTAATAACTAACTTCTCATATATTAGTGGAGGTACCTATATCAATAGTACTACAGATATTGTCCTTACTGGACTCAATGGCAATGTGTGACCTACCATGGTAACACTTACCTGATTGGTATTTACTCATAATGGCGCTAGTTCTTATCTTGTTGGTACTCCACACATCAGTAGTGGATGAGTGCCAATGCTAGATTATGTTGCAACGAACTTCACCTTTAATGTCCTTGCTACTAACATCTATGGCATTACTTGAGTTATCCCCTATACCATCACCGTGGCTCCTAGCTGTACAGAATCAGCATGATGTACAGATCCTGTATATGTCTTCCGATGAACAACTTTGTCGGCTGCTATGGCCCAACGTACTGCTGCTCTCGCTAGTGGGTATGATTATCTCAGAGCTACTCATCGATATCCTCACTGGTTTGCAGAGATCAAACAAACAGGCCCAAACTTCTATTTTACTGGTACTGCTCAAGTACAAACATTATATTGTGCAAGCACAGGAAATGATTTATTGATAAACTATGGACAATATAATGGTCCCCAAGGCATACTCATAAATTCTCCGCTTTCTACCAGTTCCACAGGAACAACTTTACCTATTTCTGGTGGTACCATCTATCAGTTTGGTGTCTTTACTGCTAGTGTTTCTGCTGATTATATTGTTGTTGCTGATAAAATGACCGTGTATATAAATAGACCGCTGACGGGTAGAGTATTTTATTCTGTATGTGAATTTACCGGATGAACGCTTGATGTTTTTTGATGTCCAGTAGTTGGTAGTCACAATCGAACTTGAGATATTAACTGGACAAAATTATCTTCCACAGATACTTTTATTATGACTGGTTGGGTAGAATGATGATGGATAACCTGAAATCGGAATGGATATGTGACCGGATGATCTCTCAACAATGGAAATCAGTATGATTTTTGGTCTACAGGTTTTGTCTATGATTGATGATGATATAGAAAATATGTGAGAACACTTTCTGGTGATATTCAAGAAAACATAACCACTTCATGATATGTGAGTTTTGATATAATAAATAGAACAGGTAGTACAGATACTTTGGGATATGAAATCTATTGGATAGATAATACTCCACCGCAAGTAACAGGAACTATTACCAATATACTTCCAAATCAAAGCGTGACGCTTGAATTACACGGTAGCAATGTATGACAATTGGCAAATAGTCAAGTTTCCAATTTGATAGGAGATGATGAATATAATATTACACAATTTAGTGGCATCACCCAAGCTCAGTTGTTTGAAAATGGGTATGGTTCTGCTGTACATACGGGTGGTCGATATGTGGCTGGTAGCGATAACATATACCAGATGACCCATACTATGACCTTCGCCTCTAATCGAACAGGGTACATATATATGGTTGATAGGGCTGGCAATCAAGTTTCTCTGTATGTAGATATATCGTGAATATGAGATTTGACGAATTTAGTTGTTACGGTTAGACCTGCTTTCCGTCCTGATCCTGCTACTAACGCGACATGATATAGTATAGTAGATTGAGATTTCTGGTTCTGGGTATTGAGTGGCACACAGTGGATACAGAACTACAATTCAGCAAAAAACCCATGAACAGATCCTAAGATTAGTACTAATGCATATGGTACATGAATAGTTTCCATTACCGCACCTGCTAGTGGTTCACAATATCTGGTTGTATTTAAATGATCCTGAACCGTATCTGCTTGATTTACTGGTATATGGTCTGATGATATTACGGCGTTAAATTTCTTTACCTGAACGTTTGCAGACCACTTTAGTAGTGATTTTGTCTATAAGTTTAGTAGTGGTGGAAATATGGAATACTATCTCAAAGTAGGAGACACTATAGCAAATACTACTTGAGATTATGATTATGTAGGAACAACAGACTTTTCTCAGATCAATAATTATCTCACCTTGTGAACAAATACGCTTCCATTCTATCGATATGATTTTGATATCAATACGGTGATATCGTCAATGGAACAATCAATGGTACTCCAAGCACGAGATAGTCACTGATTTATTTGATGGTTAGATAACAATAATATACTCTCTATGTCCGACTTTATAACCTTTTAGTTATATCATATCCTTCTCTTTAATTATATAAAAATGAAACAAATGAAAAAAGCGTGAAAAATTTTGCTCTCTGCTGGATGTTTATTCCTATGAATTTCCACTACGTTTGCTGGAAAGCTCTGGTTAGAACCAAGCACGTGACAATTCATAGCTAAATGTCCTTTTGAGGTCAATATTATGGTGGATACGGAATGAGTGGATTCCAATACCATATGAGTAGCTTTCTATATAGATGATAGTGTTTTTGCTCTCAATGAACTGAATACCCAGTGAGCAATATTTCCTGCGTATACCTCTTTTGTGAGGGGCAAAGCTTGGCATGGTGATAAAAAATGAAAACAGACGATTTCTATTATGTGAACTACAGCACAAAAAAACTGATTTACCTGAAAATGAAAATATGCAACATTGAGCGTACTTCCCTTGGTATGAGTTAAATCACTAGATTTTCAATTTTATGCCATACCAGGATTTTCCGCTGATGATAGCAACATAAACTATGCTTCGTGAAATACCGTATTGGATGCTCTCACTCAAGCCATTGGAGGAACCTATACATTTGTAGATGGAGTATGTTCAGGTTATGGCGCACCCGTGCCTATACCAGAAGACGAAGCGGTTATTTTAAAAACAAATAATAAAGACTTTTTTTTCGCACATCAAATGCCATTTTTTCCTAGACTAGCAAAAATGTTTGTTAATAATATACAATATATAATTATAGTAATATTGTGTTTGTTTATATTATTTATATTATTGAAAAGAAAAAAAGACAAAAATAAAAAATAGTATATTATTACTAAATTCTCATGTTTATATGTCCCCTAGATCTTTATATGAATCGAACGCAAATATTCGCTTATGTTTTCTCGATATTGTTTGGTATATCTCTTATACCTACCTTTTCATATGCTGCAGATATATCAGTACTACCAAATCAACAAACCATACAATGTTGACCAACTGATTTGTATATTGGTTTGAATACAAGTGGAAATAAAGTAATAGCATCTGATATTAAATTTTTTTTACAATGACTCACACTATCCGCATTTTCTCCCTTATCATGATTTGATCAAGTTATCTATATCGGCACATGAGTGAGTACAAAATGAATGAATATAGGTAATATATACAATTATATCAATATACATCAAAACTCTTTTGCACATCCCCTCACGGGTAGTTTTTCCATAGCAAAAATTACGGTTATGCCTATTCCAGGTCATCTCACTGGATCCCTTCGTTTTTATAATCTTTCTGGAAACGATGAAGACTCGAATATATCCGTATGAATAGAATACTGAACAGAATGATACCCCCTTCAATACAATGATTTCTTATCAAATACCTTTAATGGTAATTATACCATTAGCAATAATTATACCGTTACTTGCGCTACTACATGATGTGTCGGTCCTTCTTGTCCATGTACAAGTAACTGTTGAGGTTGAGGTGGTGGCCCCATCACTGTAGACGATTGTAAACTACCGAGTAACTTAGCTTGTGCAAACGTTGCAGGCATAGACAATTCTCCTAGTTATTATGATACTACCTGTTGTGCTACAACAGGGCATGGAGCACCAACCTGTGATGTTTCTGATTCGCTCTATAGTCAAGAAGTTACTGAAGCATTCCAACGATGATACAATCTCAATATCACTAACAAATGTCCTATCGCCGATGCTCGTCTAGATGATGGTATCAGAAGAAAAGAATTGGCCAAAATGATGACGATGTTTACCATCCAAATCATAGGTATTTATCCTGATACGCATAAAGTGTGATGTGATAAATTTACTGATGTTGCCAACATATCTGACGAGATGAAATTCTTTACCAAAACTGCTTGTCAGCTTGATCTCATGGGATTACATCCTGATGGAAAAACACCCAAAAAAGTATTTGATCCAGAACAATTTGTAGACAGAGCACAGTTTGGTACTATTCTCTCAAGATTGATTTATGGTGATGTATATAATGTCTATACGTGAGAAACATATAAATGGTATGAGAAACATCTCAGAGCCTTGTATGAAGATAGTATTATGAGCAAAATTCAAGATCCGTTTATGTTGGAAAAAAGAGCTCGAATACTATTGATGTTAAAAAGAACTGATGATAATAGTCTTGTAGAAAAATATCGTCTTGTAGCTCCTGCCCACAATTGAGCACTTTCTCTCTTGGAAAATGTTTGGTAATTGATAAACTATAGCATATAAGAACGTGTACCATGGACCTGGTTTCTTTTTTTACCATATATATTTTGTCATGAAAAAACTATTCTTTTTGCTTCCTTTTCTATGAATGCTACCATTCTTTTCTGGTTGTAGTAAACAAACACCATCTGAAGTATGTCCTATTAGTACAGGAAGTTTTGCTTGCTGAACCACTTCATGAACTATCGATCACAGTGATTTTAGTGGGGCCATAGAGAGCGTTTTACTTGCATTAAAAAACCAAGATTTTTCTGTGCTCGCACAATTTGTATGACCACAAGGACTTCGTTTTTCTCCATACGAATATGTAAATACAGAAACAGATATTGTTCTCGACACACAAATAGTTGAAAATGCAGCAACAATTTCTAGGTCATACGTTTGGTGAATTTCTGATGGGAAATGAGATCCTATTGACCTAGGAATAGGTCAGTATTTTGAAAAATTCGTTAATGATGCTGACTATGCCAATGCACCAGAAGTTTTTTATAATAAAAGCATACAAAGGGGAAATACAACAAATAATATAGCTCAAGTCTATGCAAACAAACAATGGGTAGAATTTTATTTCTCTGGTTTTGACGCTCAATACGAAGGTATAGATCGAAAGAGCCTGACGTTAGTGTTTGAGCAAATGAGTGGACAATGGTACCTTATCGGTATTGTTCATGGAGCTTGGACCATATAAATCACATATAACAATACATAAGATCATATTTATAATTCCCAATATATTATGTGTTTTTTTCCATAAAGGAAATAAGCTTTTCTTGGTCTGGTATAGATACTGGTGAGTCTGTTCTCGTATTTTCTGTTGTAAAGAAATCAATATGAATACAAAATTCAATTGCTATTTTTTCTAGTTCAGCCTGTTGTGTATTTTTAAATTCGTCTGATAAGATTTTTAATTTATCATATTTTATTTTTAGTGCCTTTAATTCATTTTGTATTACCTCTAATGCTTTTATTTTTGTCTCTTTTCAAGAAATATTTTGTAATTTACTCATGAATGAGGGGGGATTTTTGGTTTCGGTTATATATTCCTTAATAGACTTGTCTAAGGTTTTTTGTTTCATTACCTCACACATTCTTGTTTGTATATCCTTTATATATAATGGTATAAGCGCTTTCTGTATTGCTACCGGATAGATATCAGAATATGGCAATGCTATAAATTCTTCCATCGATAACTGATTTTTTATCTTTTCATAATGCTCTAGCGAGGATGTTTTTGCATTATGGCCCGTTCATAAGAGAAACACCAATCATTGGGTATATGCTTCGTGAGCTGATTTAAATGTATCTATTTTTTGTCTAAAATCCTTACCGTCCCAAAGATGTTCTTGTAGTCATCATAGAGCGACTATCTTTTTTGATCACTTATCTCGTCCATTGACTTGGGCAAAAGCACGTGTTCATTCATCTACTGAATGACTAAAACCAGGATTGCTGAATTGAGCATAAGGGATAGCAAAGGCATCCCAAGCATATATTTTATTAAAATAATTTTTAGTTTCTTCTTGAGATGTATCTTGTAATCAAACCGTTTTTTCTATTCTGGATATCTCTTGTTTAAAGGGATTAGCTTCTATTGTGTCATCTCACAATACACCAAGAAACGATTCTATATCAGATATATGTTTTTTTATAGCATCAATCATTCCACCATCAGAAAAGTGTTTTCTATATTCCTCAAGATACTTCATTTTATTAGCAAGTATTTTTTTTATTATACTACCATCAGGGTAATTGACTACTTGTTCATGAATATAGTTTACCGCCTCTTCGAGATATTCTATAATTCAATCATGTTTCAAAGATTCCATTGTTTTTAATGTATTTCTATACACATGACACTGTGTAATGACTTGTTCTAAAGTTATATTTTTAAATACATCAGCAATATCAAAACTATCCCATCTCTTTTCATTATCTTTATTTTTCTCGAAAAAAACATCTCTTAAGCCCAATATTACTTCATGGGGAATCTTTTCTTTGAAATTGTCTCCTACAGATATCAATTCGCTTATCGTTTTTTCCATGTCCTTGGCTGGCATAGGATTATTTGTAAACTCTACTCATAAGCTATTTGACCTCACACCAAAAGCTTCTCCACTTTTGTAGACCTCAAAATGTCATTCTGGTCATTCTATTTTTATAGAATCTCCATCTTTGAGTGTGTCCAATATTCACTTAGTGAATCTTTGGTTGAGTGATATTTTCTCTTGGTCTTGTTTTTGGTGTAGCGTATTTACATTCATCGATAGTTATTATATATAAATACACCAATTATACGTATTTATATTATTTTAATTATTGGTAGAATCATATACGCCTCTTTTAACAGTCCAAAACCATACATAAAAAACAAAGAATTCATATATAGGAACCCTGCCTCAAAACTAAAGATATTTTATTCTTCTTTCGTTAATTTCTCATATCCCAACTGTCCACAAGCGCCTTTCATTTTTCTCCCCATACTATCTCTGACGGTCACGGTAAGACCCCCCACTTCTAATATCTTTTTGAATGCTTGAATGGTTGCTACATCACTTTCTACTAAGTGAATAGCTGGGTTAGTATTGTAGGGAATGAGATTTACATGCGCAAGTTTTCTTCTGAGTAGAGTAACCAATTCTTTTGCAAGCTCAGGTTTATCGGTCATGTTTTTGATCATAATATATTCGTAGAAGATTCTATTGTCTGATGCTTTCACATATTCGCTCAGGACTTTATTTAATGCTTCGATGGGATATGCCTTAGCTATCGGCATAAGTTTATCACGCAAAGCTTGATTGGGCGCATGGAGCGATATAGCCAATTTGACAGGAATCTCGTCTTTGATGAGTTGTCTAATTCATGGAATAATACCTGCAGTAGAAATGGTAATATGTCTTCTAGAGAGCGAAAATCCTGCTTCTTGTCTAAGCATAATCTCTATTGATTTTTTGACATTTTCGTAGTTGAGTAATGGTTCACCCATTCCCATAAAGACAACATTTCTCACGCAATGCAAGCTTCCATCATCTTGTTTACCGAATTTATTTTTGATATAATTGTTGGCAAAAAATATCTGTGAAATCATTTCGTCTCGCGTAAGATTTCTTTTGAAGCCAAGTTTTCCCGTCACACAAAACAAACAATTCATAGGACATCCCACTTGTGATGAAATACATAAGGTAATTCTATTGAGTTTTGTGTCATCATTTTTGACGTATTTTTCATCTTGTCGATGATAGATAATAACTGCCTCGATAAGCAAACCATCGTGTGTTTGAAATCAGATTTTTGTAGTATTTTCATCTTCCAATATCTTGTCTACCTTGAGCGTGACAACAGAAAAATGCTTATCTACATCCTCTCTTAACTCCTTGGAAAGTGTCGTCATATCTGAAAAATCTATATTCTGATTCTTGAATATCTCTTGATAGATTTGTTTGACTCTGAATGGTTGGAGTTTACGTTCTTTGGTAAATTCCTGGAGTTTACCAGCATCGAGTATGCTTGTTTTTATCATCTATTTTGAATGAATAATAAATATTTATTTTTTTGTCATTGCGAGGAAGAATGACAAAGCAATCTAGACTTATTATACTGGATTGCTTCGCTACGCTCGCAATGACTATTTCAGTAACGTTTTTTTGTAGAACCAACATCTTTCTCCTCCATTATATAATATAGATTTTTTCCATGTTCATCATTCATCTTCTGGTGAGAATCTTTCGTAAGACGTAATAACACCTCCATGTAACTTTGGATGATGAGTAAATAATTCTGTAATTGTATAATAAATCTTTTCTAGATCATAGGTATTCATCCTCAGTCCATACGGTGGATTGGATACGAGCGTTCACACCAGTTCTGGAACGCCCATATAGTCAGCAATATTTTTTGTTTCAAAGTGAATATAGTCTATTACACCAGCATGTTTTGCGTTTTCTTGTGCGATGCTTATCATATTGGGATCAATATCTGATGCGATGATCATATGTTCTTTGGTAAGCATCATCTTGGCTTTTGCTGCTTCGAGTTCTGCGATGAACAATGTTTGGTCGTATCGAGCGAAATGTTGAAATGCAAAACTTCTGAATATGCCTGGTGCGATATTTTTGGCTAATAATGCTGCTTCTATCACAATGGTTCCGCTTCCACAGAAAAAATCATACAGTGGTTCGCTAAACTTTCGACCGGATAATAAAAGTAATCATGCTGCCAACGCTTCATTGATTGGCGCTTCTCCGGTAGCTTTTTTGTATCCTCTTTTGTGGAGTGATTCACCGGTGGTGTTGAGTAATATCGAACACATATCGCGTTCTATATAGACCAAAACCTCTATCGCTTCTTTTGTATGATCTTCTGGCAGTTGTCATTCTTTGCCGTTTAATATTTTTTTCACGATAGATTTTTTGACGATACTTTGGATGGTTGGCGTACTCGTAAGCATCGATTGTTTTGTAATAGCATTGACGATGATAGGATTTCCTTGCACGTACATCTTCCAATCAATCCCCTGTACCAAGTCAAAAAGTTGATTAAAATCAGAAGTAATATGTTGTCCAAGTTCAAGAAATACTTTATTTCAGACTCTACTTCGAAGATTGATTTTTGCTATCGCAGAAAGTTCTCCCTGAAAACGAACTAACGTGGGTTGTGATCCAAGTAACGTATATCCAGCAATCTCTATTTCTTTTTTGAGTATAGATTCTAATCCTGCGGCGCAGGTAATGGCAAATTTCATATATTTTTCTCTGATTAAAATTATTTGTTTTACCTTACTGATTTTATTCTTTATTCCTATGAAAAATACGGATTCTCTATCGAATCAACACAACATTTTTTCGAGATACTATCTAGGCGATAGATAATCTCATCTTTTCCTTGCTGTGTTATTGAGAGGATCTTCATACTATTCCAATGATTGTTGTGTAACCTTAGCTAAGGTGCTTTTTAGTTTAGCATTCACGACATGGCACATCTGATCACACAGATTGGATACATCATACTAAACAATAGTCACCTATCGATATGAACATTCTTTATTGAACTTTTTGCGTCTTATTTGACAAAAAATATAGTAACTACCTCATATTTACAACGAAATAAATATTTTTTTACTTGTTTGTTTTTTACATTTTAGCTAACGCTCTCGCTTTATTGCTTATGATATAAGCATTGGGTGCGACATTTGGTGTGTTGACCAATTCATCAATACGATATCGTTTACCATCAATTACCTGTTCTTGTCATGGACAAAAGCCCAAAGTTCACTCGTATGATTTGACAAAAAGTGCATAAGCAACACAACTCTTCGATATTTTTTTCATTGATCATCCATTCTTTCCATCAATACCCAATCTACCAACGGCATATCATTGTACACATCAGTAACTGTTACTCAGGTTCTGACGAGCGTTCTTTGAATGGCATTGTCTTCTACCTTATAGATGTTAACTTTATTTTTTCATTCGGGTGATGTGTAGATGATATTAGAAAATTGCTGTTCTAGTGGTGATCATCCAGTAAATTGATGTTGTATCTTTCCATCTTTTTCTGTACTTACTAGGTAGACACTTTCTTTGTCGTCACTGAGAAAAACATGTCCCGAAGAATAGGTTCTGACAATGGGCATTCATACATATTCATCAGCATCTACAACATCTTTTAGAGGAATCTCTACTTGACGTCCATCAAGATATTTGACAGCAACCATATATTCTCCATTATGTTCTCTTACACTACAAAGTTTCCACGCTTCACAAAATTCCTTAGGATCTACTTTGGGAATAAGTGAATTGATAAGTCCCCCCACCATAAATAAAGGAATATCAAAAATACTTTTCCACTCATGTATGAGGGTATAATGGGAAGGTATTTTATCTATAATTTGTTGAAGGGAATCAAACATACCTCATGAAGATAGGTGATAAATATATGTATGTATACTTTTATAGATGAGTATTTCAATTTTCTTTATATGTGGTCTTTTTTTCTTGAATTATACAATAATATAAATATAAGTCAATAAATATAAAAATTATAAACATAGCAAAACAAAAACCCAAAGAGTCGAGAACACCAGCTCATTTTTTATATCTGGTGGAATTTAAAAAACAAGCAATTACTAACCATCATTAACAAAAAAAAGAAGACGTATGAAAAACACAGAATTTAAAAGACTTGGTAAAAAGCCAATAGCTCGTGGCAAAACCAAGCGGATTTGGGCTGTTGATGGTCATGATGATGTAGTTATCATGTACAATACCAACGAAACAACGGCTGACAACGATCCTAACAAAACGCGGTCAATGGCAAAAAAAGCCAGATGTGCAACCACAACCACCAGCCGGATGTTTGAGCTTTTAGAGGAAGCCGGTATCCCGACAGCATATGTTAAGCAGCTGTCCAGTAGGGAAATATTGGCCAAGAAATGCGCCATGATCCCCTTGGAAGTGATCATCCGCCGTTATGCTGTGGGTTCCTATCTTGATCGGATGCCTCAACTCAAAAGAGAGGGTAATCCACTTCGTTTTCATCAGTTGAAATATGAGCTCTTTCTTAAGACATCAAAGGGAAGGTTGGATGAGCTGGATTTGCGTAATCATTTGCCAAGCGATAAAAAAGAATTGCTTAGGTATTTGAATATAGCAAAGACACTGAAAGACATCAATGAAGGAAGGAAGGAGGCCAAAGCCGAACCAATTACCGATCTTCTTGAATTATCACAAGAAGAACTTGTCGAAGAGGTCATCAAGATTATCGATGATCCTTGGATCGAAGATCCGACCATCAGTTCTTTGAAATGGGTATTGAGACACCCCAAGAAGCCCACCTGGGAAATTGCACCATTAACGATTTTTGTTGATGGCTGCAACATCATTTCTCTGGAAAAGCTAAAGGAAATTGAAGAACTCACTCGCAAAACCTTCCTGGTTTTGGAAGGTGCATGGAATACCTTAGGCTATCGCCTGATCGATTTCAAAATCGAATTCGGAATTGATACCAAGGGCAACCTGGTGATTGCTGATGTTATCGACAATGATTCTTGGAGGCTGAGAACTGCTGACTGGAAAGAACTGTCCAAACAGAACTTCCGCGATGGTCATCCATTGGCCAACGTACAGGAAAATTACGTACGTGTAGCAGAACTTACCAATCAGCTCAGAATCCCCAAACAGGCGATTGTTTTCTGGAGGGGTTCAGACAAGGATCCTCTTGAACGCTTTGCAGATAACAAATTCCCTGGAGAAATACTCCCTGGTATTATACACGAAAATATCTTAGCCTCAGGACACAAATCGCCAGGGAAGGTAATCGAAGCGCTTGAAGATTTACACGCCAAGTATCCTGAAGGTGCAGTCATTATTGCCATCGTAGGGATGAGTAATGGTCTTGGACCGATACTCTCCGCCCGCACCAGTTGGCCGGTATTGTCGTATTGTAATTCGGCAAAAACAAATCCGGAAGATGTGTGGAGCAATCTGAGAATGCCTTCAGGGGTACCCAATACAACATTTTTGAGTCTTGATAACGCATATCTTGCTGCTCTGAATATTCTTTCAGCAAAAAACCCGGCCGCATACAAGCTCCGTCAATATGCTATCGAAACATTGGAGGGATAAAAAATCAGTTGATTAGTATCACCTCGCCGTCTGATATTCAGACGGTTTTTTTTATTAGAAAATTACTTATGAACTATTTTTTCTTTCAAATACAAGCCATAGGCGATAGCAAACAGTGCCATAAACGGATAGACAATCATTCTATCTACAAAGCTTTGAAGCACCAATCCTTCGATACTCAATCACAATATTCCAACACCAAATGCAAAGACTATCGTACCATACAACTTTCTTTTCTTGGTAATTTTATTGTCGGTATTTCTCTCTTCTTCATAGGATTTATACGCGATTCGGTGGAGATAGCCATAGAGAAACAATCGTCAGATAAATCACAATACGCCATATTCTAGCCATATTTGGAGGTACTGATTTTCTGGGTTATATGCTTTGATACCTTCAACTTGATGTGAAGCTGGTCAAGCGGTGCCCGCTCATTGTCACCAAATTGGTCTCTCTCATATTTTCTGCAATGCTTCTACTACGAGCCTAAAATGCCCAGTATTGGAGAATTCTCTCGTGATGATTTGTTTCTGACCAAAAAACGTCACTACCCCAAAAAACAAAAGTAAGGGCAGAAATCATCGCAACGCTCTTCTTCGATATTTTTTTGGAAATTGCAACAAGACCAGGATGATGGTTTGAATGATCCAAACTGCCCATGCTGCCCTGGAAAACGTAGACATAATAGCAAGTCCATACAAGCTTCATCGTCAGATTTTATCTCTTAGTGGTTTGTTTTTGAAGCACAAAACAAAAAACAATGGCCAAAGCGCTATCAAGAAAAATCATCGACTGATAGGTCTTTCAAAGAGAAATTGATTACGTGCATATCCACTATCAAATTGTGTATAATACACAGCAGGAGGAGCAATGCCTACATCACCTTCAAAGTTCCATTGATTATATCCAGCAAATTTCAATAGGTTGGGCATCAGCCAAAGTACTCATCGCCATATTAAACTTCCCACCAACAAGGTCTTCATGATTCTAGTATATCGCTTGACGAGTTTGATTTCTCTGGCACCAAAAAACAAAAGCGTAATCGTAAAAAAAACTATAAAAATCAGAAAACCTATCATGCTATATCTGATAGACATGATCCATGTTCCGACCCCACTATGATTGATAAATACGGATACCAAAAAGCTTACAAAAACTGTTGCAAGAAATACCCATACAAAGTTTTTGAGAGGAAACTGTTCAAAGAATGATTTGAGATTTTTACCATATGGAACATTGGAATTATTTCCATAGATAGAAATCGGTGGTAAACTTCCTTGAGAAGTTTCTGCACCTATTCTATTCTTCCAAAAATATCGTCCCAAAAATCCAATCAATCAGATGATAATGATTTCCTTTCGCATCCAGACAATTTTCCAGATAGATCAGTCAAGTCCTAACTTGTAAGTGACCAAGGTTTGGAGAAAAAACTGTAACAAAAGTCAGATAAAAAATATTTTTGCAATGATGGTAAGTACCTTGATGAGTTTATTTTCTTCCATGTGAAAATTAAATAATTAAATGTCATATATTTTGTCTCCCTTCGTGAAGGGAGGTGGCGAAGCCGGAGGGATTTATGGAGTAATATTGTCCTTAAATCCTCCACCACTACCGTGGTTCCCCTCCTTTAAAAAGGAGGACAGTTTTTTTTGTTTTTAGTTTATAAATGTTTTATTAAACTGATAGAATAATAGGATGATAGTAATAGCAGCAAGAAGGCCTTGGATAAACCATGCTTTCATGACTATAGTTGTCTCATCAATTCATCGATGTTCAAAGAGATGATGTAATGGTGAGATAGCAAACAACTTTTTTTTAAAATATCTTTTCCAAAAAATCTGGAGAAAACTTGAGCTCAAATCTATGATAAACAACGAAAAAAGTACAATAAATGGAATCAAGATTCCCGTTCTCATGTTGAGAAAATAAAGAAGAGAAGCGATAAGTCCTCACAGAGCAAACGCTCAGCTATCACCCATAAATATTTTGGCGGGATGGATATTGTAAAACATAAATGCTACGAGCATAGCGATGACGATAGCAATAACGGTGGTTGCGATATATGTCTGATTGAAAAATAACATAACTCCAAGCACAAAAAGGATAAGTGTCATGAGTCCTCATGCCAGCCCATCTAGTCCATCAGTGATATTGATAGCATTGACGATCGCGATAGTTGCGAAGAAGGTGAGTACCGGATAAAATAATCCGAGAGATATTTTGCCTGCGATCGGCCACAAATTGACATAATCGATACCGAGTCTGCTATAAAACCATCGGCTAATAAAGGCAGAAAAAACTATCATGCCGATCAATTTTGCTTTAGCACTGAGTCATTTCACGGCACCATGTCACTTGATATTGAGGAAATCATCTATGAGTCCTATCAGTCCCATACTAAAGAAGCCAAAGAGCAGAACGTAGGTTTCTTGCCTATTAAATAAGGTATTGTTGATTCGTCCATAATCTTTTAAAATATATGAAAGTCCTATCATGAGTCCCATCACTATCAAAAAAATACCACCTCACATAGTGGGGGTGCCTTGTTTGTGTTCATGAAGCTGAGAAAATATTTTGGATTGTTCTCCAGTGACTGACGACTCACGGATGGTTTTGCCGAGTTTATATTTTTTCAAAATACTTATGTATATTGGATAGAGAATCCAAGAGATGAAAAATGCAATCAAAGCAAACATGATAATATTATTTAACTTCACCAACATAAGATCGTTCACAAAACATAAAAGAAAGCGTCGAAGAGTATAGAGGATTTCGAAAACAATCGGCGTAGGAAAAAGTGTAGTTAAGTTTATACCTTATTTCAAGCATAAATACCAAAAGGATATTGTCAATTATATTTTTGACAGTAGAGTAATAGTAATTAAGTATTGAAAATAACATATATATTTTTATAATTCGCAAGAATTTTTACTTGGAATAATCGATCATGCAGCATCACGCAATCCTCTATTCTTTGGATCCCAAAGTCACGCTTTCACAACTTCAGGATATCGTGGTATATGATAATAACAAATATACCAAGCTTCAAGAGTGGATGCAAGAGCACAACGTCTGAAGTATGATGACTTCAGATGATGATGTGCATTACAAGATTTTATCCATTAGACCCAAGGTCAAACTCTTCTATTACCTAGGCGATATCTGACTACTCAACAAAAAAATACTAGGTATGGTGTGACCCAGACAGATGTCGAGCTATGGCAAAAAGGTAGTGGAAACGCTATTTACTTCATCTGCCGACTATGATTTCGTTACTATCTCTGGGATGGCCGACGGTGTAGATCAGCTCTGTCATCAACTTTCTCGTGAACATCATATCCCCACTATAGCAGTCCTTGGATGAGGTCTGGGGCGATATCTCAAAAGACAAGAACGTACACTGATCGAGCAAATAGTTGCTGATGGCGGACTTATTATCTCAGAATATAAGCTTGGAGAAAGGCCGACACACTATACGTTTCCCCAGAGAAATCGTCTGATTGCAGGACTTGCTGATGTACTTTTTCTCCCCGAGGCAGGCAAAAAATCTGGCAGTTTGATTACCGTCGATTGTGCATTAGCGATGAAAAAACCCGTCTATGCAACACCAAGTTCTATCTTTGCAAGCACAAGTGTTGGTATATTAGAACGTATGGAAACAGGATCCGTGAAACCAATTTTTGATCTTCCCAAATTTCTCGCTACTCATTTTACTTCAAAACATATTTCTTCCAGACCACAAACTACGATTATTCTCACCGACCAAGAACAATGACTCTTGTCGGTACTTTCTCGTGATCAAGGAGTAGATATCCAGTCTTTGGTGCAGAGTACATGAACAGATATCCAGGAGATTATCCAGCTCCTTACGATGTTGGAAATCAAGTGAGTGATAGGGCAAGAAGGAGTGGGAAAGTATGTGTTGGTATAGTGTATTTTGTCTCCCTTCGTGAAGGGAGGTGGCGAAGCCGGAGGGATTTATGGAGTGATGTTGTCCTTAAATCCTCCACCACTACCGTGGTCCACTAAGAATTCTTTTAGGGCAATCAAAGAAGGACAACAAATAAAATATTTATATATTATATCTATACTCATGGTATTTTATTATCATCCTAAGAATAAAAAATTTGCTAGAATAAATAGAAATCAATATACCATGACAGAAGAAGAATGAAAAATATGGAATTTGGTATTAAGAAAAAACATGACCTGATATAGATTTCTGAGACAAAAAATCATAGGAAATTATATTCTAGATTTTTATTGTCATAAATTAAAATTATGAATAGAAATAGATGATAGCAGTCATGATTATAAAGGAGAATATGACGAAAAAAGAACAATATATCTTCAGAAACTTTGAATATGCCTTATAAGATATACAAACAGACAAATAAATTATTATTTAAATGCAGTGATTGTTGATGTACAAGATAAAGTACAGAAAATAGCAGAAAACACTTGTATACCTTCATGAAGGGAGGTGGCGAAGCCGGAGGGATTTATGGAGTGATATTGTCCTTAAATCCTCCACCACTACCGTGGTCCCCCTCCTTTACCCTTCGACTTCACGAAGGACAAGCAAAGGAGGACAAAAAAACAAAAAACTCTCCCACAGCCAAGTACCTACTCCCCTCAACTACCTATTGAAATTCATACAATATTGCATATATATAGACACTATAAATGGTCTATATAAAATTTTTATTGTTTTCTATTATTTCATGTTTTCCAAAAAAACTAAAAAGAAGGGATTCACCCTTATAGAAATGCTTATAGTTATCGTTATCATCGGTATCCTCGCAGCAGCGCTTATCCCAAGACTTTCAAGTGCAAGAGGAAGAGCAAACGATGTTGCTCGTAAAGCTGACTTAGCACAAGTAGCTGGTGCCTTAGTGTCATATCAGATAGATCAAGGAAATTTTCCTAAAACTGGTGCAAATTTGAGTGCAATTAAGACAGAATTAATTGCAGCATGAATGAGTAGTATACCAAATGATCCCAATTCAAGTAGAACATTCAGTGGAATTAATTGATTGACAACTTCTGCATGAGAATATGGTTATAGATCAATTCAAAAATCGTGAATACCAGATAATGGATTTGTTTTGATGGCAGGATCAGAAACTGAAGGATGATCTAATTGGGTAATGGTTTGACCTTCAGAATCACAATGAACCATTAAAGATACAACAGATTATATAAATATTACTCCATGTAAATCATTTGCACAAACATGAACACCATGAATAAATTCTTGAGCATGTGTTTATGATAAAACTAAGGATCAACTCAGATATATCTATATCTACTAAATCACTTTAAAATACGACATACAAAAAAACCTGCATAACTTCGTAGGTTTTTTTTATTGTATAATTACCTCACCAATCCACGCAGACATCATTCCCTTACTCTTAACCTTCATTCCCGCCACTCCTTAGACGTCATTCCCGCGAAAGCGGGAATCCATGCTATTCGGCCTGGATTCCGGCTCCAAAACGTAACGCCGGAATGACGTATGCACAAGAAGGAATGACGTGGGACAGTGGGGAATGACGTGAATACAGCGAGAATCACATGGGTACAGTCATAATACACAATTGGGGGTGAGGTAACAAATTTACATAATAATCACCTCTGGTTCCAACATCACTCCAAACATCTCTTGGACTTTTTCTTGTATCGCTTGAGCGAATGCTCGTATTTCTGTGCCACTCGCACCACCCCTATTTACAATAACGAGTGCATGCTTATCATAGGTAGCGACTGATCATTCTGATTTTCATTTAAACCCAGCAAGTTCGATAAGCTGACCTGCAGACAACTTTATTAATTTCCCTCCTTCGAGGACGCGTCAATTTTCAATTTCTAATTTTCAATTAGTCGATAAGATAGCATTTCATTTTAGCTGAGGGAATTCCAACAATAATTTTTCAAACTGATCTTTTTCTATGACAGGGTTTTTGAAAAAGCTTCCTGCGGTTCCTATTTTGGTCCAATCAGGCAATTTACTTTCTCTGATAGAGATGATAATATTCGCTACTTCCTGAGCATTGATAGTCAGTGGATCTCTTGATTCACGGGCTATAACATCTTGGATGTCTTTGTATTGGATATTGGGAATATACTCAGGCGTTTGTTTTTCCAGGACAAAAGTCACGGCAGTGATGATAACTTTGTTTTGTAATTCATGCTTAAAAATACTATCACGATAGGTAAATGCACATGCATCATGGGTTCGCACTTTTTTTTCTTTGCTCACCATATCTATTCATTCGACCTCGAAGATGATATCTTTGGCTTCTTTACCATAGGCACCGATATTACCAAATGGTGCTGCACCGACAGTACTTGGGATAAGGACCATATTTTCTCCTCCAACATATCATTGCGCCAAGGTTCGCATGATAAACTCATGTCGGTTTTCTCCTGCTCATACTTGTATATATACGTTGTTTTCTACTTCCTTTACTACGTGTTTTCATAACAAGGAATTTTTTATAACCAGTCCTTCATAGTTTTTCGTGAAAAGGATATTGGCTCATCCACCGAGAATCAAACGTGGTTGAGTAGAAAAAACGTCCGTTGAAATCAGATCAAATACTTCTTTTTCATTGTGTACTTCAACGAAGAAATCTGCTTGTACGTCGACCGCAAAGGTGTTATATGGTTTGAGCGAAACGTGTTCTTGGATTTTCATACCAAATAAACGATAAATAAATAATTGAGGGGCTTTTTCTTGAGTATTGTTTTTATGTCATTGCGAGGAGTGTAACGACGTGGCAATCTATCTCAAAACAACTAAATCTCCATGAGATTGCTTCACTTTGTTCGCAATGACCAATCCCTTATATAATTAACTCTTTTTTTTACGTCTTTATGTTAGTACGCCAATGCATTCGATATGATGGGTTTGGGGAAACATATCAACTGGCTGAATTTCCTTGATGGTAAATCATCATGCGATCAAAAGCTCAATATCTCTGACCATAGTAATAGGATTGCAGGAGATATATAATAATTTAAAATCTGATTCTTTTTTGAGATCACAAATCATTTGGACGACGTTTTTGTGCAGACCATCTCTGGGAGGATCGATGATGACAAGCCCGAGATTGTTGAGCTTTTTTTTGATTTCTGGGGTCTGCGTAAATGCCCTTTCTGCAGGATTAGCCAAAAAAACAACTTTTTCTTCTATGCCATTTATCTTGGCGTTATATCGTGCATCCGTTATAGCTTCCTCAACAATCTCTATACCGACAAGTCTTTTGCCTTTTCCCACCTTGAGAAAACTGATACCTATAGTTCCCGTTCCGCAGTAAAGATCCAGGATAGTACCTTCGATATTGCCGACCATTTTCATGGCTTGACCAAAGAGCTGTTGCGCTCAGAGCGTATTTGTCTGAAAGAAAGAAAATGGAGATACCCTAAAAGATATCTCATGACTCTCCTCTGTCAATGTTTTAGTCGTCTTGCTTACGGTCTCACCTAATGTTTTCTTGGTATTTTGGAAGATAAGTTTTTCATAAATATGCCCTTCTCACCAAAATGTTTTGGTCACTGACTCATTATTTCTAATAGTATCGGCAAGTCCATTATTATAGGTAATAACCAAGGTACTTACTTTTTCATTCAAAAATACATCTTGTTTCAATGTTTCTAATAATTGTTCCCATTGTGTGGTTGTATGTTCTTTGAGATTAGTATCAGAAACCGAAAGATTAACCAGAAATTGTTGCGTGTTCGTTCATTCTCTGATTACCAAATGCCTAAAGAATCCTTGATGGGTCATCTGGTCGTAGACAGGGAGTCCTGATGCGGTACACAGCTGTTTGATATGTTGAAATATCGCGTTTGCTTCATCAGAGATGAGAGCGCAATGGTGAATATCTATGATTTTACTAAACTCTCCTTGCTTGTGAAATCCTACACTTCGATCAGACAAAACCATATTGGAAATGGGAACTAGGAACTTGGAATTAGGAAAGTTCTCTTCTCTCTCTGTCTCCTCGTTTTTGTCTCCTTGTCCTTTTGTTATATATTTCCCAAAACTAAACTCTATTTTGTTCCTATAATTCTTTTCCTCGGGCGATCAAATAATAGACAATACGGTAAGCTCAGGAAGCTTTTTTTTGATCTTGGTAAATGCATCATTGACGATATCTTCTTTGAGTTTTAACTGATTACCATAGCTCAACATCTGCCATTTGCAACCTCCACAGCCAATCTTTCGTGGTTCTTTATTATCTTCATTGGAAGCAAGTAATGAGAAAAAATGAGGACAGAAAATCTCTCCATCTACGATTTTGGGATCAAGTTCTTGGACATGAGTGATATGTGCTTCTACATAATCTTTTCTTTGTTTTACAATTCTCAAATCCACAATACTTCCTGGCAAAGCACCTCATTTGATTAGGATTCTCTTTCCATCACTCATTCTTGCAAGTCCTACTCATCCATATCCTATTTTATCTATTTTCACTCTCGTGAGCACCTTTGCCATATGGGAATCTTTAGTAACTAAAGCCCTAATTTTCTTCTCAACTCTGCTTGTACTTCATCTATACTGGCATCAGCATTGACGGTGATGACTTTTCCTAGGGTCTCAAAGTGTTTGATGACAGGAAGCGTTTCATTCATAAATATAGAAATTCTGTTTTCCATAGCCTCAGGAGCATCATCTACACGAGACTCAAGAGCGGCTCTTTTTTTCATTCTTTCCAATGCCTTTTCTTTAGACAGTTCAAAGTGAACAATAAGATAATCTCTTTTATATTCTCCCATTTTTTTAATCATAAATTCTGCTTGTTCCATCATTCTAGGAAATCCATCAGTCATGATGCCCTTCCCTTCTTTTTGTGCGATTTGTATAGTCGAATGCAACAAATCGTGAGTAATGAAATTGTCAATCATCAGTCCATTATTTACAATGTTTTTGATGTAATTTCCGATACCGTTGTCATTGGACATCAACGCTCTGCAGAGCTGTCCCATTTCCATATATACCGTATGTGGGAATTCTTTTAAAAGGAGTTTTCCTTGAGTTCCCTTACCACATCCTTGGATGCCTAGGAATATTAAGTCTTTCATCGTTTTGTTTGTATAAAAAAAATAAAAAAATCTGATATACATCACATCATCTATACTAACAATATCTTTTTTCTTTTCAACGAATTGTTTAAAATTATAAGAAAAAGCCCCACTTGGAGCTTTTTTTGTAAGATTATATAGTGATTATTGTATAATGAATAGACTATCAGAATTATCAGTTGCCCATACGGGAATGTTAGGTTGTATAGTAGTGTCTTCACTTGATGTTACGGTAACATAATAATGTTGACCAGACAAAAGGTTAGCATCTGATGAGAGTGGCAAAGTGATTTGCTCAATACCATCATTTGGTGTTCCATTTGTCGTTACATCCCAAGGATAAAGAGATCAATTGTCGTTATTGCTTTCTAACGGTTTCGTTGGATCTTGTTTTTTAAGTGATACATATATTGGGGCCAAAGCATTACAACTTTCCCATGTTACGGTAATTTGTTGACCCGCCTGGTAACTTTCTCAACCATTTGGAGAAACAATTTTAATCCAAGGACTTGTGGTAGGTAAACAGGTGAGTGTTCCGGTTTCAATATTTCCGGTTACTAGAGCTCCAGTTGTGGTGGTGTCAGGAGTTGTTATGGGTGTAGTAGAACAACCAACAAAGAAAATAGTACCAATAGCCAAAGCCATTACCGTTAACACTTTGTTCATATTTATATAAAAAATAATAAAACATATTGTTAAATACAACAAAAGTATATATAATCATATAAGAACACTATTCAAGTACATTTTTTCAACGGTATATTGGTGGTTTTATAGAAAAACAAAAAAAGCAACTTTCACCAAGTCCCCATTATAACACGTATAACGCGTATAACAGTTCCTCGAAGTGAAAGTTGCAAAATCGTTAGAGCTGTATCCAGCTCAATACCTGTTTTTCACTTTAGCAATGTGATTAGGTGTTAACGATTACATTCATTGATATACTTCTCATAGGCATGGCGTTTTTTGCCATCCTTAAGATATATATTATAGGTTTTGTTTCAAGGAATTTTCTAAAACACAAAAAAACTCTTTTTTCAAAGAGCCTTCTTGTATTTATGATGATTGTGAAATATGTAATTACATAGATTGCTTCGTTCCTCGCAATGACACAACTCTCCACTCTCAATTCTGCATTCTGAATTCTTGTTATCTCTTTGACCAAGTTGGTCCTTTTCTCGCCTTTTTTAAACCTGGTTTCTTTCTTTCCTTGATTCTAGGATCTCTTTTGAGTAATCCATAGGGTTTCAAGGTAAGTCTGAGTTCAGGATTCCATTCGATCAATGCTCTAGCAAATCCTAGCTTGATAGCGTCAGCTTGTCCTGATATTCCTCCTCCACTGACAACGATTTCCGCATCAAACTTTTTGAGATAGTCAGCACCTAGGGTATTGAGTGGTGAAAGCGCAGCCTCAAGAAGGTAAAGGTTACCACCAAAATAATCTGCCAACGGTTTTTGAGATCCGTTAGAGGTTTTGATAGTGAAGTTACCACCTCCATTTCCAAAAAGCTTAACAACAGCAGTTGTTTCTTTTCTTCTTCCTATAGCATAGGTATAGTCTTTGTTCGCCATTATTGTAGATAAGGTATAATAAAATAGTAAGTATGTAGAGATTATTTTTGTAGTAGCGTAGGCTTGAAGTGATCATATTTAGTGCTAGTTCCTACGGTGAGCATCATTCTTTTGATTCTTTTATCTCTGAGTTTGTTTTTGGAAAGCATTCCTCTGACG
>Ga0194063_10000241_pt1 | contig 40767 bp, 36 predicted proteins | sample SepL3720m_MetaG_FD_155459 | JGI IMG/M metagenome (GOLD analysis project Ga0194063, IMG submission 155459) | Anoxic zone freshwater microbial communities from boreal shield lake in IISD Experimental Lakes Area, Ontario, Canada - Sep2016-L373-20m | ecosystem: Environmental > Aquatic > Freshwater...
AGTTTGAGTTCAGGTGCGACACCAGAAACGGTGCCAAGTCCACCCAATCTCGAAACCAGGTTTGCCATGAGTGTAGAGATATAAAACCCCATTCCGCCCATGACAATACGTATCTTTCGTAAGTTCATGATGTTCGTCATAAAGTTCTCCAATTCTGTTCTCGTAAAGGCGAGAACTCCTGTATTTGTTAAAGATCGAAATCTTGCTTTTTTCACTATAACACAGGTCTGGTTTGTGCGATATCGATATAAAAAAGCGCCGCATATAATATAGCGACGCCTGTGTGGACTTGACTCGAGGTCAAGTATTAGTCCTGCATCATGTTTCTCAGGAAATCTTCCATAGGGTTGGAATTTTTGAACATCACAACTTTCCAGCCCTCGCGGATGCCGATCGAGACGTTTTTCGACCGGGACTTGGGGAATTCACTGTAGACCAATTCCCAGAACAGACTACTGACGCACGATGTTCGGTTCTTGATCTTGTGCAGCTTGGCTTCGATCTGAAGTATCAGTTCAGCCTTCTCCTCGGGTGTAACTTTGTCGGGTAGGCCTTCGATATAGTTTCTCGCTCCGCTACTCATCTCTTGTGACAGGGAATAGAGTGCTTTGGCTACTGTGCTCTGTAGCACACCCAACTCGATCTCTCCCATTTCGACGGGTTCCTGCGGCATATGTCGGCACTCACGTTCGCCGACAAAGATTTTGCGGATGGCCTCTTCGAATGAGGTGTCCGTGCTTTGTTTCTGCATATGATCCTTTTTGTTTATTGGTTGTCAAATTTACCGTCCAAATAGCCAAATACTCAACGATGATTTGAATGTTCTAGCTAAAGATTATAATAGAATTTAAGTGAGAAGTTGTCAATAGTAATGCGTCGTTATGTACGTTGAGTTGATGCGTGTGGTTGACAAAACGAGGCATTTAGTATATGATAGTACCAACTAAATACGGTAGTTTCTCTTATATATAACACATCGAATCTAGCGCCTTTAGAAAAAATAATGCATACAAATAGATTCAATAGACGACCATCTAGGCCGTCAGGTAGCGCTCCGCTAACATTCAGCCCTGGTGCAAGATCAGGTGGTTTTCGTCCTGGGGGTGGAGGCGGTAGTAGAGGCGGAGGAGGTCGCGGAGGTGCTCCGAGGAATTTCTCACGTGGACCGATGGTTGGACAATTCATTCATCCTTCAAAATTCGTTAATAAGGCGGTTATAACGGAGGAAGTCGAACATTTTGTTCCTGAACATAAGTTCGATGATTTCGCTATAGATGCGAGATTGAAAGCTAGTGTTATTGCGAAAGGATATGCGACGCCAACACCTATTCAAGACAAGTCTATTCCCCATATATTGAAAGGTCAGGATCTAGTAGGTATAGCCAATACGGGTACAGGCAAGACGGCAGCATTCCTCATTCCTCTCATCAATAAAGTATTACAGAATCCTACAAAGGAGCAGGTGCTCATCATCGTACCAACTCGTGAGCTCGCTATACAGATAGACACAGAATTCAAGGCTTTCGCAAAAGGCATGAAGATGTTTTCAGTCTGTTGCGTCGGTGGTATGTCCATCGGTAAACAGATTGGAGCTCTCAAATATCACAATAACTTCGTTATCGGTACTCCTGGACGTTTGAAGGATCTCATCGATCGCAAGATCCTGAAGCCCGTCAATTTCAAGACTATAGTTCTAGATGAAGCTGACAGAATGCTCGACATGGGATTCGTAGCAGATATGCGTTTCGTTATGTCACTCATGCCAAAGGACAGACATACACTATTTTTCTCAGCTACTATCACAAGTGAAGTCGAGAGACTTATCAAAGAGTTCTTGAAAGAGCCTGTTAGGATTTCAGTCAAAACTGGTGATACATCGAAAAACGTTGATCAAGACGTAGTGAAAGTTGCGCTCGGTAAGAACAAATTTGATGTATTACATGATTTGCTCAGTCAAAAGGATTTCAGTAGAGTTCTCATATTCGGACGTACCAAACACGGTGTTGAGAAGCTGTCTCAAATGTTGTTACAGAAAGGTCTGAAGGTTGAGTCAATACACGGTAACAAGAATCACGGCAAGCGTCAGCAAGCACTGCGTTCATTCAAAGAAGGTACAGTCCAGGTCCTAGTCGCAACAGACGTTGCTGCACGTGGACTAGATATCCCTGACGTTACTCACGTTATCAACTTCGATATCCCAGCTACTTATGATGACTACGTTCACCGAATCGGTAGAACTGGTAGAGGCGATAAGAAAGGAAAAGCTCTGACTTTTCTATAAATTGCGTTATAATATAGGTACTTTGAAGAAGGCCCTAGAAATAGTCGTACCTTTTCTGTTTATTACAGCTATCATTATCTTTTTGGTCGCTTATACAGATCATAAACCTGTTCAGCTCATCAATTCGACGACTCCATATGGTCCACATATGCCAGAGAAGAAGTCCGTCCCATATAGAGCAGCCGCACCAAAAGTCCCTAGTACTTCAGTACAGATCTCTGAAAGATCACCTGAAGTTTTCGCGTATGCCCATGGCTCGGTCATTGTGGATGGTAAGATATTCATCGGTATGGCTGCAAGTAGTGGGAATAGTTTTGCGACCAATCAGCTTTTTGTATTTACCAATCCGAACAATCTCAAAGAATTCCGAATTATTTCTATACCGAGAAAAGGTGATATAGGCTCTATGGTATATGATGAGAAACATCGTGCTATATACTTCACACTTTCTGACCGAGGATCGTTGGATATATACAGGATTGATCCAACTACGTATTTCATTTCGACTGTGATCAGTACAACATCTATCAATATTGGACAAAAGCCGGCAATAACGACTGATGGTGAATACATCTATGGTATTACATATACGAATCCAGCGAAGATATTCAAAGTTGGTATATATGGCACTCCTTTTGTCGTGAGTGAAGCCGGGCATATATCAAATGGTCACTCTGCCAATATTGGTATATATAGTTCATCGACGGAATTGTATTTCGGTGGCGGTGAAGCCGATCTATTCGAAAAAGTTAATGCCAGTGATCTATCATCACTCGGTATATTAAATTTTCCAGGTTGTTCGATGACGGATGATATGCCGTTTCAAAGGGTTAATGAAAATGGCGGTTACGTCTATCTAGGCTGTGAGAAAAAACCAATAGCTATTCGTGTAAAGACTGATGATATGACCGCTAAAGAATTTGCTTTACCTGGTAAATCTTTTGGATTGTATATCTATGACAATGATCTATACAATGCAGCACAGGATGGTAATTATGATATATTCAAAAATATGGATATTTCTAGTATAAAGAGATACTATGTCGGACAGGATATTCAACTCAATGAATTGTTTGTTTTGAATAATATTGTCTTGTTCACAGGGTGGTGGGGAATAAAGGGTCTTTTCAGTGTGAAGAGTATGGATTTCGCGCAAAATTTAATAAATAATAATCTGAATACTAACTCAAATTGAATATGAAGAAATCAAATACACCGATCACAATCTTTGGATTGGGTCGCATGGGGGGCCAGATCATTCGAAGATTGCATGCCGAGAGTTTCGATGTGAGAGCTTGGAATAGATCAGAAGGACCTGTTGAAGAAATAACAAAGAAGACTAAATTGCAGGCGTCTAGTGATTTGAGTGAAGTTATCGGTTGGTCAGCGAATGACAAGCAGAGAATATTTTGGATAATGTTGCCACATGCGATAGTTGATGAGTTTCTATTCGGTAAGTCTGGACTTGGAAAATATTTGAAGAAAGGGGACATCGTTATAGATGGTGGTAATTCTTTCTATAAACTGACTATTGGACGTGCCGCCAAGATGAAGAGGAAAGGTATTCACTATTTTGACTGTGGAACTAGTGGCGGAGTTTGGGGTGAAAAGAATGGCTTTGCATTGATGGTTGGTGGACCGAAGGACAAGTGGTCGACTATAGAGCCATATATACGAGCTCTGTCGGCGGGCGATAATTATGCATATTGTGGCAGTTCTGGAGCTGGGCATTTCGTAAAGATGGTACATAATGGTATAGAGTACGGCATGATGGAAGCGATCGCTGAAGGTTATGCGGTCATGCATGCAAGTAAGTTCAAACTGAATCTCGCCGATGTTACCCGTGTCTATCAGAACGGATCTGTGGTAAGGTCATGGCTCATAGACTTATGTAGGAATATATTCGAAACTGAGGATATTGCCAATACTTCAGGGAAGATTGATTCCAATGGTGAAGGCGAATGGACCGTGAAGACTGGTAAGGAGTTGGGCGTTGACGTAAGAGTTATTGAAGACGCTTTGAAAGTGAGGAATGAATCTGTAGATCCAAAAAATCAGAAGAAATATTCCAATAAGATAGTGGCACTAATGAGAAAACAGTTTGGGGGGCATGCGGTACATAAGAAATAACTATGAAATTCAATCAAATAAATAGCGGTGAAGGTGCGAAGCGTTTGGCAGATAAGATTCTGTCATATATTAATGATGGTAAGAAAGTTTTGTGGCTCGTATGCGGTGGATCGAATATTTCGATATCAGTAGAAGTATTGAATATTATGAAAAGTGAACTAGATAAAGAGATGAAGCGATATACATTGAGGAATGTTACAGTTTCTCTTACTGATGAGCGTTATGGGTCTATCAATCATCCAGATGCCAATTGGCGCGGACTCAAAGATAAGGGTTTTGATTTTGAAGCGGTCACTTTGTCACCTGTTTTGGTCGGGAAATCATTTGATGAGACAACAAAACTATATGGTATGAGTATGAGAGATGTATGGAGTGCCAATGATGTACATATCGGACAGTTTGGTATAGGAACTGATGGACATATTGCTGGAGTTCTACCTAGAACAGTTGGTGTATCGAGTCCGGGTACAGTTGTTTCATATGATGCTGGGAATTTCAAGAGACTTACTGTTACGTTGGCGACTATCGAGAAACTCGATGTCGCGTATGCATTTGTATATGGTGAATCCAAAAGGGCAGCGCTAGAAAATCTGAAGGCGGATCTGACTGATGATATACAGCCAGCGCAGGTGCTGAAGAGGGTGAAGGATGCAGAGGTGTTTACGGATTTGTTTTGACTTCTTTGATATTTTGGCTCCGCATTTTTCTGTAGTTGTGAGGAGTTATCTGACCTAAGACCCGCCCATTTTTAAATCATGCCGTGGCATGATTTGTAGATTTGGATTCAATTTTACCGCTATAATATGATATTAAAAATGACAAATTTTCTAAAATCATGCTATGGCATGATTTCAAAAATGAATGTTTTGGAAAGGGTCGTGTCACTATAGTAAATTATATTTTGGTTATTAATAGATAGCATATAGTGAGGTAATTTCCCTCCGTCGCCTGCGAGCGCTAATCGCTGGCTACCCATTCTCGGCGCACTACGGGAAAATAGCCCACGATGCGTTACATATTTAGTTATCCACAGGTATTCTTTGACAGGTGAACACCCGTTCACCTATAATGTATATACAACAAAGAAGCAGGAAAACGCATTGAGCTAATGTTGCAGGAGTTGCGAGAAAAATATTATCAATTAATAAATTTATCCATGAGCAAGTATCAAACCATCAGAACAATTCGTAGTGAGATAGGTAGACTCAACCGCGAGATCGATCTATGTATCATCAAAGGTATTCCTTATGCCCGACAGGCATTACGACACAAGACTTTGAGGTCACAACTTGCTCGACTCGCTCCTAGTAAAGTCAGTTTCTTCAGCAGTTTAGTTAGTACGTTTATGTTTTAAAGTCCCCGATTCGCATAATATGAATAATTACAAAGACAAAATAATAAAGTTTTACAGAGACACCAAACGCATGCCTAGCTATGCAGAGATCATGAAGCTACTAGGTTTCAAGTCGAAAAACGCAGTCTACAAACTAGTCAATAAACTAGTAGTCGAAGGCATGTTAGACAAGGATTCTAGTGGTAGGCTCGTACCGAAGAAACTATTTGGTGAGATTCCAGTTCTAGGTTTGGTAGAAGCTGGTTTTCCAACTGCGGCAGAAGAGGAGTTGGTAGATACTATGAGTATAGATGATTATATGATCGAACGTAAAGAAGCCACATACATGCTGGAGGTAAAGGGTGACTCGATGATAGATGCGGGTATACAAGAGGGTGATCTGGTCATAGTCGAGAGAGGCAAGGAGCCAAAGATTGGAAATATTGTCATTGCCGAAGTCGATGGTGGTTGGACGATGAAATACTACAGAAAGACTGATGGTAAGGTCTGGTTAGAACCGGCTAACAAGAATTTTGGTCCGATATATCCAGAGAATGATCTGAGGATAGCAGCAGTCGTGAAGGGTGTTATCAGGAAGTATTTATAAGTGCCAGGTTTGATCATAATAGTCGTAAATCAAATCGGCTGGTTGCGGGGAAATGCTAATTTTAATGACATCTTAGGTGTGCGTGTTTTATTCGCATTGATACTTTCTCTATGAGTCGTCCTCTTTCTTGCTCCTATTCCTAATTCCTAATTCTCCCTTGCAAATCCTCACTCACCACTCTTTTCCGCGCGCGATACTCCATGTAGATGGTGATTCATTTTTCGCATCATGCGAAGTGGCAAAGAATCCAGCATTACGAGGTAAACCAGTAGTTACGGGTAGAGAGCGTGGTATAGCTTCATCGATGTCATATGAAGCAAAGGCGCGTGGTGTCACTCGAGCCATGCGACTTTCAGATATTCGGAAGCTCTGTCCAGATGTCATCATATTACCATCAGATTATGAAACTTACAGTCTATATTCACAACGGATGTATGAGATTGTCCGCAGGTATACCAATGATATAGAGGAATACAGTATCGATGAATGCTTCGCTGATCTAACTGGTATGCGGAGACCTAACAATATGTCCTATGAGGAGATGGCAATGAAGATAAAACACGACTTGGATACTGAACTCGGCATGACATTTTCTATAGGTCTTTCTGTCAATAAAGTTACAGCGAAGATCGGTTCGAAGTGGAAGAAGCCATCAGGGCTCACTATCATTCCTGGATATAATCTCCACCTATATCTATCGAAATGGCCTGTAGGTAAGATCTGGGGTATCGGTCCAAACACGGAGAGTTATCTCCATAAGCAGGGCATAGTCACGAGCCTCGACTTTGCTACGAAAACTTCTGAATGGGTTAAACTCCATCTATCAAAACCATTTCAGGAGATTCATGCAGAATTGAATGGCAAGTTCGTATATCCTCTGGTTCTCGGCGAGAAACATGATTATGCATCTATCAGTAAGACAAAGACGTTCACACCACCGTCAATGGACAAGAGTTTCATATTCTCTCAGCTTTCTAAAAATGTAGAAAATGCATGCATCAAACTTCGCCGCCATCATCTATATACAAAGCGTTTTACATTCTTTCTAAAGACTCAGGATTTTCGATATCATGCACTAGAGCTCAAGTTATCACAGACTGTCTGTATACCAGAGAAGATCATCGAAACCATAAGAGAAGTTTGGAATACTATATATCGTACTGGTATCCAATACCGTGCGACAGGAGTGACGTTGATGGAACTTTCGCATGAGAATATCTCTACAATAGACATGTTCGGACATTCAGAGATACTAGATCATGTACAAAAGATACACGAAGCAGTTGATCATATCGACCAAAGATATGGGAAACATAGTGTTTTTCTCGGGTCTAGCTTCAGAGCCATGAATGACGGGGCGCATCGTGGTTCTCGTGGTGAGGAGTCAGAGAGAAGGTCAAAACTCTTGAAAGGTGAGACAAAACGCAAAAGAATTGGTATACCGTTTTTGGGACAGGTTTGATTATATGAAAAGTCTGATCGTTCAGTGATAGTTCAAGAGTCAATCTCAGCTATTCTGTAGTCTTTCCATCGAACTCGTCAGTCTTGTCAGCTTCGCCCTCAGCTTTTGTAGCATGAATAACACCATCCCTGTGATGTGGTGGCATGTACAAAGTATATAACTTCATCGAACCGGTCGCGTCGTTAATGATATTGTGTTTTGTTCCAGCTGGCACAACGATGACACTACCATCTTCAATCATTTGAGGAACGTCATTCAATATCGCTTTGCCGCTACCTTTTTCTACACGCAGGAATTGGTCGACATCATGAACCTCTTCACCAATATCTTCGCCAGACAGTAGAGACATGAGTACGAGTTGACTATTTTTGTCAGTGTATAGGACTTTTCTAAAGTTTTCATTTTCTAAAGAAGCCTTCTCAATATTTGTTATGTATCCTTTCATATATATAATATTTTAATGAGATTTATTAATAAAAGTTTTACTAATGATCCTATTGTAGCACGAAAAGGCCCCCATTTTGACCGATTATCTGTGTGTGGGGGCCGTGTTTGATGCGTAGCATCACCTAGATTTCAAACTCGATTTCGAAAACCTCGATTTCGCGGCAGAACTCAGCTCGACGTTTAGCGAATTCTACTGCGCCACCGTTTTCGATAAAGTGTTTGAGAAGCCAACCGGGATTCTTGAATAGTTCCCAGTCGTCGCAATTGCGCTCCTCTCGGGTGCAATGCCGATTCACAGGGCAAGTCAATGCTTCGACATACTGTCTCTGCATGAAAAGGCCCATGTCGAACTGTATGATTGTGTTACGCACTTCAATACCTTTCTCTCGTTAGTGGTGTTAGTAAAGAACCGTCCAGATAATTATCTGACATTCAATATTTTGTGTCAATACAAAAAGTGGATAAGAGAAAACCGCTATATCTTTCGAATCTAGCGGTTTCTGGTAACTTTTGAGTTCATTACTGTTTTTTGATATTGCAGTTATGTGTTCTCAACCCTGAGTGATAACTCAGGCCATTTATTCATTCTCTCACAACTGTGAGCGTGTTAGTTATTATGAAGCGTACTGATATAACTGCTTGCCGAGGGTAGTGATAGAGCATCATTGATGAAGCCAGTCGTAATCCTCGAATTATCAATAGACATATATTCGCCGATACCATTGCCGGTATTTCCGTCAATAGTTTCGTAGCCAAACATTCTGACTCTGATCCTGGCGTATCTCTTTTGACGCCAGGTGTGTTCACTTGTTTTGTACATAAACTTACGTATTTTCAAATATCTTCCATTATTTCATTTCGGCACATAACTGTGAGAAATTGGCGAAGAACATTCCTGTGTAACACTATACCATACTATGGCCTCTTTGATAAGGGGCTATCTTATACCACAGACATTCTTGAGCTCAGATATGTCATTTTCAGTAAGAGTATTACTTGAGCCCTCATTCATATAGTACATGATAGCTTCTGGGTCATCGACATGCAGTATTCCTATAGCATGTCCCAGTTCGTGTTCCAAAACGCGTATCAATTTGCTCTCGTTCTTAAATTCATAGATATTGATGCGTTTGCCACTGACGTCCTCGATGTATTCTCCTTCATTGAATACTTCTCCAGACAATCGGCCCACATTGTTATAAGTCGTGACATCAATATTCAGACTTTTTGCCAGATTATTCAATTGCGTTGCAGCGTTGTTCAAGGTCTCGACCAATGCGTTGAATTTTGCTCGATTCTGTTCGATTATAAGTGCTCTGGATTCAAGTTCAGATCTAGTTGATCGCAACTGATCGACCTCCATACCAGATGAACTTCGGTACACACTCGAATTCTGCATACTCTGATTGTAGGCTGCCATCGATTGATTGTAGCTGTCAATACTTTTCTGTAGAGCTGATTTGTCTATACTATATTGAGCAGATAGAGATTCATACTTTTGCTTCATTGCATCATATGACGCCTTCTTTGAAGAAATAACTGAACTGATCTCTGCTTGTTTGGTCGTTGCCTGCTGTCTATAATCGTATATAAGATTGATCTTTAGTGATCCTTTTGGGTCATACTTGAGAAGGGTTTTACCTAGAGCATCATTCCAGACGTTGGAGGAATTTGCTATATCAGCTATGAATTTGGCTTCACTCATATTGAAATTGCTATCGAAATCTCCAATGGAATACAATATCGGTCTAGAACATGGTGCGGGGTTGAGACCCAGTACTTGTATCAGACTATCTTGATTGAACCAGATGATGCCACCGAGCGTGAGTATCACCAATGTATAGAAGAATAGACGACCCATGTAATAATTATAGCAAACAAATCAATCAAAATCTTAACGCTGATATGGATAGATCCTCATGTAGATGATGAATGCAATAATCCGTATATCTGTTATGATTACTTCATGAAATTGCCAGTGTTTCTCCCTGATTCAAAGAAGAGCTTCTTGCTCATATTCGACCTAATACTCATAGCTAGTATCGTGTTCTTCCTCATTTCCGAATTTGCTCTGAAATATATATTTACATCTTCGCACCTCATATACGTAGTCGGGATTATTCTGGCGGGATTAACGATGGTAGGCCTCATCCCGGTTGGGATCAGTGCAGTCAGGGCTATTGTGAAGAGACATATCACGATCGACTTACTCGCTACTATTGCTCTCGTATTTTCACTCGTATTGCATGAATGGACATCGGCAGCGTTCATCACACTTATGCTCACATTCGCCCGGGTATTCGAACATATCACAGATGCGCGAATGGAACGTACGATCAAAGGTTTGATGAAATATCACGTTGAATGGGTGAGGACGAAGGTTGGTGATAATATCAAGGATGTTCACATAAGTGAGATAAGAAGCGGAGATATCGTCATCGTTGAATCTGGCGAAAATGTACCAGTTGACGGCGTTATCATTTCGGGCCAGGCGGATATTAACGAATCGTCATTGACCGGTGAGAGTGAATTGGTGCCAAAAAGGGAAGGTGACAAGGTATTCACATCTACTATCAATGAGTCTGGGTCTATCATAGTAAAAACGGAAAAGATCGGTGCTGATACAACATTGGCGAAAATTATCAAATTGGTCGAGGAGTCGAGTCGTGAGAAGAATGAGGCAGAAATGGCCGCAGATCGATTTTCTGAGAGGTATATATTAGTAGTATTTGTCTCGTCTGTTGCACTATATTGGTTCGGTATTGATCCAAAGATCATATTGGCCCTATTGTTGGTGGTTTGTGCAGATGATATCGCAGTCGCTGTGCCACTTACATACACGGCTGCTATTGCCTATGCTGCACGTAGGGGAGTTCTCATCAAGGGTTCTGGAGCACTCGAACAATTATCTAGAATGAATTACATCTTGACTGACAAGACTGGAACATTGACCAAAGGTAGACCGAAAGTCGCTACTATAAAGAATTATGGAAAATTGTCATTCGACGACGTATGCAAGCGTTTTGCTTCTGGTGCTTCTGAGTCCAAACATGCTGTGTCGAAGGCTATCATTGCGTATGCAAAGGAGCACAATATCAAGCCTCATGTGCCTGATGAATTCGGGGAGATTCCTGGTGAGGGAGTTACATTCGTCCATAATGGAGAAATGATGTTCATGGGTCGTGTCTCATACACTGAGAGACAGAGTCATCAGATCAATGTTGATTTGAAAAATGATATCGAAGCGGAAAAGAATGTTGGCCGCGGAATAGTATTACTCAGTGTAAACGAGGAAGTTGTCGGTTTATTGTCATATATTGATGAATTGCGTCCGAATATATCAGAAATAATCAGAGAAACTAGGCAATTGGGAATCAATGAGTGGCATATGCTAACTGGCGACAATGAACGTGCCGCATCGGCCATAGCACATAGCCTGAATATTCGTCATTTCCATGCCAATATGACACCAGAGAGTAAAGTCGAATTTATAAGAAATTTTGAAAAGGAGCATGGTCCGAAAGCTACTAAGCAGAAGGGCGTCGTAGGGTACATTGGCGATGGTGTTAATGATGCAGCACCACTAGCCTTGGCCGATGTTTCTATAGCGATGGGCGGTATCGGGTCTGATGCTGCTATCGAGGCGGCTGATATTACAATAATGAAAGATAACTTGAACCGCGTGCCAGAGATCATCCGGATCTCTAGAAAGGTGCGAAGTGTGATGAGGGGGAATTTCTGGATCTGGGCAGTGACAAATTCAGTTGGCTTACTACTAGTCGTCATCGGTATTCCAGGGTTCGGTCACCTGGGTCCAGCTGGTGCTGCTACATATAATTTCTTGACTGACTTTTTCCCGATTTTGAACGCTTTTAGGGCTGGTAGGAAGTAGGTTTTTACTGAACTCATACCTCCATTATTTTACCGTCGGTGATCTATATGGCGTGACAGAGTATAGTTAATGAATATTGTCAGAAAAACTGTGTTTATCCACAGTATATGAGCAATATTTGTATAATTTTGTGTTACAATTAGCCAGTAATGAAGCCGCAATTCGGAAGTTTTTTGAAGAAGTGGGCTCAGTGTATTCATATTGAAATGGTGCAACTTAATAATTTGAGAAATAGATTCAAAATTGTTAATGAAAAGTCCGACGAAATCTTACAAGATGGTCATTTTTTGTCTTCCAAGATGTTCAGGGTAGTTATGATCATCGTCGTTACAATATCTGTAGCTTATGGAATTTCCCGTGCGCAGATATCGACTCCGAACATTGATCTAGATCCTGCTCAGAGTTTTACTGGTATCTATGGCACGGTAGTTTCGATGGGAGATGATTGGTTCAGTCTAGATAATACTGATGGATCGAAATACGAGGGCGTTGATGTGTTCCAGGTTGATACAAGTAAGATTGAGAAGGTTGAGACGAATGATGATAGCCCCGTGTCCATATCCATTACTGATATAAAAGTAGGGGACAAAATAATTGCTCGGGGGATCATAAACGGTAATAGGCTTGCTGCATACAACGTTATTTCATTTTCGTATATAAAAACCGCTGAAATAGAAGTGGCTAGTTCACCGGCTACAACTACAGCAACAACTACCGCTTCGGCAAATGAGATTTCTATACCGACTTCTAGTACGACTACTGATGAAATCTCCACGACGACGGATTCGACCTCAACTGATCCAGTTTCAATTCCTGAGTACATATCAACTTCGACTGATCCAGCCTTAATTGAGACTGATTCCAATACCAAAGCCGCAGAGTCTGTAGAGCCTGATCCTACTGAATCGATGGAGACTGACATAAAGCCGCCAAATTAGTAATCATTATGCAAAGAAATACCACGAAATATCTACGAATTTTCACGATTGCGGCCTCTGCATTCTTTTTTGTTTTTATGTCGACTCAGAGTGTTCATGCTGCCACACTTTCTCCGGGTAACATTACTACGTGTGGAACATTGGCCTCGGCTGGAACGTATACACTAACGCAGAATATTGGCATAGCTACTACTACAGGACCGTGCTTTATAGTTACATCCAACGGTGTGACTATAAATGGTGCAGGATTTTCAGCTACGACGACATCAGGTAATACTGGATATGCAGTCATCGCTACGAATAGTGCTGATGGTGGTAATGCGTATGGAACGACGACTATATTGAATATTTCATTTGTGAATTTCAGCAACGGAGTGAATGCAAGTGGCAATAACAGTTCGAGTATATCAGGTGGGTCTGGGGGCAGTATAACGATATCAACATCAACGATGTCGGGCAACGTGATATCCAATGGTGGTTCGGGTTCAAGTGGTGGAGTTGGTGGAATAATTTCAATAAATGCGAGTACCATAAGTGGTAGTATAAAGTCAGATGGGGGATCGCCTCTCTCTGTAAAGTCACCATTTCCAAATAGTGCTGTTTCTAATGGATGGATAGATATGACTGGTAATGTCCTTCTGTATCACTTGAATGAAAGCTCGGGAACATTCACCGATAGCTCGGGTCAAGGATTTACAGGTACATCAGAGGGGGTTGTTACTTATGGGGTGGCTGGTGCATTAGATAAGGCGATCTCTGTGAATAGCTCGGGTGTTTCCTATGGCGCCAATGCTTCAGCACTGAAACCGAGTTCAGCACTTAGTATTTCTGTGTGGGTTAAAGGTGGTTCACAGAATTCTAGTTACCCGCAAATGGTGTCATACAGCAATAGTACTGATGGTTATAATCTATTTTTCTCAGGAACGCGTCCCGCGTTCATAGTTAATGATGGTGGTTGGGGATCATGTTATTTGTTAAATGGAAGTATAAATATACTTGATGGAAACTGGCATAATCTTGTTGGAGTCTATAGTGGCTCACTCATAAATATATACATAGATGGTGTAAATGCTGGTACGTCTGGCTGTGGTAATTCCGGAATAGATTATGGAGGGGCATCTATGGGATGGATAGGTAGAAAAGGTGGTTATGAATATTTCAATGGGTCATTAGATGAAGTTGCTATCTGGTCTAGACCTCTTTCTGCGGCTGAAGTATTGAATATTTACAATACACAATATACGGGTACAGTATCAGGGTCCGGTTCAGCCGCAGGGACGATCTCAATCACTGGTAATTCTGTAGTAGGTAGCATAACTACGAATGGTGGTACTGGCACATCGATGGGGTCTGGAGGTACAGTAACAGTTGCAACATCGACCACTGACAGTATCTCCGCTATTGGAACAGGTGGCACTATCAATATTGCTGGAGCGAGTCTTGACTTTACTGGTAAATCATTCACGGCGAGTTCAACACTCAGTCTCTCATATACGGGTCTATTAACCACGACCAATGCTACAACATCAGTCTTATCATCACTCGTAGTGAATGGTACAAATTATGGTGCATTTTCTGGGGGTACACTTCCACTGTTTCCAGGACTTATAAATGTTTGTGGTACGATCTCGTATGCGGGGACATATACTTTGACTCAGAGTATTTCAAATATTGATGGAAATTGTTTCAATGTTCAGGCCAATAATGTCACCATAGATGGGAGTGTGAATCATTATTCGGTTAATGCGAACGTCGGTAATACAAATTATGCCGTGATTGCTGCAAGTACTACAGTTGGAGCTCCAGCTTATGGTACGACAACTATACAGAATCTCACGTTTACCAATTTTACAAATGGTGTGAATGCGAACGGTTCAGCCGGGTCCTCTGGTGCAGGAGGTGCTGGTGGTACAGTTATAGTTTCTTCGACCACGATCGCTATGGTATCAGCAAATGGTGGTAATAGTGACGGAGGCGTCGGTGGGGCTGCTGGAAATGTAATTATTGTAGGTAGCTCAACGATTATAGGAGGTTCTGCTTCTGTCAGTACTGCAAAGAGAATATATTTGACCTCTGGAGCTTCTTGGAGTGTACCAACAGATTGGAATAGTGCGTCTAATACTGTCGAGGTTATCGGCGGAGGTGGTGGAGGTACGTATGGGGTCGCGTCTAATGCTGGAGGTGGTGGAGGTGGTGGATATTCAAAAGTATCAAATTTAGTTTTAACTGCTGGTTCATCGGTTAGCTATAGAGTTGGACAAGGCAGTCTTGGAAGTCTTAATGGAGATGTTGTTCCTGCCGCAGGAACCGATTCGTATTTCTGTAATTCATCAAGTAATTGTGCATCGATTTCAGGATCCGCAGTAAGGGTGGGTGCAAAAGGTGGAAGCGGTGGTATTTCAACTGGTAGTTTGGGTGGTCAATCAAGTGCTGGTGTAGGAACAGTCAAATATTCTGGTGGTAATGGAGGTGGTACACCTGGGTCATGGGCAGCTGGTGGTGGAGGTGGTGCGGCTGGACCACGTGGAAAAGGAGGTAATGGAGGTAGTTCGACGTTTGGCAATCGTGGTGGTGGAGGAGGTGGGGGTAATGGCGGAGGCGCCAATGCTGCAAGTGTTAGTAATTCAAACGGAACATCTGGTGGAGATAACTATCTTGGTGCTGGTGGTGGTACCGCGGGTGTAAGCTCAAGCCCATATACAGGTGGTGCTGGAACGAATGGTGGTGGTGGTGGTGGGAGTTATGGTGCTTGTAATGGTATGACACCGTACATGCCTGGTATAGGAAGTACTGGAATTGAATGGGATTCGACACATGGTTCTGGTGGCGGAGGAGGAGGTGGGGGTAATGCTTGCGGAAATACTGGAGGATGGGGTGCAAATGGCGGACTTTATGGTGCTGGTGGTGGTGGAAGTTTGAGTAGTAATAGTATCATTACAGGTAATGGTGCTAATGGTATAATAGTAATATCATATACTAGTATCTCGAGTGATCCGCTCAGTATTTCTGCATCTGGTGGTACTGGTACTTCACTGGGTGCTGGTGGAGTAGTTACGGTTGCTACATCTACAACAGCGAGCATTTCTGCTATAGGTGCTGGTGGTACTATCAATATTTCCGGGATTAATTTGAATCTTTCCAATAGCACATATACAGCGAGTTCATCTCTCATACTTTCATATACAGGTTCTCTCGGTGTATCGAATGCAACAACGTCAGTTCTCGCTTCACTAGTTGCCAATGGTACAAATTATGGCGCATATTCTGGCGGAGCGTTTCCGTTGATACCTGGATCAATTTCTAGTTGTGGAAAAATGCCATTTGTTGGTGTATATACTTTGTCAGCCAGCATTTCTGGTATATCGGGTACATGTTTCAATGTTCAAGCGAACAACGTAACTATAGATGGAAGTAACAACCATTACACTATTTCTGCAACTTCAAGTAATAGTAATTATGCTGTTACAGCTGCTAGTACTACAGCTGGAGCTTCAGCCTATGGCACGACAACTATCCGGAATATTACTATCGCGAATTTTGCAAATGGCGTAAGTGCCAATGGATCAGTTGGTTCTGGCAGTGTGGGTGGAAACGGAGGTAATTTGGTTATTTCTAGTTCGAGTATTCAGTCGATACTATCAAGTGGTGGTAACGGTGATACAGCTTTCACTGGAGGTAGAGGAGGGTATATTATGATAACTGCGAGTTCAACTGTAGGATCAACAACCTCGCAAGGAGGATCCGGTGGAAACAAATCTGGATCTGGTACAGCTGGTAATGGTGGAGATACTGGTTCGATCTCTATTACGAATGCAACATCGACGGGTCTTCTGGCTCTCATACCTGGAAGTGCTGGCGTTGGATCCGCTGGAGCCTCAAGTGGATCAGTTGGTAGTGGTGGAATAATTACGATTTCTACATCGACGACAGTCAATGTGACGAGTGCAGGTACAGGAGGTACCATAAACATGTTAGGTACAAATTTGAATTTGACTAACAATATATATTCCGCGACGTCTACGCTCGGGCTAGCATATTCCGGCAGTCTAACTACGACAAATACCACATTATCTGCACTAGCACACTTTATTACAAACGGAACTGATCTCGGTTCCTTTGTGGGTGGTGCATTTCCTCTAATACCAGGGACCATCAGTTCTTGCGGGTCTCTTGCTTTTGCAGGAAACTACGCGTTAGGATCAAGTATTTCTGGAAATTGCAATGTTGTTATCGCTGGCGTTATATTATCTGGTAATGGAAATACTCTCACTGGAAATATTACTTCCAATAATAATGGTGTAACACTTTCAAATATAATCGTGACAGGAGCGGTTTCTACGACAGGAGCTGGTCCAGGCGCCCTCATCATCAGTAGTTCGACGAGTGTCACTGGTTCAGTTAGTGTCACAGGAGTAATAAGTGGAGATGGTACAGGTTCACTTGCAAGTACAACGATCAATGCTGGCGGCAGTATTTCTGCAGGATCTGTGACTTTGACTGGAAAGGTTTTGAATAATGGTACGATCAATGCCAATAATCCAGCAATGGGGAGTATGATCAATAATTCTATTATAAATACTGCTGGCGGCACATTTACCTTTAATGCGACATCCTCGAATACCGGTACAGTCAATGGTAATGCGATATTCAACGCTTTTTCTACAAACTCGGGTACAGTTACTGGTACTGCACAGTTCAATATGTTAACTGGATCTGCTGGTATAGTATCATTTGCTGGAACTGACAGTTTCCTAGGCACGGGCTTTGTTACTGGAAATATTTATGATTCGAATAATTCCCAAATTACCAACTGGGTTTTCAATGCATCAAGTACCAATTCTGGAAGTACCAAAGGTGATGCTGTATTCAATGCTTCTAGTACGAACAATGTCGGTGCGACTATAGTCGGTAACGTTATACTCAATAATTATTCTAGAAATCTAGGCACGATTACAGGGGATGCAGATGTATATTCACCAGTTGCTAGGCCAATCGGTGGCGTAGTTAGTGGTCAGATTACGTATCATAACTATACTGGACTGTACTTCAATGATAGTGCTCCGGGACATGGAGTTACTGGTAAATGGAATGATGTCAATAATTGGTGGACAGATTCATTGGCAACAGTTCATTCTACGTTCGTTCCATCTGGTGGAGATAGTGTAACTATTACGAGTGGAAATATTTCTACGACTACGAGTTCAGCTGTAGTAGATTCAGCTACATTCTTAGCTACGTCTTCAAATTCGATATATTTGACTGTGACCAGCACATCGACAGGAGCAGCATTATTTAGTGCTTCTTCTACGAACTCTAGTTTAGGTACGATCGTCGGTAATGCTACGTTTTCTGGTCCTGACACGACGAATGATGGTACTGTGACAGGTTATGTTACTCGTCAATATACGGCTGGTGTATTCACAGTTGTTTCAGATTTTACTCATAATGGAGTCCATTGGATCGTCCAATCAGTGAATGGGGCAATCGTCAATTTGGCTGGTGCTACATATTCTCTAGCAACGAATGCGTTTCAAGCATTGAATAATGGAATATTCAGTGCGTGGAATGCGATCATCGGCAGTGGTGGATCTGGCGTACCTGTACTATCGATCACTTCTCCTGCGGCTGGAACTATAACGAGGTGGTCTCCAAGTATTTCATGGGGCACGAATGATACGTGTCAGTACAAGATGGATAGCGGCAATTATCAGGCGGTAGTCTGTTCGAATAATGGCAGTGATATACCAAAGCCTGTTGCCGGTTCGCATACGATATTCCTGAAGAGTATAAGCAATCATTCTGATCCTACAGATAATATTTCAGAAAAGTCTGTCTCGTTTACATATGACAATAGTCAGCCAATAAGTACAGACTGCTCTACACCTCTAGATGAAGCTGCTAGGCCGTATTATTACCTAACTGCGAATATAGTTGGTAATTGTTCTGTGTCGACTTCAACTACATTGCGTGGTGATGATGGTGCAGGACATTATTATTCAATTAGTGGGAATATAACAGGTAGTAGTACCAATAACCTCTCATTACAGAATGTTACAGCTACTGGTCTAGTGTCTAGTTTGAATAATATTGTAGTTAGTTCATCCACATTGAGTGGGTCGATCCATGTTACCGGATCTCTAACTAGCGACACAAAAACTACACTTGGTAGTACAACCATAGAATCAGGCGCTACGGTAACGGGTGGTACATTTTCGAATAATCTTACGAACAAATCTGGTGGTATCATTATAACAAGTTCAATAACACCAGTAACTGTGGCCGGACGTATTGATAATAGCGGAATAATTGTCGGAGATATAGCGTTCAATGGAACATCAACAAATTCTGGAACCGTGAATGGAACTGTGATATTGAATGATCAATCACTAAATTCTGGAACAGTTAATGGTAATGTTTCCATAAATTATCTATCGAGTAATTCAGGAACAGTAAACGGTGATCTTACATATAATAATCTCGTGGCTGTATCTGGAGAAATAAGTTTTTCTGGATCTGAAATATTCCGAGGAACAGGCCATGTTTCTGGTCTGACTAAAGATAACTCAGGTAGTACTATCCTAAGGTGGGTATTCAATGATTTTGCAAGTAGTACTGGATACATAAAAGGGGATACGTCATTCAATGATCATTCGGTAAATATTGGAGTCACTTCTGCTAATGCTTATTTCAATGATTCATCAAAAAACCAAGGTACAGTTAACGGCAATTCTTATGTATATGGTCTATCTGCAGCACCTCTAGGTGGTACAACCCTCGGTTCGATCGTATATTATTCATATCCGAATTCAATATCTTTTAGTAATATTTCAGGAGATGGTTTGTGGAGCAATGTGCAAAATTGGTTTACGGATACTAGCTTAGATATACCGAGTGGTAGGATACCATCGGCCAATGAAGCAGTAGTTTTGTTTGCCTCTACGACTCTTACTGAGAGTGTAACTAATGATCTGTATATAGGAATGAATGGGGTGATTGTGGATGGTACAGATAATACTTTGACTGGATCAATCTCCGGAAATGGTGCATACGGAGGAAGTAATGGATATAACTTTGGACTTGAAAATTTGGTAATTACAGGGACATCTTCTGCTAGCGCTTCTCTTGGTGGCTCTATCGGTGGTAATGGAGGTAATATCGCAATATCAACATCAACAACTGCAGCGATCGTATCAAATGGTGCAGATGGTTCAACTAATGGTGGTAATGGAGGTACGTTGCTGATAGTAAATTCATACAGTAGTCCTCTAAGTTCGATCGTTCAATCTAATGGTGGTAACTCTACATCCTGTGGAAAGGGTGGTGATGCTGGATCGATCTCTCTTACTGATTCTTCATATAGTGAACCGATCGCCAATCCAGGTACTGGTAACAATACGGGTTGTCCAGAGTTACCGGTATATTCAAGTGGTAGAAGTGGTAGTGTTGCTGTTGTGGGTAGATATGTGCCAGTTATTAGATCGAATTCTGTTGCGCCGAGTGTTCCTGCAAATCCGAATAGGCCCTATTCCGGTGGCTCGACTCTTGATTCGGAAAGCCTGCTCAGATTATTTGCACCAGGCTTACTGAGAAAGGTGTCTGTGCCGTTCATCATTCCTTCTAAATTGGCATTGGGAAGTCTTCCGAAGTTTGGTGAAGGTAATGGATCATTTTCATTCAAGAATGAGATACGAGCTTTCCTATTCGATCCAGCACCAGAAAATATTTCTAGGGTACTCAATTCATCTCCAGAACTCAAGAAGTTCATGGCTGGTGTAGGGCTCATAACTGCTGGGGATGTTGTCAGATTACGTACAGTCCCGATAGTGATCCCTGCCACATCGACAGTGCCGGGACTATATCAGGTAGTCGTCGGTACATCTACGATTCCTGTATCTATTGCTAATGAGTCAGTCGATACTCTAGTGCAGAGAATTACAGTCGACGTAGGTCAGAAGATGACTATTAACCTAGTGCCGCTTAAGGATGTAAAGACTGTAGCGTATTATCAAAATAATCCTATCGATTTTACCAGCACAAAAGGTAAGCTGGCGGTTACACTTTCTATCCTTGCTCCTAGTGAACCGGGAAGATATTATCTTGTTTCATCTAACGCTGCATTTCCTCTAGCCATCGATGTTGTTAAGCCAGTAAAGCCTGCAGAGAAGAAGGGATTCTTCTTGAGGGTGTGGTCATCGCTACTTAATTTCATAGGTATATAGGTATCGATGCGAATATACGAATAGGTTACATCGATACAGATATATAAAAGCCGAGCAATCAATTGACTGCTCGGTGTGTTTTGAACTATTTCTGATTCACATCATTGACTACAGATGTTTGTCAGGGTTCAGATACGGCCCAGACAATAGGGAAATGGGGTTTTTCTTGTCAGGATGTCCGCAGCTCAGTACGTACAACTGGTCATACTGATCTATGAAACCCATACCACTGTAGCCAGCTTGCGAATTGAAATACAGAGCGATCCTCTGAGGACCCTTGGTTCCACCAGCGATGAGATATTCATCTCCAGTCACCAATGATCGCAGTTTCATGATCTTCTTTTCCCCGATCGTGAGCTCATTGAAGAAAAACATCTTGATGTTTTGAACTGATTCTTCTTTGAGTGCCGATTCACACGGAAGAGGTTTGGCTTCTGTGTTTTTCGGACGAAGAAAGACGACGTCGTCATCTTTTGGCAGTTTGGCCTGCCAGTTGAAGTAGGCAACCTCGTACAAGCCATTCGTGGCTGTGTGTTCATCAGGTGATAGGAATCGGATGACGAATAGATCATTTGCAAACTTCTTTTGCAGCAGATGATCCACGGTAGCAACGAGCGGGCCGTTTTTTCCAACGAACCACGTACCGTTCGCTGTAAATGCCGGGCGATTGTCGCCTCGGTAACGATAGATGAGTACCGGTCGAAACTTCGGACTGACCTGGTTTGTCGCGGCGTTGTTCACGAGATAACCCTCAGGGCTGTTGTTCCAGGCCTCGAGGGAATCTCTGTCCGTCTGCGCCGTATTGGTTTTTGAAACCGACGCCTTTTGTATATAGCTAGCGTCCACAAAATATACGAATATCATGACGGCTGCGATGACACTTAAACTTACGACAGAATCAACTATGATGTTATGCTTCACTTTCAATCCTTTCTGTAGCAACATTCGTTGCTGTTTATTAATCTGCCGCTCATTATACTAGCAGAACATCGAAATGTCAACTATTTTCGTATACTATTTCAATTCGGCTTCTATAACTCTTTCCAATTTCATCTCTTTATTTTCAATAGTTTTGGCAACCGCTCTGAATAGATATATTTTCTTTGGGTTCATCATATAAGGTAGAAAATGCATCAAGAGGTGTATGAGCAGACCAGAAAGAGATATGAATATGAGTATCGGTAGTTCTCTATATAGACCAGTTGTAAATACAGTAATACAGATGATCGAATGCATGCCGGTAATACTCAAAAACGATAGTATGTCAAAATGTTTCAGGTATTTTCTGCGATATTTGATGAGTGACCACAATACTATATGGATGAGTTCAGTCATGATAACTGTGAATATTATCAATTTCCAAAATTGTACTTGTGGATCAGCTAATGTAGAAAAGTCAGGTGCATAATGGAATTGCAATAGTAATGTCCAATTATTGATCTGATATGGAAGTATTGCGATAACACTGAATATGGTCAATCCGAGTAAAAGTCCGATATACGATAGAAATGGTGACATCACCATGATGAATATCGTAAGTAGTCTCCTTGGATTCAATGTGCGAATGAAACGAATGATGAATGAGAAAGAAAGTACCACGAGTATCCAGCCGACTAGATTTTCGAATGGTACGCCATACCATTCAGTATTGAGCGGAATAGTCCATGTCCAGAATCCTAACCTAATGGCGACTATATCCATTGTCATATCCAGAAGTACTGCTCCCAATGCATCCATGAAAGGTCGTAGATGCCAAGGAATATTGTATTGATCGCTGAGTAACATCACACAATATATGATGACTGCCCAGCTAAGTCCTATAGCGACTGGGACATGTGCTAGATTGAATAGGAAGCTAGTGCTATATGAGTATGTGTGAGCAAGATATGTGTTTCCTATCTCCAATATCATACCGAAAACAGCACAGCTCACTATTTCGAATAGTCGCAAATAATTGCGGTGATATATCTCACGCGCTATGACTAGTGCAAATGATATAAAAGCCAGTGATTCAAAAATCAAGAAATAGTTGATAGAAAAGTTCATTACGGACCTATTATATCAAATTGGTGTTGTTATAGGAATGGATGTACTTGTTAATAGCAGGATAAATATATAAAAAAATTGCGCCAACTTATTCAGAAGGCGCAATCGATGAAGAATGGTCGCACTTTGCAGGGGACTCAGAATAGAATCCCAAGTTTCACTCCGATGCCGGTGCAGCCGCCAAATTGGGCACTTGCTTCGACTAGTATAGTCTTGTCGAAGACGTATCCGATCGTCGGGCCAGCAGTGAAATACGCTTCGGTTTTCGTACTTTCACTTTGTTTGCTACCGAATCGCTCCCAGCCGTTATCGATGAATAGACCGGTTATGCCGATGTCTCCACCGATATATAGACTGTCGTTCCAGATGTAATATTGCAGTCCAACATTACCGTAGAAACCGAACTGGGCACGTGAATAGACATATGCCGAACTGCCATCTGCACGAGGATCGTTGGCGTTCTTTTGGCGAGTCTCTGCGTTACCGAATAGTCCGCCGGCCTCGATCTTCCACAGAAGCTTCGGAGAAATGGCCGAGATGGGGTGAGCGTAGCGCAACCCGACAGAGCCAAATGGCTGGAAACTGTCGATTGATGTTTCGCCCGCCGAGCCAGGTTGCCCTGAGTTAGGCAGGAACGAATCACCCGGATGGGTGTCGTGTGCGTAGCTCTTGCTACTGGGTTGGATAGCCATGATGCCGGCAGTGATGCCGAAAGATGCCTTGGGATCATCTTCTTGTGTTTGGGCCGTGACTTTAGAGGTCAGGAGGCCAGTTGCCATGGTGATGAGTAGTACGTATTGCGTTTTCATATGTGCTCTTCCTTTTCGTTTATTGGTTAACTGAACAAGTGTCTAGTGACACTCTAACGCAAATCTACCTCAATACCAAAATTTGTCAAGAGCTGACAACCAGTGACACTAGTGTCTAATTAGTAGAACATTTGCCGTTATACAGATCTATTGTTTTGCATTTTGTACCATTTTTTAGCGTACAGATAGAGTCCGCAACAGCATAAGTCTCGCCACCGAGCCATGCACAATAGTTTTGGTCGATCGTGTCATATCCAGTTGTTTTTCTACCACCGACTGGACATTCACCTCGAAGTAGTGCCCATTCTTCACAAGCTCGATTGTCATCAAAACTACATAACCCGTATTCATCGCCGTTTCCATTCTTTTGAATAGTTAAAGTGCCGCCTTGTTTAGTGCAATTGACAGAAGCTGGATTGGCTAGTCCTGTTGATGATGACATGTTCGCTATTTGGGGAAATTGAGGAGACTCTGCAACATCCTTCTTTGGTCCATATGTTAGGTACAAGATACCGCACAATAATAATACGAGTGCAAATATGATTGGTAGTGATTTTTTCATATCTACATTGTAGCAGACATTGAGGATAAATAGTACGTAAGTATGCCAAAAACTCACAATTTTCATTGCTTGCATGGGAATGGTATGTATAACACGTGAAACTCGTTCGGCTACTACAAAAACATTTTCCAGTATAGTGCAGCCAAAACGATAACCACGAGAAGTATTAATAATGCTCTTTTATCACCTGGGGCCATGGGATAATTATATCAAACTATTATGAAACATCCAACAAGTTATTGAATACTATTTAGACACTCATCCATCCTCTTTTTGCTATCGAGAAGAGGTTTTAGAGAAACCTCCTCAACTAAATTATTTTCCCCCTCATAATACCCAAATGGATTGTCTAAATCTTTAATGAAATAGATCATATAAATTAGAATGAAACTAACAAAGGAAACAAAAAATATGCTCTCATAAAATGGGTCCATCTTAATAAATACCAAACCGGTAACAAGAACAAAAGTAATTATTTCGGCAATAGCATAACCTGTCCCCAAGAATGATGTTTCCCTAATAGTATGAATCCTAGTTATCATCTTTCTCACAGAGTTTTGTTCTTGTTTAAGACGAACAATGAAATTTGCTTGAGTTTGATTTTCAAGAAGAAGGAAATCGTCATTGAAAGAACGCAATTTCACCATAAGAACATCAGTCTTTTCTTTCTTATAGAACCAATCTATCAACGTTTTATTGAACGTAGATAATTTCATTAAGAGATTTTTAGCCTCAATGCTTTTCTTATTCTTATGGATTATAAGAGCCTCATCTGCCATGGTCTCTAAACTAGACGCCAAATCTCCAGGCAGCTTCTCACTTTCTTTATAATCTACCAATACACCAGAAATCAAAAATCCGATCAGAAAGACATTGGCAGATATAATGGCTGTAAATAAAGAGTTCAGAGTTAAAAACTCATAACCCAAATAGTGAGAAATAAACTTCAAAAATATAATAACCAATATAAAAGGAATAGTCTTAATCGCAAGTTTCCAGCGGGAATGAAGATGAATTTTGCTCATAATCTTTTGCATTAAAAAAGTATAACACAAATATAATGAGTTTAAAGCATCATAATGGGTATCAAAAATAGCGCTTGATTTATGGCTAAATAATATGTAGGAATTACTTCTTAGGTGGTCCCCACTGCCAGCGTGGCTTTTCTCCTTTCTTGTAACAGATAATGATGAGTAGAATGGTCAGTAAAATGATTGGTAAAGCCAATGTTAGGAAATTGCTTCCTGAATCAGGATTACCTGGAATATCCGCTTCTCTTGTGAGAATGAGAGTCACAATGAGTGCGATATATGCAACTATAACAAGCCATCCCTGCCATTTTACTGGTGTCCAACCCCAGCCGTATAGCTTTGCTTTGAACCAGTGGCCTTGCGGGTTATCTTTCAAAATATGTTTATTCATTATTTTTTTAATTAATAAATTATTAACTACAGAATTATATCAAAAGCTCTGAACCCTATCTAGTTCACAAAAAATAGTCCTAACAAATCCTAAATAATCGGCCCGACGTTGTGCGCGAGGTAATAACCTTTTGGAAGACCAATAAAGAGCACATTTATATCCCGAATTATAGGGATGGATTGTTTAAGATTACACAGTCGATTGAAAAAGTATAACAAAAATATTTAGGCAAAAAAAACCCGTCTCTAGGAAACCGGTTTTCCTTTGAGACAGGCGTGGTTATTATCGAGCAGTTGAATTGGCAATGGGGCGCCATTTTTCAAACGAGTCATTGGTTGGAGACGGATTTTTTTCCTTGCTCTTTTTCAATTCTTCCTCGTTCATTTTGGCAATCATTTTTCCGCTACATTCCCGGAGGTCAAATTCAGCCTTGTGAATCGGAGAGTTGGTTTTCCTTAGTACGCCTTTAGGTTGGATGACAACATGGAAGCAACCATTGACGTGGCGAACGAATTCGACGGCCATTCCATTGAATCCACTTGCGTTGTTTATGACCTCTGTGCCGAGAATTTCGAACGGAATTTCGACTTCCTCGAACTGGTCGTCCGAAAGTTTCAATCGTTCCTCCTCAAGGATGATTTTCTTTAAGGGTTGTCCATCGTCTGGATTTGTTCCAGGGGGCTGGAAGAGATAATCAATGCGTTTGCCCATATTACAAATCCAATGAGTAACAGTTCCATTGAGATCAGTAGCATTGTCTTTACAAACGGTCCCAAGTTTGATGACTTTTAATTTTATCATATATAAACGTGCTTGCTGTGTTTTCTTTGTTCTGACCAAGTCTCTGGTCATTGAATATAATTGTTGTTTGTGGAAAACAAAGAAAAATTCTATCCGAGATAATATTTACACGACTTACCACAGTTGTCAAATGCCCGACGTTGTGCGCGAGGTAATAACCTTTTGGAAGACCAATAAAGAGCACATTTATATCCCGAATTATAGGGATGGATTGTTCAAGATTACACAACCGAGTGAGAGGGAGGTGGCGGAGTTTGTTAGATAGTGAGCGTCTTATTTCTTCCTGTTGTTATACTCAAGCAATTTCTCAGCAGGTGAAAGTCCCCCTATGATTTTGTGGGGAAAATAATTCCAAGCATCATTGAGAACATCGAGGACATTTTGAAGTTCGATACCACCTTGTCCGTTATCAAACATAGCCACAGCATCAGTCAAAGCATCCTGACCATCCTCATTGTAAATAACATCTTTGACATGGTCTAAAGTAAAATGGCTTTCGGTTTCAGCTAAAAGTTCTATAATTTCCTGCTCAACCTCTTTTTTCTTGATGTCTATTTGTTTCTGAGATTCGATTTCCATGTATGTATTTTGCATACAAGGAAAATCTTCACAGAATATTGTTTATAGCCATATTTTCTTAAAATTTGCTCCTTGTAAACAATTATCTGCAAGAAAGAGCCGTCTGTGCATAACTCCTTGTTTTTATCCTTTTTGACCAGTATAATACTTGTACTGGTCAAAAAAGACATATTTTGACCACTAGAACCAAAATAATATGCTAAAAACCATAGTATCCAATCAAAAAGAGCAAAAAGAACAGCTTTTATCGCTTGCTTACATACAAAGAAGTAAAGAACCATTTGCACGGAAATGGCTTAATTCTGATTTAATAAAAGTGATACTTGGTCCTCGTCGAGCGGGAAAATCTGTCTTTTCTTTGGTACTCCTTAGAGATCGACCATTTATGTACTTCAACTTTGATGATGAAGTCATAGCAAGTAATGGTGGAATAAATACCAATGAATTGATGAAGGAGTTACATGCGGAGTATGGTCAAGTCAAAACTATTCTTTTTGATGAAATACAAAACCTGCCGAACTGGGAACTTTTCGTGAACCGTTTACATCGTGAAGGATATAACCTCGTCCTTACAGGATCTAATGCCCACCTACTTTCAAAAGAACTCGCAACACACTTAACGGGTAGACATATGCCAATAGAAATATTGCCATTTGATTTCAATGAATTTTTGAAAGCAAAGAAATTTGATACTAATTCTGAATACAGAATGCTTCCAAAGAATCACGGAGAGTTACTCAACCTTATGGAGAACTACATGGTGAATGGTGGTTTTCCAGAAGTTGCCGTAAACAATGCCGACCCCCGTGATTATCTAGGTGTATTGTTTGATGCACTCCTATTTAAAGATGTGGTGAAGAGACATAAAGTGAAATTTTCTACTCAAGTAGGAAATCTTGGTTCACATCTCATAAATAATTTCTCAAATTTGTACACGGTCCGAAAAATAATGGACGTATTAAATCTGAAGAGTACAACGACTGTTGAAAAATATATAGATTACCTTGAAGAGGCATACCTTGTTTTCTCGTTGCATCAGTATTCTCCAAAGTCTGTTACTAGAATAAAATCGCCTCGCAAAATATTTGTGGTTGATAATGGTTTTGTCCTTGCAAAAGCTGTCCAACACTCACCAGATAAAGGAAAGCTCATGGAAAACCTTGTTTTTATAGAACTTGTTAAAAGAGGCAACAAACCGAATCGTGAATTGTTCTACTACAAGACTCGTAATGATCGAGAAATTGATTTTTTGCTTATCAAAGGACATGTAGTAACAGAGCTTGTGCAGGTGTGCTTTGAATCAATAAATTCAGATGTTGAACAGAGAGAAATAAAAGCACTGGTGGAAGCAAGCGGTGAATTGAATGTAAAGAACCTTACTATGCTTACCTGGGATGAAAAGCGTGAGGTAGAAAAAGATGGGCTGACAATTTCCTTTAAACCCCTACATGAATGGCTACTCGAGATAAATAAAGAAAATTAACCGCTATGAATCCTGTTGCAAACCGAAATAAAATAGAAACCTACATCAAGTGCAAGAAGTGCGGTGATGAAATCTATTGGAATACTCACAAGAAAATGACCTCATGCAAATGCGGGGCTATTGATGTTGATGGGTGTGAGGATTATGTGAGAGTGATTGGTGGCAAGGATAACTATGAAGAAATGAAAAAATAATCATATGAAAAACTCAAGATCAAAGAATAAGAAAAAGGAATTAGGAGGCTGTGATGATTGTATGATCTGTAGTGGTATGAAAAATGGTACAACAAATTCGTATGATGGTTTGATGAAAGCTTTTGATGAACAAAATCTCAAAAATAGCGTTATGTCCATGAGGGTTCAAAATATAGATGACCTGTATTACGACGCAATGGAAGTGTTGAATATAGATGACTATAAATCTGCCGAAATGATGTTGCTCAAAGCAAAAGATATTGATCCAGATTATGTACAAACTATGTTGGCTTGGTGTCAGTATACTCAAGAAAGAAAGATTTAAAGAAAAGAGAGGAATGTATTATAAATGGATTTGATAAAACCAAGAAGATGTTCCCTGTATGGCCAAAAAGATTAGAATGGGGACTTATGGAGCACAGGGCGCCACTAAGAGCTATTCAGTATATGGCAGATCTGTATTGGGATAATAGTGATTATACAAAAGCTGAGGAATTGTTTAGACTGCTATTAGGTCTTAACCCTAATGATAATCAAGGTGTGAGATATGAGATTTCTGCAATGTTTGCCGGAATTACTGGAGATTCTTTAAATCAGATGTTTGATGAAGGGAATAGTGGGCAGAATTGGGATAAATTGGAGAGATTGGTAGATATACAAAATAAGAAGTATAAATTTTGGAGGAGACCAAAGGATTGCTAGTATCAGTCACGCCTACTTTTTAAAGGTACAGATCAAGGGCTCCGGGAGCAGGATTCGGCCTCGTCCTCACTCGCTACCCGCTCGTTCGTCCTGGCCACCGGCTCACGGTTTCTCGCCGCTGCTCGAAACATCGCTCGCTGTTCTCATCCTGACGCAAGCTTCGCTTGTTCTCCCTCAGCAATTGAAAAAGACGCACTATCGTGCGTTAGCTTTTTCAATTGCTCCCGAATCTCAACGAGTTCCGAACCGTAAAATGGCAGGATTTGTTTGATTTTCCTGAGACTTCGCTCAATCAGATGAGGCAGTTGCTGGATCAGCCGGAATGGGTGGTTTAATTGGATAAAGCTAACTATACTCAATTGTACCCAATCTTACCCAATTCCTATTTTATTGAGTTACCGTAACAACCAACCCAATACTTCCCAACACCTTAGCTACTTTTTCACATTTTTCATTTGAACCTTCGCATACTATTACACTTCCAGTACGGTCAGCAAAAAATGCTAAATTGTCAGCCCTCTCTTTAGTGCATTGAATAGCTAGTATTATTTGTTGAGTAACTGCTTCGAAAGTGTGGCAATTACAATTGAATAAGATAGTTTTCCAACCAGATGAATGAGTTGGGTCTACTATCAATGTCATGTTTATTGGATCAATTTTTGTAGTACTTAGACTCATATAATCATATCTTACTCCTTCTTTAGCATCTTATAAATACGTTTTGCAGATATAAGTTTATTTTCTTCATCCAAAGCACTCATTTGACCTTGTACATAATTCACTAAAGCTTCGTCGTTATTGCCAACTACTTCCTGTAATGTTCCAAGTGCAAAAGCAACTATGCTTTGTCCCTCTTTTTCAACTTTTCCTTGTGCCATCTTTAATATTCCCACAGCTAGTTCGTGATCTCCCATTTTCTGAGCGCTGAGTGATGCCATACACCAAGGTGCAGCTTTGCAGGGCATATGAGCAATTTCTTCAGTGAAAGCTTCGTAGGCCTCTTTGTATTTTTCTAGTTCAGTATAGTTTTCACCAATATAACCCCAAATAAATGGGAAGCGAGGTTCAATTTCTATAACTTTTTTATAGTGCTGAATTGCAGTCTCATAATCTTTTTCCGATTCAGCTATTTTCCCCAGATAAATAAAGGCGATGCCGTTGCTAGGATTGGAGACTAAAAAATCAGTACACTTTTCTTTGCAGATATCGTATTCTTTGTTTTTGAAATTTTCGACAATATCTTCAGGTAAATCTCCTAAAGCTTTGAATGTGCCAGTATTACTCATACATTGAATATTACCCTATATTTGCAGGTTTATGCTAGTTGTTGTCTAAATGGACTTATGCTATAATATGAATTATTGTTCCTAAAAAGCGGAATAATATTGATTAAAATGCAGTATTTAGACTTAAAGACACAACTAAAGAACTACCCAATCTTCTCAATAAAGGATATCGAGAAGGTGGATTTGTCGTTCCATAAGCAAAGATTGAGCGAGTGGCAAAAGAAGGATTATGTAAAGAAGATCTGCAAGGGTTTCTACATCTTTTCTGATTTGCAGATCAATGAACCTACACTATTCACTATCGCAAATAGAGTATACGAACCATCATACATCTCACTTGAAATGGCGCTATCTATTTACGGATTAATTCCTGAAGCAGTCTACGGAGTAACGTCAGTCACTTCTCAACGTACCAAGAACATGAAGACCCCTGTTGGCGATTTTATCTACAGACATGTACAGCCTGAACTTATGTTCGGATATGAACTCCGAGAACATGATGGTCATCACTATCAAGTGGCTGAAATAGAAAAGGCTATCCTTGACTACTTACACTTTAATTCAAAGATCAACGATAGCGAATCATTTGAGGGAGTACGATTCAATATTCCTGAAGCTAAGGAAAAGATAAATATGGAAAAGTTTAATAAGTATCTTTTGGCATTTAACAGCAAGGCTCTCGAAAAGCGAGCCAAGAAGTTTTTAACATACATAAACCATGCTTAGCCTCAAGAATATAGAACAATACTATCCGGATAATCAGAAGCCTTTCAAGCGGAATATCTTGAGAGAGTATTTACAGTATAAGATTCTTGAAATCATCTTTAATTCAAAGTATGCACAGGACCTCATATTCCTTGGTGGCACTACACTGCGAATTGTTTACAACAACAGTAGATTCTCCGAGGATCTTGATTTTGATAATTTCAAGCTTACGGAAGAACAGTTTGCTGATCTCGCTAACGAAGTAAAGAAGGGTCTTGAACTCCAAGGCTACGAGGTCGAGATAAAGAATGTATTCAAGGGGGCATATCGTTCATACATCAGAATGCCGAAGGTGTTGTTTGATAATGATATGTCTGATCTCCAAGAGGAAAAGATAATGATTCAGATCGACACAGTTCCTCATGCTTTTGACTACAAGAAGGATACCAAGATACTCAACAAGTTTGATGTCTTCACGCAGATATTTACTACACCTATCGACATACTGCTCTCGCAAAAGTTTTATGCTGCCGTCAATCGTTCTCGAGCAAAGGGTCGAGACTTCTTTGATATCGTATTTCTTATCCCCCAGACAAAGCCGAACTATGAATATCTCGAGATGAAGCTTGGTATCAAGAATGGAGTTGAATTAAAGAAGGTGTTACTCGAAAAGATAGTTGACTTTGATTTTGACGAACTTGCGAAGGATATTGAACCTTTCCTTATAAACGGTGAGGATAGCAAGAAGGTGAAGATGTTCAGGGAGTACATAACTTCGATTGAATTTTAATATATGGCAAATAAAAATCTTACAAAGGCAAGGAATGCAAAAAATGATGAGTTTTACACTCAATTTTCTGATATTCAAAAAGAAGTCGAGTCTTATCTCGAATATAATCCAAACACTTTCAAAGGTAAGGTTGTTTATAGTAATTGTGATGACCCATTCGAAAGTAATTTCTTTCGCTATTTTGTCTTAAATTTTAATCGTTTAGGACTAAAAAGACTTATCTCAACTAGTTACAAGCCTTCCCCAGTCGCAAACACCCAAATAACACTATTCGGTGATGATGTTACCCTTAAACCAGTCAAGGGGCGACCAAAAATTGTCGCTAATAAATTAATTATCAATGATGTTGGTGATGTGGATGGTGACGGTTCTTTTACGCTAGAAGATATTGCAAAGCAGCTTAGATCAAATAAAAATAACGAATGGACTCCACTTGAAGGTGACGGTGATTTTAGAAGTGATGAATGTGTCGAACTACTCAAGCAATCTGACATTGTAGTTACTAATCCTCCATTTAGCTTATTTCGTGAATATGTAACACAAATTTTTGAAAATAAAAAGCAATTTTTAATTATAGGCAATCTTAATGCAATAACTTACAGAGAAGTTTTTTCAATGATCAAAAAGAATAAGGTCTGGTTGGGAAATAACGCAAGGGTTAATGGCGGTGCAATGTTTTATGAGATTCCAGAAGCTGTGGCGAATTTGGATCAGGTACGTGAAATAAAAACTGATGAAAAGGGTAAAAAAGTATATATAACACGAGTCCAGGGTGTGCGTTGGTTTACAAATCTTGACCATGGGCGACTTCATCAGCCGTTCCCACTTATGCCTGAATCGGATGTCATAAAATTTGTAACAAAGAAACCATTTGATAAATATGATAATTACGATGCTATAGAAGTATCCTTAGTTAAAAATATCCCAAGTGATTATAAAGGTCTTATGGGTGTTCCCATTAGTTTTCTTGATAAATATTCACCTGGGCAATTTGAGATTATTGGAAGCTTTAATAATGGTGAGCATGGTGCGGAACTGGGAGCTAAAAAAATTGAAATACTTACAGAAGGAAAGAAGATGATGTGGAACGGGCCGGCAGTAAATAAAAGTCCGATTTATAAGAGAATTATTATTAGACATAAGAAAAAATAGTTATGAAAACAACTTTAAAAAATAATATTACTATCAAAGAAGTTTGCGACGGTTTCGTCTATAATGAACTTGAAGGAAAAGGGTTGTTTGGTCTATCTGGTAAATTAACTATTCAGCCAGAGTATCAGCGTAATTATATTTATGCTGATGGCAAGCGTGACGTTGCTGTGATTGAATCAATTTCGAAAGGTTATCCTATCGGTTTAATTTATTTCAACCAAGTCGGCAAGGAAAAGTTTGAAGTACTGGACGGTCAGCAACGTATCACGAGTATTGGTCGTTTTGTAACTGGTAAATTTGCCGTTAAAGATAAAAATGGACATGAGCAATACTATAGTGGTATGGCTGAGAGCCAACGTGAACAGATAATGAACACAAAGCTGCTAGTTTATCTATGTGAAGGCGATGAACCTGAGATCAAGGATTGGTTTAAAACAATCAACATTGCTGGAGTGCCATTAAAACCACAAGAAATTCTTAACGCCGTCTATTCTGGACCATTTGTCACGCTCGCACGTGAAGAATTTAGTAATAGTCAGAATGCAAATGTCCAAAAATGGAGTACGTATATTGATGGTGAACTTAATCGACAGGCATATCTTGAACGGGCACTTGATTGGGTTTCTGAAGGATCAATTGATAGCTATATGAGTAAACACCGTAATGATAAAAATATTAACGAACTAAAAAAACATTTCAATACTGTTATTGACTGGGCCTCAACCGTCTTCATTGATGTTGAGAGTGAAATGAGAGGTCTTGAGTGGAATAGACTCTATCAAACCTATCATAAGAAAAACTATAACCCCACTAAAGTGTCCGCTACGGTCCAGAAACTTTACGCCGATGGCTTTGTAAAAAGTCGCAAGGGTATTTTCGAGTATGTTTTAGGAGGAGAAGTTGAAACAAGACTACTCGAAGTTCGAGTATTTGAGGACTCAACAAAGCGTTCAGTTTATGAAGCTCAAACTGCTACAGCAAAAAAGAAAGGCGTCTCAAATTGTTCGCATTGCGCGATTGGTCACGACGCGAATAAAGATAAGATTTGGAATCTTACAGATATGGATGCCGACCATGTTGCCGCATGGAGTAAGGGTGGTGCTACTGATGTAAAAAATTGTGAGATGTTATGTAAAACACACAATCGAGCAAAAGGAAATCGATAAATTATGCATGAAATCTTTTATCAATTTTTGGGAGGACTAGTGAGTTGGTTTGATACTACAATCAATGTTATTTTAGGCAGTCCAATTTGGAAAACCCATTCCTCATACAATTTAGGTGTAGCAATCACCGCAATGTCAATTGTGGTGGCTTTTATTGAGTTTATATCAAACAAAAGCGAGTTAAGATTTCGTTTAAATTACAGAATGAGAAGGGTTGCTTTGTGGATTGCTATCACTAGTATTATTTTGGCGTTTTTCGGCGAACTCGACGGTCTTTTTCTTGGATGCCCATTTATTTTTGAATTTACCGGTGCTGTTTTAATGTTTATCTCAGTATTGATGTATTTGTATTTAATCTTTATTCCACTGAAGCGACTTAATAAAAAACAGATTCCTATTCTACAAAACATTCTAGCTGGGACATTGTCTAATTCACATTTGGATAACCCTCAAACAATTCGGGGTTGTATAGATTTATTCGACAACCTACTTAGTCTATCTTTGGAAAATAAAGATGTACAAAATATTTTTCGGAACGATTTTGCAAGTGACATTCTCTTAAAGCATTTCTCAGAATCCTATTTTGTTTTTGGTCGCACGGTAGATTTTTATGTAGAAAAAAGAAAAGAGGGCAAACATGTCTTAGATCACATAGAGTTTTTTCTAAAGCGACTCATAACGAAATCACTAGAGAATAGCGAGTCATTTTTGAATATGTTTATCGGACAAAAAATCTATCCGAATGCCCTTTTTTGCCTTGATGACGTAATGATAAAAGAAAAAGATGGTTCATTATTGCGAGTTATGTTTGGAGAATATAGATTTAGTCGACTAGACAGTGTAGGTCAGTTGAATTACATCGCTCTTGTTACCAGATACTTTAAGTTGGTATACGAAAAGAATAATCATGTGAGCTTGAAAGATCACTACCAAAAAAACTACGAACTCAACGATAAGCTGATTGAAATCTTCTTTAAAGAAATCGGTGATTTTATAGAATCATGCTACGAACAAAAGCAACTTGAAGCGATTATAGATAAGGTAGAGAGCTTTTCGTGGTATTACACTTGGGGTGTAAAAACTAGAGATAAAAGCGAACATGTGAGAAAAAATACAGGTAAGTTTTTGTATAATCTTTTTCATAATTCTATCAGTAAATACAAGATTGAGAATGAGGAGATATTTAGGTTGAAAGTACATCAGCTGTATGATCACTTTCTCGAGATGCAGGAAAACCCAGTTGAGAATAATGTTGCTTATAATGCTTTTGTAGAAAAGCTAAAAGAAAAAATTCTTGGTGATGGAAAAAATGGACATATGCCAAATTACAAAGGCTATTTTCCAGCAATGATTTTAGTCTATTTTTATATGTTTGGTTTCTATGCGTTTTCTGAAAAACAGAATGAAGCACAAGCAGAGGATTTGCATATTCCTGTTTTTTCAAAATTAGCCGAAGCATTTCCAAAATTGTATCAAGGTTTTAAACAGGAATTTTATGATGCAGAGTCATTACCAGAAGGAAAAAAAGATTTACTCGAGAAACAAGGACGAGAGATTTTGGATCAATTTTTGAAAAAGAACATGGTCTATAATTTCGAGGAAAATTCATTGTCGTATTATTACAGTGGAAATGTCCACAGCTCAAAGATATTTTTGAATGATGTTAAGAGCAATCAAAAAATAGAACCAAAAAAATTATAGCCTGGAGCTATCTAGTGAAAGCTATAATTCACACCTAGACAGTCCTGTGTACGCTTTTTCCTACATACTCGGGACTTCTTACGGCTACGCGCATTAAAGACGAACAACCTTGCCTATATCGCCTAGCTGGAATAGGATAAGACCATAATTACAATGAATATGAATAATGAGAAGGATTGGAAAGCTCTCCTAGAGATATTTCCCAAGGAAGGCTTCAATCCGAATGAAAAAGTTAAAAAGGTTGCGGACTATATTTTTTCAGCGTACGAATCGCTGGCTCTTGAAACTGATCGAGTTTGGCTTACTCAAGATGATATGGCTCTCATCGTCTCGGATGAGGAGGTACTCCGATTTTTAACATCACTCCTTCGTCGCAGTATCATTGAAGATTTATATATTCCTTTAAAGATTACTCGTGGACCTGGCAAGTGGATTAATTATACTTATGGTCCTCACTATTCTTCACTACCAATTTTGGCAGAAGTCGCTCTTCGTGACCCAGGAAAACTAAAGAAACAATTTGTTGGATTTACAATGATTGATTGGGAAGGGTTCATCGGTGTACGCAATAAGGTTTACGAGATACTTCAACTCGAAGTTACAAAAGAGATGCGAGTGAATAGTAAGCTCACGTTCAGCGATGAGAAGGGAGTTGTCTATAGCCAAGGTAAGGAGTTGGAAATTCCTAGAAACACTAATCAATATTTTCTTTGTAAAAAACTATTTTCAGTAAAAACGGGAGTGCAGATACAAGAACAGGAAATTATAGACATGGCTGACTGGGCGAAGGATTCAAAAAGAAGTGTCTATGATGCTACACGTCTCGTCAATCAAAAGATAAAAAATGCTTTCGGTGTTGCCGGTCCCTTCAGATATAAAACGAATCGTGTCTGGCGAGAGGAATAAAATATGACTCGCACAACTCGCAAGATTTAAATATCACTCAACCCCACTTCGATAGGCTTATCTCACAAGCCTATTTTTATTGGCAATAACAATGAATATGAGAATTGATAATAATACGACCTACCAGACTTCCGACCTTGCATGTGCGGCGGTTCTTTCATTGTTCTTCCCGATAGAAAGTGTCGATAAGGCTGATCCACGCCGTGCATACTTTCTTTTCGAACGTACGACCAAACTCGACACTGTTCTCGGGAAATACCAGAAACAGGAACTCAAAGTCGAACCGAGAGCCTACTTTGACCAGATCAAGGCACTAAAGACGCGCCTGTACGAGCCAGTTTAAGCGACGTTGAGCTATGTTGACCACAGAAAGCCTAAATGACCTCTCTGACATCCTTCACACCGAATTCGACCAGAATTTGACACCGGAGGAGGTTTTCGCCGTTGGTCAGAGACTTGTCGGTATGTTCGATCACCTGATGAAGCTCGACTTTGAAGATAAAAATAACAATGAAAAGACAGATACCAGAAATGGCTAGGAAGGGGTGCATAAAATTCTATCGTTGGGAGTATAACCGACTGATGAAATTATCAAACCTCGAATATCGCCTCTACATGTTCTACCGACAGATAGTTCCATGGGATCTGAAGAATAAGCACTTCGGTAGTACTTCAATTTCTCTTAGCGCTATACGACTCGGATATTTTAGCGATATTCCCGGCTGTTCGATAACCATGTTACAAGAGGCTCGTATAGGACTAATCGAAAAGAAGTTTTTGAGGGCAGATGAGAATGATTTCACCCATGTGGATAACATGAGGATATTCCAACTTCGTGTTCCAGTGGCAGAACAGATGTTTCGGCTGATAGAAAAGGGTGTTCAGCCCACAGAAGAGTATATTCGACGGGCAGAAGGATTACCTATCAAGGAAGTGCGTCAGATGTGTCAGGAATTGGCTCAAAAGTTCAGTATTTCTTCAACTCCTGTTCCGCCCGCAGAACATCTAGTAGGCTAAAGAACTCTAAAGAAACTCAAAGAAAAAAAAGAAGCGAAACGAGAACCGAAACGCAGGCAAAAAAATATAAAAAGGGCAATGCAGAAAAAGGCCTAGGAATAAGGGGAATGCCAGAATAGATGGCCATAGATGACCACTCAAAATCCCGAGAAGAAATATGGTTCGTCTAGGAATAGATACACAAAGATACACACTCAAAAAAGTGGAGAGCCACAAGGGTTTTGCTAGAATAGACTGCCATCAACTACCAATGATTTTTCTGAAAAAGTTAGTTCTGTAGGGTGGCTCTGTTAAGCTCTCATTCTAAAATAGAGACGAATAGATACGAATGAATTTTTACTAGATAAATAAGCATTTTACCCATATACTATGGATATATCAATGAAAGCAGTAATATACGCACGAGTATCGTCAAAAGACCAAGAAGAAACGGGATATTCACTCCCAGCTCAAGAGAAGTTCCTCAAGGATTACACTGGAAAGAAGGGCTTTGAGGTCAGTAAGGTCTTTGCCATTTCCGAGTCGGCTAGTGGCAAGAAACAGCGTGAGGTTTTCGGTCAGATGATCGAGTATGTCACCAAGCAAGGCATTAAGATTATTATCTGCGAAAAGGTGGACCGACTTACCCGAAACTTCAAGGATGCAGTCTCTATCGATGAATGGCTCGAAGAAGATCTGGACCGGCAGGTGCATCTTGTTAAGGATTCTCTTATCCTCCATAAGAATTCCAAATCTCAAGAAAAACTTAACTGGGGTATCCGTATTCTATTTGCTAAAAACTATATTGATAACCTTTCTGAAGAAGTGAAAAAAGGATTGGGAGAAAAGTTACGTCAAGGTTGGCTACCAACCAAGCCACCAGTGGGCTACAAGACTATCGGAGAGAAAGGTCGCAAGACTCATATCATCGATGAGAATACAGCACCTATGGTCCGAAAGATGTTTGAGCTCTATGCCACTGGTAATTATTCAACTAAAACTATTGTAGATGTACTTCACGAGGCGGGTATGCGAAGTAGCACTGGAGGCAAGGTCTATAAGTCTCGAGTAGCACAACTCCTCACCGATCCTTTTTATATTGGCAAAATTAGATATAACAATATGATTCACTCGGGCGCGCATGAGCCTCTCATCATTGAAGACCTGTTCAATGCGGTCCAAGTGAAACTCAGGGGTAATACTATTCCACGCTATCGCAAGCACTTACCACTTTTCAAGGCTCTGATCACATGTACCGAATGTGGTGGCTCGGTAACATGGGAAATCCAGAAAGGTCATTGGTATGGGCATTGCAATAAATATCGAGACTGTACCCAGAAGAAATTTGTCCGTCAGGAGAAAGTTGAGGAACAGCTTCTGCCATATTTTGAGAAAATCAGCCTCAAGAACGAGAGACTTATCGGTTGGATCAAGAAAGCATTGAGTGATAGCCACACGGATGAGATCTCTTTCAGCACTAGCGTCAGAAGTAACCTCAATAGCAGGTATCAGATAGTCCAGAAACGACTCGAGGCAATCTATGACGACAAAATAGACGGCAAAATCACTGAGGATTTTTACCAAAAGAAGTTTGAGCAATACACCCGAGAGAAAGATGAGGTCCTCAAAGAGCTGAAGAAACTCGATAATGTAGGAAATAAATATTATGAGCTAGGTTCAAGCCTGATTGACCTTGCCAATCGCGCCAAAGACATCTATATGCATCCAAAGAGGACCGTAAAAGATAAAAGATTGCTTATGAACCTGATGTTCTCGAGCTTAAAGCTAAAAGATGGGGAACTCACCATCACCTACAGCAAGGCATTTGAGATACTTTCTAAGTTTGCACCTACCTGGAAGAAATTCGAACACAAGCAAAAACCACCAGAGAATGAGAAACCATCAAGCTCTGCTGTTATTACAGAGATTTTACCCGCACAAAATCAAGCCGAACCTCAAAAGAAAATTCGAACCGCAAAAAACACAGACGTACCAACGCAATTCGGGCTTTCTATACCCAAATCACAACTTCTTGAAGCGTACCCCTTTTAGTAGACACTTTAGAAACCCGCCCCCGCGCCTTCTAGGATTTCACTAAAAGATGATTCCTAAATTCGACTGGAGTCATCTTGTTTCTAGTCCACTGTTTTCTTTCGTA
>Ga0194063_10000242_pt1 | contig 40739 bp, 36 predicted proteins | sample SepL3720m_MetaG_FD_155459 | JGI IMG/M metagenome (GOLD analysis project Ga0194063, IMG submission 155459) | Anoxic zone freshwater microbial communities from boreal shield lake in IISD Experimental Lakes Area, Ontario, Canada - Sep2016-L373-20m | ecosystem: Environmental > Aquatic > Freshwater...
ACATACGGGAATTGGGATGGAAAAATTGAGTCCGCACGCTAAATACCTACAATTTATGTCTAAAAAACGACAGTAACTCTGCAATAGCACAATTACTTGACAAATTAAATAAAATAAGTATAATTAGATTAATAAATAATCTTCTCTCCATACTATATGTTCGTATATTACTGATGTATGTTATAGGAAGAAGGTCATGAACAGCACGTTGTTAGCCCTTACCGGTTTGCATCACTTATTAATCTACTAATTCCTGTATGTTATATACTTCAACGTTATTATGCTAAACTAGCATTATCATAATAATTATAGTATATCTTTCTATGGGTCTTGGTTCAGGGTTTTACTCTGTATAATTGCTGGTTAAAATGTTTGTGAGTAGGATATTTTTGTTTTTACTATAAAGTCTCTTTATGGTAATGCTTAACTATCTTGTATTTGTTTGTCGGCTTTCTTCCTTTCCTTATTCATGATAAAAACTTCACGATAAAGGTTCGCTATGCTCACGATAAAATGATAAATATTATGCAATAACTTTAATCTCTATGGTCTATCCATAGTTTTTTTATTTTACTTGAAAAAACTTGATAAAATGATAAAATACCATAAGCCATGCAACAAAATATAATTTTATTCTTTTTTGCAACAAATGGCTGAAAGATTTGAAGAATTAGAGGTTCGGCAACTATCGAGGAAATTAACAGAAAATTTAGGTAAGGTTTTTTATTGTGGAAAATTCATAAACTGGAGTTTCCAAGATCAGATTATGAGAGCATGTATATCTATTTCTAATACTCTTGCTGAATGACGTGAAAGAAATTCTAATAAAGATTTTGTTTGTTTTTTATACTATTCAAAATGATCTTGTGGTGAAGTAAGAAACATGTTGTATTCTGCATTAGACTTTTGATATCTTACAAAACCTCAATTTGATTTGTTTTTAGCTGAATGTACCAAAATAAATATAAAAATATATAAATTTATAAAATCTTTGAAATAGTTTTTATCAATTTATCGACCGAAGGTCTTTTATCAATTTATCACTAAACATATGTCAGATTGTGTTTTTTGTAAAATAGTTGCAGAAGAAATACCTAGCATAAAAATCTGGGAAAATGATCAATGTATTGCAATTTTGGATGCATTTCCTGCATGTAAGGCACAAGTCGTTGTATTACCGAAAAATCATTGTTCGTCAGATATATTTATTCTTGATGACATATTATATACTCAACTTATGCTTGCTAGTAAAGAAGTTGTAGCGCTTCTTAAAAAATGATTATGCATAGAAAGAATCGGTTTGGTGGTAGAATGATTGCAGGTCCCTCATGCTCATGTGAAACTTTATCCTTTTCGATGAGGAAAATCATTTGTGTGATGATTTACTGGTCATACGCTTGTTGATACTCATGAACTTCAACAACTTGCTGACTGATTAATTTCTCTTTAGTTGTTTTATTTTCTTACCATATATTTTCATGGTTGCGTTTCCAAAATTATTGCTTCTTTGGATTGCATTTTTTATGCTACTCATATGATTACCGATGTTGTTTGCTCCCAGAACATTCAGATCAATTGCAGAAAAAATGTTCAAAAACACTGATATTATCAGAATTCGAGCTTTTATCACTATGCTTATCTGACTTCTTTTTTTGGCTGTTAATCAAACATTCAATAATGGATGGGCAATGTTCTTTTCTATTTTCGGATACCTTTCATTGATTAAATGAGCCATATTAATGCGATTTCCTCATATGGGGTACGATAAGTATACATGGTTTTATTCTACATCTACAGGATCTCTCGTTACTTCATTGCTTATATTTGCTTTCTCGTTGTTTACTGTTCGAGTGGCATGCTATAAAATCTAATATTTTCACATTATACACTAAAGGACGACCTATGTCGTCTTTTCCTTTTTATAAAAGTAATTGTATTGACTTCGTTTTACAAATAAGTAATATAGTAAAACTTTTCCTACTTTTACTACTTTTTGTTGTTTTATGACTGATTCAAATATGTGTGAAATAAAAATTCATGGTAAGGTTACGGTCTGACCAAAGTCTCAAATTGTTATCCCCAAAGAAGTAAGAACATTAATTGGCATTAAACCTGGTGATGATTTGATGATTGTTTCCAAATGAGATATGGCTATCGCGATGGTAAAGTCTGGCGATATTCAAAAATTTCTCCAATATATGCATTCTGAAATAACATAATCCTTCTGATTTATCTCTAAATAAAATCGACATCAAAAAATTTACTGCTAAAATTGTGTCTCATTTATATTTTTTTGTTCTTCTTCTATGCAAAAGACGTCTCTCATATTCTTTGCTTTCCTTACACTTTTTCTTGTCTCATGATGTGGAAAGGTAGTAGATGATAGTATTATCTCTACAGGTAGTGTCCAATGATTTACAACATCCTATGTTGTTTGATCTTCACCGATTTCTCAAAAGGCTTTATATGGAACTGTTATTGCTGATAGTGTCAAAACTATTCTTACCAATAGAGGAGGTGTGTTGGATTATGTTAATTGTCAACCTGGTCAACAGGTATATAAAGATACTGTTATCGCAAAAATACAAGCCAATCCTGATGATCTTACGTATCAAAATGGCGCAGTACAACTTGCAACTTTACATGAGCAATTACGTAACTTAACTACAGTTTTTTCTTTGACAGAGGACACACTTGCTTTGCAAAAGAATATTCTTCAAGATCAGTATACTACCACAACACAACTTCTTGCTAATTTAGGTCAATCACAAGAATATAGTGCATCGAGCATGGATTATCAACAACAATTATTACAACAACAATATACTTCTCTCAAGACTGCAAAATCTATTGATTTAAATAAAATGCAAACAAGTATCTCTACTTCGTATAAGCAATATATGATTATGATCAAAGATTGATTGAAAAAAGTAAATGATATATTCTCTAGCACTACCTTATCTCTTTCCGATAAAGATCCTCAGCTGAAACAACAGGTACTGTCTGAATATTCTAGATTATACCATAATGTTTCTGATACCATGAATGCTGATGGGTTCTCTCGCTATCTCTCAGATGTTTCAGAACTTATGAGTTTGGCTGCGAGTAGCATAAATGCTTCCACACCATCAAGCTCATTGCCTCAGACGAGCAGCGCTTGATTATCTATTGATGGACTCTATACGTTATATACCACATTATCTACTACGTTTTTGGGAACTAAATCCGCTTTTGATGCAGTAGCTTCTTCGTATGATTCTGTAAAAAATACGTACAATACTCAATTAAATAGTGCTGATATTAATACTAGTAATTTTGAAAATAATACTGCGCCATCAACAGCATTACAACTAGAAAACCAAAAAGCGAATATGCAACTTTCCCTAAACACGTTACAGACACAATTACGTTCTGCTGATGATAACAAACAAATTCAACTTGCTAGTCTCAAAAACCAAGTACTTACCCTAAAACAAAGTATTTTGGTATTGTCTAATTCGCTTGAGGGCGAAATCTTATATGCGGGTGTTGATGGTGTTGTCAAAATGAGAGCTATAGGTGAAGATAATAAAGTTTCTCCAAACACCTTGCTTTGCCAAATCTCACCAAATAATCCAGAAAATCTTAGTCTTCAAATATTTTCGTATCAACAATTATCGTTATGAAGCAAGGTCGGTATCTCTAATGATCAAGGACAATTTCTTGGTACGTGAATTCTTGTTTATGAATATCCTTATAAAGATCCGACAACACAAAATTATATTTATGAAATTCCTGTTGTCACTATTCCCCTCAAAGAAAATGAAAAGGTGCTTGTTGTGTCTTCACAACTTGCTGATCAACATCAATTGTGGATTCCTTTGCAATACATCAGTCCAAGACTTGAGGGTAATCTTGTAAAACGTAAAGTAGGCACAACTATTAATGATGCTTATGTTATCTTATGAAGTATTGATGATGGGTATGTACAGGTATTGAGTGGACTGATTTTGTGAGATACTATTGTGAATTAATTCAATTCCCAGAACATTTTATTGTTGATTTTACCTGTATGAATTTAACTTCTATGAGATGAAATTGTTGACTGATTTAGTATTTAAACGTATTGTATAGGATGATTACATTTTTAAAGAAAAATAAAGTAGCAATTCTTGTTTTGACCATGTTCATATGAGTATATGGAGCCATGAGTATTTTTACTATTCCCAAAGAAGCTCAACCTGCTGTAAATATCCCTTACTATTATATCAGTTTTACCTATTTGGGTGCTGATCCTTCTTCGATAGAGGAACAGGTAGTTATACCACTAGAACAGAAGGTTAAATCTGTCACTGCAGTCAAAAAAATCACGTCATCATGTTATTATAATTTTGGTACGATTATGGTCGAATTCGAAAAATCCAAAAGTGATGTCGATGCGACCAATGATCTTAAATCTGTCATAGATCAAGTATATCCAACACTTCCTTCTGACGTCAAATATCCTACACTAAAAAAAATAGCTATCAATGATACGCCCGTATATTGATTTTCTGTGGCATGAACTTTACCTACGCAAGTGATGTACGATAAACTGAAACCACTCGAAGATCAACTCAAATCTATAGCGTGAGTGTCTGATGTTGCTATTATCGGTAAACCTATCCAAGAAGTGAAACTTACCTTTGATGCGCAAAAATTATCGATTTTGGATTTGGATTTTTCTATGATAATAAATCAGCTTAGAGGCGCTTTTGTAAAATTTCCTGCTGACAAAAAAGATGTGGCTGGTAAGTTATATTCCTTTGAAATTACCAATTATGAAACTCATCTGACATGATTGATTGATCAACTCAAAAACTATGATTTACTCAATATGGCCGCTAAAACTATCAAACTTAGTGATGTGGCCACGGTATATGTCTGATATAAACAACAAGATAAAAAATCGTTTGTCATTACAGATATTAATAGTCTTAATACACAAAACGCACTTTCTTTTCAGATAAAAAAATCTCCTGGATATAGTCTTGATACTTTTGTAGATGAAGTCAAAAATGTTGTTACTGAATATGCAAAAACTACTCCTAGCCTTAAGTTTGTAGAGACCTTATCACAAAAAGAAAGCATACAAAAAACCTATGGATTGTTTATTGAAAATTTTTGGGAAACTGCGCTTCTGGTTTTTGTTATTATTCTGCTTTTTCTAGGGTTTAGGTCGTCTTGGCTCATTATGGTTTCTTTCCTTATTGTCTATTTGGCCAACTTTATTTATCTCAAGGCTATTGGGTATAGTTTCAATAATATTGTGTCTTTTGCCTTGATTTTGGTGTTGTGAATTATGATAGACAATCTGATCGTTATCACCCAGTGAATTGTTGTATGATTGCAAAAATATTCTGGAAATATTCGAGAGGCGATAGGTGATTCTTTGAAAAACTATGGTAGAGCTATCTTATTTTGAACCTCTACTACTATAGCCATTTTTGTACCATTATATTTTGGACTCACATGAATCATCGGTGAATACATTAGATCAATGCCCGTTACTATTATTTCAAATCTTGCTATTTCACTTTTGGTTACTATGCTTATTCTACCTGTTTTGGCTTTGTATTTCTTTAAATCGTGACAAATCTACGTTTCTCCTCCCTCATTATCGTTTTTGGAGAGAACCGGAGTCAAATTCGCTAACCGATATCATCGTAGAAATCAAACGAGATGGTGATCCAGATGAATTATTTTTGCTTTTTTGTTATTTTTTGTGTGAGCGTTGTCACTTCTCCCTTTGTGAATAGTTAAATTTTCGTTTATGTGAAATATGGATTCCAATAATGTATGGATGAATCTCAAGTATGCACCTGGAATTAGTTTGACCGACAATCAAGCCTATACCTCTAAAATTGCCCATGCAACGTTGAAGTATTTTCAGACTGTTTTATCGGGTATGGTCAAAGATATATCTATCGATCTTGGACAATGATCTTCATTGCAATGAGCGTGAGGTGCTGGTAATAATGTCAGTTCATTTACTATAAGATTGGTTGATACCACTTTAAGAAATAAAAAATCTTTCCAGATTGTTGAACAGATGCAAACAGAGCTTTTGGTTGCACTCAAACAAAAATATGCGTTTCTTCAAGATGCTTCTATTTTTACTATTCAAGCATGATGAGGTTCGGGGAAACCTATTGCTTTTAGTATTGTGGGCGATGACTATCAGGAAATAAATACTTATGTACAAAAAATATTGCCACAGATCAAAGCTATTCCTGGTGTTTTCAATGTTGGTATTTCTATAGAATATACTAATGGAAAAATAATATACGTCCTAGATGAAAACAAAGCGAAATCGCTTGGTATTACTAGTATGTCTTCTGTTTCCAGTTTATTGGCGCTCAAGAATGCTAGTTATGAATCTAATGGTATTCTCGTTAAAGAATTTTCTGATTTTGGTAGTGACGCATTGTCTTTAAAAGCCTTCTTGTCTACTAGCTTACCCATAGATCAAACGAAAATAGGTAAGGTTCCTTTGGATCAGATTATCCAACAAAAACAATTGCTTCCCGAAATCAACGCAATCACTAGAGAAGACGGTAAGAGGAATATTTCTATTCAGGCAGACAAAACAAATAGTGCTGCTCTAAGTGATATTACTTTGGCTATTGATCAAATCATTAAAAAAAATCCCTTGCCTGATGGATTACAACGCACAAGTTGAGGAGATATAGAATCTCAAACCCAAAGTTCTACGGACTTGTCTAAAGCAATGATAATCTGACTTGTCTTGATGATTCTTGTGCTTATTGTTCAGTTTAATAATATCAAATATGCTATTGTGATTGTTTCTAGTGTGTTTCTTTCTATCTGATGAACTATGGTAATTCTCGCATTGACGTGATATGATCTTACTTTCCCCGCTATGATTGGAATCTTTTGAGTTATGGGGGTTTGAGTAAATCAAGCATTGATTCATTTGGAAGATTTCAGATATTATTATCAAGAACAATGAATGTCGGTGATTGATAGTTTCCAGCAGAGTATTGCTGAGAGATTTATTCCTATTTTTTTGACCAAGATAACAACCATTATCTGACTCCTTATCCTTGCATTCAAAGACGAGTTATTCTGATCTATGGCGATAGCCTTTATCTGATGACTTATCGTATCGTTCTTTATTACTTTGCTCTATATCCCTTCTTTAATGAATTTGGTGTCCAGAGAGTATCATCATCACAAGGAAGAATAATATAATTTTCTTGATAATATACAGTAATTCTGTATACATTTCTTTGAATTTTATATTTTTTTGATATTGGAATGTATCGTACGCACACGTGTTGAGAACTTACTGCTAAACAAGTATGAACTCAAGTAACCCTTTGTTGACGAGTAAATAAAGTGAGAAATTTGTGAGGGATGACGTTTATTGATCTTCGCGATAGATATTGAATTACCCAAATAACCCATGATCCTGCAAAGTCAACGATAGAATTTCCTGATGTTAAGTCTGAATATGTTGTTCAGATCGTTTGAGAAGTTATTGCAAGACCAGAAAACATGATCAATAAAGATATGGCAACTTGAGCCATAGAAATCAATGCTCTTGAGGTTAAGGTACTTACCAAAGCTAAACTTTTGCCGTTTCCTATCGTTGATGAACCCAATACGAGTGAAGAAAATAGATTTAAATATAGATATCTAGATCTTAGAAGAAAAAAAGTTCTGGATAATGTATTGTTTAGATCAAAAATGCTTACATTTACAAGAAATTGGTTTAGTGATAAAGGATTTGTCGATGTACAAACGCCTATTTTTACCGTTTCGTCACCTGAAGGGGCGAGAGATTATCTTGTTCCCTCAAGGATCAATCCAGGCCAATTTTATGCATTACCACAGGCACCACAACAATACAAACAATTGCTCATGGTGGGATGAATCGATAAATACGTTCAAATTGCTCCATGCTTTCGTGATGAAGATCCTAGAGCTGATAGACACTCATGTGAATTTTATCAAATAGATTGTGAAATGTCGTTTGTTGGACAAGAAGATGTCTATGCCGTTGTTGAATGATATCTTAATGAACTTATTCCAACATTATCACCCCACAAAAATATTACCGTTGCTTTTAAAAGACTCAAGCATAGGGATGCAGTAGATCAATATGGAAGTGATAAACCTGATTTGAGGTTTGGTATGCTACTTGTTGAAATGACCCAAGACTTTGTTACTTCATGATTTTCTGTGTTTACTGATACGATTGCTCATGCTTGAAGTATCAAAGCCATGAAATTTGAAAACAAAATACTCACGAGAAAAGAAGCTGATGAGCTTACTGAAGAAGTTAAAAAAAATGGAGCAAAATGAATGGCATATATAAGTTTCGATACTGAATGAATAAAGGGTTCTCTTGCGAAGTTTCTTACTCCTCAAGAGATTCAAACTATTACAACCAAAACAGCTGCTCAAGCAGGTGATACTATTATATTTGTTGCAGATACCTATGATGTAGTTACTAAATCACTTGGAAGATTGAGAACGTTTATCAGAGACAAGTATTTGACCATAGATAAAAACGATTTATCATTTTGTTGGATAGAAGATTTTCCATTATTTGAAATGGATGATACAGGAAAACTTGATTTTTGTCATAATCCATTTTCTATCGTGAAGTGATGAGCTGAAGCACTAAAAAATCCCAATAAACTAGAAATCTATTCTGAACAATATGATCTTTCTTGTAATGGTTATGAAATTTTATCCTGATCTATCCGTAATCATGATCCAGAATTATTATTAGAAGCATTTAAAATGGTTGGTAGGGGAGAAGAAGAAATAAAACAAAAATTTGGTGCTATGTATGAAGCTTTCCAATTTGGTCCACCACCGCATGGATGATTTGCCATTGGATTTGATAGGCTACTTATGATTCTCAAAGACGAGGAAAATATAAGAGAAGTATATGCGTTTCCCAAATCAGGAAGGGCTCAAGATGTGATGATGGGCGCTCCATGATTTGTAGACCAGGAACAATTGGATGAATTGGGTATAAAGATAGTTGAGAAGAAATAACTTTATCTATCGCTTTGATGATGAAAATTACTCGTTTTGCTCAATCGTGTCTATTGATAGAAACCAAGGGTAAGAGGATTCTTATAGATCCGGGGAATATTTTTTTTGAAGAATCTTTATTAACTGACTATTGGAAAGATATCAATATCCTTTTGGTCACGCATAAACATTCTGATCATTGTTATCTCCAAGCTATTATGACTATTATTACTACTCCTAGAATACGGTTTTATGCTCCTTTGAGTGTTGCACAAGCGTATAAGGAATTACATCCAGATATTGTTAGTGTTTGAGATGTCTTAAACTTTGATGGAGTTACGGTTCGTGTTGTCAAAGCTGTTCATGGTTTCCTCCCCCATCTGAAAGGTGGTAATGAAATCCTTGATGGAGTTTGATATATTATTGATGATTGAGAAAAAAAACTGTATATAACATGAGATTCTTTGTGTTTTTCTACAGATGATGTCTGCGATATCCTTTGTGTTCCTGTTTGTAATCATGGTTTAGTCATGTGACCTTTTGAAGCGGCATTGTTTGCTAAACAAGTTCAAGCTACATTAACAATCCCTATTCATTACGATAATGATAAATATCCCATAGATCTGGATTTTGTAGAAAAAGAATTCAAAAAGCAACAAATTACTTATCATATATTATCGTATAAAGGGTCTATTGAAATATAATGTGGCTTTTGCCTTCTTAGCTTAGTTGGTAGAGCAGTGGTATCGTAAACCAAAGATCGCCGGTTCGATTCCGGCAGGAGGCTTGTTCTATCTTTATTCTTGAAACTATTGTCTAAAACCATACTATCTACTCTGACTTTTTATTTATTATTTATTTTGCTATCATGACTGGGAGAAAAAAAGTGTTAAAGTTTTTTATTATTATTATTTTGGCTGTTTTCCTTCTTTCTACAGGACTTATCTCTGTATTATATCTTGGATGAACCAAAGGAACATCATGAACTGGTGATCTTTTATCATGAGTTATCGCTCAACAAACATGAATTGTTGCCACGTGAATAGTTGATACAAAAGCTCTTGATACCTGAACGGTTCCTACAAATATTGTTGATGTGTGAACGGTTTCTTCACTCATTGTTGGTACATGAACTAAATAGTTCTTTACTTCACTTAATTTGTCTCTATTTATGAAACTTATCGTTGAACAATGTCAAAGATATGCAAAAATGAGAGCCCATACGGCTACGCATTTGCTCCATACCCAACTTGCCAATATTTTCAAAAACACTAAACAGGCTGGTTCACTCGTAGATGATGATTATCTTAGATTTGATTTCAATGCGGATAGACTTTTGACTTCTGAAGAGATTCACGATATTGAAAAAAACATCAATCAAATAATTTATGATGCATATACTGTGGAAATAAAGGAAACTTCCTATGATGAAGCTATAAAATTGTGAGCTAAGGCTTTCTTTGAAGATAAATATGGTGATGTTGTTCGTGTGGTGAGAGTATTTACCCATGATAATGAAGTGGTGTCTATAGAGCTTTGTGGAGGAACTCACGTTGCCAATACCAAAGATATTGGATGTTTTGCTATTACGGGACAAGAGGCAGTTGCGTCAGGAGTAAAGAGAATTACTGCTGTGGTATGACCAAAGGTCGGTTTGAGAATCCATGAAATCCAGGATATCTTAGATGCTACGGTAGAAAAATTGTGAATCAAAACGTATACGCAGCTTTCTGATAAACTTGATAAAACACTCAAAGAATATGATGACATGAAGATGAATCTAGAAGTATTGGAAGTTACTATGATTAAAAACATTTTACAATGAACTGACTTTTCTTCATGAAAAGATTTGGACAAGATATTTCTAGTCCCTCTTGAATTGAATTTCAAAAACGTTGTTTTTCAGGCCAAATCATTATTTAAACATCAGAATATATTAATTTTTAATAAAGAGGGTGGTTTTGCCCTTTTGACTGATACATGAACATCTGCAAAAGAACTTGCTCAAGGGTTTGGTATCGTCTGATGAGGCACTGAAACCCTGGTACAAGGAAAAGATGAAAAAGTTTTAAAGTTATTCGCTTAATATGGCTACGCGAAAAATTCCTCCTAAAATAAAGATTTATGAGGCTTTATGAGCTATTGCAGACGATAGATTAGAGATTTCTTGATTATTATGAAATGAGGGTATATGTTATTCATCCAGCTGAAATAAACATTATGTTATTGTCTATGATGAATCAACTAACGCTATCATGTCCAATGATAATGGCTCTTATCGGAAATGATATCTTGGATATCCTGCTATAGCGTTTTTGATGAAAAAATGAATTATTGCCTACAATACTTTATACAGTCGTGCATTACAAGGCGTTGCGTGGAAGGATATCAATCAAACATTCGTTAATGACTTCGATAAAACAACTGATTATGTTTTGGATGTACTTATAAAAAAGGGGATAGATAAGGAAGCCTTTTTGCAAGACATAGATATGATATATATTCGTATTACACAGCTTAATTTGCATATATTGTGATCAAAGATCAAACCACCCATAGGATATTAATGTTGTATGTGATCATACGTGTGTATTGTCATGGTTTCCCGAAATGGCTATACTATCCTTGAGAATGTACCAGAGAATTAATCTCTCTCTGTGTTTTATCTATATCTTTATAAATAATTGCATTGACTTTTATTATATAATACCTATTATATATACCATATTTTTGTTAATGGGTTTTAATATAGTAACGGGTCAATAGTATGAAACCTAATAAAGAAGAATTCATAGATAAAATAGCACCACAATTAGCTGCTGAAGGGGCTATAGAAGCAAAACAATTAATCGCTCAACAATTACTCTCTGAGGCGATCTATACGGTATTGTTTGATTCTCCATTATCTCATCTAACAGAGCGCCAAATCTGAGTGCTTTCAGTTTTGTTGCATTCAGAAATACCAAATCAATCTCAAGATCTTCTGGCAGCTATTTCAGAAACCTTTCCTGCTACGAGTGGATATATTCAAAATCTTTATAAACATAGAGACTTATTGACTAAATGAGGTAAAAATGCTGAACATCAACTAAAATTATTTTGAAAAAATGGAGAAGAAATATATGGGGAAAGAATATATTTTATCACATGAATACAAAAAAGTTTATTTGATATGTTTGCAATTCCCGATGATTATGACGTGTTGAAGGCAGAAATTTGGAAATGATTTTGGAAAGATATCGCTAAAGATCCAACTATAGATCCTACATATATTGCTACTCATTTTTCTATTCTTTCGTATAATCCTTTTTCGTGAGCGTTAGTATTACATGCTGATAGTGAACAAGCCTATCAGACGTTTGAGCAGTCCTATGTCAGATCTTTTATAAACTATATAAAAAGAATCTCATATAAATTAAAAACACCCATCAATTATACCTATACTGTATGAGATGATCCAAACACCCATTCACCTATTCCTGTTGTTCCCAAAAAAAAGGAGCAGTATTCCATTAGAAATCATGCTCAAATAGATCTAGTCATAAATACCATCAAAGTAAAAGAAGATCCTGATTATACACGAGATAATTATCTTGGTACCCAGAAATCTACAATAAAAGATATGCTAGATACTGGCAAAAATATTTTTATCGGGGGAAATAATAATCTCGGAAAATCACATCTTATCCAAGCAGTAATCAAAAAATGTAAAGATGAGTGATCTGATAAACATATTGTTTATACGACAGGTGATAGATTGTATGGCGAGATGCAAAGACGTTTTACAGAAGATAGACTAAATTCGAATCAAGAGACAAAATATTTGAATAAAGAGAAAAAATATTGTATGGGCCCTCTCTTAGATGCTTTATCTGCTGTGGATATTCTTGTCATAGATGATTTCGATGCATTTTCATGAACTAAATATTCTTCACAAGATATTATCAATCAAGTATATGCATCAGGAAAAACTCAAATTGTTTTGCTATCAAAGTTGCCTCCATCACGCATACAACGACATTCAAAGCTTATCATGCCAGGTTCAAAGCCGGATTATGCTCCTGCTTCTTTGATGGAAAAGTTTTCCCCTGTGCTTGTTCACATGGAACCATTCGATATTTCAACTAAAAAACAAATAGCAATAGATATATGGAAAAAAAAGAGTCAACCTAATTTGTTTATGACTCAAGAGATTGTCTCTTGAGTGATTGAATTTCTGGCAGAACATGTTTCTCCAAAAATATACCCCCAACTTATACATTCGATTATGCTTAATACGCAAGGAGACGAAACAAGTGTTTCTCAAAAAATATATGAGGTTATAGAAACCTATACAGGTAAAACGATTATCCCTACCTATAATGAAATAGTGGATGTTATTATAGAAGAATTTAATCTCGATGATATAAACGCATATATTACTAAGTCGGCATTGTCTTGATGCATATATGGTAATATTGATAGAGCACGTATATATAATGAAAAATGGGTAAGGGCTGATTCTATTGAATGAACGGTTCTTCGTTTGTGCATATATTTTATCAAAGAATATTATCCCCATGAAAGTTTGGAGGCTATAGGAAAAATATTTAATAGAACAAATGCCTCTAATCTTTATAATGAAGCTAATCTTTATAAAGAAGCTAATGAATGGCTAAAATCAGCCAGCGCACTAAAGAAATTTTTGGATGATAAGATTAGATTGTCACTCAAAAAAAAGTATTGATTAGCACATACTATATAAATATATATGCGAGGAATAATTCCTATTTATCCTTGTCTATGTGTATGAAAATAGCTTCTCGAAATGTAAATGGAATCCGTGCTGTTATTGGCAAGGGATTTTATGATTGGATCAAACAAAATGACCCAGATATTGTTTGTCTTCAGGAAGTTAAATCATTTGAATCACAACTACCTCCAGAATTTCGTTATCATATGGCTGAGTATAATCGAATATGGCATGCAGGAGAAAAACCAGGATATTCTGGGGTTGCTACTTTCTATAAAAAAAATCTTACATTCGTTTCATGAATCTCAAAATTTGAATCCGTGGAGCATTTCCATGAAGAAGGAAGGGTAGTCGAGACGAAGTTTCAGGATTTTACTCTTTTGAATTTGTATTTTCCCAATGGTGGAGAAAGGGCTGATGGAACTGAGATGTTGGGATATAAATTACAATTCTATGAACACTTTATCCATTATATCAATACACTTAGAGATAAGGGTGAAAAAATAATCACTTGTGGAGACTTCAATATCTGTCATACAGCAATAGATATTGCGAGACCCAAAGAAAATGCCAATAGTATTTGATTTCTCCCTATCGAAAGAGCAGAAATGGATAAGATACAAGGCCATGGATATGTAGATGTTTTCAGGTATTGCAATCCTGAAGCTGTAGATCAATATACTTGGTGGTCCTATCGTGCCAATGCGAGAAATAATAATGTATGATGGAGACTAGATTATTTCTGGGTCTCTCAAAATGTACTTTCTGATATAACAAAAATAACTCATCAAACTGCTGTAGAATGATCCGATCATTGTCCCATTGTATTGGAGCTTACTGTGTAACATATGTTCTTTTAAAAAAAAGACAACCAATAAGGCTGTCCCTTGTTTCTCATCCAATATTCTTATAATGTAATTACTTGTTTTTGTCCTTGACGCGTTTTCAGAAAAGCAGCTTGAGGCGTTTTTTTAGTATCTCCATTGGGATATTGAAATCCAATCAATCGGACTTGAATCACTTCACGATGTCCATTGAGTTCTTTCTCGATACTGATTTCATTTCCTCTGCCAACACAAGTGCCTGTTGGATTACTTATGCTTTTGGCAAGTTCTCTCCATGTATCTCCTATTGGAGTGTAATTTCCTTCTGTGTGGACAAATTCCATTCCGAAAGCCTTTTTTGTATTTTTGGTCATATGCGATATGTTTTTGTATTATTTTTTGGCTTGTATATTATCTATTTTAAAAAATAAGTCAAGTTATTTTCTTGACCATTTTTTTATTTATCTATCTTTTTTTTAAATCTATTTTCTATTTATCTTCCTCGTTTGAACGCTGATTTAATTCGTTGGAACAAGATAAATCCTGTGTTTGATGCTGGTGCTCATGCTTTGAGATAGTCAGTATAGGTAGTATTGTTGAACGTACATTTGGAGTACATAAACGTTCCTTTTAGGTTCCCGTTTACACATGCTCTGATTTCTACATTACAAGCGAGGTCGACAAATCCACGAGGAGCTTTATATGCTTTGATAAACTGTCCATGTTCAATATCTTGTCCTCGAGGTGTTGTACAATTTGCTTTGCTTGGTAATGGACTTTGACTTATTCATGATGTTGTTATGATTGGTTTATTGCTTGTCCCTCGCGTATCTGCGGGCTTTTCTGTAGTATGTATTTTGCCTTCAGTATTGAATGTTGCTCATGCGTTTACGGGTGATGTTGGTTGGATGTATTCATTGATTATCTTTTGATTGTAAGAAATCACTTCTGTCTCTCTATAGGTATAGTTTATGTCTTCTCTACATGAACCTTGAGTGAAGGATCATCATAGCTTTCCGTTATTACATGTTCTTTTTTCTATATTACACATACTGCTTACGTCTTTTCTTTGTTCATAGGCTAGAACAAAGTCTTTATCTTTCACTTCTTCTTTCCAAGGAGTTATACAATTTGTTCCTCCTGTATTGATGATATCGTTTATTATAGTGTCTGTTTGTCTTATTGTCCCTGTTTGTGAACTTATTGTTCATGAGTGTAATGTTCACGGGTAACTCAGTCCCGTTTGCATTATACTAGCAGCATCTGATGCTGCTTGATTTGGTTTTATTATGCCATCTATATTTGTGTTTGTCGTAGGTGGTATTTGTGTTTTTTGCTCATTTGGCATTTGTCCTTGGTAGGTTTGCTGTCATCATTCATCTTGAAAAAGATAATCCCGTTGCTGTTGGGCTGCGTTGTGAATAAATCATGGATTGTCGTTTCGTACAAATTGAAATTCTGTTTTTGGTGTCTCTTTTTGAAGTATCATCCCCATTGCGAAAAAAATGAGAATAAGTGTTGTAATTCCCTTTTTCATAGATTCTTTGTTGATTTTTTTGAGATGTTTTTTGAGGTGTTTCATCTATGATTTTTTGCTAAAACATTCAAGATGTATAATTCACGTATGCTATTTTTGTATCATGAATCAGGTATCTATCCTTTGCTATAGAGTATATTCCAAAAAAAAATCCTGTCAAATTTCGTTGATAGAATTATTTGACTTTTCTTATATATCTTATAAAGTGTGTTTCTATAGAAAAATCTTGGTAAAATCTTTTGTTTATCTAATTTTACATCATTGAGTATTTTTTTGACGTCATTTGTATTATCTGGTGATAATCCCTGATCCAATACATTCGTCACCCTTGTAGGCAACTATAGTTTGACCTGGTGCAATTGCTCGTTGTTTGTCTTTGAAGGTTATTATAGTATCTTTTTGTTTGTTTTCTTTGAGTGTTGCTTCTTGTGGTTCTTGTCTGTATCTTAGTTTTGCTACTATTTTCGTTGGGAGCTTGTAAGGTTTTCTGATCCAATGTCGTCCTGTAGTGCTAATATTTTTTTCAAAAAGTGCTTTATCTTCTTTGTTTCCTACTATTACTCTATTCTCTTTTACATCGGTCTTTATTACATATGCCTTAAAAGGAAGACTGAGCCCGTGTCTTTGTCCTATGGTGAAAAAATATGCTCATTCATGTGTGCCGATAACTTTTCCTGTGACATCTACAATATTTCCTATTTTTTTGGGAAGTCTTTTGAGTAAAAATTCTTTGATGGGAATATTTCCTATAAAACACAATCACTGACTATCTTTGCGTGCTGCATTGGGAAGTCATATTTTTTTTGCTAATGTTCTGATTTCTGGTTTGGTATATCATCAGATAGGAAATAATGATTTGGAAAGTTGAAATTGGTTGAGGCCTGAGAGAAAATATGATTGATCCTTGTTGTAATCTACTCATCTTAAGAGCTTAAACGATCAAACGCTTAAACGACCAAGCGATGTTTTTTTCGTTTTGGTATTTTGACGTTTTGGCGTTTCAATGATTCTCGCATAATGTCCTGTGGCGATATAATCGAATCATAACTCTAGTGCCTTTTCTAGAAACACGTCAAATTTGATAAGTGAATTACACAATACGTCAGGATTTGGTGTTATCCCTTGTGTATATCACGTATATATATATTCAATAATCTTTTCATTGTATTCTTTTTGAAGATCGAATGAAATAATTTCAATTCACAAAAATTTGGAAACCCTTATAGCTTCTTCTGCATCCTTGTATGTTGTACAATTTCCACTGTCAGAAACATAATTTTTCATGAACCCTGCCACAACATCATATCATTGCTCTTTTAGTATATATGCAGCGATTGCAGAATCCACGCCTCATGACATTCAAACTAAAACTTTAACCAAAATATAATATATACAATGTAAAATGTAGAATGTAGAATGTAGAATGTAGAATGTAGAATGTAGAATGATAGTAATTATTATATATAGTGTATTCAATCAAAAATCTATTTCATTTTTGCATGATAATATAAAATACCCTGTCCGTAGACAGAGTATTTTTTTTGTTTTAGTTTTTAAAGAAAGAACTATTTTTTCTTAGCAACTTTCTTTACAGCTTTTTTAACAACTTTTTTAGCTGGTGCTTTTTTAGCAACAACCTTCTTTACAGCTTTTTTAACAACCTTTTTAGCTGGTGCTTTTTTAGCAACTTTTTTCTTTACTACCATTTGTGGTATACAATAAAAGATAAAATGCTAGGTAGAAATTTAACTATCAAAGTTAAACTTTCCTTGCTACAATTTTTATATGTAAGGAAACGAAAAAAGCAAACATAATCACTCTTTTTTCTAGAAAATGGTATCTGAATTTTGTCGCTTCTTACCTGCCTATTCCTTATGTCTAAAAAAACTGTGGTTTACATATTACATTAAGTATATAAATTATGTTATATATTTGATTTTTTTTTGGCTAATGACCACATATTTCTCATAGAAATTCTTATATAGACAAAAAATTATTTTTTCTCAGAAATACTAATTGATAACTACATTAAAACGTCATTATTGTATTTCTATTGTCTTATAACATAAAAAAATGTTTGATGTAGGCTTATTTTATATTTTTCTTTGTATCATAATGCATGCATCGTGAACACATATAATATTATTCTTTTTACAAAACTCGATTGTTGTATCGCTTTGAGCGCCAGGTTGTAACCATACATTTTTTATTCCTAATGTTTTCACCTCTTTTAGAACTCTTTCTGTGATCACTGGTTGTGTTACAAAGATAACTATATCGATATTCTTTTTTACTTGAGATAGTGTGGGATATGCTTTTACTCCCAATATTTCTTTTTCGCTTGGATTTATAGGTACTACCTTATATTCTGCATCTAGCAAATCCTTGAAAACTTTGTATCCATATTTTTCTTGATTGTTTGATGCACCGACTACAGCATAAAGAAAATCTTTATTGATCATATGACAGGAGTATGAAATAAAACAGATAATGAAATAGTATATTTTCATCTCTACTTTACAACAATTATTATAAAAAAAACACCAATCTATATACCAATTGGTGCATTTGTTTATTGTATATTCTATATTCTATCATAGAGTAATAATCTTAAAATCCGTCCCTGAGATATCTATTCCGTTCTTTCTTGTTTATCACTCCTGCCATGAATAGTCGCCTGGCTCCGGATTTAGTTATTATTCCGAAACGACTCGTTATTAGTCCTCTTTTTACTAATTTTTCTAAAATACCATTGTTCCGTTGCTCTCCTCCATTTTTTAAAATATTTGCTTGTTTTTGTGTGAGCTTTTTCTTTTTGTGTATCTTTTTTTTCATATGGCTTTTGTGTTTATATTTGCCTATGTATTCTAGTTAATCCGTTTAAAGTTTCAATGGTACATACATATACTTTATTATATAATAGACAATGAAATAGCTATACTACTTCCAAAAATCTACATTCAATTTTTCTGACACCAAATTTTGGGTTGTGAAATTTTACAATTGCCAGATGATTCCATATCTCCAACACATATCCCGTTCCAAATAATTTGTGTTTCACACTATCTCATTCATGTATATTTGGACCACGAGATGGATCCATATCTCCTCAAAGATCAAATTTCTTTATCAGTTCTACGGGTATCTCATCCAAAAACCTGCTTGGTGGATTCATTTTTGTTTGTCATCGTGTCATTCTGCTATTTGCGTGAGAGAGAAATAATACATCTTTTGCTCTGGTTATCGCTACATACATCAATCTACGTTCTTCCTCTAGAAGACTTGGTTCCATCATAGCGTTTGATAATGGAAAAATATTGTCTTCGAGTCCTGCAACAAATACTACAGAGAACTCTAGTCCTTTACTTGAATGAACGGTCATCAATTTTACCGCATCAATATCGCCCTTTTCGTTCTCTGAAATATCTGAGAGTAATGCTACTTCTTCCAAAAACTGTCTCAGTGTCTCTTCACCAGTTTCTATGTATTTTTCTGCCATATTGATCAATTGTCCGATGTTTTCGTATTTTTCATCGGCTTGTGTTTCGCCACCTTCTTCTTTGACGAGATAGTCTCTGTATTTTATTTTTTTGACGAGTTTTTCTATAATCTCTGCTGGTCTCTGTGTTGCTATATTCTCTTTACTTTCTTTGATTGCTTGCATAAAGTCTTGGATTCATTTTTTTGCCATCGGAGTTAGTTTTATGCTAGAAGATGCATGACAACTTTTTTCGAGAACATCAATCAGTGAGGTGTTGTGTATGATAGCCTCTTCTTCTAGATGTTCGATGGTTGTCTTTCAGATTTTTCTATTGGGAATATTCAAAATCCTTTTGAGTGAAACATTGTCTACGGGATTTAAAAAATGTTTTATATATCCAATCACATCTTTGATTTCTTTTCTTTCGAAAAACTTAAATGCTCAAAATATCTTATACGGAATTCATTCTTGGATAAAGAGTTGTTCGAAGGGAGATGACTGAGCGTTGGTTCTATATAATATTGCTATGGATCATCGAGATTTTATCTTGTTCCCGTCTTTCATTTTCTTGATAAGATCGATGATGTTTGCTGCTTCATCCATTTCGCTTCCATGAGAAAATATAGTTATTTTATCGTCGCCTGTTCTATGTGGTACTATTTCTTTTTTGTATTGGTTGGTGTTGTTTTTGATTATATGATTGCTCGCATGTACGATATGTGGTTTGCTACGATAGTTGATCTGTAATTTAAACATTTGGATATCTGGCCAGTATTTCTTTACATTCAAAAAGTTTTCCATAAGTGCTCATCTTCGCCCGTATATACTTTGAAAATCATCACCGATAAGCGTTACGTTGCCCTCATTACCTGACAACATTTTTATCAATTCAAATTGTATTCGATTGGTATCTTGCGCTTCATCTACCAATATATAACTAAATTTATTTTGCCACTTTTTGAGTGTTTCTTTATCTTTTTTGAATAAAAGATAGGGGAGTAGTAAGAGATCATCAAAATCGAGTGAATTGGATTTTTCTAATTCTTTCTGATATTGTTCGTAGACTTTGTACATCGTCTGATCATAATCGGTTTTTATATCTTTGATAGAGGATTGTGGATCTAGTCCGTTATTTTTTTGTTTGGATATGAAATTTTTGGCTTCAGGAACTTTAAATATCTCTTGAAGATTCAACTTTTTCAATACCTCTTTGAGTACTGATTGCGATTCGCTTGTGTCGAATATTCAGAACATTTTGGTATATTTCATATCTAGTTTTTCTATATCTTCTTTCAATATTTTGAGAAAAATACTGTGGAATGTCCCTATTCGTTTCAATGATGATGCTGTATATAATTTTTTTGATTGGGACACTTCCTCATTTTCTTGTATGCTTTCCAAAAAATCAGTAATAGAATCATTTCCATTCTTGTCAGATATTTTTTTTGATTCAATATGCTTTTCTCATGGTATGGCTTGCATTTCTTCAGAAATTTTTACAAGTCTTTCTTTCATCTCATTGGATGCTTTGTTGGTGAATGTTACTGCTAAGATTCTATTGATAGGAATATTTTTAGCTTGTACGATATAAGCTATTTTATAGGTCAATACCCTTGTTTTTCCGCTACCTGCACCTGCTATAATAAGTGAAGATGTATCTATGTGTGTACATGCTTTTGTTTGTTCTTCATTCAACTGTGTCGCTATATATGCTTTGATATCCATGTTTTATAATCCAGAAATTAAAATTTATAATACAAAGTTTTTAATTTTGCCTGCGGCATGCAGGTTACGAATTTATTGTTGGGAGTTTATGGAAAAGGGAGGTCGATTCAATTTGAACTTGAAAAATTTGTATGCATTCTTACAGTTTTTAGTACAAAATAACTGTTTATGTATATTATTACGCAAGAAGAAAAGAAATACAAAAAAAAATTGTTTGCTCTTTTTGATTCGTCCCCCTTTTGTAGGGTAGGGTATGAATTAGATCTTTGTCCTTCTTGTGCTTTTTATAATCCTATCGTTGATTATTGTGATAAAGGATTGTTTGAGGCTGATGAAAAAGAGGGCGGAAGACTATCAATCGAAGATTGTCTTGAATATATTATTCTTGAATGTATTTGAACGCGTCTGGGATTCTGGGCGTTTTTTTTCTATAAAAAAATCCTGGATAATAATCCAGGAAGTTAACGGGTAATCGTTTCTTTTATTTCAAATAATTTCTGTAACGGAATTTCGCTGGTTTTTTAAATAGATTTGCACAATTTCTGGGCTGCCTTTTTTGCCAATCACCTTTGTGGTATATATAACTGGCAATGAGTGGTACTACCGTCGTTGCTTCTGCATAGACCATCTGTTCATGGGTAGTGTCCACCTTCCCCCATGATGCTGCTTCTTTCAGAGTACTTGAAGAGCAGGCTCCATCACGTGAATCAGCTACTGTGATTTGGATTGCATACTTATGCATTTCCACATTTTCCAATTTAAATGCAACCTCAGCACATACAACTGTATCCTGCATGAAGTTTTTTGGAACGCCACCACCAACTATAAAGAGGCCAGTTCTGCCAGCTGCTTTTTTTATTTCTGTGAGTTCACGGAAGTCAGCTACTCCATCGAGTGTAACATATGGCTCACCTATTTTTATCTTTTCGATCTGATGTTTAACCAATCCAAATCCTGCACTGCAGTCGTTGAATGCTGGACAGAAGATGGGAACATTTTTCTGATATGCCACTTCAATCAATGACTCTTTTTTGCTGCCATATTGACTCAACCATGCACCCATTTTCGAAATAAACTCTCTGGAAGAGTGTGGCCGGGCTGGTAAAGTGTTGGTAATCTCTTCAATAGCCAGATCGCATTTCTGCAGTTCTTCCTCATCAATGTACGTGTCATAAATCCTGTCGATATATAGACCTCTCAGCATATTATCGTCGACATTGGGAGTTCCTTTGTAATGTTTGAATCCCAATGCTTCGAAGAAGTCCATATCAACGATGGATGCTCCAGTGGCAACGATTACATCAACCATGCCGTATTTCACCATGTCGATATATACTTGCATACAACCACCTGCACTGGTGCTTCCAGCTAAGACAAGTACGTTCGTGCATTTTTTGTCGTTGATCATCATCTGAAAGATGTCAGTTGCATTTGCCGTATCACGTGATGAAAAAGACATGTCACGATAAGCATCGATTATTGGGATGCTATTGATTTTTGTGATGTCAAAATGTTGAATCACTTCCTTTAAAAGATCAGTTTTTTTCATAATTTGGTTTTTTTTTACGATTGGGTTATTGTTCATGTCTTAATACTTCCACAGTCTTGATTTTTATGATTCTGAGTAGGTGATCTTTGCAGTCTTTAACAGAGGGCGTCAGTGTCTTTGTACTGTATTGTCCATGTAGTGCTGCCAAATTGGGAATCATTTTGTCGATGAAATGATTGGTCACCTTATCGCTACTGAAAGTTCTCTCTTGCTCTTTTTTGAACTGCTTTAAGCTTTTTAAAAGTTTCTGCAGTTGTTCTGCCAGAGATTCTGATAGATCATTTGCAATGACAGTAGCTATTTCGTCATCACTTCTTTTGGGGCCAATATACTCTGTGATATACTTCAGTTTTGCTTTTTCGAAACTTTTGGCAAGCTCACCAAGAAAGTTTTCAAGACATATTCTGGATATTGAGGATCTCTTTCTTTTTTTCCTCAAAGTAAACCATAAGAATACCACAAAAGCGAGAATGACTCCAACGATTGATACATAAATTACGTAGTTCATAATTCTGAGTTTTAGATTTTGTTTTTGTATGACTTTTTTATATCTATTTTGTAAATTAAGTCAATTCTTTTTACTTGTTGACTTTTTCTTATAAATAATTATATATTTTTTCTGTATCTAACAAAAACACATATAGACATTATGAATATTACTATTTTTGGTGCTCCAGGTTCTGGTAAAGGAACGCAAGCAAAAAAAATCATGAAAGAGTATGGCTATTTTCATATTTCTACGGGGGATTTCCTCAGAGAAAGGGCCAAAGTATTGGATATTTTTGGCAAACAAATCAAAGAGCTCATTGATCATGGTCTCTTTATACCAGATGATCTTATGATACGCCTTTTTGAGGAGATAGTAAATAATAATATATCTGTCCCTGGATTTGTTTTTGATGGGTATCCTAGAACTCTTCCACAAATCGATGCTTTTGAAGACTTTTTACAACAGCAATTCCCTGGGGTGAACACTACTACTATCTTTCTCGAGGTCGAAGAGGAAGAGCTTATTAGTCGTATACTTGGACGTGCTGTGATAGAACTTAGGGCAGATGATGCTACACGATCAAACATTCAAGACCGGATAGCAATCTTCAAAGAAAAAACATTACCCGTAGTTGCTCATTATGCCGCTCTTGGAACTCTCAAGACTGTTGTTGGTACTGACAAAACATCCACCGAGGTGTGGAATGAAGTGCAACAGGTTATCAATACTGTTTAGGTATTAAGTCCCATTATTTGGGGCTTTTTTTGATTAAGATACGGATAAACTATTCTTCCACTACTAATCCATCTTTGTATTCTTCATATAATGCTTTTACGTCTTCTGGAGTTTCATAGTTTGGAAAAAGTGCCTGGTTGAGATCTATTTCTGTTGTAATTTCATCAGCAATACGATTGTTGGTTTTGATCAGTTGATTGATTATCTTTTTTTCAAATCCATTATTTTCCAAAATCAATCTAATCTCTTCTTCGCTCATGATATGGAATTGTCCTTTGGGCTTTCTTCTATTTTCATCATATATTTTGAGTCCATCTTTGATAGCTAATGCCACTTCTCGTGCTTGTTTATCAGTATCAGAGGGATAGAAATAATTGTTGTCAACTATACAATCTATTTGTTCTTGTTCTGCAAATGCCAAAAGTAATTCATTCACTTTTTTAGATTCGGTTGTTTCATTATAATTTTGTGCTATGATTTCTAAGTAGACATTTTCTTTTCCTATGATGTCTTGCATCAGATGGATAATTTCAATCATTTTGCTTTCTTTTTCATCAAGTGCAATCATCTTACCTATTCGTGAGTTTGCTCACCCAAAGAGACAAATAATTTCTCTTCACAGCGTCTTCAAGGCTTGGAGATCTATTTTTGGTTTGCCCTTTATTCCTTCTTTGTTTGCAAATGACGTCAACTCCATTAGGCTTTGATATCCTTCTTTGTTTTTTGCAATAATAACGATATTGCCAATATGTTGATCTGCTATCTGAGAGTTGATATCCATGACAAATCCGAGTTCTACTCCTATGATGGGTTTTATCCCTGCGTCTTTTGCTGTTTGATAAAATTTTACCATCCCATACATCCCATTGTAGTCGGTGATTGCAATGGCCTCCATTCAAAGTCCTTTTGCTTTATTTATGATTGCTGCTGGTTTACCTATTGCTTCTAAAAATGAGAACGTGCTGTGGCCATGCAGATGAATAAAACTCATTATACTTATGTATTACGAATTAAAAATTACGAAATTATGTATTATATAGTAGTGTGAGTATATGTGTATGTTTTTGTTTATGAAAATCAAATTATACTAAATAGATAAATCTCTTGATTTTTACTTTCTAATATGTATACTTTCTGGGCTAAAGTAATAAATATTATTTTGTGCACAAGAGTTTTTCAACCACGTTTTTTTGATCAACATAGGCTCAACCCATGTAATATGCAAAACAACAGGTACCGTAAGGTAAGAAGAATGTTGTATTACGTATTATATTGGAACCTATGTTTTTTTTATGAAAAAATAGTACTATACTATACGAGAACAACCAATAATGGAAGCATATATCTGCGACGGACCGCAAGAATGTCTCTGTTAGTGTTATATAGAATTACAAGAAGATATCGTATACAGTGATATATGGAAGTGTGTATCTGCGACGGACTGCATGAACATTTGCATTATTATACACCAATACTTTATCTTCTTATTTTCTTCCTAAAGCCATTATTACCATCTATTTACTTCGCAAAAGCATTATAATGCTTACTTTTCTCAAATAAAAAAATAATATACACTTATTTTGTCGATTCGAATTGCTCAAATAGTTTTTTGAATAGTATCGGTACTATTGTCATCTCTGCTGGAGAGAGGATATATGCTATTCTCATCTGTGTTTTTCCAGGATTTTCTTGACCTTCACGAGGAGAATAGAATCCAGTCATCGGCGCAACCAAGAGGGTGAGTGCTTCTGTCTTTCCGTTTCTTGCTACTGGTACTTGTCCTTTACTTGCACAATATAATACAAATTCATTAGCATCAAACCCTGGTTTAACAATATCTCTTACGTCTATAACCGAATAGAGTGATGCGTCAGGACTAGATATTATAATTCCAGGTATCATGGTTTTGAAATCATTCGTTATAGATTCTAACATTCCTTTATAATAGTTCCTTTGTTTGTGATATCGTAGTTGTAGGTCTTCTTTGCTTTCATGTGCGAGTGCTCCGAAAATATATTGTCCAATGACGTTGGTACAAAGATTCGCTGTGTATTCAGCTATAGATTTTTCATGAAATTCTTTATTGTCAGTGACTAATGCACCCACCCTTAACCCACAAGCATTTCGTACTTTGGAAGCAGTTTCTATGCTAATTCTTCTTCCTTCTATCCCTGGCACTTCCTTATTAGTGATTCCTCGAATACTTGTTGCGAGTTTGTTTACATAAACTAGTTCTCTATATGCTTCGTCGCTAATCATCCATAAGTCATATTTTACACAAAGTTGTGCAAGGTCAATCATACTTTCTTGGTCATAAAAATGTCCTGTTGGATTGTCGTATGGGATAACCACAAGCGCTCATGGTTTGTGTTCTATAATTGTTTTTTCTATCTCTGAAATATCCGGCAAAGTGAAACTGCCGTCTTTTTGCAAGTCTCTTTTGACAGAAATGGTTGCTCTGCCTACTCTATGAGCCATGGTCATATAATTGGTATATGCAGCATCAATCAATAGTAGTGGTTGCTCTAGGGTGCCTGCAGGACCACAACATCCTATAATAATCAATTCCATTCCCAAACTTCCTCCGTCAGTAATCTGACTATGAAGTTGTGTCGTATCATATCCGCTTGCAGCTATGATGTTCAAAAATGCCTTGTTTGTCTCTTCGTATCATTTGGTGAGTGAGTAGGGTACTACTCAGTTTTTGAATGGACTTTGTTCATCATGTAGAGTAAACATTCTTTCTTGCATTTTTGGATGCATAGGTAATGATACATCGCCTATAGATACATTGATTGCTTGTACGTTGTCCGTTCTTTTGAGAAATTCTATCTGAGCCATTCTGATAGAAGATGGTTTTCTGTTTTGAAAGTGAGGTGAGAGCTTTGGCATATCTAAAAAAATCAAAATAAAAAATGTGCGTCTCATTGTATACGAAAACCATACTATTTTTCAAAAGTATTTTTTGAGATATGTTCTCTTTATGCAAAAACGTTTTCTGATTGAAAAAACGAGGTTTTTTTTTATATATCTTTTATCGCTCCATGATTCTTCTCTTTTTATACATGGGGATGTATATAATAGTTGTTTATGTACTTTATTTTTGTGATTATGTATATGTATAGAAAAATAATAATGGGAATGTTTTTGATTAGTGGGCTCTGTTCTCTTGTGTCTGCAGCTTCGTGGAATTTGCCTGGAGTAACTATTATCACTCGTGCACAGTGGTGAGCCAATGAATCTTGGAGATATTCCAATCAATCCAAAACAGATAGAGATGCTGCCCGTCAACAACAACTAGACAATGAGTCTACTCAACTTACCCAAACAGCTTATGAAGGACAAATGGCTACAGATTTTCTTCTTCAAACAACCCCAAATGAACAAATAGTGAATGAATATCGTGAATCATCAAGCGGTAATTTTCTCAAGTGGCCAGAAAGTATCCATAAAAACAAATCTAAGATAATTATTCATCATACTGCTGACGATAATACTGTTTTGCTTACTTGAGGAACTTGAGCAGCAATCAAAGAAATGCAGGCTATCTATAAATATCATGCTTTGACTAAGTGACGAGGGGATATAGGATATAATTTTGTTATTGATCCGTTTGGCAATATCTATGAAGGAAGGGCGTGATGAGCTTGAGTAGTATGAGCTCAAACAGCTTGGAATAATACTCCCAGTGTTGGTATTTCATTGATGGGAAACTTCAATATTCAAACACCTACTGATGCTGCATTACAATCGTTGGTCAATCTTACTACGGCTTTAGCAAGAAAATATAAAATCAACCCCAAAGCAACCACCACGTATTTCAAAAAATCGACAGAAACACCTTATCTTAAAGCATATACTAATTATACCATAGCAGGCCATGAAGACGCATGAATAACTTCTTGTCCAGGTGTTAATTTATATACTTTGCTTCCTGAGATTAGAGATCAGGTAAGTGAAAATCTTACTAAAGCACCAGTAATTATTTCCAGAAAATCTTTTGTTGCTCCCAAAATAGATAGAGGCGTTACTGTAGATGGACGATATTATTCTGATTGAACAACACATACGTTTACTCTTCCTATTAGATGGATAGGTATAACATCATGTATAAGTGACGATCCTACTATTGGTGTAGAATCATGTGTATCCAAAAACAATCAACTCACTATTTCGTTAACCAAAAAATGAATGAGTGGTATCAAGACCATTTCTGCTCTTACTGCTTCAGGTACCAAAACTTTTTCTATGAATCTTGTCTGGCAAGAGGACTTTTCTACTATGGCTAACAAACTCAAACAAGACTATATGACAAGAAAGTCCTTGTCGTCTTCTTCACAAAATATCAGTAAAATAACATCCAAAATACCTTTATCTGAAGTTCAAACTTTGGTTCAGACTCCTCTCAATATTTTACTGTATGAATTGAGTATGAGCTATTCAAGATACGAGGTGTCTTGTGACGGTGGATGTGCTATTCAATCTGATGGTATACTCTATACTGGAATCAATCCTGTTGTAGAAACCAGTGACGGATTTGTTTATCTCAGTCTTCCTCAGTTAGGAGAAAACTCTCTCCCCGTTACTTTACTTGAGATTTCTTCCTCGAATGGGTGACTTGTTCATGTAAATAATTATCTGAGAAAATCGTATGGAGGTACTCCATGGAATAGTTTCAGAGGGTCATTATTTTGGAAGAAGGATACTATCAAAGATCTTTCTGCTGGTACGTTTGTAGACCATGCAGTAGTCATCAATAAGACATCTTTTGATAATTATATGAAAGGTATAGCCGAGACAAGTGATAGTGATAATATAGAAAAACAAACATTGGTGTTGCTTCTTGCAAAAATGTATACCTTGTTTTATATCAATGGACAAAACATTCATCCCTCAATCCCTCTTGGAGCTAGTTATCAAGCAATAGACAATCCTGATATGTTTCAAAAATATGTCTGAGCGGGATGGGAACAGACGTCTACGATGTCAGAAAGTTTATTAGCAACCATTAAAAATATGGTGATTATGTACAATGATTATGTGCCTATCTTACCCTACTTTAGTTGTTCTGCTGGATTTACGTGGTCAGCAAAAGAGAAGTGGTGATGGAATGATACGCCGTATTTACAATCCAAACTAGATTTTGCTGCGTGTTTTGACTTCAATGGCCATGGTGTCGGACTCAGTGGAAAATGAGCTCAATATCTTGCTCAAAAATGATGGACATTAGAACAAATAGTACAGTATTATTATCCTGGTGTAGAGTTAATTACATTTTAATAGATGACTGTATAAACCATGTTCGATATTCTCAATAAAATTTTTGTTTGAAATAGAGATGATGCGGTAACTGCACTTTTGAATACCTATGAACGTCAGCAATATTGCATTATTAGCTATCTATATTTTGCTCCTATTGTGACTCATCGTGTTTTTGTTGGTCCACAAAATTCCAATCAAAAAACATACTCCCAGCACTTACTTGAAAATGATTTTCTTTTGATGGATGGAATTGCTTTACAAGTTTTTTATTTTATTGCAAGATTGCTGGGTAGAATCAAAACCGCAAAATATTGGCTACCTAACCTCAATGGTACGGATTTCTTTCCTTACTTTATCAAACAGATCAAAACAAAATATGGAGCTAAAAAAATAAATTTTATCTTTTATGGAGTTTATGATCAAAGAGATGCTTGTATTGTTAATCAGTATGGTGCCACAAAACAATACGGAACAAAAAAAGATCAATTTAAAGAGGCTAGAATTGCCGCAATAAAGCAACATTTTGATTTGCCTATAGACTATTATTATGAGTCAAATTTTACTGATGATTCTTTTGCTGATTTCTCTTTTGAGGATATGAGAAAACATATCAAGCCAGATGCTATCAATATTGTTATGAATTGTAGATGAGTACCTAGACAAGAATTTTGGTCTCATTTCAATAGGGAAAATATAAAAAAATATCATTTATTGGTGTTTAACCAGTGAGCGACCATTGATTATCTTTGTGGTTTTGAAAAAAGAGCTCCAAAAGTACTCATTTGGCTCAAATTGGAATGGCTTCGAAGACTTTTAACGGGATGGAATAAGAACATCAAAAAGGTACTGTCTACTTTGGCTATTTTTAAGTATATTTTATTGTATTTGATATTGAAAAAAGGGTAAATATGTATACATAGTACAGAAGTTTATATGTTTTTTGGGTTTTGTTTTATTGTCTTACGTTTCCATTTGATGCATCTCAAAGAAAAAAAATTTCTCTATCTTCCAGAAGAACATGTATTTAATTTCGCTGAAGAAATGCAGAATGGAGTTAAAGCAAAAATGTTTGTCGGAATACAGTCAGATAAATTTTTAGATTTTCAAAAAGATTTGCTTCAAGATTTTGTTGCTGAACTTAAAGATAAAATTTCCGATGAAAACTATGATATTGATGATATAAAACATAAATTTGAAATATCTCTTCAAAACTTGAATATCAGACTCAAGGCATTTGCTGATAAAGTTCGTGATGTGGATTTCTTTGGTATCAAGGGGTATATTCAACTTATAGTTGACAATGTTCTTATGCTTTCTATGATTGGCGATGTGAGTATTATGATATTTAGAGATGAAAGAGTGTATTATTCACTAACCAATTCGCTCAATGACAAAGGAAAGATAGACTTATTTTCTGATTTTGTGGAGGGTGATGTAGAGGGTCATGATCAAATCCTCTATGTAGGAACCAAGATTTCTGATGTGTTTGATACCAATGATTTTAAAGAGATGGAAAGTGTATTGAAATCAGAGGATACTCATTTGATTAATTTTTTTCAAGAACTTCTCAATGCAAGATTAGATAAAAAATCGTTTGGATTTATTTTTCACTATCTCATGACGGGAGCTGCTGTCAAATCTCATGAGGATTTTTCTACCAAGACTGATGAAAACTCATTGTTTGGTAGACTTAAGAAAACTTTACTCAAAAATAAATATCAAGCAACGGTCGCTATTCTTGGAGTGTTTATCTTGTTTATGGTGATCAATTTACTTTCGCAAGTATTAAAATCAAATGTTGATACATTTGTTACTTCTGATTGAGTAACGGTTGATCTTACTATAGAGGATATTAAAAAGGATCTTTTTACGTTTCAGGGTATGGACCCGACTTCTGAAGAAAAATCTATAAAATATAATGAGATTCTTGGTAAACTTGATGTCCTTCAAGGGAAAGGAAGATGGTTAGAGGATGTGGTACAGTTTAGAAAGTTATTACAATCCGAATATTATAAGGGATTTAATATTGTGTATGTGAGTAGTTTAACAAAATTTGATGATGCTACTCTTGGTAAAAAGACAAAAATACTTAGTTTTAATCCTTCAGAGATTTCACAATTAGGTACTATTCAGTCTCTTTATGTCTGGAGAAATATGATTGTAGCAGGAGACAAATCTGCTTTGGTTGGAGCGCTTGATGATAATATGAGGGGATCGTTGGTCGATTATAACCTTCCTTCGAGTGATACCATACAATGATGCAATCTTAGCTTATTAAAAGATGGACTCTATTGTTTTACCAACAAAGCTAATATCTATTCTATTAACAAAGAATGAGCTCAACCTGTTACAACCACTGATACTGAGCCATTTTCCAAAAACATTGCTGGGGTTATGACGTATGGAAAGGCTAATCTTTATGTTTTTGAAAACAATGTAAGTTCTGCTGGAAATACTACCTTAGTTACTAGATATCGCAATACCTTATGATCACAAATAATTTATCAAGGAGGGCAAAAATATTATCTGGGTGCAAATATGACAGGATTTTCTTTCTGATCTGGGTTTGCTAATTTTGCTGTCGATTGATCTTTTTTGGCTTGGAACAATGGTAAATTATATCAATTTCGAAGAAATCCACCAACAGCATTTACCCTTGATGTTCGTGAAATTAAGCTTCTTTGAGGAGATAAAAAAACATTACAATATTCTAATGATGTAAAAATTATCAGTTCTATAAATTCCAAGTATTTGTATTTGTTTGATAGAACCAATCAGACGTTTACCATTTATGATTCTCGTCCTGCAAAAAATGCTGATGTATACAGTTATAATTATGGTCTTTATTATGTCTTTATGTTCAAATTTGATTTAGGAACTAATAGAGTCGTTGATATTGATATCCCTGATCCTACCTGAAATAGGCCAGAAATGTATATCTTGACCAATGAATGAGTAAATAAAGTTTCATTATATGAATTTATCGATAGTATCAAGGACAACAAAATACTTAAACAACTTAATTAGACATACGTATCACGTACAAAGTATCAAGTATCAAGTACAAGAGACTTTACCTAACATGTTCCAATTTGTTACTATAGGGCGATGTAATGTCGCTTTTTTGTATATAAAAAAATCTTCCGCTATACACGAAAGACTTATACTGCATTATAGTCGTTTTGATTATTACTTAGGTAACAGTCCGAAATCTTTTGCGGCTATATCGAAATTTGCCCCCTGTTTGTATAGGTCATCTAACCTTTGCAATCTCAGATCGACATTACCAAAACAAAACATTCCTGCCAATAGGGATCCACAAAATAAGGCACCAGCCATTATTTCTTTTGTTCCCTTAATATACCCATCGAAATTACCTACCATCATCATTATTGCAAATATCCCCAGCATGATGCTAATGAATCTGACGGTGCTTTTTTTGTTTTCTGTATCCCGCAAAAGCAAGGATTTTAATTGTAGATAATTTTCTGTCGTCATTGTTCTCTATTTTTATATTTTTTTATTTATATATATATTATCTTGAAAGTCAATCTTTTGTAATGCCAGTGAATTTGTGAGTGCTTGTAATATAATCTCAATTTGTTATACAAAGATAGTATATTTATTTTTTTTTATTTTCTATGAAATTTGTCTCAAGCAAGCAATTGAGAGAACATTGGAAAAAATTTCGATTATCTAAACATCATATATATCTTCCAGAAAGTTCTTTAATTGGCGGTAAAGAAAGTACTGCTATGTTTACTGTTGCAGGAATGCAACAATTGATTCCTTATCTTGCTGGTAAACAACATCAATTGGGTAAAAGATTATTTAATATCCAAAAATGTATTAGAACGGTAGATATAGATGAAGTAGGTGATGCGAGTCATCATACTTTTTTTGAGATGTTGGGGAATCGATCGCTTGGTGATTATTTCAAAAAAGAATCAGTTCAACGAAGCTGGGAATTTTTAGTTGATGAGCTTGGTTTTGATCCTAAAAAATTAGCAGTTACGGTTTTTGAATGAGATGATGATGTACCAAAAGATGATGAAACTGCAGGATATTGGAAAACTATGGGAATCTCTGACGATAAAATTGCCTATATGTCAGCAGACCATAATCGACGAAGTCCCTGACCCGTCTGACCTTGTGGACCCGATACAGAAATATTTTATCGAGTAGGAAAAGCTAAATTTCCTCCCAAAGCATCTAATCCCCAAACTGATGAAGATAATCGATTAGAAATCTGGAATAATGTATTTATGGAATATTATCGTGATGATAAGGGGCAGTTAACTACATTAAAAAATAAAAATGTCGATACAGGAATGTGATTTGAAAGGATGTGTAAGGTTTTACAATCCAAAGATTCAGCCTATGATACAGATATATTTGCTTCCTTAATTGCTTTGATAGAAACTACGCTTGGTCTTACCTATCAAGGTAATGAAAGAAGATGTAGAATTATTGTTGATCATATTAGAACCGCGTTTTTTCTTATTTTTCATGATATTATTCCTTCAAATGAGGGCAGGGGATATGTTCTCAGAAGATTGATTAGAAGAATGTACTACAATTTTATGCTATTAAAACCTGTATCTGAAGATGTTTTCGATACTTTTGTTACTACTATCGTTACGTTTGTAGATGCACTTATGGAAACCAATGCAAATACAAAAGATATCAGTATAGTACTGATCAAAGAAACTCATCAGTTTCAAAAAACTATTGTTCATGGACAAAAGTTGCTTGATGAACTTATCGCGTGAGCAAATAAAAAATCTATTTTAGGAAAAGATATATTTAAACTGTATGATACTTTTGGATTCCCCTTAGAATTAACGAAAGAAATCCTTGAAGACCAATGATTTGTTCTTGATGAGGCATGATTTATCAAAGAAATGGAGGCGCAACAAGCAAGATCTCGTGCCTGATCCAAAGATATGTTCAAACAGTGAGTAGATTGGTCAAATTATCTTCAATGACTTCCTCCTACCAAGTTTTTTTGATATGAAATATTGGAATCTGATGGTATAAAATTACTTAAAGATTTTGAAATTCAATGACAAAGAATATTGATTTTTGATTGTACACCATTTTATGCAGAAAGTTGAGGTCAAATGTGAGATAGTGGAGTTGTAATCTTGGATGATACATCTCAGGTGAATATAGTTCAAGTTCAGAAATATAATTGAATTTTTCTTCATTTTGTCGCATAGTTTTTATTTCTTTATTGTTTCCTCATGGTAGAATGATATGTAAGTATTGAAGAACAAGATAGAAAGAAAAAAAAGAAATTAGAACAAATAAGTAAAGAACTTCAAAAACGTAATGAACTTCAATCTCATTTATCCAAAAGCAAGTTGAGTCTTAATGAGCTTCAGGAATTGATCAAAGAGTGAGTTGTTACTATCAATGATAAACAGCTTCTGCAAAAAATAGCCAAAGATGGTGTTCTTGAGGACCATGAATTAGATAGTTTTTTGCAAGATATACATATTAATGATCTTCTTCACAAAATTGAAGAAATAGAACAAACCACTGATATTGATGCTATTTTACCCAAAGAATTAAGAGTGCAACCAAAAGATTTTACTTTGGCGTGTAAAGATCCCATCAAGAGAAAAGAGGTATTACATAGGTTAGATGATGGAATTGATTATATTGTTCCCCAAGTAACTCCATCGTTTAAGTCATGAGGAAATCCTTTTGCCAGAAGAGTTACCAATCTTTCTAATCTCGTGTTTCTGACACACAAAAAAATTGTCGATATTCAATGACATATGATAGATATAAAAAATTATTTACGTTCTAAATAAATTTTATGTTTCGAGCTGTATTTGGTAATATACTTCAAAGTTTTGGCACGGTATTTTGGAAAAAATCACTGCTTGTTTCCCATTTGCCAAAGCTTTTCTTTCGTTTTTTTGGAGAAATAAATGGTTTGTTTATCGCGATTATTGTTATGTGATTCTCGTGATTTGATTGGGCAGTCTTTCTTAATATGCGAATCGTGGGGGGTATAGTGTTGACACTGATCCTTGATCTTTGGTATGATTATATTCAACAGTGACTTTATAGAGAAGAAAAAATCTCTACTCTGATGCCGTATGAAAATCTTAATTGTGTATTTGTTATTGTTATTTGATATCTCATTTTTAAAGATGCTTCACTTATTGCTGTAGGCATGAGTATTTTGGTGATTATTATTACCATTTTGTTTTCTATTGACTTCAAAAAGTTTGAATTCCCCAAAAACATCAAAAAAATTCTCTTTGTTCAAATACTTATCACTTTGGAAACTCTTTTAACTTGATATTTTCTCAAAGATCTTGCCGACAAAGATTACTTTATTGTCTATCAAATAGTTATTGTTATTATGTTGTTGTTCCCTTTGGTGATTAATAAACTTTTTGGTGCCGTCAAAAAAATGAATAAGAGTTTTCTGTGATATGGCAGTATTTCTGCTACAACCAATAATGTTTCGTTTCTTTTATATCTTTTTTTGGTGTCAGAATTTGGGGTTGTTGTTTCTATTTTGTTGTCGTTTTTGGGCGATGGTATAACTATTCTCTTCTGATTTTTGTTTCTTAAAGAGAAACCAACTAGAAATGAAATCTTACTTATTGTACTTACTACGCTTCTCGTAGGCGTAGGGTTCTATTTTAAATAATGTGTTTTATTCTATTGTTTTCATAGTATACCATCTTATTTCGAAAATTCCCATAACAACAAAAACATATCTTATTTTTTAGTCTATTTTGTTGTATCTAGGGAAAAAAGTATAGACTATTTTGTAAAATGAATCGATAACTTTATCCAGTCATTTTTCTTGTTTGAACATTTTTTCTGTAAGAATTCCCTCTAGTTTGAATATTTCTTGTTCTACTTGTTTTCATGTTTCTTGGAATTTTTTATCTGTAGTTTCTCCTTCGTTGAGAGTTCTAAATTTCCAAAATAGTTCGTTATATGCTTCAAAGAATCTTTTGAAAAGCTGTCATCATTTGGTTTTGGTCATACCTTCTATTTTTTCACCAATATATTCGTTGATGATGAGCTGAATCTCTATTTTTTCTTCAGAAGAAATGCTTTTGAATATTGGACCAAATACTGCATGACTTTCTAGATCAGAAACATAAGGAATGGAGTGTTTTTTTTCTTCTATGTTGATAATGATATTTCTTATTTGATCTACTTCTTCTTGCCTCATAGTATACCTTGATTTATAAATAAAAATTTTACTTAGTTACCTAGGAATTTTTATTTTTCCAATCGAATGCTTATTCGTTTTGGGAACTACACGTCATTCAATCAAAAATGGAAGATATTTTTGAAGTATGATATGAACATAATAGCTATTTTTGAAGGACGATATAAAAACTATTCCTATTCAGCTTAGCTGGATGAAACGACGTTACAATCTTTTGCGTGATTATCCACGTCTTATTTTATCTTTCTACATTCCAAATAATATCTTTTTTCTTCAGATTCTCCCATAGAAAACGTTTTTCTTGGTAGTGCTCAATCTACAATAACGGTCGGAAAGAATTCTTTTTTGCTCATGATGGGTAGAATAAATCACACATTTTTCTCTTTTGTTCCTAATTGTTCTGTGGTGTGCTCTCCATGAATATAGTCTATTTTTGCTTGTGTATGTTCTTTGAGATAGCTATCCAAAAATGATTGAAGATTTGCTACTTCTAGATGTAACTTTGGCTGTTGTATAGTCACTATATTATATGCTCATGCATATATCATACAAAAATAATGTGTTGTTATGTCTGATGTTTTTATGTTTTTTTTCATATCTTCTACTGACTGATATGTGTCTATATGTATGTCTGATCCTTGGTTTTGAAAATACGTTTTTATCTCTTCTATAATCGATTTTATATCTATATTAAATACCACTCTATGTATTGGTTCAAACACCAATCCATTGTCATGGATATTTACGAGTTCTACTAGAGCAAATCTTGCTGGATCATTTTCTCTTTCGGTCTCGTTTAATAGTTGTTTTTTACTCTCCCAAATTGCTTTTGCTGTAGCTAATGAGTGATTGCCGTCGCCCATTGCAAAAAGCAATACTCCCTTATCTTCCTTTACTTTATATTTATCTATGAATGTGTTTTTGTCTGCTAAGATTTCTATTTTTTGCACTATGTTTTGTATGCTTTCTTCATCTGATATTTTATATCACGTTATGTGCCCTCCATTCATCATCAAATCCGTATCATATACTTTTGTATATTTTTCTAATGTATTGAATAATGGTTCAATAACGGTTTTGTTTGGGTCGTCTATCAGGACCATAATGTGTGGTGATTCTAATGGTGCATCTTTTCTAATTGCTATCCTAGGAGGTAATCTGTCTATAATTGTTCCTTCGGTTGCTCTGATAAGCGTTTGTGATCCGACACTGTAGTCGTACTGTTCTAGGTCGAGTGCTACTATAAGTCACTTTCTTGATGAAGTATGGGATGTTTTTCTGTCTACAAGCACAAAACAATTTCATTGGTTTTGTATTATCCCTTCTTGTACATATGTTTCCATGTTTTTTTGAATATTTTCTATCCTTTTGCTCTCTCAACCGCTTTCTAGATATACTTCTGGGAAGATGATATTGTACGTAGAGGGATCTTGTCCTACAAACGCTTGTACTTGCATCCAATATTCTGGTTGAGAAGTGTATTGGTCGCATGCTACTACTGCTCGTTTTGTTAGATCAGTTCATTGTTTTGGTACATAGATTTCTGGTACTTTTATTCAGATGTTTGGAAAAAACGTTTGCATTACGTTTTTGATAAAGAAATAAAAATTATTTGTAGTATTTTATTCGTAATTTTTTGAATACTGGCAAAGAAAGTGTAGATAGCATAAATCACATAGTTGGGACTATAGCATTTATTCGCGGTTTAGGTAGCTTTGCCGTATATAAAAAAATCACAATCACGATGTACGTTAGTATCATAATGAGCATTGTTCTTGCGGTACTGGTTTCTCGAGCCTTATCTGCTTCTACACGTGTATTCCTTGCTTTGATCTGTTCTATTTCTTTATTGAGATGTTTCATCAAGCCAATATAACGAATAAAATCCCCTTGTGAGGATTTATTGACTGTTCTACATTATTTTTTTTCTGTGGTATTTCAAGCTACACTTTTTGCTATTTTCCTCTATTATTCTATATCAGCTCATTCTAAATAAAATCATCCATTAAACGTATCTTTTCTAACTTTTCCTATCAATGAAACTGGTGCTTCGTGACGTGCTATAAATGCCTCTACCTCATCTCCCTTTCATCGAAACATGCTGACGATCTTTTTGTTACCAAATTTTGCATGGATTTTGAGATGACACTTTCCCTTTGTTCATACCTTTTCTATTTTGTTAATACTCACATTTTCTAGTAAAAATACAGGTTCTTTATTCCCTTCGCCAAATGGTGCAAGTCTGTCTATCTTTGCAAGTATATTGTCCTCTCGTTCATGTTCATATATCTTTGTATCGACCTTGACAGACTTTATCAAATGATTGTCCGTTATACAGTTATTACAATAGTCGTCAAATTTTTGAATGAGTATTTCTAGATGTTCTAGTTTAACGGTTAATCCACCTGCTCATCTATGACCACCAAATCTTTCTAGTAGAGCTCAATTGTCTTTTAACATATTGATAACACTAAAATATTCTGGTCATCTTAAGCTTGCTATAGCTACTTGTTTTATTTGATCAATTTTCATGATCATTGATGGTTTATGATATTTTTCAGTGAGTCTTCATGATACGATACCGACTACTCATTCGTGGAATTCTTCATGGAAGGCAACCAACATTTTTTTATCTAAATTTATCATTGCTTCTGCTTCTTTGAACATACGTTCTTGGATTTTTCTTCTCTCGGTGTTGATAAGCTCTAGATTATCTAAATATTCTAATTGTTTTTCTCCCGAATAGAGGAGTGCATATAGGCTGTCGTATGGGGATTTTATTCTTCATCCTGCGTTGATTCTTGGTCAGATAATAAATCATATATGATAGGTTTCTATAGTTCATTTTATATGCAAAAATTCCAAAAATCCTTTGAGTGATTCTGGTAAATGTTTACGTGAATTTAATAGTATTAGTCATTTTTTAACTATCACTCTATTTTCATTCACCAAAGGCACAACGTCTGCAACTGTTCCAATAGTAACGATAGGAAGAAAATAGTTGAATATATGGTTTTTTTCTTTTTGATTGAAATCGAATTTTGTTAATAATGCACAAATGAGCTTAAACGTTACTCCTACTCCTGCCAATCCCTTGAAGGGATAGTTTGGTGAAATTTGTGGATTAACTACTGCAACTGCTTCTGGAATAGACGCTAAATCTTGATGGTGATCGGTGATAATAATATCAATACCTTGTTGTTTTGCATATATGGCTTCTTGTAGTGATGCGATACCATTGTCTACGGTAATAATCAGTTCTACTCATTTTTTTTTCATGTCGTCGATATGTATCTTTTTGAGGCCATAGCCTTCTTTTATTCTATCAGGATATTGTATGCTTACTTTTTTATATTTGAGAAACCTAGTAATAAATTCATACAGTATATAACTCGAGGTAACTCCATCGACATCATAATCTCCAAATATCATAATTTTTTCTTTGCTTTTTATGGCGCGGATGACTCTTTCTACTGCTTTATCCATATCATTGAGTAAAAATGGGTCTAATCGATAGTCGTTCAGTTTCGGATTCAAAAAAGATTCGATACTATCATCGATTCATCTTACTTTAAAAAGCCTAGTCAACAGATCTTCGTCTGGATTGTCGTGTATTACGTGATAATTCATATTCGAGAGTATGGTGAGGAGGGTTGAAACAAATTTACGACCACATGTTTAAACGATCAAACCTGCCTGCGGCAGGTAGGCGAAAAAACGATGTCGTTTGGTAATTGTAGATTTTTTTAGCGCGATTACAAACAAAAAAACACCCATGGACATACCATCAGTGTTTCTCTCTTTTATTCTATATTGTATATTTTACCCTCTTTTTTAACGAGAGAGCATCGGGATAGGCTTCATACAGCCTACATACATAGTCAATTGTGCTGACTATTGGTGTAGGTTATATAAGAACCCCAATACTCTCTCTAGGTCCATCTGATCTTATTGGGTATAAGATCTAGATAGTGTTTAAGGAGGAAATACCTCCAACATAATTACCTATACCAAGGTACTGTGTAGTGATCCATACGACAAGTAACTATGTTAGTTTAAGTATACTCTGTATTTCTCTATATGCAAAATTTCCATAACTTTATTTTTTATTTTTATTCTTTTATTATTGACTTATGTATTTTAATTATAATATAGTAT
>Ga0194063_10000243_pt1 | contig 40609 bp, 36 predicted proteins | sample SepL3720m_MetaG_FD_155459 | JGI IMG/M metagenome (GOLD analysis project Ga0194063, IMG submission 155459) | Anoxic zone freshwater microbial communities from boreal shield lake in IISD Experimental Lakes Area, Ontario, Canada - Sep2016-L373-20m | ecosystem: Environmental > Aquatic > Freshwater...
AATTGCTGACCAGCGCGTGACACGTGCTCGGTCCACTGGTTGGCGTCCCAGTAGCGCAACTCGAAGCGGCCAGCCGGATCTGCGTACCAACCGGCTGGACCAGCGGGAGCTACTGCGGCGGCGGCGACAACAACTTCGGGTTCGGCGGCTGTTACTGCAACTGGAGCGACAACTTCGGGCTCGGCGACGGGCTCGGCGACGGGCTCGGCGACGGGCTCGGCGACAGCTGCCCAACCGGCAGGCTCGGAGACGGCCTCGGCAGGTGTCTCGACTGGTGCTACTTCGGGCTCGGCAGCGACGGTTTCGGAGACGGTCTCGGCGGGTGCAACTTGGGCAGGTGCCACGTCGACAGCCGCACTGACTGAACGGCTCAAGAATGCAGTGACATCGCCACCGGTGGGAACGATTGCCACCACGGCCCAACCTTCGCTGGACTTCTCGGTGAGTTTCGCGGCGAGGCCGGCTGGGTCATAGGACGATGTGCTGACGGTGATGTACTCGTACATGGCCAAGACTTTACTGGTCGATGGCGCAACGGCGTAACAGACGCCGAAAATGATCGGCAGTGTCAGTTGGGCGCGACGAGTTCGGCGACGTTGGCATCGGTGGGTGCACCGTCGTGCACGATCTCGCCATCACGCAACGCGATGAGCCGGCTGACTCGCTCGACATAGGTGAGTTCGTGGGTGGCAACGACCAAGCTGGCACCGTCGGCAGCGGCCTGATCGAGCAGTTCGAGTAGAGCGATTTTGCCGGCAGCATCGAGGCCAACAAACGGTTCGTCTACGAGCAGCAGTTCGAATGGACGAACGAAGGCCAACGCAATGGCGGCCTTCTGGCGAAGTCCGCGGCTGAAGGTGTTGGGCAAATCGTCGGCTCGGTCGTAGAGCCCGAGGTGGTCGAGCAGATCGGCGGCCACCTGATCCCATTCGTCGACGCCGTGTAAACGAGCAACGAACTCGAGGTGCTCCCACAACGACAGGTCGTCGTAAAACGATGGCGTGTCCGAGAGATAGGCAAGCGCGCTACGCGCCGCCGGTGTGCCCGATGCGTGACCCATGATGTGCACGGTGCCGCCAGTGGGGTCGAGCAGTCCAGCTGCCATGCGGATGAATGTTGTCTTGCCGCTTCCGTTGTGGCCCACGACAGCAACGCGTTGGCCCTCGGGAATGTGCAGCGTGAGTGGCGCCAGTGCGGGCCGGTCGCCGTAGTCCTTGGTGAGGTCGTTGGCGGCAAGCGCGCCAGTGGTGATGCGCTCGACCTTGGCCGTGGCCTTCGATTCTGGATCGACCGCTTTTGAGGCTGGCTTCGGATGCCGGCTGGCCGGCTTTGGGTGACGACTTGTCTGGTTCGAGGCCACTGTTAGCTCCTGGTCAACTCTGAACGGGCGGCGCGTTGTTGCGCACTTGCTTGCTTGCCCTCGGCCATGAAGGCGTTGAACTTGATCTTCCATGCATCGCGGCGGCGTACCCACCAACCGATGAAGGCACACAGCATGAGTTGTGCAACGGCAATACGAATGGCGGCGGCGAATTCGGACGAGCTGCTGCGATGCGCCGCTCGCACGGCCAGCACACCAGCGCTACCGATGGTGGAGACAACCAGCGGCAACAGCATGCGCACGATGGTGGTCATGCCGCTCATCTCGGGTGGCATCATCGTCTGTTCAACCGCCGAACTGGTCATGTCGGGCGCATCTTTCACGATGCTGACGGCGGCGCCAGCGGCTCCGGCCCAAATTGTTGGCAGCACCAAGACAGCAGCGATAGCCGCACCGCCAGAACCCTTGAGCACTGCCACGGTGGCAACAGCGAGCGCCGCAAATGGCAGCAGCGCCAACAACGGAGCTGCGGTGTGGCGCAACAACAGCGCGCCGCGCTCGTGCGGAAGTGAGGACATGCGATCGGGTTGGTCAATCTCTTGCGACAAAGGCTCAAGGGCTTCCATGCCAAGCAAGAACAACAGGCCGCCGCTCACGAGAAACAATGCTGTGGTGCCATCGAACGCGGCAACCTGACATACCGCCGCGCCGATTGCCATCATCGACATGCGCAACAGACGCGACACTGGGAAGCGAAGCAGGCTGTGCCAGCCGCGGCGCCAGACGACGCCCGAGGTGCCGCCGCGACGCAACCGTATCCACGGCTTGCTGCGGGTGTTTTCTTGGCTGAGCTGGCGCCGCAGCAACATCACCGTTCGCAGGTCTTGCATGGTCACGGCGAAGTGAAGTTGAGCCACGAGGCCGCTGCGTCGCGCCAGCGCATCGAGTGATGTGCGTCGGAGCAAGAGCAAGCCGATGGCCAGCAGAGCGAGCGTGAGTGCGGGAGCGATGAGATCGATGCCGCGTTGGCGCATACCCCACAGCGCAAGACTGCCGCTGAGGTTGGCTGGCCCAACGGTGTGCTGGGCGATGGCTGTGCCTTGCCATGCGATGCCGGCTGCACCGATGAGCGAAGCCAGCCACCGGGGCACGCGGAGCGCGTGCGCGGTGAGCGCAGCGCCGATGAAGAGCACCGACAGCGTTGCCCCAAAGGCTGCGCCGGTGAAGGTCCATGAGGCCACGGATCCGGGCAGCCGGCGTCCGGCAAGCTCGCCGGCGAGCGCGCCGACGATGAGACCCGAGAATGCGGCGGATCGCGCCCGCTGCGATGCGGGACGCAGCAGTGCGGACCGACGGTCTACCGGTGACAGCAACACATGGCGAACGTCGGCGTCCTCGATGGCCAAGGGCCCGCCTCGGCTGCCGCTGCGGATGCCTGCTGCGAACGCGATGACAGCGAACATGCCCAACACGGCCGGGCCATTGCGGAAGATTTCGGCAACGGTGGTGTCGGCGACTTTTGAGTCGTTAACGAAACCCGAAAGCCATAGGGCGCTTCCGCCAAACGCGAAGGCCACGAGGTACACGCGGTATGCGGCTTCGAACCAGTCGAGTTCGGCCATTCGATTCTTCCGCCGGGCGCGGCGAAGGTCGCCGAGTGGGTCATTGGCGCGAGACGTTGGCATGCCTGAGCGACGCTAGCGGTCGGGGCCAGTTTCTACGGTGTGGGCGGTATCGCTCGACCAGCCGCTGAAGCTGGCGACATAAATTCGCGCGGGTGCGAGACCCGCTTGCTCGATGGCGAGGATGTTCACACACGTAGAGACTCCGCTGCCGCAGTAGGCCACCACATCGACGGCGTCGGCCACGCCGAGTGCTGAGAAATGTTGGTGCAACTCGTGCGCTGGGCGAAAGCATTTGGTGACTGGATCGAGAGCTGCGGCAAATGGTGCACTCACGGCGCCGGGCACATGACCGGGGCGCGGATCGATAGCGGTGACCTCGCCGGTGAAGCGCTCGTACGACCGTGCGTCGATCACGACCCCACGATCAGAGGCAGCGAGCTCGGCGGTTTCGTCGGCCGTGGCAAAGCGTTCGGCGGGCCACGGGGTCTCCGTGAAGGCAGCGGGGGTGGGCGCGGGCTCGTCGCCCGCAACGAGTGGTCCGCTCCATGCGCCGATGCCGCCGTTGAGCACAGCGGCATTTCGGCCGATCATGCGCAGCATCACCACCAGGCGGCCGGCGGTCATGCCCCCGGTGTCGTCGTATGCGATGACCGTGCTGTGGTCGCTGATGCCCAAGCTGCTCATTGCAGCGGCGAACGCCTGCGGCGTTGGGAACGGATGGCGGCCTTCGCTGGCTGGCAGATCGTGGGCCGCCAACTTGGTGTCGAGATCGACGAACACGGCGCCGGGCAGATGACCGGCCGTGAACTCGCTGTGGGCGTCTCGTCCGTCGAGGTACCAACGCACGTCGGCGAAGACCGCGTCGGGGAACTCAGCAAGTTCGTCGACTGACACGATGGGGTTGATCATGCGTTGCCTTCTTGGTGATGCCCGAGGGCTTCGGCCTCGGCGAGTACGTCGCGAAGGGGACGACCGAGAGCAAGCGCTGCGGTAGCTGCGTCGTCATGTTCAACCTTCACCCGACCAGCGGCGCGCTTGATGCGAATCGTGTGGCCCCCGACGACCACCGCTGCTTCGGCACGCGCTTGGGGCCAGCGTTCGAGCGTTGTGCCGCGCACACCGAGTGATCCGGTTTCGCTGATGAGTACTGCGGCGACGGCCTGGCTCACGGCAGGCTCGCACAATGCGTGCACGGTGTGTGCTGGCCGACCCTTTTTCATCACGATGGGTGTGGCCCACGCGTCGTGGGCGCCCGCGTTGAGTAGCGCTGCGATGGTGTGGGCAATGACCTCGCCGGTGGCATCGTCGAGGTTGACCTCGAGCAGTCGCACCGGTTGCCCGGCGTTGTTGTTGCCGGTGGCCGCCGAAGCGAGCTCGTCGCCGATGACAACCTGCACCACATTGGGTCGCCCAGGAGTGTCGGCGGTGCCAGCGCCGTAACCAACTGAGCGCACGTTCATCGCAGGCATTGGTTCGAATGCATCGGCGAGTGCGGTCATCAGTGCGACACCGGTTGGAGTGGCGATCTCTTTGCGAGTGTCGATGCCGAACGCCGGAGCGTTGCGCTGCGCGAGGAGGCCGGTGACTGCAGGGGCTGGATTGGGGAGTTCGCCATGGGCAGCGTGCACGGATCCGCGCCCTACCGCGATGGGGCTGCACACGATTCGATCGATGCCGAGTACCTCAAGAGCGGCACATGTACCGACGATGTCGACGATGGCATCGACCGATCCGACTTCGTGGAACTCGACATCGAGCATGGGCATGCGATGCATTGCGCCTTCGACCGTGGCAAGCGCATCGAATGTGGCGAGGGCGCGATTGCGAACGCGAACGGGCAGATCGCTGTTCATTAGCAACTCGCGGATCACGCGATACGGGCGATGCCCTTCGTTATGGGTGTGACCGTGCTCGTGCTCGTGCTCGTGCTCATGCTCATGACCGTGGTCGTGCTCATGTGAGTGATCGTTCACCACCACGACGGCGTGCGTGGCGGCGACTCCACAGCGCAACACGGGTTCGAACATCAATGCGTAATCGTCGATTCCCAATCGCCCGATGATCTCGGCAACCGCAATGGGATCGGCCCCTGCATCAACGAGCGATCCGAGGGTCATGTCGCCAGCAGTTCCGGCAAAGCAGTGGAACCAGGCAGTGGTCATTGCTTCATCATCCTCGCGATGGCGCACGCGGCGCCAAACCCGTTGTCGATGCCAACCACAGTGATGCCGCTGGCGCATGAGGCGTGCATTGCCAAGAGCGCAGTGACGCCCTCGAGCGACGAGCCGTATCCGACACTGGTGGGCACTGCCACGATGGGGGCCGAACTGAGTCCGCCGATCACGCTTGCAAGGGCGCCCTCCATGCCTGCGACCACCACGATTGCTTCGGCCGCCGTGATCTCATCGAGGTGGGCGAGCAGTCGGTGTAGTCCGGCAACGCCGACATCGGTGATTTGCCTTGGGGCGAATCCGAACGCTGCAAGGGTGATTAAGCACTCGTTGACGACCTGATGGTCGGCCGTGCCGGCCGAGAGCACCGAGACCTTCGCGGTGCGCCATGGAGCGGGCTGGCGCCAGAGGGCCGAGCCGCCTAGTTCGGTTGCGGGGCCGTGGGCCGCGATCGCAGCGCCAACCTGTTCGGCTGTGGCGCGGGTGAGCAGAACCGGGTCGGTGCTGTGAGCCAGCAGTTCGCCCACGATGCGGGTGACCTGATCGGCGGTTTTGCCGGGCCCGTAGACGGCCTCGGGAATACCTTGGCGCAGCGAGCGGTGGTGATCGACCAATGCGTCGCCGACGTCGGCAAAGGGCAGGCGGCGCAAGGTGGCCACTGCTTCGTCGGTGCTGAGCGTTCCGGCGCTCACGCCTGCGAGTAACTGACGAATATCGGCCTCATTCACGGCAAGCATGCTGCCACAGCCAGCGCCAATCTGGGCGGGAAATCTTGGGGCTGGCATGGTATTTCGGCCGTGCCCGAGCGCCGTGGTGCCGTAGCCTGAGCCGATGAGCAACAGGGTACGGGTGGGTTTTTTGGGCCCCTTTGGCACATTTACCGAGCAGGCACTGCGCACGCAGGCCGATCTTGCCGACGGCGAGCTCGTGCCCTTTCGTACCGTTCCCGATGTGCTCGACGCTGTTGAGTCCGGTGATGTCGATCTTGGTTTCGTGCCCATCGAGAACTCGATCGAAGGCACGGTCAACTTCACTCAAGACGCCTTGGCGTTCGACTACGAGTTGCTGATCGAACGCGAAGTGGTGCTCGATATCGAGCATTGTCTTCTGGCCGCGCCGGGCACTGTGCTCACCGATATCACCGAGGTGTTGTCCATCCCGGTGGCTACCGCACAGTGTCATCAGTATTTGCGCTCTCATCTCCCCGATGCCTCGATTACACCAACAAGCAGCACAGCCGAAGCGGCCCGCTCGTTGTCGGCTAACCCGTCGGCCGGTGTCGCTGCGATCGCTCCACGCAATGCGGCCGCGCTGTATGGCCTTGACGTGATTGCGGCTGACATTGCCGATCATGGAGCCAACCAGACCCGTTTTGTGCTCGTTGGTCAGCAGCTCGTTCCGTCGCCAACCGGACACGATCGCACTGCGCTTGTGGTGTATCAGCGCGCTGATCAGCCCGGAAGCCTCATCGGCATTCTGCAAGAGTTCGCGGCGCGCCGCATCAACCTGTCGAATCTGCTGAGCCGGCCCACCAAGCGCGGCGGCCTTGGCGACTACTGCTTCATCCTGTATGCCGATGGCCATATCGCCGACGAACTCATGGCCGACGTCATGCGCTCGTTGCATTCGAAGCAAGGGGCCGTGAAGTTCCTCGGCTCGTACCCGGCCGCGGGCGAGCATGCCCACAGCAGTCGCGAGCATGCCGATGCGCGCTGGCGCGAAGCCGACGACTGGGTCGAGTCCATCCGAGCCAACATTCAGCCGCGCTGACCCGGGTCAATGTTGACCTAGACCGTGCTCTCACCGCTTTCTTACGCTGAACGTGTACAAACGTGAACATGCCTGCACCAGTTCGCGTCATCATCGCCGAGGACGAACGCGCCGTTCGCGAGTCATTGTCTCGGGCGCTCACGCTTGAGGGCTACTCGGTGACTGCCGTGTCCGATGGAGCGCAGGCGCTTGAGGCGATGCGCGCCGAACCCGCCGACGTGTTACTGCTCGATGTGATGATGCCTGTGGTCGATGGTCTGACTGCGTGTCGTGTTTTGCGTAGCGAAAAGAATCGCGTGCCTATCTTGTTGCTCACCGCACGCACCGAAACCTCTGATCGAGTTGCTGGTCTCGATGCCGGTGCCGACGATTATCTGCCCAAGCCGTTTGCGTTGGCCGAGCTACTTGCGCGCCTTCGCGCGCTGCTGAGGCGCACTCAGCCCGACACCGAAGACGACTCAACCGCCTGCTCGGTTGGTGACCTTCGCGTCGACTCACCGGCGCGACGGGTTTGGGTTGGTGACCACGAGATCGAACTCTCGAAGACCGAGTTCGATCTGCTCGAACTACTCGTGCGCAACTCGGGCATCGTGCTCGATCAGACCACGATCTACGAACGCATCTGGGGCTACGACTTTGGCTCCGATTCAAAGAATCTTGCGGTGTACATCGGCTATCTGCGTCGCAAAATCGACACGGCGGGTCGCGAACCGTTGATCCATACGGTGCGCGGCGTTGGTTACACGGTGCGGGCGCGATGACACTTCGCGCCAAACTCGCGCTCGTGTTGGCGTCGCTTGCTGCTTTGGCAGCAATCGGGGTGGGCCTGTTGAGTTACGACGCCACCAGCACGCGCATGCTTGCCGAGATCGATCGAACCTTGCTGAACTCGAGTCGGGCGCGTAACGATCTCGATGACGACAACCTGCCGAATCCCGGTGCCGGCCGCCCCGGTCGTGGTGGTGACGGCGGCGTGCAGCTCGCGAGCCTTGAAGTGTTTCAGGTACTGAATGCAGCTGGCCAGATCATCATCCAGACCGATGGCGTCACGCTGCCGGTCAATGCTGCCGAGCGAGCCGTTGCTCGTACCGGGCAGGGTGAGGTGCTGCGCACGGTCACGGGTTCCGACAAACGTGAGTTTCGGGTGCGCACTCAGCCGCGACGTATCGGTGCGTTTCAGTTTGGTCGCGATCTCTCCGAGATGAATCGTGTGCTCCACGATCTGCGCTCGCGCATCTTGCTCGTCGGCGGCGTCGCTGTTGTGTTGGCCGCCTTCGCTGGTTGGTTCGCGGCCCGAGGCCTCACCAAGTCGTTGAGCGCACTCACTGAGGCGGCAAGCGAGGTGTCGTCTACGGGCCGACTCGATATCGATGTAGCCGCTGGCGGCCGCGACGAAGTTGGTCGCCTCGGCACCGCCTTCTCAACGATGCTCAACGCGTTGAACACATCTCGCGAAGAGCAACGCCGCCTCGTGCAAGATGCCGGCCACGAACTGCGTACGCCGCTCACGAGTCTTCGCACCAATGTCGATGTCTTGCGCCGTCACGGTGATCTACCCGCCGAGATGCGCATAAAGGTGCTTGACGATCTCGATATTGAAGTGGCCGAGCTGTCGTCCCTTGTCGAAGAAGTTGTGGCCGTTGGTTCTGGACGAAGCCCCGATGAACCCTCCGTCGAGGTGCGCATCGCCGACGTGGTCGAGTCTGCAGCCGGTCGAGTTGGCCGACGCACGGGCCGTACCATCGATATCACTGCCGACAATTCGGTCGTGCTCGCGCAGCGGTCGTCGCTTGATCGCGCGATCACGAACTTGCTCGATAACGCTGCCAAGTTCGATAGCTCTGCAGAGCCCATCGAGATCAGCGTTGTTCAGGGTCGTGTCGCTGTACGCGACCATGGACCCGGAATCGCTCCCGCGGATCTCGATTTGGTTTTCGACCGCTTCTATCGGGCAGTTGCAGCACGCTCGCAGCCGGGCTCAGGGCTTGGGCTCTCCATTGTCACCGAGGTGGCGGCAGCACACGGTGGAACAACCTTCGCTGCGAACCACCCAGAGCGGGGCGCAGTCGTTGGTTTCGAACTGCCGATTGTTGAACGCTCGCCTCTCACCTGACTCTCACCTCCGCGCGAAGTGGCTCATACGTGAGGCGCTCAAGATATGCACATCCGAACAGCGAGATCGAACCCCCTTCGACACCTCGACGTAGTCAACTAGGAGAAGATGAAATGAATCAGAAACGACTCGCAATCGCAGGCATGACCGGTGCATTGCTCATTGGCGCCGGTACTGGCGTCGTGCTCAACTTGCCCGCCGGGGCAGGTGCCAGCGGTGCAAGCCTTGTTGCTGCTTCGACGCCTTCGGTGCCAGCAGATCCAACCGCCATCGGTGATGGCGACGGAGACGGTGGCCAAGGTGGCCAAGGTGGCCATGGCGCAATGCTCGCCGACTCACTCTCGAAGTTGGTTACCGACGGAACGATCACTCAGGCGCAGGCCGACTCGATCACTGCGGCACTTGAAGCCAATCGTCCAGCGGGCATGCCCGGCGACGGTATGGGCGGTCCAGGCATGGGTCGCCACCACGGTAAGGGCGGCGAAGGTAAGGGCGGCCCCGGTATGGGCGGTCGCGGTATGGGTCGTGGACGCGGCGCCGGACTTGAGGCCGCAGCCACTGCGCTCGGCATCACAGCCGACGAACTGCGCACCGAGCTGCAAAGCGGCAAGAGCATTGCCGATGTAGCTACTGCCAAGGGCGTGAACGTACAGACCGTGATCGATGCGCTCGTGGCTGAGGCCAAGACCCGCATCACCGACATGGTCAATGGTGTCCGCCCAGCGGCACCTGCCGATCAGCCCGATGCCCCGGCAACCACCAATGGTGCAACTAACGGCTGATCTCAACCCTTCAACAACAGAGTCCCTCCCCTGACGGACCGGGGTTCGATGTGTCGCCCCCTGACACATCGAACCCCGGTTTGTCGTTGTTCATCTACAGTTGCGGCCATGTCACAACCTGTTGCAGTCGTCACCGGAGCTAACTCAGGAATCGGTCGCGCAACGGCCATTCATCTCGCGAAGAACGGCTACTCGGTCTTTGGCACCGTGCGCAGTTTGACCAAGGCCACCAAGGTCTTGGCAATGGCCGAGGACCATGGCGCCGAGCTACAACTGATCGAACTTGATATTGCATCCGACGATTCAGTGAGTGAGGGAATGGGACAGATCTTGCGCCAAGCAGGCCGGGTCGATGTGCTCGTGAACAACGCTGGCGTTGGCGGTAACGCTGTGGCCGAAGAGTGCCCACCCTCGATGTATCTCGATGTGATGAACACCAACTTGTGCGGTGCCGTGCGATGCATCCAGGCGGTGCTTCCCGGAATGCGCGAGCGCGGCAGCGGTTGCATCGTGAACATCACCTCGATTGCTGGCCGCATGGCCGCGCTGGCGCAGTCGCCCTATGTCACCTCGAAGTGGGCGCTCGAAGGTTTGTCAGAAGGCTTGGCCCAAGAGCTCGCGCCGTTCGGAATTCGCGTTGCGGTGATTCAGCCCGGCGTCACCAAGTCGGCCATCTTCGCCAAGAACATCGATGCCCCGAACCAAAGCGGCGCCTACGACCCGCACTACCGCCGCCTGTTTCAGTTCTATGCCACGGGTATGGCCAACGCCACCGATCCGTTTGAAGTGGGCGAGCTGATTCACCACGCGATCACCACCGATGCTCCACAGTTGCGCTATCCGTGCAGCTGGGGCGGCGCCGAGCTCATCGAGGGTCGCGCCAAGATGTCCGATGCCGACTGGGTCGAGATGGGCCGTCACGAAGATGACAGCGATTATTACGCCGGATTCAAGGCAGCCTTCGGGCTCGATTTGGCGTAACGCCGAGCTCGCTACCGATCGTTTGTCTGGCTGACCGACGCAGGCCCTCAAAAAATGAGCTACAACGGTGCCGTGAGTGTTTCGAAAAACACCCTTCAACGTCGGGTGATCACCATCCCTGCGTTGTTCGTTGCTGCCGTTTTGCTCACGCTGTTGATTCCGGTGTGGGTTCCGGTGATGGTGTTGGCCGATGCCCTGCGCGCCAAGTTTCGCTTTCCGCTCCTTCGTCTCGTCTCATTCGCGTTCTGCTGGGCTTGGCTCGAAACGGTCGGGGTCGTTGCCGCCTTTGGACTGTGGGCTATCGGCCAGAGCGGTAACCAGCGCGCGCATTACGACCTACAGCGATGGTGGGCAGCTCACTTGCTCGACGCGTTGCGGGTCACGTGCGGCATTCGCGTAGAGACCACCGACCACGCGGCGTTCAGCCCGGGTCCAGCGCTGCTGTTCGTACGCCACGCCAGCTTGGCCGACTCGTTGGTGTCTGCGTATGTGATCACGCACTTGGCCAAGATGCGGCCGCACTATGTGCTCAAACGCGAGCTGCTCAGCGACCCGTGTCTCGATGTTGTTGGGCAGCGCGTGCCCAACTATTTTCTCGATCGCGGGGCGAACGATTCGGCTCCCGAACTTGCGGCCATCGAACGTCTCGCTGCCGCCCTCGGTCCGGCCGACATCGGCATCATCTTCCCCGAGGGCACCCGCGCCAACCCCACCAAGCGGGCCGCAGCGATGGCCAAGCTTGAGCAGCGAGATCCTGCTCGTGCCCACAAGCTCAAGAACCTTCGTCATCTGCTTCCACCGCGACCAAGCGGCGCGAGCGCAATGATGCGCGGGGCTCCGAATGTCGATGTGATTTTGGCGTGGCATGTGGGCTTCGAGGGACTCGATACGTTCGGCGGCATTCTCAAGGCGTTGAGTCGTCGATTCGAACCGATCCGTTTCGTGGCCCATCGTGTGGCCAACGCCGAGGTTTCGTCCGGCGACGCATTCGCACCTTGGCTCGACGACCAGTGGTTACGTTTAGACAACGAAGTAGATCTCGCGCTCACCGAGCGCGCCGAAAGGAAGCTCACATGAGCCATGCGATGCTGGTCTCAGCGCTCGCCATTGTTGTGCTGATGCTCAGTACGTGGGTACTGAGTCTCATCTTGAAAAACGCATCCATCGTCGACATCGTGTGGGGCCTGGGCTTCGTGATGGTGGCTTGGGTTGTTCGCCTCTCTACTGATGGCAACAACGCTCGCCAATGGTTGCTCGTTGCGATGGTCACCGTGTGGGGCCTTCGCCTCGCGGGCTACTTGTTTTGGCGTAACCACGGCAACGGCGAAGACTTCCGTTATCGCGCGATGCGCAAGCACTACGGCCAGCGGTTTGGGCTCATCAGTCTTGTCACCGTCTTTGCTCTACAGGGTGTGCTGATGTTTGTGGTTTCGTTGTCGGTGCAACTTGGACAAGCCGATGCCACACCGAACATTGGTGTCATTGCGTACATCGGCGTCGCGTTGTGGTTGGTTGGGCTGTTCTTCGAAGCCGTAGGCGATGCTCAACTGGCTCGCTTCAAAGCCGACCCAGCCAATCAGGGCATGGTGATGCGCACCGGCCTATGGCGTTACACCCGTCACCCCAACTACTTCGGTGACTCGTGCGTGTGGTGGGGCATCGGCCTCGTTGCCGCCGAAACCGGCTCGGCCGCGTGGGGCTTGATTGGCTCGTTGGTGATGACGATTCTTGTGCGCCGCGTGTCGGGGGTGCCGATGCTCGAAAAGACGATGGGCAAGCGTCGTCCCGGCTATGCCGAATACGTGGCCACCACGAGCGCGTTCTTCCCGCGGCCGCCGAAGAAGGCGTAGCTCGCTTCAGCGAGTCGTCAGCGTCGCGGCGGTTCCGATTGCGAAGCGTGGGTTCAGACTCGGGTCAATGGTGCGCAGCGCGATCAATAGCGGCTGATGTGCAATCGAGACGCAACCCGACGTGGCCTTGGTGGCGCCCGATGTGGTGAAGCTGAAGCGGTGCAAAAAGATTGCTGACGCCAACGCCGGCTCCCCAATTGCATCGCCGCTTACGTCCGGTTCGGTGTTGGCGCCGATGAGCACGGCGTGCTCGTAGGCGGCACCAACGCCGCGTAGTAACTCGTCGGCACCCGAGCACGCGATGGCGTCTGAGCGCCAGTGCCCGTAGCCGGGCGTGTTGGGCTCAGCGCCGTAACAGTCGTCGGGTTGGATGTGTCGGTATGCGCCGCGAGCGCCGGGGTCGGGGCTGTTTCCAAAGAACGAGATGGGTCCCTGTGGGCTGTTCGCCACGCCCAAACCGAAGACACCCGATGGGGTGGTGTCGTCGCCGCTGCGACGATCGGCGAGCGGTCGAATTCCGTTGCGGCCAAGCCGTGCCGCGGTCGGCGCCAACGAGCAGCGCCACGCGTTGTCGGCGCCGCGAGTGGCGATCTGCAGTGTTGCATTCGTAGACGTGATTGATGGAGCTAACACAACAATCCACTGGTTCGCTGTTGGCTCGCTGTGCACTAACGAACCGAGCACGCGCGCATCGCACTCGGCCAACTGCGAATCGTCGAACAGCGGCGCGCTCGGGAACGGCAACTCTTGAGAACGGTCACCACGCACGGCGGGCTCGGTGACATGAACCGTTGTGTTGATCAGCGAGGAGAGCGTCGGCGATGCAGCAGGCTGAGCGTCGCTGAGCTGCCCGCGCGGGGTCGTGTGAGCGCACGATGCAAAACCGAGCATGGTCGTGATCGCGATCAGCGTGACAAATTTCGTTCGCGGCCTCAGCACACTGCGAACGTAGTTGACCCGTAGGTGCGGGTGGCTCCAGTTGCGTCGGTGCGGGTGACGTAACCAAGACCAATGCCTTTGTAGAACGGCGAGACAATGTTGGCGTGGTGTGGTGGCGATGCCATCCATAGATCCATCAACTGCGGTACCGCAATCGATGGTGGAGCAGTAGAGAACGCAACGTTTTCACCGGTGGGGCAGCCCACCGCAGCGTTCCGAGGGGCCGCCGCTGAATGTGAAAGGCCACCAGCCAACTGGGCGAGGTGCAGGGCCCACGCACATGCGGTTGCCTGAGCAGCCGGATTCACAACGAGCTCCCCAACACGTGCTTGTCGGCGCTCGGCGTTGATGCGATCGAGTCCCTCGTGGGTGCATGCCGAGTAAGTAGCGCGCGGGGTGGTCGGTGCCACGTTCGTGGGTGCTGCGAGCGTCGCGGTGAGCGATGGTCCAGAGAACCAACCCTGTAGGTCAACCACCAAGTTGGTTTGTGGTTGGCTCCAGAAGTCGAGGCCATGGTCGGATGTTTGGGTGATTGCGAAGTTGGCAACGATGTCGCCTTGGCCCTGTGGGTTCAGGGTTGAGGTGTCGGGTTGCGGTGTTCCCGCTGCGTAGCCACGGATAAACCCAGCGTCACCATCTACGGATGTCACGTTGTAGGCCATCGACCCGCGTTGGCTCACTGCGAGCTCGACACCGCCCTGCGGATAGATAGGAATACCAACACCAAGCGGGCTCGTCTGGCGAGTGTCCATGAGTCGGACCGGATCGACCACGCTGAACAAGCCGTCGCTACTCGTTGCCGCGCTTGGGCCGGTGAAGTAGCCCGAGTAGTCGACAACCACGTGGCCGCCACCCGACAAGAACAAGGTGATCCCTTGGGGTGACACGCCGAAGATGCCGCCGGCGGCACGTGTCTGGTCGAACCCGTCGAGGTTGAGTACCGACGCCCTCGGCATCACAGTGCCTGCTGGAAACGCGGTGACGAAGCCGGGTCGCGACGACTCGGTGACGGTGATGTTCAGAGCCAGAGCGGTGACGTCTGAGGGCACGCCTGCAGGCAAGGGGATGGTTACTGATCCGCCCGCCGCGACGATGTTGCTCGGCCGCGAATCGAAAAGTCGCGCCGAGGTGCTTGGCACGAATCGCCCGGCCGCCACGGTGGCCCCGTGAGGAACAAATGCGCCGACGACATCGACCACAACGAATGCGGGCACCGACGTGTACACGCGCAGCCGGCCGAGATCGTCAACTTTGGTGATGGTTCCGTTGGCGCGTGTCTGGCCAGCTTGAAAGTTGAGGTTCGAGACGGTGGGCAATTCGCGGTCGCCAGGCCAGGCCGTGAGAAACCCATCGGCTACAGGGCCTACAACGGTGAGCGTCACGGCGAGTGCGGATGATCCAGTGGGAATGCCGCAACGATTCAGCGACGACACTGAGATGGTTTGTGGGTCGACTCGCGTGTAACCGTTGCCGCCGTCCGGACGGGTGTCGGCGAGGCGGCACGGTTGCACCGGCACGAATGCAGCGGGTGGTGTGGTGACAACGGGCGCGGCGCTGGCCCCACGAGAGGCGCTGGTGATGGTGCCAACTGTCGCGAGCAACGAAATGGCAAGTACGTGAGCAACGAATGATTTCACGGGCGACCTCCGTTCGGGCATGCGTCGCACGGCTCCGGTTCAGTTGGTTCATCGTGCCAGACATGCCGCGATCAATCAACGCAGCGAAAGTCACGTCCGTTACATTCGCGGCGTGCATTCGTCTCCGCTCCCTACGCTCCTGTTGATTTTCGCGGTCGCCGTGCTGACGCCAATCGTGGTCGATCTTCCGAAGAAGGTACGGGTGCCGGCTGTGGTGCTCGAACTGGTGCTCGGCATCGTGATTGGTCCAATGGTTCTCGGGTGGGCCGAACGTGGCGAGATCGTTGAGGTCCTGGCCGAGTTCGGGCTTGCCTTCTTGATCTTCCTTGCCGGCTTCGAACTCGATTTTGCGCACATGAAAGGTGCGCCGTTGCGTCTCGCATCACAAACATGGGCGGCGTCACTCGTGCTCGGCCTCGGCGCGGGCTATCTCATGGCCTCAAGCGGCCTCACCATTTCGTGGTTGGTGGTTGGGTTAGCGCTCACTACAACGGCGCTCGGAACCTTGCTGCCGATCTTGCGTGACGCTGGCCAGCTCACAACCAACGTTGGCCGACATGTCCTTGCCAATGGCGCCGTTGGAGAATTCGGACCCATCTTGGCGATAGCGCTTGCGCTCGGATCGAAGAGTCCGGCCCGATCGGTTGTCACGTTGGTGGCGTTCGCAGTCGTCGCCGTTGTTGCGGTGTGGTTGTCGTCGCGCCCAGTGCCAAAGCGGATTTCGCACCTCGCTCAACGCACGCTGAGCACCAGTGGTCAGCTGCCCGTCCGCATAGCGATTTTGATCGTCACAGCATTGGTGTGGTGGGCATCGAAGCTCGAGCTCGACATTCTGTTGGGGGCGTTTACCGCTGGCATTGTGTTTCGCACCTTCAGCGAGTCAGCGCACGATCACGAGCACTTGAAAATCGTCGAGTCAAAGCTCGATGCGGTTGGGTTCGGGTTTCTGATTCCGTTGTTCTTCGTGGTGAGCGGTATGAAGTTTGACCTCGATGCGCTGACGCACGACGCCAGCGCAATCGCCAAGGTTCCGTTGTTTCTCGTGCTGATGTTGATTGTGCGTGGCGTGCCGGTGATGGTGCTGTATCGAAAGGAATTGACCGCCGCCTCTCGCCGTGCGGTTGCGCTGATGACCAGTGCTGGTTTGCCGCTGGTGGTTGTTATCACCACCATTGGTGTCGACTCGGGGCGAATGAGGCCAGCCAACGCGGCGGCCCTTGTAGGTGCGGGCATGTTGTCGGTGCTGGTGTTCCCTCTCGTGGGCCTTGCCCAGCTCAAGCGCGAGGCACCAGAGACGTTGCCCGCCAACGCTGCTCGGTAGCTTCGGTAGCTTCGGTAGCCTCGGGGGCGAAGTTGCACGCAACAAGATGAGGACATCGCGATGGTCAATGATCTGAAGTTCGGCTGGTTATCACCGGTTATCGGCAACCGATGGAGCGACCATCAGCCCATCGTCGTGTATCAGGAACAGCACATCTTGCCTACGGCTCTCCCGCACTTCGACTCGCTCTGGATTGCCGATCACTTCTACGGGTTCGACGCCAAAACTGATCCATTCCTGGAAGCGTGGACCACGCTCACTTGGCTCGCCGCGAAGTTTCCAAACGTGTTGCTGTGTCATCACGTACTCGGCCAGGGCTATCGGCCACCGGCCCTCACCGCGAAGATGTCGGCAACGCTGCAGACCCTGTCGGGTGGGCGTTTCATCTTGGGCATTGGTGCCGGTTGGCGCGAAGACGAATACAAGTCATATGGCTACGATTTTCCGAAGGCTTCCATTCGGTTCGCTCAACTCGAAGAACTGATTCACATCTGTCGAGCAATGTGGACCGAAGACGCCCCGAGTTTCGCGGGCAAACACTTCTCAATTACCGAGGCCTCAGCGCCGCCGCTGCCGAACCCAATTCCACCCATTTGTATGGGTGCGTCGGGTGAGCAGATTGGTTTGCCGATGGTCGGACGCCTGGCCGATATGTGGAATGGCTTCATGCGCGGTGAGGTCGATTGGTTGCGTAAGCGCGGCATTGTGCACGCCTCAGCCGAGAAGGCTGGCCGCAACCCAGCCGATATCGAAATCAGCATGACTGTCGAACGAGCGCTGCCCGACACCGATGCCGACGCCGCCGAGTTCCGCGAGCGCCTCGAGTATCTCGTGGGGCTTGGCGTGCGTCACTTTGTTCTTGACTTTGGCCACCCGCAGTCCACCGAGCCGGTGCACCGTTTTGTCGAGCAGGTTATGAAACCGATGCGTGCCGAAAGGTAATGACTTTCGGCCCTAGATCGGCGAGGGCATCCTCCGTAACTTTTGAGATGAGACCTGCCGACCGATGGCAGCAGTATCGAGGGAGTTACGGCAATGGTTCAGATCACGACATCGACCGAGCTGCCGGAAGTGGCCTCCGCCGCGGAAGCCGAAGCGTGGGTCGGCCTGAAGTTGCTCGACCTCGTTGACCATGTCGAAGCAGTGCATCATCGATACCTCGCTGAAGAGTTGCCACGAGCGTTGGCATTGATTGATGCGATTGCCGACGAGCACTCACGGCGCCACCCAGAGTTGCTCGAGGTGCAACGCCTGATGCATGAGCTTCAGGCCGATCTGCGTCCACACCTCGTGAAAGAAGAGCGGGTGCTGTTTCCAATGGTGCGTCGTTTGGCCGCGGCCAAGGTGGCCCCCTCGTTTCATTGCGGCACGCTGCAAAACCCAATCTCCATGATGCTGAGCGAACACGGTCGGGTGAGTGAGTTGCTGGCCGACCTCCGGATTGCCGCACATGAATACGAACTGCCGTCAGACGCCTGCGCTACCTATCGGGCATGCTTCGAGTTGCTCGTAGAGATCGAGGCCGACACGCATCTGCACATACACAAGGAGAACGACGTGCTGTTCCCCGCAGTAGTAGCGCTTGAGGCTCGCCTCACGCCGTAGTGCCGGGGCAAATGGAGCGGTGCGTGTTGCGCTAGTGAACTGGCCAGAGCAGCGGATTGCCGGGTCCGCCGACCAAAGTTCCGGGCTCGGCTCCACCAAGCCACATCGCCCGGTCGAAGGCGCGATACGGCGAGTCATCGGGCCCCACGCGGGTGCCGTCGGCCACATAAATCACGGTCATCACCGAGCGCAGTAACGGTGTGTTGTTTGCCGGAGCGCGGTGCAGGGTCCAACCCGTGTGAAACGTAGCGTCGCCCGCTCGCACCGCGCCGTGGGTGCTGGTTGGAAACCCGCGCTCGCGAACCATCTCGTCGAAACGTGCCTCTGATTCGTCGCCGATCACCCATTTGCCGAGATCGCCATGCAGGTGGCTGCCGTCGGCGAAGGTCATGCTGCCGACATCGGCGGGCACATCGACGAGCGGCATCCACATCGTGATGGTGCGGTCAGTGTCGAGCGGCCAATATGTCTGATCCTGATGCCACGGTGTGAACCCACCGAACGGCTCTTTGAACAATGCCTGATCGTGATAGAGCCGAACGCCTTCGACCCCGAGAAGGTCGGCGGCCACCTTGGCAAAACGTGGTGCGAACGAAAACATCTTTGCGACGTCGTCGTTGAAGCAGATATTGGGAACCTGCAAAAACGCTTTGCCGTAGGTGTCGCGCTTGGTGATGTCGGGGTGGCGGGCGGTGGCGCGCTGCACGGATGACTCGATGGCGGCGCGGTACACATCGATCTCGGAGGTTGATGCCAGCCCGCGAACAACTGTGTGTCCATCGCGTGCAAATTCAGCGATCTGCTCGACGCCAACATTGACCAGCGACGTGAGTGGCGGCACTGATGAGAGGTCGTGCTCGGTGCTCATTGCACGACCGGAATTGAGCCGCCATGTTTACGCGGGGCGTTGGGGTCGGCCTCGGGCAGGTGTAGCGCCACGCTGCCTTCAAGCCCTTCGAGTCGAGCGACTGCTTCGGAGATTTCGAAGAACGCGTCGGCGTCAAACAAGTGTGGATGCTGTGGATCGTGAAGGCGCTTGTCGAGCTCGGCGAGTGTGTCGCGCCAGCCCTCGCGACCATACGACGGCCACTTGATGCCGGCCTGCATGAACACGATGTCGATGAAATAGCGCGAGGTGCCTTCGCCGCCTGGTTGTGGGCGGCGGGCATGCACCAAGGCCGAGTGGGCAAAGACAACTGAGCCTGGAGCGAGATTGTTGAGCACCACCGTTCCGGGGATTTCTTCAGTGCCGCAGAACCACAATGCATCGCGACGCATGACCGCGCGATGGCTGCGACGCAGCAGCAGCATGTCGCCGATAGTTCCGTTGAGGCCGGCCAGATAATGCAACACGTGAACCTGCGTATGGCTGCGGTTGACCTGTGGGATCTGCTCGTAGTCGTGATGCCAACCCACGCCCGCAAGGCCGGCGTTGTGGCGAGCTGCGTGGCAGTGGTGCAGCGCGTAGTTGGGGTCGCCCATGAGCTGGTCCATGACGGCGAGCGTCTTTGGATCGGTGATGAGCGAACAGAGCTCGTCGTATTTCCACACGTTGCGACCATCGAAGCGCGGCTCGGTATCGGCGTACCGGTCGACCTCGTCGCTGGCGGCGCGAATCTGCTCGGGCGACAAGAAGCCTTCTCGCACCACAAAGCCGTCTTTATGAAACTGAAGAACTTCTTCGTCAGTCAACACGTTCAGGTCGGTCTGCATGGGCGGATCGTACGGCATAGGTGAACCGTTTGTTATTACTGGCGGATGCGTGATGCCGGCTGATAATTCTTGCCGGCGGTCTCATCGACGCGTGACAACAACAGTTCGCACGGCGGCTCAAACCGTTGGGCGAATTCGATGGAGCGCTCAAGCCCAAGCGCTTGCCACATCGGAATACAGAAACGGTCGGTGGCATCTTCGATCTGTTGACGCAACGCCAAACCAGCGGGCAACACTGTGTGGCCATCGGCCAGACCGCGAGCGTTGAGCGCAGCCCAGCCGCCGTCGATATCGGCGGGCGACGTGCCCCGCGACTTCGCCAGCCAGTCGGGCTCATACCCGAGCCATGCGTTGTGCAGAATGGAGGCCTCGGCGTGGGTGAGCCCCTCGGCTACCACTAGTGCCCAATGCGTATCGCCTCGCCACTCGCGTAGGCAGTTCACAGCATGCCAACCCGATAGCAGCGGGTCGGTGGGTCGAGGCATCGCGAGGTGCGCCCCGAAGAACACTCGTCCGACGAGAGGTAGCTGATCGACAACGGCCCAGAGTTCGGCAGCCATCTCGGTGAGTGGTTCGATGATGTCGGGCGCGTGTTCGCGAAGCCCTTCGACCACGGCCGCATCGCGTGCTGCCCAGATGTCGCCGAAGCGTTCGGGGGTGCCGAGAAGCTGAAATACGGCGCCGATCCCTGCCGGGCTGATCGAACCAAATGATGCAACAACAGCGCTGGCGCCGGCGCCTGCCAATGGTGCGCACCGCGAGGCGATGTAGCCAAGTGGCCCAGCGAAGGCTTCGGGCATGCCGGCGTCTTGGTAACGACGCCCCGCGCCAGGGTCCCAAAAGATCCATCCGATAGTGGTCTGTACCGAGCGAGCGTTACGTCGAGCAATCTCAAGCCAATCGACGGCGGCATCGGGAGAGTCGGAAGTCATGCCACAAGTTAACGCAGCGTGGTCTCGATTTGGAGTCAGAAATAGGCTCTGACCTTGGCGGAACGAGAGGGATTTGAACCCCCGGCCCCTTGCGAGGCTTCCGCTTTCAAGGCGGATGCATTTGGCCACTCTGCCATCGTTCCGCCCGACAGGCTAGCGTCGCCGCTCATTGTCCGGTGAGTACAAATCGGCGGAACGTGAATGATCGAGGCATCGAGCAGCGTTGGTCGCCACGATTTCGCGATGATCAACTCGATATTGGCTGAACATTGCAGATGCAGGTCGGCGTTTCGTCCCGTTAGTATTGCGGGCGGAGAGGTGCCAGAGCGGCCGAATGGGGCACCCTGCTAAGGTGTTGATGGTTTCGGCCATCCGTGGGTTCAAATCCCACCCTCTCCGCCATTTGGCCTGTTTGGCTTTTCTGCTCGTGCGCAACCGAAACACTCAATACCCTGAGTGTCGACGGTTGGAGGTTCGTAATGCTGCGTGCGGAGCGCTCTGTGATCCCCGTGTTTTGCTGTGCCGTGTTTGTCTGTGGCGCGCTGTTGGTCTCGTGCGCACGTGACGACCACTCGTTGCCAGATCTCGGTGTGTCAGCCCAATCGCAGTCGGTCGATACGACCAGCTCGCTGCTGCCCATCGTCAGTGCCCCGCCGACAACAAGCGGTACCCCGGTGCTGTCTGGCGAGGATCACGTCCGCTTCGACTTTCTCGCCGCGATGGCTGCTCGCAAAAAGTGCGACGTCAAGCCAGCGGCATGCGACTTTGCGGCGGTGTCGGTGCAGGGTTCCGCGATGGATCTCGCCACTCGCCAGACGATGACGATGTATACCGACAACAACTTGAGGGCTGTCGCTGGCCGCGGCGACGTGTTCATTCGAGTCGAGTCGGTGAAGGTGTCGGGCAGCGATGCGGCGGTGGTGAGCTGTGTCTTCGACACCGAGGTCATCGTCGATGTTGGGCGGGCATCAGGGGCGTCCGATGATGTTGTCTTCGACGATTCGCAGCGGTCCGATCGCGTGCGCTGGCGGCTCGAGCTGGCCGATGGGTCGTGGCACATCATTAACGGCGAACGGCTGCGGACCTTGACTGGAGGTGACCTGTGCGGTTTCTAGCGAGCATTGCGTTGATGGTTGCCACTGCAGCTCCGTCGCCGGCTTTGGCGGCTGGCACGATGGGCTCGGGCAATGGATCGGGTGGCCAGACGGGTGGCACCATCACGGCAGGCGTTCAGTTCGGTTCGCCGCCGGCGGCAAAGGGCAAGACCGATACCAAAGGTTGTACTTGGCAGCCCCTCGTAGAGCTCCAGACGCTCACGATTTCGGTGACCGAGAAGATGGTGAATGGCATCAGGTACGTGTTGTTCTATCGCCAGTGCCCCACCTCGGGCCTCGCCTATTGGGTGCCTCAGATTCCACCAGCGCATCTGGGCACAAATGCCGCCGCCGCAGTTGAGGAACGGCTCCCGAGCCCGCGTGTGGGCTCCGCTCCACCCGCCGACCGGGTTGTGGTGAACGTCGGTATGTGGCTGTGGACCAACCCCGCCCAGTACCAACCTGTGTCGGTTACGGCGTGGGTGCCAACCACCGCGGGCATTGCGTGGGCAACCACGACGGCCACCCCCATACGTTTGGTGTTCGTGTCGGGCGAGCCCGGTGCGTCGCCGATGTCGTGCCAAGGCCCGGGTCGCGAGTGGTTGCCTCAGTACGGCGATGAGCTTGCGTCGCCATGCATGTATACGTATCAACACTCGTCGGAGATCACGGCGTCCAATGTGTTCGACGCAACGTTGTCGATCGTGTGGTCGGTGCGGTGGACATCGAATGTTGGGGCCGGTGGATCACTCGGTGAATACACCACATCGACCAACCAGCCGATCACGGTCAATGAGATTCAGGCGATTGTCGGGGGCTGAAGCGGCGCCACCAAATGTTGCAATTTGATGACAACAGGGATAGACATTTCGACATCTAGCCAGGCGACATGTCGCGGGGGTGACGTTTTTCGGCGCCCTTCAATCGTTCACAGACCGGCCATCGGGGTCGTGAAGTGAGCGAGAAAGGGCACGAAGTGAGCCAACACAACGATCACGGATTTTGGGACGACGATCGCACCTACGCATCGTCTCCTCGCCGAACTCGCCCATCGCTCGGGCTGTTTTGGTCGCGGCTTGGGATCATCGGTCTGGTTGGGGCGATTGCCGTTCCGGTGGCTTTTGCCGTCTCGAAGAATGAATCACTCGGCTCGGTCCCTGCAGCTGTGGCGCAGGATCAAATCGCCGCAGCGCCAGTCGAGACCCTTGCCCTCGTGATTGTGCCGGTGGCCACCGCGTCGGTGGCCCTTGAGCCAAGCACCACTGTTGCGCCAATCACGGCGCCAGCCACCACACCGGCTCCCGCCACGACCCAGCCAAAGCCCAAGGCAAAGCCCAAGGCAACAGCCAAGCGCAAGGCCGAATGCAAGACCCTCTACACAGTGGTCGGCGGCGACTCTTGGATTCTCATCGCCAAGAAGGTGGGTGTCTCGTTGAAAGAGTTGTTGGCTGCAAGCAACTCGAGAACCTCGACACTGTTGTTGCCAAAGCAAACGGTGTGCTTGCCGGCCAACGCCACGCTGCCAAAGGTTGTGGTGCCCAAGCCCAAGCCAGCGCCTGCCAAGCCAGCAAAGACGCCGAAGGCTGCGTCGAGCCCCCCTACAACATCGGCCAAGCCGAGGCCGAAGCAGCCACCGATGCCCGAAGCTCCTGCAGCGCGTAGCTACTCGGCTGGTGAGGTCGAGCAGATCATTCGCGATGTCTGGCCTGATGATCTTGAGAGCCAGGCACTTTCAATAGCGAAACGTGAGAGCAATCTGCACCCCACGTCACGTAATTCATGCTGCGTTGGACTCTTCCAGATTCATTGGAATGCCAACCAACGTTTCTTGACCAGCATTGGAATCACGTCGGTGACCATGCTGTATGACCCAGTCCACAACGCAACCGCGGCCTACCGCATGTACTTGCGCAACGGTTGGACGCCGTGGTCGTGACAACGAGACGCCTGCGAGCGTTTTCGTTTCGGGTGTCGGCCGCCTAGACTCCCTGCGGTTATCTGCACTGGTAGCTCAATGGATAGAGCATCTGACTACGGATCAGAAGGTTCGGGGTTCGAGTCCCTGCCAGTGCGCCAAGCTCTTTGAGCTCGTCTGTGATCAGCGGCCCCTTCGGGGGCCGTTGGCGCGTCTGGGCTTATTTCACCACCATTGCGAGAATCATCAACGCAACGAGCACCAACGTGGGTACGAACGGCAATTCGCGGAACCCGTCGAGGACCTTGGTCGTACGACCTTTGGCTTTCTGTGCGCTTTCGACCTCGTTTCTGTAATCGGTCGGATACCGCTCGATATTTGCTTGGTAATCCATGATTTCCTCGTCTACAACGGCTTATTTCCCGGCAAGCCGCAATAGAACCATTAAGAACTGCCAGTTCTTTGAAGGCAATGGTCCGTTAGCAGCAGTAGAAAAGGGTTCAGCCATTGGCGCTGTGTGTCCCCAATGGCCCTCGTCAAAGGTGGCGCAAGGGGTATGTACCGAGTGCAAGCCACGAGCGAGCCCGTTCGTTGTCAACCACTTGGTGCGGGCGGAGCGCCTGCTCGGAGGGCAAAAGGTGTGTCATTTAGCACGAATACGACCGTACTAGTACCAAAAAGTGCCCTGAACTGGGCTTATGTGCCATATTTTGGCGCAAATGAATGAGAGTTATTGCTTTGGCCCGCGAATGACGCGCGATTTGATGCCGTCGATGAGCCGATCGACGAGGTATTCATACGACTCGTCGAAGGGCTTGTCGGCCCCGGTGGTCCAGCGCAACGAAAAGGCGCGATCGGCCAATCGATCCATATATCGAACCAAGTTGGGGTAGCGGCGAGGGTCGAGCCCGGCCAACTGCGCGGCCGTGTTGGCCGCCCAATCAGGGTTGTCCTTCTCGGCGAGTTGGGCGAGCTCAAGGCTGACGAAGCCCACCACAGAACCTGTGACCGAGTTGTAGGAGTCAACGATTTCGCTCTCGGGAACGCCGGCCGCCACGAGATGGGCGATGATCGCCTCAGCAATGGCCAAGCCGCCTTGCTCGTTGAGGATCTCGCTGCCGATGAGCCGGGCAATGTTTGGATGCCGATGACACGCCGCCCGGTACCGTCGGCTGAGCTCGCGTGTCCACGTTTCCCAATCGTCGGGCATTGCTGGCGGCACAACGCCGCGCATCCATCGGCTGCCCACTGCGGCCAGAAGTTGGCTCCGGTCGCCAACGTGCCAATACAGCGCTGCCGGATAAACACCCATCGCCGTCGCTAACGAGCGCATGCTGAACTCTTTGGCGCCGCCCTGGTCGATCAGACGGCTTGCGGCGCTGACGATGGCGGTCTTGGTCAACGGAACGGTTGGCAAGTTGCCCTGATTCGATTTCTTCTTGGCTTTGCTGTCCACCGTCATGGCCTTTCGCTATGAGCCTGCACATGAGTTCGCGCGTTGAGCGTTGACCGTTGCATAAGATAACTCTTACGCAATCTTGTACGGTGTACAAGAATTCCACGCCTAGGTACGAGGAGATGTTGTGTACCCAGATCTGAATTCAAGGTCAGCGAAACTGTACGAGCGTGGCCGCTTGGTCATGCCGGGCGGCAATAGCCGCGTCGGCGTGATGTTCGAGCCGTATCCGCTCTATGCCGCGAGCGGCAGCGGCTGCCGGGTGATCGATGTCGATGGCACCGAACGCATTGACTTCGTGAACAACTGGTCGTCGCTGATTCACGGGCACGGCAATCCGGCGGTGCTTGCTGCGTTGGCAGAGCAATCGCAAAAACTCCTTGCAGTAGGTATGCCAACCGAAGTCGAGATTGAGCTCGCCGAACTGCTGTGCGATCGGGTTCCTGGGATCGAGCAGATTCGATTCTCGAACTCTGGTTCAGAAGGTGTGCTGATGGCGTTACGCGCAGCGCGCGCGTTCACGGGCCGGGCCAAGATCGCCAAAGTCGAGGGTGCCTACCACGGCAATGCCGACTCGATTGAGGTGAGCGTGGCGCCATCGCCAAAGTCGTTCGGAAGCCCTACCGCGCCGGCCAGTGTGGCCGCCACTGAGGGACTCACCGAGAGCGTGCTACGAGACACCATCGTGCTGCCGTTCAACGACGTCGATGCCACCCGTGAGTTGATCGTGAGTCATTCGGCTGACCTCGCAGCGGTCGTCATCGACCCGGTGGTATCGAGAATGGGCTTCGTCGAGGCCACGCCCGAGTATCTGCGAATGATCCGCGAGGTCACGCTCGAACTCGGCATTGTGCTCATTTTCGACGAGGTGTTTTCGTTTCGTACTGGGTACCGCGGCGTGCAGGGCCGCTACGGCATTACCCCCGACCTCACTGCGCTCGGCAAGGTGATCGGCGGTGGCCTGCCTGTTGGGGCAACCGGTGGGTCTGCAGAGATCATGTCGGTCTTTGACCAAACCATCAAGCCGTTGAGGGTCGAGCATGGCGGCACCTATAACGCGAACCCAATGACGATGGCGGCTGGCTTGGCCAGCATGATTCAGATGACGCCCGATGCCTACGCGCGCCTTGATGCGCTCGGCGAGCGTGCACGATCGGGGCTACGTGATGCGATTGCTGATGCTGGATTACCGGGCAAGGTGTACGGCTGCGCATCGATGGTTTCGCTGATCTTCAGCAACGAGCCATTCTCGAATTATCGCGAGCTGCCGCTGCGCCGACGCGAGGCCGAGATGGTCTACATGTTGCATCGCTATCTCCTGAATCATGGCGTTCAGATCATCCCTCATGGCATGCTCATCTTGTCGACCGCGATGACCGAGGCCGATATCGATTTCATGGTTGACCGAGCGCGAGATGGCATGCGCGAAATTGCCACAACCTTCACTTCTGGGAGCTCGTCTTGAGTTTGAACATCGACCACATCCGTCCGTTGTTTCCGGCCCTTGATGTGCACGATCACGGTCGTCGTCGCACGTACCTCGATAACCCTGCAGGCACTCAGGTGCCGAGACAGGTCATCGATCGAATGCTGCATGCGTTGGTGCATTGCAACGCAAACATGGGCGGCAACTTCACGACCACACGTGAGGCAACAGCACTGGTCGATTCGGCTCACGCAGCGATGGCCGACTTTTATAACGCCAACTCGGCGCGCGAAATCGTCTTTGGTCCAAACTCGACATCGCTTGCCTTCGTCATCACGCGTTCGATTGCGCATCTGTTTAATGAGGGCGACGAGATCATCGTCACTCGTATGGAGCACGACGCCAACGCGTCGCCGTGGCGCATCTTGGCCGAAGAGCGCGGCTTGGTGCTGAAGCGGCTCGACTTTGACCGCTCGAACTATCAGCTCAACGTCGAGCAGCTCGATGAGCTCATTACTGATCGCACTCGGTTCGCGGCCATCAACTACGCCAGCAATCTGCTCGGCACGATCAACGATGTGAAGGGAATCTGCAGCCGCATTCGGGCTGCAGGCGGCCTCACCTATATCGATGCTGTGCAATACGCGCCGCACGGCCCTATCGATGTGCAAGAGCTCGGATGCGACTTCTTGGTTTCGTCGGCATACAAGTTCTACGGCCCGCACCAAGGTGTGCTCTGGGCACGCGAGGAACTGCTCGAAAAACTTCACCCGTACAAACTGCGCGTATCGAGCAACGAACTGCCCGGTCGATTCGAGACCGGTACCCAGTCGCTCGAGGGCCAGGCCGGAACGCTCGGTGCAGTCGACTATCTCGAGTGGGTCGGGCAGACAATGGGCACAGAGTTCAAGATCGCCAATCCAAGCCACACTGAGCGCACCAGCAACGTTCATGCTGGTCTGCGCGCGATGGCTTCGTACGAAGAGACCTTGTCGACCCGCCTCATCGAAGGCCTCGTCGGATTCGACGATGTCATCGTGCACGGCATCACCGACCCCGCTCAGTACTCAAAGCGCGTGCCAACAGTGTCGATCTCGAAACCGGGTATGCGGCCAGCCGACATGGCGACCGCGCTCGACGACAAGGGAATCTTTGTGTGGGACGGTCATTCGTATGCCCTCGACGTGGTCGAGTGGCTCGGGCTCGCCGATAAGGGTGGCGTTGTTCGCTTCGGGCCAACTCACTACAACACCATCGAAGAGATCGACTTCACGCTCGAAGTCGTTGCCGACTGTCTTCGTCGCAGCTAACTGATGCCGCCCGATTTCGTTGGCGATTGGAGCGTCGATCACACAACGCTGCGTATCGAACTTGATGCGCAGCGCACGGTGGTCACCTCTACCTTGGCCGTCCGGCGAAATGGGATGGCGCCTCTCGACGCGCCGTTGGTGCTCGACGGAAAAGGCTTCGAGTTGTTGCACGTCAGTATCAACGGGGTTGTCGTCGATGAGAGCGAGTACGTCCAGAGCGGTGCATCGCTGCAGCTTTCATTGGATGGCCTCAGTACCGCCGATGTGACCTGCATCGTGGCAGTTGCTGCAGGTGGGCCAACGCAGCCAGGGCTCACTGCGCGCCCAGGAATGTTGAGCACTAACTGCGAGCCACACGGGATGCGGCGCATCATCTATTGCCTCGACCGGCCCAGTGTGAGGTCGACATACCGAGTCACCCTTGTGGCCGATCCCACTCAGTACCCGGTGTTGCTGTGCAACGGCGATCGCGTCGGCCAGGGAACGCTCGACGATGGGCGGCATTGGGTTTCGTTTAGCGATCCAATACCCAAACCCACGTACCTGTTTGCCCTTGTGGCCGGAACACTTGAGTTCCGTTCTGCGAAGCACACGACAAGCGACGGCCGTCGTATCAATCTCGAGGTTGTCGCGGCCCCAGAACTGATTGGTGGTGCCGCATATGCGCTTGAGCTGATGCCCGAGGTGATGGCCTGGGATGAAGCCCAAGGCGGCGTTCCGCACGACCTCGACACGCTTCGCTTCGTCGCTATTCCGGGTTACCCAGACGCCACCGAATATCACGGACTGATGTTCTTCGAACCGACCACGTTGCTCACCGATTCCGCTGGCTACACCGACGATGATCTTGTGCCCATCTTTGCCAACGTGTCGCACGAGTACCTGCATCAGGTACGTGGCAATCGGGTCACTGTTGCGGATTGGCAGCAGCTCGCGCTCAAAGAAGGGCTCACTGTCCTTGGGCAACACGACTTCCGTGAACAGCGCTATGGAGCTTCAGGTCGAATTCAGTTTGTGATCGACCTGCGCCGTTTGCAGTTCCCTGAGGAGATCACCGTGGGCGCTGCGGTGCTACAGCCGGGCGTGACCGATCCGGCTCAGCTGTACACCCGGACCACCTACTTCAAAGGCGCTGAAATCTTCCGAATGTTGCGCAGCATTGTGGGCAGCACAGCGTGGCGGCAGGCGTTTGTGGCGTTCATTGAGCGCTTCGATCTGGGTAGCGCCGGAGTCTTCGACTTCGTCAACGAACTTCGCACGGCCGCTCCGCATCAGGCCGAAGCCATCGATGGCGTTGCTCGATGGTTTTCACTTGTTGGCCGACCCGTTATCGCTGCAACCACCGAGTCGAATGCAGAGGGTGTGTTGACCATGAGCCTCACGCGCACCGACTCCCTTGGTGATGACCCGCCGGTATTCATCCCTATCGATGTTGCATTCTTCGGAGCCGATGGAGCTGCCATCGAGGTAGTCGAGGCTGCCGCGGTTGGCGCAGCGCTCAGCAGCCATGTGCACCAACTCTTGCTCACGGAGCGGTCTCAGCGCTTTAGCTTCCGAGCTGGGTCGACATCGATCCCGTCGCTCTTGCGGGGCTATACGGCGCCGATCGATCTCAGCACTGACCACACCAGCGAGCAGCTCGCTGTCATTGTTCAGAGCGAATCCGATGCGGTGGCGAGGTGGCTGGCAGCGGAGCAACTCATGATTCGTGGCATCGATGCGATCCGCCGCGACGATGCGGCGGCGAGCGGCGCGGTTGTCGAGTTGTTAGCCGCGTCGCTTGGCGCCGTGCTGATGAATCCCGCAGTGGATCCTGCGATCGTGGCGCATCTGCTTGCATCGCCCGATGAATACGCCCTCGGCGATCGCGACTGGCTGATTGACGTCGATGGAGTCCACAACGGTCTGATGACTTTCCGGAGGCGGCTTGCTGAAGCGATTACCCCGCAACTTCGCGAAGCCTTCGAACGTAATGGTGACGACATCGCGCAAAGTTGGCAGGCACGCGACATTGCCAAACGGTCACTAACCGATGTGTGTTTAGGGCTGTTGCTCGAAACTGGTGATACGGCCGATATCGATCGGGCCGTCCGGCGCATCGACTCTTCGAACAACACCACCGCAGTTCGGGCTCTTGTTCAGCTCGCGCATCACGATGGTGCGATCGTCGACGAAGCATTGGCCCGTACTTCCGAACGTTGGAGTGGTTCACCTCGGTTACTCGAGCGTTGGATTCGCGCTCAGTCGGGTTCGCGAAGCGCGAGCACGATTCAACGCATTCGGGCGATCGTCGACAGTGACCTCTACGTGCGTACCGACCGAGCACGGGTAATGGCGGTGTGGTTCCCCTTTTGCACCAGGAACCGCAGCCAGTTTCACGATCTGTCGGGTCAGGGCTACGCCGCGTTTGTCGACGAAGCAGCGGAACTGTTTCAGGTAAACCCGGCGCTGGTGTTGCGCCTCGTCGGCGACCTCCTGCAATTCCATCGATTCGATGATGCTCGTGTTGCGTTGATGCGCGCCGAACTCACGCGGATGCGAACGATGCCGGGTCTGCCGCAATTTGCGGCGGGCCGGCTGGATCAGTTGTTGGCCCCCTGATGAACGCGCGCATCGGCGTGCTCGGGTACTCGCATGAAGCGAATGCCTTGGCGCTTCCGCTTCGGTTGAGTGATGGGCTCGACGTGCGGTCTCGGCCGGGCGGCCTGGCCGCGAGCTGGGAAGCGGGACCCTTTATCGAAGCGCTTGCAACGCTGATGCCATTCGAACTTGTCGCATTGCCCACGCTCGAGTTCAGAGCAGGCGGCCCGCTACTCGACTCCGATTTCAGAGAGTTCATGGCGACCTTGTCGGGTGAGTTGAGAGCCGCTGGGCCACTTGATGGCATCGGTGTACTTGGTCACGGCGCCGGCACTACTACCTCGGCCTCCGATCCCGATGGCGAGTACCTCTCGCTCGTACGCGCCATCGTTGGCGAAGACGTGCCGATCGTGGCAGTGCTCGATCTGCACGCCAATGTCTCTGCGGCAATGGTCAGTGCATGCGACGGCATTGTTGGTTACCAAACGAATCCTCACGTCGATATCCATGACCGGTTACGTGAGGCTGCAGCGCTGTTGCATTGCCTCGTCGGGGGTGCTCGTACGGTGCGCGCCTTCAGCAAGCTGCCGCTGGTGTTGCCACAAATCGCTCAGCTCACCACGGGTGGCGAACCACTTGGCGAGGTTGTCGAGTTGGGTCAACAACACTGTGTCGAGCCGATTATGAATGTGTCCGTTTTTGGTGGTTTCGCTCTGGGTGACTCGCCAGATTGTGGTCTGTCGGTTGTGGTCACTGCCGCCGAGAATGGTGGCCGCGAAGCGGCTGGATTGGCGCAGCTGTTGGCTGACCGAGCGTGGTCGCTGCGAGATCGGTATCGATTGCACGCCACAGGTCTGGCGGATGCAGTTGTAGCCGCAGCGCGTACATCGAACTCTTTGGAGCCCGCAGTGTTGTTGGCTGATGTGGCCGACAACCCCGGTGGCGGCGCGCCGGGCAACACCACGTTTTTACTTCGCGCGCTCTTCGAAGCGGGCGTTGGCGATGTGTGCATGGCGCTGCACTGCGACGCTGCGCTTGTTGACGAAGCTTGGCAGGTCGGCGTCGGTGGCGAATTCGAAGCCACGTTCAATCATGGTTCGGTCGATGAGCTCGCCGTGCCCTTCGCTGCCCATGCGATCGTGCTCGCTCTGATCGATAACGATTTCGTTCCGACACATGGGGTGTACGAAGGAGCGGTGCGGTCGCCAGGCCGGGCGTGCGCTCTGCAGATTGGCGGCATCACGGTGGCGGTGGCGAGCAAAGCACTGCAGTGCGCCGACCCAGACACGATGCGTCATGTGGGCATGGCCCCAGAGCTGGCGCGCGTGGTGGTCGTGAAGTCGCGTGGCCATTTCCGCGCCGGCTTCGACGCGATGTTTCACCCAGCGCAGATCATTGAAGTTGGGGCGCCTGGCGTAGCCACCCCCGATCTCGCGTCGGTACGGTGGCAGCATCTGCCCCGGCCGGTCTTTCCGCTCGACGATGTCTCCGACCGAGCGATGATGAGCCGAAGCGAGGTCGTACTGATGCCCGAGCCGACCTCAACACCGAATGGAGCACCGCAATGATCGAAGGCACTGTGCATGTTGTTGCCACTGGCGGCACCATTTCGTCGCACTTCGACGGCACTGAATGGACCGGTCTCACGGGCGCCGAACTTGTTGGCGAACTCGCGGAGCTCCCGGTTGCGGTGCGAGTCACCGATGTTGCTTCGGGCCCAAGTTCGAACCTTTCGGTCGACGACATGGTGATGATCGTCGCCCAGGTGCAAGCAGCTATCGATCAAGGCGCACTGGGTGTTGTGGTGCTGCACGGAACCGACACGCTGGAACTCACCGCGTTTGTCGCAGACCTGTTGCTCGGATCGCGCACCTCGGTTCCTGTTGTGTTTACGGGCTCTATGCGAGTTCATTCGCACAACGAGCCAGACGGACCACTCAACATCGTTCAGTCCGTTGCGCTCGCAGCGTCGCCTGACGCTCGCGATCGTGGTGTGATGGTGTGCCTCAACGGCGAGATTCACTCAGCGCGGCGTATCACCAAGATCGATGCCACAACCGTGAATGCGTTTACGTCGGCACCGTTCTCAAGTGTAGGAAGCTTCGTCAAAGAGTTGCCGCGGTTCATCTCGCCTTCCCAGCGAAGCACTGTTCACACCGCGGCTCTCGAACCTGCGGTCGTGCTTCTCACGGCGTACCCCGGGATGGCTCCAGAGTTGTTCGATCTGGCGGTCGCTGGCGCACGCGGCATTGTGCTCGAAGTCTTCGGCGATCTCAATGTTCCGGTGGCGTTGTGGGATCCGATACATCGCGCATCACAAGCGGGTGTGCTCGTGGTGTTGGCATCTCGGCCGTACACCGCCACGTTCGATGACGATGGGCTTGCGCTCATGGGCGCCATCGGGGCCGGCGGCCTGAGTCCACAGAAGGCGCGCCTCGCCACGATGGCTGCGTTGGGCTCTACCTCTGATCGCGAGTCAGCTATTTCGTTTCTGCAGTTGCTGCGCGATCACCCGACATCGGAGAACAGATGAACGAGCAACGGTTGCAAGAACTCGTCGATGCCCAGGTGGCCGGTACCTCACCAAGCTGCATCCTGCGTGTCGAGTACCCGAGCGAACACTTCGTCTGGCGAGGCTCGGCTGGCACGGTCAGCCGCAATGACGCGACAGCGGTGTTACCAACCGACTCGTTTCGCATCGCCAGCATTACGAAGACCTTCACTGCAGCGGTGCTGATGCAGTTGGTCGATGAGCACCGGTTGCAATTGGACGACCGGATGGTGTCGCTTCTCGACCCGTCAATGGGCGACCTCGTCGATCAGGTGCATGTCTTCGAGGGTCGTTCGTACGGCCGTGAGATCACGGTGCGTCAGTTGTTGTGCCATTCGAGTGGCTTGTTCGACTACGCGAGCGCTCCCGAGTTCTTCAGCGTGCTCGGCGCCAACCCAAGCAAAGTATGGACTCCGCGAGAGCTTGTCGAGCTCGCGGTTACTGCGGGTTCGCCGTTGTTCGCACCAGACCAGGGCTATGGCTATGCCTATTCGGACACCGGCTATGTGCTGCTCGGATTGATCATCGAGCAACTCGACCAATGTGCGTTGCATGAGTCGTACCGGCGCCGGATTTTGGCACCTCTCGGCCTCAGCGAGACCTATCTCGAGGGATACGAAGCGCACCGAGGACCGCAGCTCACCCATGCATACGAAGGCGAACTCGATGTCATGGCCATTCACGGTTCTGCCGACTGGGCTGGCGGAGGGTTGGTTTCTACGGCCGCCGATCTCGCCACATTTGTGGCGGCGTTAGTGCGTGGTGACGTGGTGAATCGCATCGCACTGGCTGAGATGTTTTCATACGACTTTCGGGCGCTCGATCCGGCGCGTCACACGGTGGGCTATGTGGGCTATGGCCTCGGAGTCGACGCGCGGCAGAGTAATGGTCTCGAGTTGCGCGGCCATCGCGGGCACTGGGGCGTTCTGATGCATATTGAGCCCATGAGCGGTCTGGTGATCACTGGCACCATCAATCAGGCGAGTTATCGCCCCGATGTGTTGATGCATGCCGTGACCGAACTGATTGTCGGCCAGCCTTCTCGTTGATGTTCAGATTCCTCTTGTACGGTGTGCAAGAATACGTGAGTACTTGACCGCCTTGTTGCCCACGTTTTCCGAGGGCTGCAGGAAACCTTTTGGGAGGGCTTCGTGAACGCACGCATTTCAAAATCAAGGGTTCGCTTCTTCGCCGTGGCGGCTGTCGTGGGAGCGCTTGCGTCAGCGTGCAGCAGCAGTTCGCCAGCACCGAGCGATGTCACTTCCGCTGTAGCCGACACCACAGCGTCGTCAGAGGCGGTAATCACCACCGAGGTAGCCGCTCCCAAGTCGGGTGGCAATCTCGTGGTTGGTGTCGACGCCGAAGCGACAGGTTGGAGTCCACAGAACGACGCTTGGGGTCATGGTGGACACGACGTCGCTCGTGCCGTCTTCGACACCCTCGCCGTGTATGACCCAGCAGGTGTGGCCCAGCCGTATCTCGCTGAGTCGATTGCCGCCAACGCCGATTCGACGGTTTGGACCATCAAGGTGCGCCCCAACGTGACCTTCCACGACGGTGATCCGCTCACGGCCGACGCTGTGAAACAGAACTTCGATGCCGCCCTAGCGAGCCCGATCGAAAAGGGCGCCCTTGCGCTGCTGTCGTCAATGAAGGTCGTCGACGATCTCACGCTTGAGATGACGATGTCGAAGCCATGGGGCGCGTTCCCTAATGCGCTCACTGGCGGGTTTGCCGGTCAGCTTGGTTACATCGCTGCCCCGAAGATGTTGGCGAGTCCCGATGGCAGCCGTAATCCTGTCGGCACGGGTCCATTCGTGTTCAAAGAGTGGAGCCCCGACGACCATCTCACGGTGGTTCGCAACGACAAGTATTGGCAGAAGCCAGCGCTGCTCGACTCGGTTGAGTTTCGCCCCATCACCAACTCAGACAGCCGCAAGGCTGCGTTTGCCAGCGGTGACATCGATGTGATCGCCACAGCGAATGCTCCTGAAGTGAAGACCTACCTCGATCTTGAGTCGCAGGGCAAGGCGCATGTCGTGAAGGCGCCGCCGAGCGACCCCGATGTGATCCTGTTGAACACCTCGAAGCCACCACTTGACGACCTTCGGGTGCGCAAGGCGATGGCCATGGCGCTTGACCTCAACCGCATTGTTGACTTCCTCGAAGGCACCGGCGTAAAAGAAGTGGCTACCGGTCCGTACCCCAAGGATTCGTTCTGGTACTACAAGACCGATTACCCACAGTTCGATGCTGCTGCCGCAAAGAAGCTGATCGACGAGTACACGGCCGAGAAGGGCCCGATCAAGCTTGAGTACGCAGGCAATCAGGATCCATTCATCGTGTCGTTCCAGGAACTGATCCAGTCGATGTGGGCCGATGTTGGCATCACTGCCGACATCGTGTCGCGGGCGCAGGGCGAGAACGTTGGCGCGGTATTGGGCGGCAAGTACGACGTAACGGGTTGGGGCGGTATCGGCGGCGATGATCCCGACAACGACTACAACTACTTCCACTCGGGTACGGGCCTCGACCTCACCAAGTTCTCAAGCCCAGCGCTCGATGCAGCGCTCGATGCAGGTCGTGCCCTCAGCGACCCGGCTGCCCGCAAGGAGCAGTACGACATCGTGCAAAAAGAACTTGCCGCCAACGTGCCATTCCTGTGGCTTGAGTTCACCGGTTGGACCGTCGTGGGTCAAGGCAAAGTGATGGGTCTCGACGCATTCACCTTGCCAGATGGGTCTCCCGGTCGGCCGCTCACGGCTGCGCGCTTTTATCTCAAAGATGTGTGGCTCGATCAATAGTCGTCGCAACTACGCTCGACGTTTATGAGGCTGGTTGCTGCCCGATTGGTGCGCCTAGCGCTGGTGTTGCTCGCAGTCACTGCCGCGTCATTTTCGATGATCAGTCTGTTGCCTGGCGACACGGTCGATTCAGTGCTTGGGGCCAAAGCAAGTGCTCAAGATCGTGAGAAGGCACGCGAAGAACTGCATCTCAACGACCCGTTGCCGGTTCGTTACGTTTCGTGGCTGAGCCACGCAACGAATGGCGATCTTGGTAAGTCGTATCGAACAAAGCAGCCGGTTGCTGAAGCCATTCAGCAGCGCATTGGGCTCACGCTCGAACTCGTAGTGCTCTCGCAGTTGATTGCGTTATTGATTGCGACACCGATGGCGATTGCGTCGGCGCTTCGTCCAGGTAAGTGGCTCGACCAGACGTCATCGGCGCTGTCGCTTGGCATGCTCGCCGCCCCGGCGTACATGCTGGCCGTTGGAATGCTGGCGGTGTTCTCAGCCAAGCTGCATTGGTTCTCGCCGACCGGGTTCACGCGCATCAGCGTGAACGTCTTTGACCACTTCCGTTCCTTGACGCTGCCCTCGTTGGCGCTTGCATTGCCCGAGGTAGCCATCTACATGAGGCTGCTGCGCAGCGAACTCATCGATACATTTCAGCAGGACTACATCTGGTTCGCTCGGGCGAAAGGCTTGGGCACGGGCGCCATCGTTCGTCGACATGCGCTGCGACCATCTTCGGTCGGCGTGATCACGGTTGCTGGCGTCACGATGGGTCGCATGATCGGTGGCACGGTGATGGTCGAGAGCATCTTCGCTTTGCCTGGGCTTGGCGGGTACACAATCGACGCAATCACACACCGCGATTTCCTTGCCTTGCAGGGCGCAATCGTGGTGTTCACCGTCGGGTTTGTGATCATCAACTTCGTGGTCGACATGTTGTACGGCGTTCTCGATCCGAGGACGCGGATATGAGCCTGGTTACGAACAACGCGGGCGTGGCTCATCTCGATGCTTCACACGAGGACGATGAGGGTCTGGCCAAGGCCCGATTACCTGTCTCGAATGTCATCGCAATTGGTTGGCTGATAGCGCTGTCGCTTGTGGCGCTGTTTGCCGATGTGCTTCCGTTTGCCGACCCGAAGGACACCCACGCTGGTAAGCCGCTCAGCGGGCCCTCGGGGCACAACTGGTTGGGCACTGATCAGCTTGGTCGCGATCTGTTTTCGCGCAGTGTGTATGGCGCGCGGGTCTCGATTGTTGTGGGCATTGCCGCAGTGCTGCTGTCGTGCGTTGTGGGTGGCTGCATCGGTTTGTTTGCTGGGTACTCGCGTCGCCGCGCCGACACAGTCATTATGTTCCTCGTTGATGTGCTGCTGGCTTTCCCGGCGTTGCTGCTTGCCGTGTCGATCGTTGCATTTACAAATAGTCGCGGGCCGGTCACCGTGGTGTTTGCAATCGCGTTGATCTACTTGGGGCCCACCGTGAGAATTGTTCGCGGACTCACGCTGAACGTAGGAAAGAACGACTTTGTCTTGGCCGCACGAGCAATCGGCTCGAAGAACTCGCGGGTGATCAGGCGCGAGATCCTTCCCAACGTGTTGCCGTCGATTCTGTCGTTAGCGATTGTGGCGATTGCTGGCGCGATGGTTGCCGAGGGCGGCCTCGCCTACCTCAACCTGTCTGTGGCCCCACCCACACCAACGTGGGGAGCGATGATGGCCTCGGGTGTCAGCAAACTGGACCGCAGCGTGTATCCGGCTGTGGTGCCGGCAGCAGCGATGTTCTTGACGGTGTTGGCGCTCACGGTCATCGGAGATCATTTGCAGCAGCGCGGCAATCGAGAAGGGGGCGCGATATGACATCGGCCAACGAATATCAGGCAGCGATAGAGAACTCACTTGTTGGTGCCGTGCGTGTCGCCGGCCGGGTACCCGAAAGCTTCTCAATGGTCGACCGCATGCAGCGTTATGGGGTTCCAGGCGTCGCCGTGGCGGTTGTCGAAGACGGCGAACTGCATTGGGCGAGCGGATACGGCGTTCGTGCTCAGGGCCGTTCGCCAGTTGTTCCCGGCACTCTGTTTCAGGCGGCGTCTATCAGCAAGGTCGTGAATGCTGTGGGTGTGCTCGCACTGGTCGAGAGCGGAGCACTCGATCTCGACGTCGATGTGAACAGTTATCTCAAGCGCTGGCGAGTGCCTGACAATGAGTTCAGTGCAGAGGCTCCTGTGACCTTGCGCAGGTTGCTGAGCCACACGGCTGGCACCACGACGCCCGGGTTCCCCGGCTATGCACCGGGAGCCACGCTGCCTACGTTGGCCGAGGTGCTTGGTGGCCGAGCACCGTGTAACACCACGGCTGTGTTGATCGACACAAAACCCGGTACCAACTTTCGTTATTCAGGTGGCGGAACCACCATCGTGCAGATGCTCGTCGAAGATGTCACCGGACGCGCGTATGCCGATGTGATACGCGACATCGTGCTTGCGCCGCTGGGTATGTCGGCGAGCAGTTTCCAGCAACCACTTGGCGACCTCGATGCTGCCGGAGCAGCGTGTGGACACGATATTTCTGGGCAGATGCTTGCCGACGGAGTGAACGTGTATCCCGAGTTGGCGGCCGCTGGCCTCTGGACCACCGTGCTCGATCTTGTTCGCTTTGTGACATCGATGCAGCGCACGCTCGGCGGGCTTGAGACACCGATTATCTCGCGCGAAATGGCCGACCTAATGATCACCGCCATCGCCCCCGGACCTCATGGGTTGGGGCCCGAGATTGCCTCCGATGGAGCCACGAAACGTTTCCGGCACAACGGAACAAACGTGGGCTTCTGTAGCCAGTTCGAAGCGTTTGTCTCGGGTGGCAGAGCCGCTGTTGTGATGACAAACGGTGATGGCGGCAACACATTGCTCGGTGAGATTCTGAACAGTGTTGCCACGGCGTATGAGTGGCCAGAGTTCGTGCCACCCGCGATTGTCGCGGCTGAAGTGCCAGCCTTGGTTTTGGAGCAGTACGCAGGGCGCTACTCCGGCCCGTTCGATCGCCCGCTGCGATTAGTGCACGAAGGTGTCGAGCTGTTCTCGCCATCGCCGTATGGTCGCCGTCAGTTGATCCCGCTGACGACAACGAGATTCCTCGACGCTGAAACCGGAGCTGAGATTGCTTTCGAGACCGAAGCCGGTCAGGTCACGCGCGCCGTGGTCTACGTTGGCGGAATCGAACTGATGACCTACGAGCGACTGCCATGAACAACATCGACATCACAGAAATCAATCGTGTTTGGGACGACGACGCTGTTCCGATGCTCATGAAGTACATCGAGATTCCAGCTCGCTCACCGATGTTCGATCCCGACTGGGAAGCAGCCGGACATCTTGATGCCGTGGCCGAGTTGTTCTTGGGGTGGGCGCAGAAGCGTGACCTACCTGGGCTCGCAGTAGAGCTCGTTCGGTTGCCTGGCTTGACCCCTGTGCTGGTGGCCGAGTTGCCGGCAACGCGAAGCGAGCTTGCCGACTCCACGGTGGTTCTGTACGGCCACATGGATAAGCAGCCAGAGATGCTGCCGTGGTCCGATGGGTTGGGCCCGTGGACTCCGGTCTTGCGCGGCGAGCGGTTGTATGGCCGCGGTGGAGGCGACGATGGCTATGCGCTTTTTGCGGCGTTCTTAGCGCTCGAGGCACTGCACCGTGCTGGTGGCGATCATGGTCGTGTTGTGGTGCTGATCGAAGCCAGCGAAGAGAGTTCGAGCGTTCATCTCGGTGCGTATCTCGACCATCTTGAGTCGCGCATCGGGCGTCCTGATTTGGTTGCGTGCCTCGACTCATTCTGCGAAACCTACGATCGAGTGTGGCTCACCACCGGCTTGCGCGGGGTCGCAGGCGGCGTGCTCGAGATCGTTGTTGCCGAAGACTCGCCGCACAGTGGCCGTGCCAGCGGTGTGCTGCCGTCGGCGGTGCGCATCCTGCGGCAACTGCTTGATCGCATCGAGGACTCCGCCAGCGGCGAAATTCTGATTGAGTCTGCCAACGTGCAGATCCCCGACGAGCGTGTGCGCGAGGCAGTGATTGCCGCCGGCCTGTTTCCGTCGCTCGCCTCGTCGTTTCATCCGGTGCCGGGTTTGCAGCCCATGTCGCACGATCCCGCCGAGCAATTGCTGCGGGGCACGTGGCGTCCTGCGCTAGAAGTCATCGGCATCGATCACATTCCGTCCGTAGACGATGGTGGCAACGTCTTTCGTTCTCGCCTTCGCGTGAAGCTGTCGTTGCGGGTTCCGCCCACCAGCGACGTCCAAGCAGTTGTTACCGAGATGTTTGATCGTCTCACCACCGATCCGCCGTATGCGGCGCACGTTCACTTCGAACCCGGCGCTCGCGGCCCTGGCTGGAACGCTCCGCCCTTCGCTACATGGCTCACCGACGCTGTGTCCCATGCGAGCGCTATGCACTTCGGTAACCCATCGGCCTCGTGCGGCGTGGGCGGCACGATTCCGTTCATGGGCATGCTCGTGCAGCGCTTTCCAGATGCGCAGTTTTTGGTCGTTGGCGTGCTGGGCCCAGAGTCAAACGCGCATGGCCCTGACGAATTTCTTCACGTTCCTACAGCAAAGAAGCTCACGGCTTGCGTGGCCGAGGTGCTCAATGCCCACGCTCGGTCGCTGCTGTAGTGGCTGAGATCGCCTCCACACTCGTGCACGACGCTGAGGTCAGCGCTGCCTTGGCTGCCGCCG
>Ga0194063_10000244_pt1 | contig 40577 bp, 24 predicted proteins | sample SepL3720m_MetaG_FD_155459 | JGI IMG/M metagenome (GOLD analysis project Ga0194063, IMG submission 155459) | Anoxic zone freshwater microbial communities from boreal shield lake in IISD Experimental Lakes Area, Ontario, Canada - Sep2016-L373-20m | ecosystem: Environmental > Aquatic > Freshwater...
AGCCCCGTAAGCGTCTTAATTACCAAACCCCTGCTCAAGTCTTTGCTACTCATTTCCCCTGTTCAATTCGAATTGAAACTCCTCCTCATTTTAATTCACTCTGTTGCACTTCGAATTAAAATCTAGGAAATGAGACAGAATTAAAATCTTTTTTAAAAAGTTTTATTGAAGAGAGTTACTCAAATAGGTCAAGCTTTGAAAAATATATTGATAAACCACTTCCTTATACATCTCAAGAAGAATTTGTTGATATGTGTTTAAAGAGTGTCACTATCCACAAAGCTAATCTTTCATTTTACAGCGGAGAAAACCCATTTCCTTCATATTTTCATAACGAAAATAACTATCAGATATTAGATCATGTTGATTCTGAAAAATTTTGGTGTGGCATCCCTAATATATATTGGGATACTAAAACTAAAAAAATATTTCATTTTCCGGAATCTCAATTTCGTATTGCAAGGGAAATTTGGGGCTTTGAAAACTTTACCTCTTTGAAATAATTGTGTCTTCCTATCTGTTCAGGGGTTAAAAAATTCAAAATTCGGGCAGGTACAAGCCATGCTCCTACAAAAGCATTGCGCCCCTACAGCCCCTCCCCCTGCTCCACTATTCGTCATTTGTAATTTTTTCCTATTTTCTATGAAAATCCGCATCCACCGCCTGCCCCACGCATTAGACCTCCCTTTGCCCGCATACCAAACGGCAGGATCGGTGGCATTTGATTTTTTTGCTGCCGAAGAAACCATTATTACTCCGGGAGAAATTGCTCTCGTAAAAACAGGACTGGTGATAGAAACACCAGCAGGATATGCGCTTATTATCGCTTCACGATCATCTTCTCCGCTTAAAAAAGGCATTACTCCGCCACACGGAATTGGCGTAATAGACCACGACTATTGCGGACCAGAAGACGAAATTAAAGTACAAGTGCGTAATTTTACTAAAGAAACCGTGACTATTGCACGGGGTGAACGCATTGCCCAAGGATTTTTTATAGAAATTGAAAAAGCCGAATGGGAAGAATTTACACCAGTATCAGAGAGCCGAGGCGGATTTGGAAGTACAGGGCATTAAGCTTTATATATTGGATCCCCGCTGTTCCCCGATCGGAGTCGAGGATGGGAATGACAGGAATGATTACGACTTCAACCAATCGGGTAACACATTGGTATTTTGTGCATCTTCTCGTACGGCTTCCTCTGTGGGAATACTGGAATATACCGCCGTATTGGGCACTATACTAGATATGTCCGGAATGGGAGCTTGAGGCACAACAACCTCTGAGAGAGGTGTTTCCTCTTCATTTTCCGGTGCAGACAAGGGTAAAGAAGGTCTCTCCACAAAAATGGGGGTTTGGAGTAATCCAGAGTCTGCTGCCAATACCTCCTCGGTATTTTCTGGGATATTGTCTATTGCTGGCATTTTAGAATTTTCGGCATCTTCTGGATATGCCACATAAGACGAAATGGTTTCCGCAAAGAGATTCTCTTCCCCCAGCACTGCATCCCTCTGCACCATATTTTCTGCCTCGGAAGGTTCATCATCTTCGCTATTTCCAGGATTTTTTTCTTCCACAGTACTATCTGGATTCTCTTGCTCATCCAAATTCACACTTCCACCCTCCAAAGTCTCTGTATTTTCTCCGCCCTCTTCCTCTATTCCTAATTCTCCCTCTGTCTCGGGTATTTCAAGATTTTCCTCTTCTGGCACGGTTTCAGCTGCAATAGGATCGGAAATATTTTCATCTTCCAAATTTTCTATTTCTTCTTCCGTAGCGGGAGTAGAAAAATTTTCTCCTGTTTCTTCTGTTTGGAACACTTCTGGATGATGGAGCTCGCCAGACTCGTCTTTTTGAAAATAAGGCATATTTTCTCGCGTTTCTGTTTGAATGGCAGGGATTTCTGGAGACACCAGAGATGCGGTAACCTCTGATTCCTCATCATTCTCAGGAATATTTTCTTCCCCGGAAGTCTCATCATCTTCGCTATTTTCGGAATCTTCTTCATCCAGAGTACTTTCTGAATTTTCTTCTAAAAATGCTTCATCATCTTGATTTTCTTCTGCAGGGGTACTTTCGTCTTCCAACACATCGGATTCAGGTTCTGGTATTTCAGAATTTTCATCAAGCCCTTCTCCCTCTGTTTGTGGTGTATTATTAAGAGGATGAAACCAATCGGGAAGATTTTGATCTTCATCGGCATTGTCTGCCTCAGGAATCGTTTCATCATCAGATGAAAGCGTATCCCTTTCCAGTGCATCTTCTTCATTTCCCATTTCTGTTTCCTCTGCAAGAGGATCAGAAAGATTTTCATCTCCCCTCACTTCATCATTCTCAGCAATATTTCCTTCCTCAAACTTTTCATCATCTTCCTCTATTCCTAATTCCTCATTACCCCCCCTACCCCCCTTATCAAGGGGGAATTCTTCTCCCTCACCTCCCTGAATAACATTCACCGTGGAAGGATTGCTATCCCCCGTTCTGAGCCAATCGGGAAGCGCCTCATCGTCTTCCGGAAGAGTTTGTGCAGTGGCACCAAAATTCTGTTCTGAAGCAGGTGCAGGAGAATCATTCATCCAGTTGGGAGCAAAGGGAACCGTGGTAGAATCTTCTGGAGTCGCAACAGACAATGATGGTCCAGGATCCTCATGAGAAATGGGAGATCCAGAATATTTAATCTCATCCAGCCATTCGGGATGATCAGAACCATCAAATTGTTCGGTAATGGGAGCCGAAGAAACCGAAGGGCCCGTATTTTGGCCAAAAGAGGAATTCCCTGGTTCATCGGGGAGATCTTCGCTAAACGGAGAATCACTCGATCCCTTCATCCAATCGGGTACATCTCCATCACTTCTATCTAATGGGGCTGGAGATGGAAGCGCTTCTCGAGAAAAATCTCTTTGAGGAATATCGTCCTCATCCTCTACTACTGGCGTAACCGTTTTCACTTCGTCGTGGGTTCGCATCCATTCAGGGGTTTCATCGGGAGCACCCTGCTGAACAGGAACATCATTTCTCAACGATTCAGAAACAATTTCTGCCATTCCCGATTCCACCAATGTCTCTTTTTTAGGAAATATTATTTCTGAAAACGATTTATCGGGATCTTCTATTTTTTTCCGAATAATGATCAGGAAAGGAATGAGGAGGAAGAAGAGGAGAAGCCAAATCCACCATGGGAGAGAAAATCCTTGCCAAATTGCTCCATCATTTTTTGAAGAAGTATCTCCATTGGTTCCGCCGCCGTTTCCCCCCTGACCATCAGGAGATCCGGTAGGGGTTTCACCTCCTGGGCTTACACTAGGCGAAGCGCCAGGTGTTCCGGCAGGATTTCCCGCAATATCGGCTTCGCTAATCGTAACCGCTTCGGTATAAGTCCCTCTGCGTTCTGCCGAATCTTCTACCGTTAATACCACCTGGTAATCCCCCACCGTTTTATATGCGTGTGAAGGATTAGGACCTTCGGTATGTTCTCCGTCTCCAAAATCCCACGAAAAACTGAGATCGGTATTAGAAAGTTGTCCATCTGCAGCACTTGCAGCAGAATCAAACAAAACCTTTCCTCCATCTTTTTTTACGGTAAATTTTGCCGTAGGCGCATTGGTGGTGATTTCGCTGGAAGTTCCCGTTTTTACGGTGATGGTTTTATTCACTCGTGTGACTTCTTTTTTTCCAAGAGAGGCGAGAACGGCCGTTACCGTAAATTCTCCTTCTTCGCCAAAGCGGTACTGCATTTCGGTACTATCGGTGTTTTCGGATTCAAAGACTCCATCACCATTAAAATCCCAAGAAATTTTTGTGTCCGCTGGAACATTAAAAAGCCGAAAGGTTATTGCTTCTCCAGTAACAATAGCATTTTGAGAAGCCACCATTGCTGGCAAAAGTTTTATTCCGTCTCCTCCAAAAACTACTTGGCGCTGTACAATACTTCCCTTCCCATTTTTCCCCACCACGAGAAGCTGAACCGTGACGGGAGTATCACTCTTTTGGAATGCGGTTCTCCACGGTTGTCCAGAAGAAAAAGAATGATCGGAAAGATTATCCACATCATTCGCCGGTTTCCCATCTTTATTGGAGTCCAGCATTGTATTTTTATCAATTCGGTATTCCACAATATCCCCTTCCGACATATTTGAGAGGAAAGTCACTTCACCAGAATCTCCTGTGAGATGAATAATTCCACTATCATCCGCGGGAGGAAGAGTTTGTAAAATGGCTTGCAAGGGTTTTGTTTTTCGTTCTGCAATGGAATTTCCCGCATCAAACACAATATCCACAAAATCATCATGAGCAATACCCGCAGTATCGGTTACTGTCAATCGCGCACGAATTGGAACTCCCTTATTCTCGTACACTTTTGAAAAAGCAGAACCCGTAAAAAAAGACGGATCTCCTTTGTTTTCTATGTCATCATCAATGGTACCGTTCCCATCCGCGTCGGAAAAAATATCACCATCAAACGCGTATTGTTTAATACTTCCCGTAGATTTGGAAAAGAAAAATGCGACCTCAGCACGAGGACCACTGAGATGAATTTTCCCATCTCCCTCTGTGCGCGCTGGCAAAGTTTCTATAATGGCTCCACTTTTAGAAAAGGTAGGAGCATTTGTGGATACCTCCACAAAAATAGTAGTGGTTTCTGTTTCATTTCCACTTTTTGCGGTCACATTAATAAGAAATTCCCCCAGATCGGTAAACACATGGCTGTATTTTTTCCCTGTCTTTTTCTCTAAAATAGCGTCTCCCTGCAAAAGCGTCCAAGAAATTTCAGGACTTTTCAGTCTCGTAGTAGCAGAAATAGAAAACTCTTCCCCAATTTTTACATGCGCTTTCCCAGAGGCGTCCGAAGGAAGCACTCCAAAACAAGAGAAAAGAAAAAATGCCAGGAAAAAGGAAAAGAAATATTTCATAACAAAAACTATTCTACCAGGATAATAAGGGTTTCAGACAGGGATCCAGAAACGGTTTTGGGAGCAGTGACCTTTATTAACACTCTTCCAGGAGAAAGAGATTCAAAAGTAGAAGCCCCCTGACCTCCCACACTTTTTACTTCCGCAGGAACAAAATGCCCTTCTCCTTCCAGCACGGAAAAAGTAAGAGGTCCTTCATACGGTGTTCCATCGGCATTTTCCGTAAATGCAAAAATGTCTATTGCCTCTCCGGAACGCATTCGTTTTTGTCCCGCAACGAGGTGGAGATTGGTCATAGGGATTTTAGAACTCAGAGTAATCCCTTCGTTAATTTCTCCTTTTAAACGGGCAATAGCAGAGGAGCTACTTCCAGAGGAAGTTCCACCACTAGCCGTACCATTTCCACTGGAAGAAGAACCACCTCCAGAAGTACCATCCCCCGGAGAAGAAGAATCCCCTCCTGAAGAAGAAAAAATAATCCCACTCGCTTCATCAAAGCGAACTTTTCGGTTTAATTCATCTTTCCCATCGGTCCGGTCGTGAATACGGAGAATAACCGTAGGAGTGCGTTGATCTTTAGGATATTCGTGTGAAGGGCTCACTTCTTGGGAATCCTTATCATTGGAAGCATTCCCATCACCATCAGAATCCACACTCGTATCAAAATCCCACGAATAGATAAGTGTATTTCCGGCAACACTTTCATCATATTTAGAATTTCTGGCGTTAAAAGATACCGTATTGTTGGAAACCTGGTAAGTAAAGGCTGCAAGTGGCAGTTTAGAAACCCGATCCACCAGCACGGTTTTGGTAGAAGTCGTTGAGAGGCCATTGGCCATCACTTTTAAGCGAACCGTATATTTTCCAGGCTTATCATACCGAAATCCCACCGACTTACTATTCGCTCCGATAACATCGAAATAATTATCACCATCGAAATCCCATTTATATACCGGATTGACAATGTCGGCACCATTAGCTGTTTTCGCACTGGCGGTAAACGCCACCGTATCTCCCATAAGAATCGTCGTTTTATCCATGGTAAAATCTACGACAGGCGATTCATTGGCTCCATTTACTGTATCTACAAAAACACTTTCTCCAAAAAGATTGTCATTCGTCACTGTTGCACCATCGTTATCACGGACTTCCACATGAAAAGCATACCGATTGGTTTCATTCGTTCCTCCATAAACCGGAAGCGTAATAACCGTGTGGGAATCACTCGTACTGTGGAGATCAATTTTTTCGGCAGAAGTATCTCCATCTCGTGTCGCCCACCACCGGTATTCAAAAATATTTCCATCAGGATCGGTAGCACCATTCACCGAAAGAATGACGGATACTGGAGCAATATGATTTTTGGGACTGTGCACAAAAAATGATTTCATGGTGGGGGGAGCGTTCTCTACAAAAACAAACAGGGTTTCCACGGGAGACGCTTTTCCACTTTTACGGTCGGTAACCTTTAACTGCACGGGGAAACAAGATCCCACTTCAGAAAGATCTCGAAATTTTCTCCGTACCACAGACGCAGTACTCTTTTCATTTTCAGGAAAAGTCCACTCGTAATCCAACCCCATACCCGTTCCATCGCGATTAAGAGATGACTCTGCCGTGAGAGAAACCATAGAAGATCGGTACACCGTAATTCCATCTTTTCCAGCTCCACAGAGCCCGTCAGTAATAATCATCTTTTGATTATTAATACTCACCTCTGGAACCGCAATAGGGAGATCATTCTTTCCAATAAAAATGCGCTTCGTGAACGAATTTTTCTCATCATTTTCGGTATAAGTGCTCAGCACTACTTTATAAATCCCTGGTTTTTTAAAGTTATGCACCACAGCGGTCGCCGCTCCTAACTCGGTCGTGGTTCCATCTCCAAAATTCCATTCATAAGTTTTTCCAAGATTACTTTTCGCAGTAAAGGTAATATCTTCCGCGGCAAATGCGACCGATTTCGACGGAGAAAACGAAACAGACAACAGCGATTTTACGGGAACTTCATGACTATAGGTTGAAGTTCCTCCAAAAGAATTTTTGACGAGAAGTTTAATGGGGAAAATCCCCGTTTTATCAAAGGTAAAATCCGTTGTAAGACTGGAAGAGTCAACCACTTCGTATACTCCATCATTGTTAAAATCCCAAGAATACAGGAGCGTATCCGAATAGAGATCGGTCGTGCCCGAAGCATCAAAGACATAATGCGCCGGATCGGAGCTATCGGGAACTTTGGCCACAAAATACGCCAAAGGATTGGGTGCTGTAACCGAAAAAGAATTCACAGCGGTACCAATTTTCGCATTGCTATCGGTCACACTCAATTGCACATCATATTTTCCTGGCTTATCAAAAGCCATAGTAAAGGTTTGTTCCTGTGAAGTTTTAGTGGTTCCATCCGGAGCAAGAATTTTCCAATCGTAAACAGTAATGCTGCCATACACGCTTTTGGATTTAGAAGCGTCAAAGGTTATTTCCCCTCCTGGATTAACTTGTTTTGTGGAAATCGTTATTTTAGAAAGGATATCGGTAATCTCTACCTTTTTTTTCGTTTCATAAGTTTTTCCCGTATCATCCGTAATTCGAAAGCTCACATCGTACCGCCCTAAATGAGGATATTGGTGGGTCATACTTTGGAGTCCTGCTACTGTTTCTGTTTTGCCATCTCCAAAATTCCAAAATGCCTGTGTAATAGGTTTTTCTCCTTCTGCGGTACTTCCCACAGGATTAAAAATAATTCCGGTTTTCCCCTCCTCTTCGGTGAAGACCAGAGTATTTTCAAAGGGCTCGCCATTAGTGGTAAAGGTTACTTTTGAGCTAGTGGGAAGGGCTTTTACAGAAAGTGTTGCCTTTCCATCATTGGCAATTTTTGCTCCGCTGGCATCTTTTGCTTCTGCTCGCAGAGAAAAGGTATACGTTCCTTCCGCATTCACCTCATAGTCTTTTTTTATACCATTTCCGAGATCCACTTTTTCTCCCGTAGGGGCAATAACGCTCCAGAAAAAATTGGGATCTCCCAAAACAATGCTTCCGTTGGTAACGGTGGATTCATCCGCAAAGAGGTGAACCGTAAATTTCCCCTTCTCAGATATAGGATTCCCACGGATTACCGCCTTAATGGTAGGAAATGTTTGAATCGTTCTCAGAAGAGTATCTACTTTATCCTGGATTTCTTTTTTAAGCGCCACATTCGTTGGGTCCGCTTCTAAAGCTTTTAATCGTGCCAAAATATCATCATAGAGGGCTTTTAACTCTGTATTTTGAGGACTAGTTTGATACACATTCGTAACCTCTGTGGTGTAATTTTTTACCTCTGTAGTGGTAATGGGAGCGGTCCCCGTACTGCTGAGACCAGCAATTTTTTGTTTCAGTGCATTTATTTGTGCCTGTAAATCGTTGGAGGTTCCGGTCCCAGAAGTTCCATTGGTTCCGTTTGTACCATTCGTTCCGTTGGTTCCATTTGTACCATTGGTTCCATTGTTCCCATTGGTTCCTCCGGTAGTACCGTTACTTCCCACACACGCATCTCCTACTCCATCCCCATTACTATCTTTTTGATCGGCATTTGCAGCATACGGGCAATTATCCTGCTCGTTAGGCTTCCCATCACCGTCTGTGTCTCCCGATGCGACGCCCACAATAAAGTTTACAATGGCATACGAAAGGAAAATGATCACGAGTCCTATAGCCGCATACACAATAATTTTTCTCGCCTTGGTCAGCGCTTCCTCATCTCCATCGGAAAACACCAGAGTAAGTCCCGCATAAATAACCGCAATTATGGCCACCAGCCCTAAAAAGCTGAGCACATAATTAATGAGGTCTACTACTTGTTGCCGAATTCCTTTTTGGGTCTGAAATTCTTTTGCAACATCATCTTTAGGAATCAAAACATCAAAACACGAAATAGTATTTCCATTTTTATCAACGCAGGGATTTTTAGAAATATCAATGGCATACACATCTCCTCCCACAAAAAGTGGGAAGAAAAAGAGAATGCCAAGGAAAGAAAGAAAAAAACGAGCCATTTCTGGAAATTACAAAATATTACGGAGCGGAAAAACTGAGAGTCGTCAGGAACGACACAATGGCATACGCCAGAAGAATGAGAACAATACCAATCGCCGCAGAAATCATAATTTTCTTGGCAGATTCATTATTGTCTTCATTGAGGAACGAAGTAATATACAGCACTCCTGCCCATATAAAGGCAATAAACGCGGCAACTCCAGCAATAATCAGCGCTATTTTTACGAGAAATACAATCGTTTGCACAATATTTCCAGAGGTAATAATTCCGGTATCTGTTTGTTTTACATACTTTTGAAGTTCATTTATTCCTCCCTGTATTCCTCCTCCATTAAAAACCGTTGCACCCAAAAAAGAGGACGAAACAGAAGCAAAAGAAAAGAAAATGGAGAGCAATACTCCCGCCAAAATTCCAGACGAAAAGAGAAGGGCTGAAGCGTGATGAGCTTTTAGAGAAGCCCATTTCTTCTGTATTTTTTTCAAAAAAGTATCCATATGGTACGCGTGAAAATAAAAATATTTCAGGCGATTGTAGCACAGAAATACACAAAAAGAAAGAGCCAACACTCCTTTCATTTCCGAATATTTCTCAAGAAAAATCTCCTGTAAATTTATTCCGATTTTTTTGACAGAAGTAAAATTAGCACTCTATAATAAAGAGTGCTAATTTTACTTTCCTATGAATCCCCAAAACTTTACAGAAAAGACGGCAGAAGCGCTCCAAAATGCGCAGGATTTGGCAAAAGAGCTTTCTCATGGAAGCGTTACAGCGCTCCACCTTTTGCGCGTTCTGGGAGAACAAGAGGACACTATTATTGCGGATTTATTAAAAACGATGGGAAAAGATGTAAATATGGTACGGGCGTATTGCGATACGCCCCTACAACGCATCCCCACTGTTTCAGGAACCGTCCAGAGGAATTTAGATGGAGAATTTCAACGCATTTTTGACAGCGCTGAAAAATTTCAAAAACAAATGGGAGACGATTTTTTATCGGTGGAACATCTCCTTTTAGCGCTTTCTGATACGAAAAATTCGGCACAAGAAATATTAAAATCTGCTGGTGTAGAAACAAAAAATCTTTTGTCTCTCCTCCAAAAAATCCGTGGTTCCCAAAAAATCACGACCCCCAATCCAGAATCCACCATGAACGCCCTTAAAAAATATGCGCATGACCTCACCGAAGCCGCCAAAAAATCCAAAATGGATCCCGTTATTGGACGCGATGCAGAGGTCCGTCGAACCATGCAAATTCTTTCCCGTCGGACAAAAAATAATCCGGTACTGGTAGGAGACCCGGGCGTGGGAAAAACAGCAATTGTGGAAGGTCTTGCGCAACGCATTGTTGCCGGAGATGTACCGGAAACACTGAAAAAGAAAAAAATTATGGCACTCGATATGGGCGCCCTTTTAGCCGGAACAAAATACCGAGGAGAATTTGAAGAACGCCTGAAATCCATTGTGAAAGAAGTAGAGGATTCCAACGGTGAAATTTTGCTCTTTATCGACGAGCTCCATACCATTGTGGGTGCAGGAAGCGGAGGAGAAGGATCCATGGATGCGGGAAATATCCTCAAACCAGCACTCGCTCGCGGAACAATGCGGGTAATGGGAGCCACAACGCTGAATGAATACCGCAAATATATTGAAAAAGACGCAGCTCTGGAGCGCCGGTTTCAACCCGTTATGGTAGACGAACCGAGTATTGAAGACACCATTGCCATTTTGCGTGGTATTAAAGAGAAATACGAAGTCCACCACGGAGTGCGCATTCGAGATGATGCCCTGATTTCCGCGGTAATGCTTTCTACTCGCTACTTGCCGGATAGAAAATTGCCTGATAAAGCCATTGATCTCATGGATGAAGCAACGAGTGCCCTAAAAATGGAGCTGGAAAGCCAACCAGAAGTATTAGATAAATTGGAGCGGGAAATTCGACGCATGGAAATTGAAAAAAAAGCCCTTGAGGTAGAGACGCAAAATATTGCGTCTTCTGTCGGGGCAAAAAATCTTTCGCCCTCGAAAAACATTTCGTCTCAAAATTCTGTATCTCAGGAATCTGAAAAATTGCAAAATATTACTTCTCTCCTGCAAGAAAAAAAACAGGAAGCACAAAAAATTAGACTCCAATGGGAAACGGAAAAACAAGGAGTAGAAGGCATAAGAGGCGCAAAAAGAAAAATAGACGAGTTAAAAATGGAAGCGGAGCGCGAAGAGCGAGCGGGAAATTTTGCCCGAGTAGCAGAAATTCGATATGGGGAATTGCCGGAATTGGAAAAACTCATTTCTTTCTCCTCCCCTGATAAGGGGAGGTCGGGAGGGGTTGAGGATGAAGGGGAGAAGCAAACCCCCTCTAGCTCCCCCGAACCCGGTAGAGAACCAAACCGTCTTCTTCGTGAAGAAGTCACCGAGAAAGAAATTGCCGAAGTCGTTTCTCGGTGGACAGGAATTCCAGTTCAAAAAATGCTGTCTTCAGAATCACAAAAACTGTCACTGTTAGAAACGGTGCTAAGAGAACGCGTGATTGGACAAGAAAACGCGTTAAAATCTGTCGCCAATGCTGTTCGCCGTGCCAGAGCAGGGCTTTCGGATCCCAAACGCCCACTGGCGTCTTTCCTGTTTTTGGGTCCCACCGGAGTGGGAAAAACAGAACTCGCGCGAGCATTGGCAGAATTTTTGTTCAACGATGAAGAATCCATGATCCGCATAGATATGAGCGAATACATGGAATCGCATTCGGTGGCAAAACTCATTGGCTCCCCTCCTGGATATGTGGGGTACGATGAAGGCGGACGGCTAACAGAAGCAGTGCGCCGTAAACCGTTTGCAGTACTCCTTTTTGACGAAATAGAAAAAGCGCATCCGGATATTTTTAAACTCTTTTTGCAGATTTTAGATGACGGGCATTTAACCGACAGCAAAGGGCGAAAAGTAAATTTTAAGAATACGGTCATTATTATGACCTCCAACCTCGGTTCCGATATTTTTATGAGCGAAAAAGCGGGAACAGCGGAAGAAAAAAAGGCAGTGGAAGAAGTGTTGCGAACACATTTTCGTCCAGAATTTTTAAACCGGATAGACGAAACCGTTATTTTTTCGGCGCTTTCCCCAGAAAATCTGAGAAAAATTGTCGATATTCAACTCAAAATAGTGGAGGAACGGCTTTTGGATCAAAACATTTCCGTGCAGTGGACAGAAGATCTCAAAACATATCTCGCAGAAAAAGGATTTGATAGAGCATTTGGAGCAAGACCATTAAAGAGGGTTATTCAAAACGAAGTACTGGACCCGCTGGCAATGGAGATGATTGACGGAAAAATAACAGAAGGCGATACGGTAGTGGTGGGAATACACGGCGGAGCAGTGAGTCTGAAAAAAATCGCTTGAAAAAGCCACCGTTTTGGGGTACAATGGCATGAATTTTTGTGCCCAGCACACCATGAAAAACCTCTTTCATACTCCTTTGAAAAACATTTTTTCTTCTTCATATAGCCATTATGAACGGAGACGATGTTTTTTTGAGGGAGGAGGAGAATGGCAAAACTCAAACCCCATTGAGAGAAAAAAAGAGAACAGTAATGCTCTTCCAGAATCGCTCAATGAATGGGAAAAAAATATCAAACCAGGATTGAACAATGTAGATATTCCAAATATTGGGAAAGTCAGTATTTATGCATCTCAATTTGCAACAAATAAAAATTCTTGGGTCGCCAGAGTAGAAAATGGAAAAAGTGAACCGTACAAACCTTATACTGAGTTTCTTAAAAATGTGTCTCAGATAAAAGCACCAAATACATCATTAAACACTTCTCTTGGGAAAATTCCAGAAAACAGATCTATTTCTGATGAAGAAATACGAAATATTACAACAAAACCATTAGTAGAAAGACAACGCATTATAAAAAATGCAACGGCAGATCAATTTTACAGCATCCCAGGGAATGATGATCTCAATAAGCCACTTTTAAAGACTCTATTATATGACGGTCAAAGAGGACCCCTCTCTAGAGCTCAAGATTTTTCACAATATACATCACTTATAGAAGCGCAAGAAAAAGCGTACGATCTTCCAAATGGAATTCTTATAAAAGTCATTCGACAAGAATCAAAAGGAGATCCTCTCGCCTTTTCAGGATCTTTGGGAATTGCACAACTGAATAAGTATATTACCCTTGGTGCAGGAGAAAATTATTGGGGACGCATAAATCCTTTTAATCCATATGAAGCCATTCCAAGGGCAGCACAACTTCTCCGATACCTTTTTAATAAGTTTGGAGACCGTAATGTCTTAAAAGTATTAGGAGGCTACAATAATGGAGAAACAAATACGGGATCTGCAAAGGCAAGAAATTATGCCAAAGCGGTTAATGGACAACCCAGCGATTACTCACCTCAAAATTACCGTTAAAAACACTTTAAAGAGAGCCCTTAAAAAAATCACCGCAGAGATTGAAGTACTTTCAAAACCTCTCTATACTGGTTTTGGATTTTCTTTTTTTCTATGCCACAAAATATTATCGACAAAATTTGGAATGCACACACCGTACACACCGAAAAGGGTGCACCGGACATTTTGTTTTTGGATCTTCAGCTGTTACACGAGGTAACCAGCCCACAAGCATTTTCAGAACTCCGAAAATCTGGCAAAAAAGTGTTTGATCCCACTCGTAATATTGCCACTCTGGACCATTCTATCCCCACTAATCCCACACGAGATGACTTTGCGGAAGAGAGCAATAAAATTCAACTAGAAACCCACAGAAAAAACTGTGAAGAGTTTGGAATTCACCTGTATGACATAAATTCTGGTCACCAAGGAGTTGTTCATGTAACGGGTCCAGAACTGGGGCTTACCCAACCAGGAATGACCATTTGTTGCGGAGATTCACATACTTCTACTCACGGCGCGTTTGGAGCACTGGCGTTTGGAGTAGGAACCACTCAAATTTTCCATGTGCTTTCGTCTTCGTGTTTACTCATGGAAAAGCCAAAAACCATGCGAGTAAATTTTGTCGGAACGCCATCCCCATATTTTACGGCAAAAGACGCCATTTTGGCGCTTATTCGCCATATTGGCGTACAAGGAGGAACCGGATACGCACTAGAATACTGTGGAGAATTTATTAAAAACTGTTCTATGGAAGAGCGCATGACGATATGCAATATGAGTATTGAATGTGGAGCCCGTGCGGGGCTTATTGCTCCAGACGAGACCACTTTTGGATGGCTCAAAAATACCGGAAAAATTCCAACAGAAAAGTGGAACAGCGCGGTGCAAAATTGGAAAAATTATGCGAGTGATGAAAATGCAGAGTATGAAAAAACCATTACCATTGATATTACCAATATGAAACCGGTAATAACCTGGGGAACCACTCCTGGGCAAAGTGTATGTATTAATGAACACATACCATTTCCAGAAGAAATCCCAGAGCATGAGAGAGATCTCGCACAAAAATCATTGGCATATACTGACCTTTCTGCCGGACAAGCCATAAAAGGGGTTCCTGTTCAGCATGTCTTTTTGGGGTCGTGCACCAATGGACGGCTTTCGGACCTCAGAATTTCTGCCAAAATTATAGACGGGAAAAAAGTGGCAGACGGAGTCCGATTTTTTGTAGTTCCTGGATCCGAACAAGTAGAAAAACAAGCTATTGCCGAAGGACTCGACAAAATTTTTATTGCTGCGGGTGCAGATTTTAGGCGACCGGGATGCTCCATGTGCCTCGCAATGAACGGTGACCAGGTTCCTGCACGAGAGCGGTGTATTTCCACCTCCAACCGAAATTTTATGGGACGCCAAGGACCCGATTCTATTACGCATTTGGCAAGCCCCATTATGGCAACCATTGCCGCCATAACCGGAAAAATTACGGATCCCGAAGCGTATTTTGCATAAAAAAAGAGACGCGCCAATGGCGCAGCTCTTTTTAGTGTTTCAGCCTTACCGAATTTTTCTTCTACTTTAGTAACCGAAGACAATTTTCCTTTTGTTTTGCATCACTCAGACTATCACACCATTTTTTGTCTTTTGTTTTCATGGCCAATTGGTTTGCCACAGATATCACACAATCTCTTTTAAAATCATTTTTTAAAGGATCACAAAGGGCAATATTCTTTTTCTCTACAGCAAGGGAAATAATGATCCCTTGTTTACAAAATTGCTGCACAGAATCCCCGTCCATTTTTTCGCACATTTGAGGGTCTAAAGCTTCTCGAGACTTTTGATTATAAAAACTATTTTTACAGGAAACTTGTGATTCAGGAGAAAAGAGTACACTACACGCCTCTACTTGGCCTTTTTGCTGAACTCTCTCCAAAACATCTTGTTGAAGGCAATTCTCTACAGCCAATTGAGAGCAAGATGCAAAAACAGAACTCTTTTTATATTCCGCAGGAATACGAGAGATTATGGATTCTATTTCACTACCAGATGGTAAAGGATCATTTTGTTTATTTTCAGACTCTTCAGAGGTGCATCCTGCGAGGAAAACACAAAGAAACACAAGAAAAAAAGTTTTTTGAAAAGATTTCATGGAGAATAAAAATAAAAAAGTATAACTCTTTTGAAGAGGAATTTTAAAAACATATTATTAGGGCGTTTGATACCCAATTATATTATTACGATTAGAAGCCCCTTCAATTTTTCCCGTATTGGTATTATTAGCAATAGTTACTGAGGTTTGTGTATACCCCGCTATTCCTCCGACATAATTTGATACATTTCTTGTCCCAATATCTCCCGTATTAGTATTATTAGTAATACTTGATCCTGTTTGTGCATATCCCAAAATTCCTCCGACATAAGCATTTCCAGTAATAATTCCAGCATTATTACTGTCCGTAATTATTGCACCATCTTCCATCATGGCTGCTATTCCACCCGCATAATTATTTCCAGAAACAGTGGCGGTGTTACTACTATTGGTAATTCCTACACCAGCCCCCAAAACCCCTGCTATACCTCCTGTATAATACCCTAATCCAGATATAGTTCCCCCTGTAACATGAACATTATTAAAGGTGGTTCCTGCCGCAGCAGACCCCACTACACCTCCTAAATAGGAGGCAGTGGAAGAAGTATTTTTTATATTTACATTTGATAATGTAATATTTTGAATTTTTGCCCCTGCAGCAGTGCTTCCAAAGAGTCCTTCATAGGAAGTTGTCCTATCAATATACAAGCCCGTAATAGTACGGCCTTGTCCATCCAAAACTCCATTAAATTCGACTATCGGTAAAAACCCTGCCCCGGTATTCCAAGTATTCGTTGCACTACAATCTATATCGCTCAATAAGTAATATTCAGCATTAGGCGTCATCCCCTGCAGTTCTGTACAGGTAGAAATATTATGAGGGATATAATAACGCACGAGGGAGTTATTTATAAGATACGGAAATGTCGTATTTGATGTTATACCCCATATATTAGAAAAATCCCAATTGCTAAATGTTCCCTGCTGTACCATTTCTGCACTTGTTTTTCCCGTTCCCGCTGCACTGGTAGATATTCCGGTCCATTCGGTATTCCAAAAAACATCACTTACGGTTCCGGTATTTATGCCTACCGCTCCTCCCAATGTTGAAGGAGAACCCGTAATACGAGACCGAGAATAGGAATTGGTTATATTTCCAGAATTATTTCCACTTACTCCACCCGCCACAGAAGCTCCCGCTGCAATAATATTTCCACCTGTAAATGAATTCGTAAGGTTTCCAGCATTATTTCCCACGAGTCCTCCTCCCGTTCCGCCACTGGCAATAGTCAGATTTCCAGAAAATATTCCGCCTGTAACGGTACTGCCAACACTATTGGTTCCTACTAATCCTCCTCCATTCACCACACTAATGTTTCCCGTACTGGTAACATTAGAGAGCATCCCAGCGTTAGTCCCTACGATCCCTCCGCCTATTCCTCCACTCGTAACGGTAAGATTTCCAGAAAATACTGAGTCCCGAATAGTACTGCCCAGACCATTTTCTCCTACTATTCCTCCGCCTATTGTACCCCCCGTAAGAGTGAGGTCCGTAATATTTACGCTCTGAATATTGGTATTGATTGTACTACCCACTATTCCTCCAGAAATAGTGCTGGATGAGACTGATCCAGAAAGAACAGTAACATGAGAAATATCGGAATTGTTTGCTGTTGCGGCCAATATCCCGCCCGATGTTGTTGCCGTAATATTCACATTTTTAAAGTTTATATTGGAAATAGACGCTCCATTAAGTGCACCAAATAATCCGTTGGGAACCGTCAGGTTTGATATGGTAAAACCTCCTCCAAAAAACCTTCCTCCAAATACCGGACGACTCGCATTAAAAGAAGTTCCAGAACAATCAATATCATACGCTATGTAATACGAAAGAAGCGATCCAGAAGGAATATTTTTTAAATCATTACAGGTGCTAATAACAACGGGTGCTGTTGGTATAAGCGAACTTCCTATAAAATATGGGTATGATGATTTTTCATTAATTGCCCAGATGTTCGTAAAATCCCAGCTTGGATAGGTATTTCTTTTCGTCATATTATCCGTATTGCTGTTAGCACATTGGGAAGCAGTGAAGGACGGCTGAAAAGTATCGTCTCGATAACAAGAACTAAAGGTGCTGCTCACCGCAGAATCAGAATATCCTACAAATCCGGTAGTGGTATATCCGGGATTATTAATTATCCCGCTATAATACACATTTTGGATAGTCGACCCCTTTACAGATCCTATAAATCCTCCAGTATTAGCGTTTGGCAAAGCAGGATTAACAGAACTGGTTGCAAAAGAATTCGTAATACTTCCAGACATAAAATATCCTACAAATCCTCCCGTATAAGAACCATTGGAGATAACATTCCCCATACTAAAAGATTGAGAAATAGTTCCGGTGTCCGAATATCCCAATAATCCTCCCACATAGGCTGCAGCCGAACTGACACTTCCCGTGGCATACGAATTGGTAATACTTGATGCAGAAAGATAACCCACCAGTCCTCCCACCATACTGGCAGTAGCGTATACACTTCCCGTAGCATACGAATTGGTAATACTTGATGCAGAAAGATAACCCACCAGTCCTCCCGTATAGTTATTTCCTGTAACACTTCCTGTGGCATACGAATTGGTAATACTACTTGATGCAGAAAGATCACCAACCAGTCCTCCCGTAAAGTTATTTCCTGTAACACTTCCCCCTGTTACTCGAACCGTATCTATCGTTGCCCCTTGTACGAGCCCTGCCAAAGCTCCCGTGTATATAGTAGAAGTATGAGCATTGGTTATATTTGGATTTGCTAATGTTAAGTTTTTCACGACTGCGCCAGTGGAAAGCGTAGAAAATAGCCCCCCAGAAACCCCCGTACTCCTATTAACATACAGTCCCGTTATAGTATGGCCTTGTCCATCTAATATTCCCGTAAAACTACTCATAGGCACAAATCCTTGCCCCCCATTCCAAGTATTCGTTGCACTACAATCGATATCGTTCATAATTTTATACTTCTCATTGGTGGGATAGGAAGGATCATTCCCAATTTTTTGGAGTTCCGTACAAGTCGTAATTTCAACGGGTATCCCACATACATTTCCGGTTACATAAACATTGCCGGTTTCTTTATCAAACTTTGCCACTACTGTTCCTGCAGAATTTTTTACCAAAAAATCATTCACATCTGCGGCAATAGTAGGAACCTTGCGGTATACTTTTCCCAAAAAAGTAGATTGCCCTTTCCCTATTAAAAACTTGGGATTCCCAGAGGTATCTTTCAGGATAAAACTATTGGTGGATGCGGAAATATTCGGAACCGTACTCTGCAACACCACAGGAGACTTCATATCAAAATTACCATTGGTATCAATCGTTGCGACTACTGTTCCATCCGGGTCTTTTACTTGCCACCATGGAGAAGTAAACGAAATACCACAATCGGTAAAGGTTGCTGCAGAGGTAGGCGTAATAATCCCAAAAGACAAAACGGCAAATAAAGCACCCAAAAGCACTTTCTGAACATTTGCCGTGTACTGAAAAGAAAATCTCATAAGGGAAGTGACGATTTATTTTTTTTACAGTCCTAATTGCACCACAACATTTCCACTCGCATCTTTCGACATATAGGAAACAGTTGGTGCAGCCCATGTCCCATCTCCTTTCAAAAACTTTCCGTTATCTGCTGCTGCTGGTGCAGGCACTATACCTGCTGCACCCGCAACGATTCCGTTAGATCCTAACATTGCATTAGCAGCAAAAGTACTACCCGTTAAAGTTAATCCTGTGCCGGCTGTATAAATTGCTCCTACCGGGGTTGCCCATGTTCCATCTCCTCTTAAAAATGTTGTTCCAGAAGCTCCTGCTGGAAGTTTTGCGATGGTGATAGCATTATTAGCAATAGTTAATGTTCCATTATTACTGAGTGTTGCATCTCCACTGATGGCTACTCCAGTGGCAACATTTGCCCCATTCCCAATATACACATTTCCACTGTTTAATGCCGTTGATGCTCCAGGAGCAGGAATTGCCTGTGTACTTAAATTTCCACTGGCATCTGCTATAACCATTTTATTTCCCACGGTTCCTGCCAATGTCCCAATCCCTACTACTCCTGTACTACTAATAGTAAGACCATTTACACCCCCTCCCACTGTTCCATTCCACAGTCTCAATTCTCCACTCACTTTATCCATATATACAGAACCATTACTCGTTGCTCCACTTGCTAATTTTAATTCCGCATTCCCATCTATATCACTCACCTTTACTTTTGTCCCGGCTCCTCCATCTGCAATACTATTCCCCACTTCCAATCTCTCTGTCGGTGAAGATGTCCCGATCCCTATACTACTTCCTCCGTCATACAACAATGAGTTCCCAATTGTAGTACCACTCGTATATTTCGGAAGGTAATTCGTAGTCCCTCCGCTAATTGGTGCTGATATACTTGATGGTTCCCATTTCGAAGTCGTTGTATTATACTGCAAAACTTGTTGATTTGCTGGTGCACTCGTACTCACTGCCACTCCCTGGATCTTTGTCACCGATGGTGCCGTAGAAGTTCCCCCCAAATCCCCTGCCAACTGTATTTTCCCAGCCATTCCCGTTGTTGCATCTGGTATACCTGCTGTAGAACTCATTTCTACCCACGCTGTCCCGTTACACACATATATCGTATCGTTCGCTTTACTATATGATGCCCACGATTCTTTCGTTGCGTCACACGCTCCGTACGCATTTACCACATACTGTCCCACTGTTCCCGCTACGGGTGCTTTCCAGGTTAACCCATTTATTGCGTCATCCACATACTTCTTATTTGCTGCATCCGTATCCCCTGTCGGTGCCAACAAGCCCGTTATTTTATGACTATTCATTGAGAAATCAGCATTATTAATATCTGTCTCAACAGCAGATTCGGTTTGAGGAATTCCGGCTGGAACATTCGTCAAATTTCCCCAATGCACTGAAGACCCTCCAGAGGATGAAAGATTCGTTTTGTTGTAGTAATCCACAGAAGCGGCTGTCCATACCGGATCAGTTTCTGATCCTACACCAGAATCATTGGCACATATCCATGTCGTGCCATTCCATTTTGGAATTTGATTGGCCGTACAAGAAGAAAAGTTTGCTTTCCCCAATGTATTTACGGAAGGATCTGTTTCTGTATAACTCGTGAGTCCTGCGTCGGCTGATGGCTCCCACTGGGTACCATTATACTTTAAAACTTGTCCATTTGTTGGAGCCGTAGAGCTTAGTGCTTTTCCTTGAATCTTTGCCACCAATGGTAATGTCGCGGTTCCTCCCAAATCTCCAGCGAGTTGCACTACTCCTTTTGCAGTAGTACTGGCATCATTCGCAGAAAACTCACTTCCGGTAAGGGTTAATCCTGCACCAGCCGTATAAATCGCTCCTACTGGAGTTGCCCATGTCCCATCTCCTCTTAAAAACTGAGAGCTTGTTCCGGTAGTACTCAAGGCTCCCAAATTTCCATTTGCATCTGCCATCACTATCCTGCTCCCTAACCCTGCTAAATTCCCCATCCCCACTACTCCTGTACTACTAATGGTAAGACCATTTACACCCCCTCCCACTGTTCCATTCCACAGTCTCAATTCTCCACTCGCTTTATCCATATATACAGAACCATTACTCGTTGTCCCACTCAACAATTTTATTTCCGCATTCCCTGCGGTATCAGCAATTTTTATCTTTGTTCCATTGGTCGCATCTGCTCCTGCTACTTCTAATTTTGTCCCTGGAGTCGTCGACCCTGGAGTGATGGTTCCTATTCCAATACTTGTCCCACTGTCATACAACAATGAATTCCCGATCGTAGAACCACTCGTATATTTTGGAAGGTAATTCGTAGTCCCTCCGCTAATTGGTGCTGATATACTTGATGGTTCCCATTTCGAAGTCGTTGTATTATACTGCAAAACTTGTTGATTTGCTGGTGCACTCGTACTCACTGCCACTCCCTGGATCTTTGTCACCGATGGTGCCGTAGAAGTTCCCCCCAAATCCCCTGCCAACTGTATTTTCCCAGCCATTCCCGTTGTTGCATCTGGTATACCTGCTGTAGAACTCATTTCTACCCACGCTGTCCCGTTACACACATATATCGTATCGTTCGCTTTACTATATGATGCCCACGATTCTTTCGTTGCGTCACACGCTCCGTACGCATTTACCACATACTGTCCCACTGTTCCCGCTACGGGTGCTTTCCAGGTTAACCCATTTATTGCGTCATCCACATACTTCTTATTTGCTGCATCCGTATCCCCTGTCGGTGCCAACAAGCCCGTTATTGTTCCCGTAACATTTAATTTTTTCAATGTATTATCCCAAGATAAATGACTATTATCCTGTGTTAAAACAGAACCATCAGAAAAAGGAATAGAACCGTTTGTAAATGATGTAGATCCTGTTCCTCCTTGCGCCACCGTTACCGCTGCATTTGTTGTTAAAATGGTGGCATTCGCATCCGGAAGCGTAAATGTTTTCTCTGCTGTTGTGGGTCCCGTAAACTTTGTAAATCCATTCCCGGTTCCTCCGTAATTGGACGCTATTACTCCGGTTACATCTGCTGATCCATTAAAACTATTTCCGTAAATATTGCGTGGGGTAGTAAGGGTTGCAACACTTCCTGCTATAGCATCTCCTTGAAAAACCAATGTTTTGCGTTCAAGAATTGGAGAAGCAACCGTAATAAAGAGATTTGTTCCATTAAATTCCATGGCACCCGCTTCTGCTGTTGTTAAATTTGTACCAGTAGTGAATTTTAATGGCGCTGTCCCTGCAGTAGCGGTTCCCGCTTTTAAATGGAGTGATGCAGTTGGAGTAATAGTCCCAATTCCCACATTTCCATTGGATCCTAAAATGATCATTCTCTGGAGAGCATTGGTGGTAAAATTAAGATTCCCTGTTGATTTAGAACTTAAACCTAGATCTTGTGTAGCATTTGACCCCGCGGCATAAATAGTATTGAAACCGAGTCCAATACCCTGAGAGGCATTATCGTGTCTAAATTCAAAACCACCGGACGCAGCGTTGACCGTTCCCGTTACATAAAAAGGTAAACCAGTAGGATGAGTACCAGTTCTGGTAGCCCCTGCCACAATATCAACTTTATTGGTTGGCGTTGCAATGCCTATTCCTAACCTTTTATTGGTATTATCCCAAACAAAAGTAGAATCCGCGTTAAACCCAGTTCCAGAGCGAAATTGAATGGATCCATCCGCTGTTCCTCCTGAAACGGTGTTCAAAACCCCACTTGAAAAAGCAAGTCCTGTTCCCAATCTTATTTCAGAAGGAACACCATCTGTTGCATTTGGATTTCCTAAAAGTCTTGAAGCTGCAACATTTTGCATTTTTGCATAAGTAATGGCATTATTAGCAATTACCGGAACCGTAGCGGTTCCTGTTAAGTCTCCTGCTAGCTGAATTTTTCCGGGAGTATTTGCATCAGCAAATGGAACTCCAATCGCCCCCGTACTAATCCACGCACTTCCATTACACACATAAGTCCCTCCATCGGTTATATTATAGGTTGCCCACAATTTAGTAGAATTAGGAAGAGTATCGGTACATGCGCCATAAGCAGCTATTACCGGACCTATTCCAGCACTTCCGGATACGGGGGCTTTCCAACTCAGTCCGTTCACCAAACTATCCACATAAATCTTATTCGTTGCATCGGTATCTGTTGTTGGTGTCAGTAAACCCGTTATGGTTCCTGCTGTAATTTTTTCTGTCGTAAAATTTCCGTATCCATCTCGAGCAACAAGAGTATTAGCAGTATTTGAAGAAGTAGCATTGGTAGAAAGAGAACCACTAGAAAAGAGTAATCCATTCCCAATAGTAATTTCTGATGGAACGGCGGAACTTCCGTTTGGATTCCCGAGGAGTTTTGACGCCGATACATTTTGTATTTTTGCATATGTTATTGCATTATTGGCAACATCCACAGTAGCAATAGTTCCATCCGTAATTCCCGTACTCGTTATTCCGGTTAAACCCGCACCAGAACCAGTAAAAGAGGTGCCCGTAATAGCCCCTCCATTAATAGTTCCTGTGGTGGATATCGCTTGTGCGCCAAACGCTGGTGCTATTTTACTTCCTGCAATTGCTGCTGTTGTAGAAATATCTGCATTCGTAATGGTTGCGTCCAAAATTCCCGTACTGGTTATTCCTGTTAAATTTGCTCCTGAACCTGCAAATGCCGTAGCCGTTACAGTCCCATTCACATCTAAGGCTGTAGTGGGTGCTGCTTTTCCAATTCCTAATCGTTTATTAGTGTTATCCCACATAAAATTTGTAGAATCCGCATCAAATCCTACTCCAGAGCGAAACTGTACTGATCCATTTACCGTTCCTCCAGAAGTTCCACCTCCTGCAGCAATTATTGATGCCCAAGAACTTTTACAATCTGTTCCAACACAAAGAGATCCCCCTTGAATCTGACCAGTGGTAGTAATATTTTGCGCACCAAAATCCGGAGAAATTTTAGTTCCCGCTATTGCTGCCGCCCCTGCAATATCTGCATTTGCAATGGTTCCGTCGGCAATTCCCGTACTGGTTATTCCTGTTAACCCGGCCCCTGAACCAGTAAAAGAGGTGCCCGTAATAGCCCCTCCATTAATAGTTCCTGTGGTGGATATATTTTGTGTTCCAAAATCTGGAGAAATTTTAGTTCCCGCTATTGCTGCCGTTCCTGAAATATCCGCATTTACAAGGGATCCATCTGTAATTCCAACATTACTGTAAACACCATCTAAAACACCGGAAATCTTAATCTTCCCTGGTGTATTTGTATCTGCATATGGTACTCCAATGGTTCCCGAGCTTACCCATTCGTTTCCATTACACACATAAGTACCGTCATCTGTTCTATTATAAGTTGTCCAAAACTTATTTGCTGCAACACATACTCCATACGCGGTTATTACCGGTCCTGTTCCAATACTTCCCGACACAGAAGGTTTCCAAACAAGCCCATTAACACGATTATCAACATATTGTTTATTTGCCGCATCGGTATTAGCAGTAGGGTCCAATAAGCCCGTAATTTTATAATTTGCCATAAAAAGATCCGCATTAGGGGCACTTAGCGCACTCCAAGAAAGATTTGTCAATCCGGATCCGTTTCCTATAAACCCTGTTGCTTTTATGTTTCCGTTCACTTCTAATTTTTCAGAAGGGGTAGATAATCCGATTCCCACATTTCCATTGCTTTTTACCGTTAACCAATCATTTCCATTCCATATCCGAAAATCACCACTGGTATTGTCCACATACACAGAAGCACTATTTGTTCCACTTAACAGTTTTAATTCCGCATTCCCATCTATATCACTCACCTTTATCTTTGTTCCCACCCCTCCATCTGCAACACTATTTCCCACTTCTAATCTCTCTGTTGGAGCAGCATTTCCAATTCCTAGTCGTTGGGTAGTGTTATTCCAAAAAAGGGCGGTATCATTCGCACCAAATGATCCTGCCGTAGCTCCTCGAAATTGCAAAGCACCTGCTACTGTCCCCGAAGAACTTCCTCCTCCTGCAGAAACCACATCCGCCCAAGTATTTTTACAATCCACACCAATACAAAATCCACTGGCCTTCACATTTCCATTCACTTCCAATGCTTGCCCTAGTGCTGTAGTAACACCAATCCCCACTTTTCCGGTATTATCAATCTTCATTTTTGAAGTCCCTCCAAGCCCATTAGTGTAAAAATTAATAGCACCACTGGGCCCTGTCACAATATCCAAAGAATTTAAACTCACTCCCAGTCCATACTCAGTTCCTGCTCCTGCATCATACAATTTTAATTTTAAATTATTTCCTGCAACAGAACTATATGTCCCTCCCAATGAAAGCCTTACCGGTGTTGCAGTAGATGAACTGGTACTATTCCCAATACCAATATTTCCGTTATAGGTGAGTATTCCTGTTCCTGTTTGCCACTGCCCTAAAGTATTAGGACTTTCACAAATAGCAGATGGAGAAACTCCCGTTGCCCCACTGGAATATCCCCTAAGCACGGTTCCAAGGGCACATGGACTTTTTAAAACATCACGAACTTCCTGCAAATGCACGGCTTTCATAGTCGTGGTTCCTCCCACTAAAGGATCATCCGTGAATGCCGCAAACGACGGCACCGAAATACTGGAGATAAGGAAAAAAGCGCTGCACAGAGCAAAGAGTCTTTTAGCCATAAAAGAGGTGTGATATATATTTCCACCGTCTATTTTGAAGGAAAAATAAGAAAAAGTCAAACGCAAGGAGAGAGATTTTGGATTTAAGATTTTGGATCTCCGATCTCGGTTGAGGACAAGCTTTTGATTTTTTGACGACCAGAGGATGCATTCCTAATTCCTAATTCCTAATTCCTAATTCCTAATTCCTAATTCCTAATTTTTTCTGTACCCTGGACCTTGCACTATTTAAAATCTAAAACTCATCTCCCATGTCTTCTATTCACCTGCTTCCCGAAAACTTACGCAACCAAATTGCCGCTGGAGAAGTGGTAGAACGCCCCGCAAGTGTGGTAAAAGAATTGGTAGAAAATGCGATTGATGCCGGAGGAACCCACATTGAAATACGAATACAGGAAGGAGGAAGAGAAAAAATAGAAGTACAAGATAACGGAAAAGGAATGGACGAAGAGGACGCCAAAATGTGTTTTTTCCGCTATGCGACCTCCAAAATTTCTACCACGGATGATTTATTTGCACTGCATTCTTTTGGATTTCGAGGAGAAGCCATTGCCGCTATTTCCTCCGTTTCCCGCATGACCATTACCACCAAAACGGAAAAAATGCCCGCCGGTATTGCTGTTTCAGGAGAAGAGAAAAACCTGAGCACCAAAGCCGTTGGATGCCAAACAGGAACCACCGTTACAGTAGAAGACCTGTTTTGGAATGTTCCTGCTCGACGCAAATTTTTAAAATCAGAAGCTATAGAATGGCGAGAAATAGCGAAGATTTTGGAATCTTTTACCCTTTCCCATCCAGAAATTTCTTTTCGAGTAGAAAAAGACGGAAAAACAGTGATGGATTTCCCTTCCTCTTCCGTGCCCCTTGCCCCCCTTGTAAGGGGGGTGCCCGAAGGGCGGGGGGTGGGGATGCCGAAAATAGGGGATAAAAATGAGGTCTCCATAAATACCAACCTCCCCCTCCAAAACCGTATCGCTTCTCTTTTTGGACACGAGTTCGCAGATTCTCTTTTGCCACTGAGATACGATGGAGCAGAAATTCAAATTTCCGGATTCTGTAGCCATCCTCATAACCATAGAGGGACCAAAGACCGACAATTTTTATGGGTAAATAAGAGGAGCATTACGAATGATAAAAATATCGATACTGCTGTATACCGGGCATATGAATCCCTTATTCCCAAAGGACGAAAACCATCTTTTTTCCTTTCTCTCACCATTCATCCCGAATTAGTAGACATGAATGTGCATCCCCGTAAATCGGAAGTGCGGTTTTTACATCCCCTCTATGAGGTTGTAAAAGGCGCATTTGACCATGCCCTTAATGGGGAATACCAGGCTTTTTCAGAAAAATATGCAATAGGAGGTGAAAAGTGGAGAGAAATAGAAGGAAATAGCATAACAGGGGGTCATGATCCCCTGTTGGTGAATGCCCCTCTGATCAGGAATAGCATTCCATTAGATACCTTTGCAAAGGGCGCGCCATTGGCGCGCCCCTACGACAACCCACCTAAAGTTCCAAATTTTTCATTCCCTACGCTAACCCTCAGGGACCTTGATCCGAGCCCCTTAGGATCGATTTTCCCCCTAAAGCGCAAAGTTATAGGACAAATCCGGAAATCATTTTTGGTAATGGAAGAAGAAGATGGAATTCTTATTATAGACCAGCACGCCGTGCATGAGCGCGTGCGATACGAAGAACTGATGCGCCAAGTGCACGAGAAGAAAATAGCTTCTCAAGAACTCCTCACTCCCATGGTTATTACCGTATCCCCTTCCGAAAAAGCGCTGCTTCTTTCGGAGCAGGAAGACTTAGAACTACTCGGATTTTCCATAGCCGAATTTGGAGACCGAGAAATAGCCGTTTCTGCCGTTCCTTCCGGTACAGGGGAAAGAGCAGTGGAAGAACTGCTGCGGGATATTTTAGAGGATCTCTCTTCTCCTCATCCAAAAGATGGACGGGAAACGAAAAAAACGCTGGAGCGCATTGCCACTTATGCGTCTTGCCGAGGAGCGATAAAATTTGGAGACGCGCTCACTTTGCCAGAAATGGAGAGTCTCGTAGAAAAATGGGAAGCCTGTGGACGGGGATTTTCCTGCGCACACGGAAGACCGGTGTATAAAAAAATTCTGTTTACGGATTTAGAGCATGACCACGGACGGTAGAACATTCTTCACAATCCATTAACCCCTCATATCCGTCTTTAAAAACCCGTTCTGCCAATTCCATCCCCCCACTCTTCATTATGCGTCCGCCGCAAAAAATATGGACGCGGGTTGGTTTTACATACTGCAAAATTCCCGCCGAATGGGAAACAAGGATCACCGCATTTTTTCCGTTTTCTAAAAACGCATTTATTCCCTCTGCTACCGCTTTTACCGCATCAATATCTAATCCGGAATCAATTTCGTCCAAAAATGCCAGCCGCGCACCTAAAGTGAGCAGACTCGCCATTTCCATTTTTTTTCGTTCTCCACCAGATGCACCTACATTTAAAGGACGACTAAGAAACGAAAGCGGAAGATGACTTTTTTTCAGATTTTCCTGTAACACTTTTTTAAATACCATAATGGAGCGCTTTTCTCGTTCTTTATCCGCTGCACGAAAAACATCCTGCGCACTCACCCCTTCAATTTCTGGGGGATTTTGATGGGAGAGAAAAATTCCCCTTTTTGCCCTTTCATGCGTGGGGAGTGCAGAAATTTCTTCTCCTAAAAGCTCAATGGTTCCCCCTGTTTTAGTGTAGTGAGGGTGCCCCAACAAAACTTTTCCAAAGGTTGATTTTCCGCTTCCATTAAGACCTAACATAAGATGAAGTTCTTGAGGAAGCACCGAAAGCGTAATACCCCGTAAGATGGGTGTGTGGTCCAGTTCTGCCGTAAGATTGGTAATGGAAAGCATGATGAGAAATTAAAGGAAAGTCACAATAATAAATCGCAAAAAATCGAGGAGAAAAAACGCAAGGAGCGGAGAGAAATCAACCATTCCCCATTGGTGCGGTACTTTTTTCACAATATCTAAGAGCGGATCTGTTAAATCTGCCAGAAAAAAATACAATCTCCCTTTCGGAATATTGGGGAACCACGACCAGATGACGCGGAGAAATAAGAAGAATTGGAGTGACGAGAGGAAGAGGAGGAGAAAATCAATAATCATGGGAGGGGAGAGGAAATTAAGAATTAAGAATATTCCGTCATTGCGAGGAGGGACGACGAAGCAATCCAGGCAATTACAAATGACAAATAGTGGGAGGGGCTGTAGAGACGCCCCGCTGGGGCGTCTCATTTGGTTGGAATTTTGTAGGGGAGCAATACTTTGCGCCCTGCGGGACGCCCTTTTGGAATGGTGTAATCAAAAATTTTTGTTCCCTCCCACCTCTGTTTTCACATTTTCGACCGTAGGAAAAGGTTTCTCAACCTGTTTTTTGTTATGAGGGCAGGTTATAAACCTGTCCCTACACATTCTTAATTCTTAATTTTTAATTCTTCCTCCACCGGCACTTCCACCACCTCTTCTTTTTTTGTAAGGGGAACTCTTAGCAGCGTTCCTCGAGTGGGATGCGTTGAAAAATCATTTCCAATATAAATGGTAATAGGACTTTGAGGAGCAGAAGAAACTTCCGGTGCATTAGAAGCGGTGGAAGGCGAAGGGAGAGGAGGTTTTATGGGAGTAAAAACAGCAGAAATTTTGCGCTGCAATACCGGAATAAGTGCTGCAATTTCAGGAGTATCCCAATATTCTACTGTGGTTACTTCTCTTGGCGTTCCTGCTTCTGCATTGCTTACAGGTGCTACCAAAATGCCATACTTCATGAGATGTTGCGCAGTGGTATTGGCAACGCCCTCTTTTTTCGTAGTGTTTAAAATCGTTACTTTGGGAGGATTAGTGAGAAACCCACGATTCTCAAAAAGAATTTCAGAGAAAAACTGAATTTGTGCATACGGATTTTTTTCACCGGTCATATCGGGCAGCAGAACAGATGCGCCATCAAAATCTTCTCGAGGAGGGGTATATAAAAATCCACCACTTCCCTTGTCAGGGTCATTATTAACACCTCCTGCAAAAATAGCATTGGAAGAAACTTGCGACACTTCTGCACCCAAAGAAATCATCTCTTGCCAGGAAAGATCACTCCAAAAATTTTGCTCAATAATGGTAAGAAACTGGCGAATTTTTGGGGGACTCGTTAATACGCCTTTCTCCAGGGCTTCTTCTTTTAAGGCCGCAATAAGCTGTTTTTGTCGACGAGACCGCTCAAAATCAGAACTATTATGACGAGACCTCACAAATTTTAAAGCCGTTTCACCATCCATTTGGTGTACTCCTGGCTCCATTTTAAAAATCTCCTCTCCATAATTTTCGGTGGGATACGAGCTATCATAAATGCGCTTATCCACATTTACCGTTACCCCCCCCATAGCATCTACCAATTCTACAAACCCATGAAAATCAACCACTACAAACCGCTGAATTTCATACCCCGTAATTTTTGTAACAGCGTTTTTCATGTACTCCATACCATGGATGCGTTGCACTTCTGGATCTTTTTCTGCTCTCCAATAGCTAATACCATCCCGAAAAACTTCATTAATGCGCCCTGCTCTCGGCTCTTTTTCAATTTTATAAGAGATATAGAGATCCCGAGGGAGAGAAATCATAGAAACGCTATGCGTTTTGGAGTCAATACTCATGAGAATAATGGTATCGGTGAGATTTTCTCCCGAATGCCCCTTTCCTCCAATCCCCAAAATGAGAATATTCGTGAGCCCATGCTTGTCCATTGGGAGATCTTCCCCCAGAGTGGAAACAATGAGTTTTTGCTGAAGAGAAGAAAAAGAAAGAGAAGAGGAAAGCTGAAAAACCAGAAAAACAATAAGCGCAATAGCAGGAAAGAGCCATAACAGCATCATTTTCCATGACCTGGAAACGCGAGCTTCTTCTACTGCTTCAAAATTCACCACAGGTGCGCGTTTGGTAACTTTTTGGGAAATATGATAGGGAAGAGCTTCCTCTACCTTCTCCTCTTCTTCTTTTTTGGCCACCAGAGAAAAATCTTTTATTTTTTCAGTAACTTCCAAAAGCATTTCTTTGGATGGTTTGCGAAATACAAACCAGGACGAAGCACTTTTAAAAACACGAGTCCAAAAAGATTTAACAGCCTTGAGGATCATTTTTTTTCGCGTCGATTTGCGGAGGTTTCGTTTCTCAAAATTCATGGAAAAAGGGGAAGAGGGAGGGGAATTAGGAATTAGGAATTAGGAATTAGTGGGGGGCGTAGGGGCGCAATGCTTTGCGCCCTTTTGAATTATAAATTACAAATTACAAATGGGAGCAATAATGGATTTTGTAGGAAAAACATAATGGGTGATAAAGGGCAGAGAGGATACACAAAAACATTCTGCTTCAAGTTTAGCGTAGATTTCAAGAGGAAAAGCCTTATTGCGGAGAACAGATTTGGAAAAAACTATACGGAGGAAGTGGTTTTGGTAGAAAGAAGAAGTCCTTTGTTACAAGCGGTTTCTTCTTCTTTTCAGAATAAAGACAAGGCAGAGATAGAAGACTGTAAAATTTACACATGAAAAACGAACTTAAAAACACTGGAGGCAGACCTTCAAAACTGACGGAAACAGTCATTGCAAAACTGGAGGGGTTATTGGAGACCGAAGAGAATATATTGTTTCTCACTGATCAAGAATTGTTTGAAGAATTAAATGACGGGCTAAACGAAAAAGAAAGGGTGTCGTATACCTCTTTTAAAGATTGGAAAGCGGGAAGAGAGCAAAAAGAAAGCCTCCTGTATGAGAGGTTTTCGTCCCTTATAAAAAAGGCGTTGAGGAAACAGAAAAGAAATCTCTTTGAAAAAATGATGAATGGTAAAGAAGCACAATGGCAAAAATACGCATGGATTATTGAGCGAAAATTTTCAGAGTGGAATATGCGAAAGATTATGAAATTTGAAACAGAAGAAGAGCCTTTAAAAATAAGCCTTGTTGATTATTCCAGTATGTCGACTCGGGAGCTTCAGGAGATTATCGGGAATGCGTGAGTTTTTTTGCGGGGTTATTACCGCCTATTTTTAGAATTTTGAGTTTGTGGCTTTATGAAAAGGTTTGTGAGGTGTAACAACTTTGCACAATGTCCCGTTGTGTTAGCGGGAGTTTTTTGATGATTTTTAAAGAAGAAGCTTTATTCCAATATCCAAAGGTTTAGCCGTGCGAGGGCGCGAGCCGGAGAAGTTTTTTACATGGTACAAAGCCGGTAAACACAACTGAGCATTGTGCAAAAGCAAAAAAAGATAATGAAAACTTTTGAGACTATAAAAAAGAAAAAAATAGTGTAGCATTCAAAAGATTTCCATTTTTCCTATGAATAAAATTTTAACGATTCAGCAAAAAGACGGAAAAATTTATAGCCCTATTCGTGAGAAATGGCTTGAAGAAACGCCTGAAGAGCTTGTTCGGCAGGCTTTTATTTGTGAATTAGTAAATGAGTATGAGTACCGTTTGGATCAAATGGAAGAAGAAAAGGCTCTTACAGAAAGATCAGATCGAGGAACGGGAAAGGCTTCTGCGGATATTGTTATTTGGAAAAGCAAAGAAGAGAGGCTTCAAAATAAAAACGCTTTTATAGTGGTGGAATGTAAAGCAGAGAGTATTACTCTGAGCAATAAAGACTATTTTCAAGGAGCGAATTATGCGAGATGGTCGGGATCGGAAATTTTGGTAGTAGTAAACTCTATTTTAAGAGAGAAAGAGGAAGAAGATCGGCAAGGAAGAAAGATAAAAATAAAAGATAGAGAAGGAGATTTGCGAATTTTTAAAATTCTAAAAGATTCTTTGCCGTACTCAAAACAGCCCATTTCTTCTATTCCCAATGCGTCTTTAGCATTGAATGAGGAAAAGTTGAGAGAAGAGCTCTTGAATACAACAACAATGACACGGGATGATTTTGCAAAGCTTCTTTTGCAATGCCACAATATTATTCGAAACAACGATAAACTTTCGCCGGAAGCGGCTTTTGATGAAATTTCAAAAATTCTTTTCATAAAAATTCGATACGAAAGAGAGGGAAGCAAAAAGAAAAGCCATGGGAATCGTTTTTCCCTAAGCTATTTTAAGGATTCTCGAAAAAATTATGAGGGCTTTAAGGCACAAGGGGACCGCCCTTTTTACCAAGTCCTTTTTGAAAAAACAAAACAAGATTTTGAGAAAGACAATCTTTTTGCAGAAAACGAAACGATCAATATTCGGGAGAATTCCTTTGAAGAAATTGTAGAAAAACTCCAAATTTACGATCTTTCCAATACTTCGGATGATGTGAAAGGGATTGCTTTTGAACAATTTTTAGGAAGAACTTTTCGGGGAGAATTAGGGCAATTTTTTACGCCTCGAACGATTGTAGACTTTATGGTGGGAGTTTTAGATCCTCAAGAAGGAGAGCTGGTTTGTGACCCCGCTTGTGGGAGTGGAGGTTTTTTAATTAAGGCGTTTGAGTATATTCGGGATCAGATTGAATTAGATGTTGAAGGAAAAATTGAGAGAATAAATGAAGAAGTCTTTGGAAAGGTAGACAAAGACGCAAGCGAAGAAGAGAAAGAAGATTTTCAAAAACGCTTAAATGATCCTGCCCTCCAAGAAGAGGCAGAAAAGCGAATCTCTCCCCTCGAAGCAGAACTGAAACTTTCGCTTGATCGAGATACTATAAAAACTCGAATTGATAGGCTCTCAAAAACCTGCATTTTTGGAACGGATGCAAATCCTCGAATGGCGAGAGTTTCCAAAATGAATATGATTATGCACGGAGATGGACACGGAGGAGTGCATCACAATGACGGGCTTTTAAATGTGAACGGAATATTTGAAAACCGTTTTGATGTAATCCTTGCCAATCCGCCTTTTGGGTCCCGTGTGCCAAAGGATCTCAAAATTGAAGAAGCGGACCAATACAAAGATGAGAAGAAGATTAAAAAATATAAGGAGATGTATGGAGAAGAGTACGAAAAAGCTCTCAAACAAGTGACGGATAATATCGGAAATAATTTGGTAGATCTCTACGATACCGGAAGTATGAGCACACTGACAGAAGTGCTTTTTATAGAGCGATGCTTAAAACTCCTGAAAAAAGGAGGACGCATGGGAATTGTACTTCCTGAGGGAGTTTTGAATAATTCTAACCTCCAAAAGGTCCGAGAATACTTTGAGAGCAAGGCAAAAATCATTCTTATCGTTTCTATTCCTCAAGATGTTTTTGTGGCTTCTGGAGCAACGGTAAAGCCAAGTCTGGTGTTTTTAAAAAAATTCACAGAAACCGAAGAAACAGAATATGCAGAAATAAAAGTACGGACGGAATCAGAAGTAAATGCAGAATACAAAATGCCAGAAGAAGAGCTGAACCAAAAAATAAAAGAAGCGAAAACTGCGAATGAAAAAAAAGAACTTCGAGATGAATTAAAGCAAGTGGAAGAACAAAAAAACGAAAAAGTAAAACGCCTTGTAAAAGAGCGTTTTGATTACGCTATTCCCATTGCTGAAGTAGAAAAAGCCGGAATAAGTACAACGGGGAGTGTGATTGAAAATGAGCTGGAGCCACTAAAAGAGGAGTTTAAAACTTACCGAAAAGAAAAAAATATATGGTAAAGACCCTTCATTATTATTGGCTTTATAAAAACAAAAAAATGGTGCGTATTGACACCACAACCCTTTTTTTGATAGAATCCCCCAGAACCTAAGGGGTGCCGCGTCGTAAAGACTCCGCACCCATTTTTTGTATATGAAAAACTCTTTCTTCCTTATTGACGGCTTTAATGTGTACCACCACCTCTTAAAATTATTCCCGCGAAAAAAGCATGTCTATTTTGATATTCTTCCCTTTTTACAGCAATTTTTTAAGGAAAGAATCCTTCCTCATCATATTTTCTTTTTTACGGCGTATACGGTTTGGGATAAAGAAAAAGAAGCAAGGCACAAAGAGTATGTAAAATTTCTTCGGAATAAAGGGATCCAAATAGTACAAGGAAGGTTTAAAAAAGTAACGAGGAACTTCCAAAAGAACAATATGCAAGTATTGTTTCCTGAAGGGTTTTTACCAGATGAAAACTTCCCGCCTAAAATTGTTTTTGAAAACCACGAAGAGAAAGAAACGGATGTAAATATTGCGGTAAAAATGCTGGAATGTGCATTTTTAAAAGGAGCAGAAAAAATATTTCTCCTTTCGGGAGATAGTGATTTAGTGCCCGCCGTGCAAAGCGTAAAAAAAGAAAAAAAGGAAATTTTTATTACCAATATTTCTACTACCGCAAAAGAAAAATACTCAAAACTTTCGGAGGTGTGTGATGCAAGAAAAGAGCTTTTAAAAGATGAATTAGAGCCATTTCTTTTTGAATTTTTTGAAGGAGAAAAATGACCATTCCCGCTAAAAAATATCTTCGGGAAATTCAATTTGCAGAATTACTCCTGTGGGATGTGAAGCGTCTTTTTTTATCAAAATCAAAGTATAGCCATCAAATTGTTAAATTAGGAGATATTTTTTCGGTAGCCAAAATGGAGTGGATAGAAATTGAAAACGATAAGGAATATCCTATTTTAGGAGTCCGAGGACAGGGACAAGGTGTTTATATCAATAGAATTGCAAAAGGGAAAGAATTAACCATGAGAAAGTATCAAAAATCCAAAGCCTTTCATTTATTTTATTGCAAAGTAAGAACTGTGGGAGGGCAGTGGGGAATTGTTTATCCTGAATTTGAGGATTCATATGGTTCTAGCAACATGCAATACTTAAAAATTGATTTAAATAAAATTCTTCCAGAGTACTTTGAAATGCTTTTAAAAATAAAAAAAATTACAAACAAGTGGGATACTAATGCAGTAGGTGCAGACGGACGACATTTCCCATTAAAAACTTTATTAAATATTGAAATCCCGCTCCCTTCTCTTCCCGAGCAAAATGCGATTGTGCAGGCGTATAATGCAAAAATAGAATCTGCCAAAGAAGCCGAAGTAAAAGCGGTACGATTGGAACGAGAAATTGAAGAATATTTGATGGAAGAGTTAGGAATTGAGACAATAGAAAAAGATTTAAAGAAAAAGGGATTGCAGGAGGTGCGACTTAAGAATTTGGAGAGATGGGATGTATGGAATAAAGATTTTTCAATCAATAGCAATTGTTTCGATTCTATAAAAATTGAAGAAAGTATCCTTAAAATAAAGGGAAATATTGGGAAGATTCAAAAAAATGAATATTTAGAAAGTGGGAAAATTCCTGTTGTATCTCAAGAAAACAATTTGATTTCTGGATTTACAAATAAAAAAGTTTCAGTAATTTTAGAAGAAAATTTGCCAGTAATTATTTTTGGAGATCATTCAAAAACTGTAAAATTTATTGATTTCCAATTTGTTTGTGGTGCCGATGGCGTGAGGATTTTGAGACCTAAAAAGGAGTTTTTACCAGAATTTTATTTTTATTATATTTCCTTTATTACTTATTACATAAAAACAACTCAAGTTTATACACGACATTGGAAATATCTCTCAGAAATGCCAATTCCTCTTCCTCCTCTCCCCGTCCAACAAAAAATCGTTCAAAAAATCTCTTCTATGAAAGATGAAATAAAAAGCCTCAAAGCATTGGCAGAGCAAAGCCGAAAAGAAGCGATTGAAAATTTTGAGGGGGAAATATTTGCTGTTTAATTTTTTTATTATGACTAAAAAAAATGATCATTTCGATATATTAGATCTTCTAAAAAGATTTTTTCAATGGTCTCATTATAAAGGGGGTATCCCTTTGGTATTTATAATGTTTGGATTTGCACTTATCGGATTATTTGCATTATTTTCTTATTGGTTTGGATACAATTGGATAGTTTTAGGATTAGGAATTTGCTCCATTGTAACGGGACTATTTTTGAAATATTTTGATGATAAAAAAAATAACAAATGAAACTCAAAAAACTCAGAATTAAAGGCTTTAAAAATCTTTATGGTCCAAATGGTCCAGATGACTGGTTTGAAATTGATTTTGAAAAAACCAATGGAATTACTGTTTTAGTGGGAAATAATGGGAGTGGGAAGAGTAATGTTTTGGAGGCACTGAGTGCGATATTTTCTGGGTTGTATAAAGCTAAACTATGTGGTTTTGAATATGAACTCAACTTTGAAAAAGATGGAAAAACCATAAAAGTTGAAGCAACAAAAGATCAGCTTTCGTTAGAGATTCCAGGGAAAAGAAATGATCCAACTCCAAAGGGAATGGTGGCAGAGCAAATTAACCCCCACCTCCCTTCTCAAATTATTGCCGGATATTCAGGCGAAGAAACGAGACTTTATGAGAAATATTTTCTTCCCACTGAAAAAATATTCACAGCACAGATTAAAAAAACAACACGAAGTGACTGGAAAAATAGGCTTTTATATGTGGATAAAAAGGCATGGGCAAAAGCGTTTTTAACGCTCGCTTTGTATAATTTGGAAGATCTAAAAAAAATTGTGGGAAGCGTCGAAATAGACACTATTTCTTTTACCTTTAATACGGGGAATATTGAGAAATCTCAAAAAAATCCAAACCCTATTTCTGCCTTTGTAGAAAGGATAAATCCAGGTAATTTAGCAGAAAAAAGCTTTTTATATTCTGAGCTGGAAGCGATATTTTTTGATTTTTTAACGGATGAAAACGAAAATTTCATAACAGATGAAAATGGAACAAAAATTGTGACAGGAGGACCCATAAAAAAGATAAAAAGTGGTTTTTCGAAAGGATTTTCTGAGGAATTTGAAAGTTATTATGATAAAAAAGAGTTTTACCAAAATCTTTCCTTGGCAGAAGAAATGGGATTCATTACCAATATTTCCATCACTTTCAATAGGGATCTTGATATTTTGTCTCTTAGTGAAGGGCAAAAAAAGCTTATTCTCGTAAAACTTATTTTAGAAGTTCTGGCAGATGGAAACTCTCTTGTTCTTTTAGACGAGCCAGATTCTCATATTCATGTGGGAAACAAAGAAAAGCTCAAGTCTATGATGGAAGAGTATTCTGGAAAACGAGAAATTATTTTAACGACCCATTCGCCAACGCTTATGCACTGTTTTGATGAAAAGAATTTGGTATATTTGGAGGGTGGAAAAATTGGAGATCCCAACAGAGCAAAAGTTTTAGATCAAATTTCTGGAGGCAAAATGAGTTTTACTCAACAGCAAATTTTACTCCACACTCACAAAGATATTTTGTTGGTGGAAGGGAAGACGGATGAAACCTATATAAAAGCCGCACTAAAAAAACTAAAACCAGATAACCCCCAATATAAAGATGTAGAATTTGAGTTTTTGTATATGGGAGGGAGTGATGCGGAGACAGTAAAAAAAATTATTAAAAAATTCCCTCCAAAAGAAGGGCAAAATATCATTGCGTTTTTTGATGGTGATGGGGCAGGTTTTGAGTGTATTCAAGGGATTACAAAAACGAAGACTCAAAAAAAAGATTATAAATATGAAGTTTTTGAAAAGGTTTATATTGTTTTGTATCCTAAGCCAGATTCCTTCAAAGAAGACCATTTTGAAGTAGAAGATTATTTTGGTTTAGATGTTCTTTTGAGATTCAAAAATCAAAAATCATTTAAAGATTTTAAGGGATTTTCTAAAAAAGAATTTGAAAAATATTGCGAATCAGAAGAATGCAAAAAAGAAGATTTTGAAGGTTTTAAAGCTTTGTTTGATTTGATTTTGGAGATAAAAAACGAGATAAATCCTTAATGATTCCGGAATCCTTTAAAAGCCATAGAAAAGTGAAAAACAAAAGTTTGACCAAACTCTAAAAAGAAGAGAAAATAGCTTCAGATAAATTGATCTTTTCCATACCACTTCTCCTCTCTTCATCTTTAAGGCACAAAATTTGAGCTTTAAGATTGCGGAGAATGTTCCAGCCGAATAATGTTCTATTATTATTGGTGAGTTTATTCAAAAAAGAATATTCCATCCAATATAATAAGTTCCTTTCTATTATCACTGGTGAGTTTATTCAAAAAAAGAGTATTCCATCCAGAATAATAAGTTCGCTAAATTATGACCGGTGAGTTCATTCAACGATGAAATGAGGAAGAAAAAACCGGACACCCTTGTTCGTGTTTTTTACTTCTTTTTTTAGTACGAATGTTCTTCTCGGCTCTTGCATGTATAGCAAAAAATATAAGATATTCCTTTACCCCTCACTACAAATGAGGAATAAGAAAGGAGTATTTTTGGCAGAATCGCATAGAGAAGAAACCCCATTCTCAAGTTTTGAGTTTACTTGCCATTACCCAGAAAAGAATCCCGAAGGAGCAGAGAAAGATATTACCAAAACGCTTTTGTATGTGGGAGTTTTTGACGGTATAGAAAAGGAGTAACCCTATTTGATATTTCTCTTTTTTTGGGATACAATATTCCCAAATGAATACTTTTGGAGATACAGAAACCGGCAAGAGGAGAGTGGCTATTTATATTCGGGTCTCTACTGCCGAACAAAAAATTGAGGGATACAGCCTTGAGGCACAGAAGAAAAAACTCCTCGATTATGTGAACAATAACACTGCTCTGAATCTTTGCACTAAACCAGAGTGGATTTTTACCGATACGCATACAGGAAGTGACCTGGTACGCCCACAACTGGATAAACTGAGAGAGGGAGTACGAGAGAAAAAATATGATGCGGTCCTCGTATGGAAAATTGATCGTCTTTCCCGAAGCCTCAAGCATCTTCTCGCTCTTTTTGAAGAGATGGAAAAGAACGAAGTGAGTTTTATTTCTGTCCAAGAAAATATAGATTTTCGCGGTCCTATTGGACGACTTATTTTTCAGATATTTGGCGCTATTGCCCAGTTTGAAAGAGAACTGATAAAAGGACGAACTCACATGGGCAAAATGGCTTCGGCAGAGATGGGAAACTATACGGGGAACAGTATCCCCTTTGGATACGAACCGATTAAAAACCCAAGCGGGAAAGGAAAGAAACTTAAAATTATTGCCAAAGAAAAAGAATGGATAGAGAAAATTTTTGAATGGTGTATTTATGAAGAGATGGGATACGGGCAAATTGCAAACCGCTTGAATGATTTAAAAGTGCCAAGGGGGAAACATACAAGGGGAGAAAATACAAAATGGACGGAAAAAATGGTTCGCACAATATTGGACGACACCATTTACAGAGGCGAGTTTGTGGCAAACAGAAAAGATGAAAACGGAAGGATACTTCCCGAAACAGAATGGACCGTTGTAGAGATTCCTTCTTGTGTCTCTGAATTTACCTTCCAGCAGGCTCAGAATGCCCGTAGAGACCGCAAAGGAAGTGGTGCCGATACTGATTACCTTTTGAGTGGAAAACTCAAGGATATGACACTGGAGAAGCCCAAGAGCTTTTCTGGAAAAAGGAGGTCGGATAATGCGTATTCGTATGCTCGAAAACAATTTCAAGAGAGTGATGGAACTCGTCACCCTGTTTTTGAAATTCCCGCAAAGGCAATAGAAGACTATGTATGGGGAAAGGTAATGGATGCCATGAAAAACCCCGAAGTATTTATCAAAACATATCTTTCTGAAGAGTATTCCAACAAAACCAGTATTGAAAAAATTCAATCAGAGATTTCTTCGTTTCGAGAAAAGAAAATAAATGTAGAAATGAGTGTTGCCCGTATTGAAGATGCTTTTGAGAATGGGATTTATTCGGAAGAGAAGATGACCGAAAAAGTAATGGAGAAAAATGAAGAACTCTCAAAAATTGAAGAATCTATTCAAGAACGAGAAGACCAGCTTCTTTTTTTAAGCTCTATGGATATTGAAGTGCAAAAACTCAAAGACGCTTCGGAACAAGTGAAGTATCGTTTAGAAAATCTCACTCCCAAACAAAAGAAAATCCTTTGTAATCTCTTTGTGGATAGGATTGAGATGTACCGCAAAAAAGAAGGA